>WNFD01019356.1_pt1 | contig 14222 bp, 10 predicted proteins | sample 5400491 | NCBI WGS metagenome assembly WNFD01 (sample SAMN13153343, study PRJNA577476) | soil metagenome | isolation source: 120 cm saprolite under Douglas fir tree site 2 hole 2 replicate 2 | place: USA:California | collected 2015-04-18
ACCTGGCCACTGGGTCGAGGGGCTGATAGCACCTGGGAAATCAACCATGGTGAAACTGCCATCGCGCAGCACGTAGCCATGGCCTACACCCTCGATCACACACAGCCCAGTGGCGTCCCCTCTATCGTTGATCCCGTTGGTGCGGGTGAAAGTGGCGCCGGGGCAATCAATCGTTGTGAACTGGCCCTCACTCAAGAAATATCCATGCGTGTTCTGGTCAGGACTACGGTAGAGTCCCGAGATGACGCCGCGAGAGTTGATCCCGACGGCAGCAGTGAACATGGAGCCGGGGACGTCAATCGTAGTCAACTGACCGTCGCTGAGAATATAACCGTGAACCATCCCGTTTGGCATGTCGTACCTACCGACGATGTCGCCACGGCTGTTGATGTCGTTGGCAATAGTGTACACAGCACCGGGGAAGTCAATCGTCGCGAAGGTTGCGCCATCCTCGTCTTCGGGGACATCCATCGATTTGATGGCGTCGTTTGCCCAAGCTGACTTCGGCATGGGCAAAGTCAACACCGCGAATGCAAACGTGCTGAGCGTCAAAATGAGACATCTCGTTCCGGATCCCACAACTTCTGGACCAATCTTTTTCACGGCGCAGTCTCCTTACGTCAGTTGGGCGTGGCCGAGCGCAACCCCCGGACGATGTTGCAGAGGGTTTCTCATCTGTCTAAGGGTAGAAACGAGAAGCACGGTAATTCCCTATCATCGGGCCGGTGATTTGTTGCCTTGAGCCGTTTAAACTCAGCCCAAGTCGGCTGGCGCTATTCGGATGGCATTCGACACGCGAACGTGCGGCAGCTCGGCGCGAGTCGAGCAGATTGTCGAGCTGAAACCTCAACCGAGTTAAAGCCAAGGGTCGAGGGTACGAGCTTCCCCGGCGAAATAGCGGTTTCGGGCAGCGGGTGCGACGCGGATCGCGTTCTATATGCGGACGTGCGGCCGTTGGCGGCGAGCGCAAAAGCTTGTAGACGGCCATCGCGGCTCGAGCTCGCAATCGAGCGCGTCAGCACCGGTGGTGACATGCGTGCGGAACCCGATGCTTGTGGGCCTTTAGGGGGCGCGAATGCGGAAGTCGACCGCTCAACCTCGCTCCTTGCGCGGTTTGATCACGTAGTTCCAATCACCGTGGAAGTCGTCTCTCTCGATCTTCAGCTCGCGAAGCTCCTTGGAGGAGACCTTCTTGCCGGTGGGATGGCTGCGCGACGATCGAGCGCGCACGTACAACGAGCCCGCAGCGGTTGGTCGTGTTGCCGATGAGGTGGATGATCGTTTCTAGGTCCGCAGTGGCCGGCCGCGCCATTTGATCGAGATGAAGGAGAACAGTCGGTGCTCAACCTTGTTCCACTTGCTCGTGCCGGGTGGGAAGTGGCTGACGTGGACCGCGAGCTTGAGTTTGTCGGCGCGCTGACGCCGGCACGTGCCGTGGCCATCGGGTTGTCAGCAACACTCAAACCTTGACGGTTTCTTGCCGTAAATTGGGGAGAATGGCGTCAACTCGAGGCTACTCGCGGCAACGTCAAGAGTCTTGGAAGTCCTTGATTCTGAAACGAAACTGCTTGCGCGACGCCCGCTTAGGAAAACTACGTTTCAGCCCTCATAACCCGAAGGTCGCTGGTTCAAATCCAGCCCCCGCAACTCTGAAATGCCAAGCCCTCTCGCGAACTTGCGAGGGGGCTTTTCGTTGGCCTCGGAGCGACTGTCACACGGACTGTCACACGCGACGGCTGCAAGCTGGCGGAACTCTAAGACTCGGCCTTCCCGCAGCTCGATGCTCAGCTTCTCAACCTCGGCGCAGAGAGGCGCCCCAGGGCAGCGTCGTGTAGAGGTCCACGATATCGCCGGTCGCCCCGTGCGTCACCCAGCGGAGGATATCTTTCCGCGCCCGGTCCGCTTGGCTCAGGCTGATGAACGTGCGGCGCGAGTCGTATTGACGCCGCCGTCGGAGGCCAACTCGGTCGCAGTCCTGGTGAAACATCGGAAGCGTTTGGTCCGTTGTCCGATGCTCGCCATTGGCGGAGGGAATAATCAGGGCCTCGAGCTTGAGAGGCGGAAGGAAATCGGCCTTGCGGTCCTCGAGCATTTGAAAACCCTTGTTGAAAAAGCCGGGTCCTCCGCGCTCTCGAAGCCATCGGATAGGAGCTCAACTAGCTCGAAGCCCTCAGCCTTGGCGTAGACTTCCACCTTGGCGCGCTGGACAAGCGGAGGAAGCCACGTCAACGGTCGCCTGTTGATGTTGCTCGAGTTCGGCGCCAGAGGGGCGTCTCAGCTGATGGCAAGCAGGCACACGCGCCCGTCGGCGGTGCCGGCCGCGAGGCCGGGCCGCTTGCGTGCAGGAGCCAAAGCCGTGACCGGCGCTTTGCCAAGTTGATGATTCGCCAGGATCCTGCCGGTCCACACGTTGAGGATCTTCACGCTGCCGTCATTGCAACCCACCGCTACCACCGGCTCTCCCTGGCCGACGAAACGAGGTTCGGACTCCATACGGTGACGGCGCCTTGTTCGTCGCCGGAAGCGAAGAAGAGGCCCTTGGGAGCAGCTGCCACGGCGGAGATCCGCGCGGTGTGAATGAATCCGTCCGCGACCTTCTCGCCTTTCGACGGTCGGGAGAGATGCACTGAGCCGGCCGTGCTGCCAGAGATGAGGTGACCGTCGTCGGAGAAGGCGATGGCCGTGACGGGACCGCCGTGCCCCTTGAGCTTGGTGACGGCGTTTCTCCGCGAGACGTCGACGACGTCGATCAAAGACCGGGTGTATCCCAGGGCCGCCTGCGACCCGTCCGGAGAGAGCGCGACCGACTCCACTTTCCCCGAGGAATCCACCGGGCATGCGGTCTTGAGCCATTGCGCGAGGTTCCAAACGGCCGCTTCGCTCTCGCCGGCCACCACCGCCTTGGGCGCGTTTTGGGCCATCGCCGCTATTTGAAAGCCCGGCATCTTCGCGGTGGTCGCTCGGAAACTGTCGTGCGCGACCTCCCAGGTGCCGCACTCGCCGTTCTGGGTCACGACTGCCACTTCGTTGCCGTCGGCCGATGCTTGAATGGCGAAGACTTTGGATTTCATGCCAGGCGTGGAGACGCGAAAGGTTTCGCGCCCCGCGCTGGAGTCCCCTTCGTCGTCATCGCTCGCGGCCGCGCTCCTGGGAGCGCCGGACGACAGGAGAGCGATCACGATCGCCGCGCCCGCGATGATCCCAGCCGGAGTCGTGGCCCCCTGCGATGCCACGATCGCAGCGATGGCGAGACCTATCACGATGATCGCGACCTTCGTGCCTCCGCCGCTGCTCCGACGGGTGTGCGTTGGCTTGACGGCGGCCGGCGCAGGGGTCCCCGCTTTCCACCGAGTCTCGACCCGCTGCCCCGGCCTCGACCAGACGATCTTCCACTGCCGAGCCACGTCGCTGATCGGCAGCGCCGAGGCGGCGCCCGAGGCGAGCCATGCGGGCAGCCCCGACGGAGGAGCTGCCTTGCCGGCCGGCGGTCCGGCAGGCAACGCCTTGGGCTTGAGCCGGGTCGAGTGCTTGAGGATCGATTCGAGATCCGGAACGTCCGAGGGGCTCTTCTCCAGACACGCCGCGAGGGTTCCGGTGAGGTGCGCGATCTCGTCCGACCGGATCGCGGCGAGCTCTTGCCACAAGGGACTCTTCCCCGCCTGTCGGAAGTCGTCGCGGACAAACAGTAGGTTGTCGCCGGTGTGGTAGTCGTCCCAGAGCTTGGGGTTGTGCTCCAGAGCGGCGAGGGAGAGGTAGATGACCAGCGCGGGAAAGCGGTCCAGGTAGGGGCCGAAGTCGGACTCCGAGCGCTTGGGGTGCTGGTAGGAGCGATGCCCGATCTCCGTGGCCGAACGGCCGTTCAAAGCCGGCACCCACATGCCGTCGTAGTCGACGAGGACCAGGCTGTCCTTTCGGACCAGGATGTTCCCGTGTTGGAGATCGCCGTGAGCCAATCTCGCCGCTTCCAGCTCGCGGACCAGGGTCCGCCATTTTTCCCGGAGGCCCGCGAGGACCGCAGGCTGCTTCAGGTGATCCTCGATGTACCGGTGGAAGAGATCGCCGTCGACCCAGGCCATCTTCACGACCGGGAACCAATTCCCACGCACCAGAATGCCGTCTTTGAGAAAAAGGAACCGGGCCCCGTAGCTCAAGCGGGCTTTTTCGAGATGCCTGGAAATGGCGGCGTAGCGCTCGGCGTGGTCGCTGATGGGCCGCAAAAAGCAGCGCACCGCCCAGGTTTCGGCTCTCTCGGAGGCCTTGTAGACCACCGCGTTGCCGCCCGTCGCCGGCTTCGGCATCCCGAACCGATCGAGCTCGATCTTGGCCTGCTTCAATCCCGCGTCCGCGAACGATTTCGCGGGGTGCTGCAGCGCCTCGTGATACTCAGTCAGATCCGGCCAGGTCGCCATCGGTCGTCTCTACAGGCCGCTCACCCGCGGAAGGTCACCCGCAGCAGCGTCACGTCGTCGTTGCGCATCCCGTCGTCCCGGGCGCGTTGGACGAAGACTTCGAAGTCGGATTGTTCGGCGATGGACTCGCATGCCTCCTTCCAGGCCGGCGCCCCGTCCTCTTCGCGCCGGAGAAGCCACGCCGACAACGCGTCGGTCGCGAACAGGATGAGGTCGTCGCGACGCAGCGAACCTTGACACACTTCGGCATGGGCACCGACCGTGGCTGCGCCTTCCGGATTGGAGCCCACCAGGTACGGACTGGTTCCGAACTCGGTCGAACGAGAGAGCGGGAACGCTTGCACCACCCTCATCTCCTGCTTGGCCGCATCGAGTTGGAACATGCAGGAGTCCCCGATCGCGACGGCGCGCCATACCTTGCCGGCGACGTTCAGCTCGAAGCCCAGAAACGTGGCGAAGGCCCCTTGTTTCGCCTTCTCTGCCGCGTACCAAGGGAGGGGCCGGGTGTTTCTGAATGCGCGCTGGCGCCAGAGTCGACGCGCCGCCTCCACTCGGTCGAAGAACTCGGGGCCGGTCACCGAGTCGCGGATATAACTCTCCACCAGCAGCGTGGCCCAGATCTTCGAGTAGCTGGTCTCCGTGGCCCCGTCGGCGATGGCGACGCGACAGCCGGCGGTTTCCCCCACCCGCCGGACCGACCAGGCGTCCTCGTACTCCTCGACGGCGTTGCCCGCCTTCTGGCACCAGAAGGCGGCGATGGCGAAGGGAGAGCCCGAGCTCACCGCAATTGGGCCGGCCGGGTCCCGATGTCGAGGAACTGAATCACCTGCACCGGCTGAGCGTTGAACACGAATCCTCGCGAGGTCTCATCCACCGCCATTCCCAACTCCCGGGCCCGGCCGACCATGAACGGCGTGAGCACCGAGGACATCTCGAACAGCTGCTTGGCGTACTGGTCGGGCAACCCGTCCGGCTTCCCAGGCAGCTCGATGGGCGCGCCGGCCGTCGAGGAGAGGTGGACGTTGAACAACAGCGTCGGGCCGTCGTCGGTACCCAGGCCGGTGAGCGCCTTGGCATCGGCTACGGGATCGCCATCGCTGGATTCGCCGTCGGTGATGTTGATGACGATGGGCGGAAATCCCTTGGCGTGCTCTGCGGACCACTTCTTGATGACGCCCTGGGCCTCCTTCAGCGCGGCGCACATCGGCGTTCCTCCGGACCAGGTCGGATCGAACCAGACCGGGAACTTCACTGACTGTTCGACGATCCCTCCGGCCCCGTCGTCCTGCTTCTTGGTGCGGTCTTCGATGCGAAGGGGGTTGTTGGCCAACTCGCTGATGGGGACCAGCTCCTTGCCAGCGAGGCTGCCGCCCAGTGCGGGCTTTGACTTGTCTTCGCTGTAGCCCAGGACGCCGACGTGGAAGTAGTCGTAGATGGCGTCCGACTTGGCACAACGCAACGAGATGTTGTGGATCAGCTTGTTGAGGATGGTGGCCATCTCGTCAGCCTTCTTGCGGCCGCTCTCGCCGCCGAACGGGTCTTCCATCGACCCCGACTGGTCGACGAGAAAGAGGAAACAACCGGGATTCTTTCTGCTGATCTCCGCCCTGTATGGCATGACGACCTCCATGGTGCTTAGAAGACCTAAAACGAGTGCATAAAGTACTCGTGACAATTGTGTTGATCCGCCTCTGTTTGGGAGGGGACTCAGCATATCAAAACCGGTCCGCACAAGCCTCTCGGCCTTGACTGCCTGGGGCCACGGACGTAGGGGCAAATCCCGACGGGGCCTCCGGTCTCACACCTCAAGCGAGTCGTATCCCACCACCAACTCCTCGCACCGCGGCGCTTCCCGTCTCAAAAACGGCTGTGGCGGCCAGTGACCGGCCTGCCCTCTCTCGAGGACCTCAAACAGCGCGACCCCGGCCTCATAACCCGAAGATCGCTGGTTCAAATCCAGCCCCGCAATTTGAAAACTCAAACCCTCTCCGCACTTACGGAGAGGGTTTTTGAGTCTTTCGAGATCCTCTTTGGAAGCTTTGACAGTTTTTTGATGTAAACGCGCGCCCTCAATTCGCTGAACGGCATCGCGCAGGTCTTCCTCGGCGACCACGTTGTTGCGCTCGACCACGGCGCGCGTCTTGTGGCCGATCATCCTCATGACGACCGACTCCGCACGCCCTATCGGCGATCGGCGCGTGCCTCATCCGGCTGGGAGTAATGCCTGGAACCGCGGATCCCCCCGCAGAGGATCCAGGCGCGGATCGACCGCCAGGTACGCCATCCAGCCCGACCGGTCGGCCTTCGCCTGCGCAAGCAGACCCAGCGCGCGGCCGCGATCACCCAAGGCCAGGTGAACGATTGCTTCCTCGTAAGCAAAGAGCGCGCGGCCCTTGCGCCGTCGCTCCAGCTCACGCAGCGCCGCCTGCGCCTCGCGCCGATCGCCCGCGGCGGCGTGAGCGCGTGCCAGGCCCGCGACCATGACCGAATCCTCGCCAGAGCTGCGCACGGCTTCGCGCATCGCTTCCACTGCGCGGCCCGTCTCACCCAGGGCCTCCGCGCCCCAGCCCACGAAGTAGTGGCCCCAGTGGTAGCTGCGATCCATTTCCACGACGCGCTCCGCCTGCTCGAGCGTGAGCGACGGTTCGCGCGCCATGTGATGGTGCCAGGCGAGGTGCACGCTGAGCAGAAGGTTCATTGGATCCAGCGCGAGCGCGAACCGGCTCTGGGCCAGGGATTCCGCGAAAGATCCCGCCGCGGCCAGGCAGTGCGAGTACCAGTGGTGCGCAGGCGCGTAGTTTGGATTGAGCTGCAGTCCATGGCGGAAGCCCTCTTCGCCGGCGCGCAGGTCTAGGCCTTGATGCATGGCAACATACGCGAGGGAGGTGTGCGCTTCTCCCAGATCAGGGTCGATTTCCAGGGCCCGAGCCGCCGCCGTCCGCGCCTTGGACTCAGCCTCCGCTGGCTCGAGCACTCCCGACTCCCACGAGCCCAGCGTCGCATAGATGTCCGCGATGGCCGCCCATGCCTCAGCGTAGCGGGGCGCCCGCTCGATGACCTTCTCGAAGCACTTGAGCGCCTCCCACACCACCGGTCCGGGACGCCGGTTCCAATGGTATCGACCCTTCAAGAAGAGCTCGTAGGTCTCGAGATCGAGGGCGCGCGGGGCCCGGAGATCCGGCTCGGGAAGCTCGGGACGGATGCAACGCGCCACTGTCCGTGCAATCTCGTCCTGGACGGCGAAGACGTCTTCCGCAGGCCGATCGAACACGTGCGACCAGCGCTGGTATCCCGTACCTGCGTCGACGAGGCGAGCAGTGACGCGCAACCGCCCGCCCGACTTGCGGATGCTGCCTTCGACGAGAAGCGAGGCGGAGAGCCTGCGCCCGATCTCCTTCGCATCCGGCGCATCGCCCCCGAACTTGAACGAGGAGCTCCGCGCGACCACCTTTGTGCCGGGCCGACGCGAGAGGGCGTTGAGGACTTCCTCGCTCACGCCTTCGCAGAAGCTCCCTTCCGTCCTGCCTTCACTGAGATCCACGAAGGGAAGCACGGCGACGACCGCCGGACTGGCATCCAGCGCGGGGCTCGGGGGCGTGAGTTGCCCGGAAAAGCGGTAGCCGCGCTTAGGCACGGTCTGAATGAGATCTTCCCCAAGCTCCTTGCGGAGCAGGAAGACGAGCTTCGCCAGGTTGCCCTCCTCGACGACCACATCGGGCCACAAAGCCTCGACGAGCTGCTCCCGGCGGACGACCCGGCCGGCGTTGCGCACCAGTTCGGCGAGCAGCTGGACCGCTTTGGGAAAGAGCGGCACCGGCTCCCCGCGGCGCAGCAAGACGCCCTGGCCCGTGTCCAGCCGATATTGGCCGAACGCGAAGACCTCTGCGACTGAATCAGGGCGCACCGTTCGCCTTTATCGCAAGAAATTTGGAAGAGAAATGGAAGAGCGATGGAAGGACTAGCCCCCTCTCGACCCCTACAGTTCACGCCGAAATGCAGTTTCCCCCGAGACAGGAGGTTACCATGACCGCATTGAGGCTTGTCACGGTGCTCGGCACCCTGGCGCTTTCGGCCGCCGCACCTGGCTTTCCCATCTTCAACCCCGCACAGTTCGTGTGGAAGCCGAAGGACGCCCTTCCGCCCGGCGCCCACGGGGCGGTGGTGCGCGGGGATCCGCAGGAGGGTCCCTACGCATTCTTCGGGCGTTTTCCCGCCAGGTTCGTGGTCCCGATGCACTGGCATACGAACGACGTCGCCGTCGTGATGACGAAGGGCTCGATGGTCATCGAGCCCGATGGAGGCCCGCCGCAGTCGATCGAGGAGGGCGGGTACTTCTTCCTCCCAGGTCAAATGCGCTACGTGGCGAAGTGCGCGCGGCCGTGCACCTTCCTCGCGTAGTGGAAGCGATGCGGGATCGACAGCGGTGGAGAAAGCTCATGGACCACCCACCCGCCGGAACTGTGTCCAAATCGTGATGTCAAGGAGGGGATTGACGTCAATTCCGTTGGACTTACGTGGACTGAGTAGTGGCCCGCAACGGCGGAAACTTTCAGGAGAATCCAACAATGACGCCCGTCTGCCCGATACGCGACCCCGGGCTTATAACCCGAAGGTCGCTGGTTCAAATCCAGCCCTCAAATCCAGCCCGCGCAATTAGGAAGTGAAAGCGTCGTGGTCCAGTGACCGGGTGCTATCGAATCTCAAATGGACCCAGGTCAGCTCTGGCAGTGGCGCTCAAGACGCACCGGGGAACGCCATCGCAACGATAGGTCGGGATGAGTTGTTCCCAGTGCGCCATCAGATGACCGCTTCCTGTCGGGTACTGCGACACCGTGAAACGAGCAGTCAAACCGTCCAGCCGGACCGCATTAAGCCACTCGGGGGTCAGGGGCAGATCATTCAGCGTGAAGAGCTAATGCGATCTCCCCTAGTGGTCGAGCGGTGAGTTCGATCATCTTCCGAGCACGCTCGACTTTCGCCGCAAGCCTCCACTGGTGTGGCGATGCATTAAACGTTTTGCGAAACGCCCTCTGGAACCTTCGCAAGGGCAGGCCGCAAGTTGCCGCGAGCTCCGGGCTGCTCATTTCATGTCTTCCCGCTTCCGGTTCAAAAAGAAGTTGGTCCCGCTGCCCGCTTCGCAACGTTCTAGCCTGTTTTCCACCTTCGGCTAACGCGCGCGAGAGCGGGCGATGAACTCGGTCAGGTCCGGCGGGGCAACACCCACGGCGTTCGAGATGTCCGTCCTATGTGTTCCGGAAAGATCGCCGATGCTGCGTCTGACGCGACAAACTCGACGGACCCCACAGGGTCTCGATCTGTCCGAATTCATACATGGTCGTCAAATTGAATTCCCTCGTCTATCTTTTCTGAATCAGATTTGCCTCGTGCCAAGGTTCCTGCGTCGTTGGCACAGCTCCATTTGCAGAAGGCAGGTTACAGGGGGGAGAACCTTCGATGGCGTACTCACGCACGTATCTCTGGATTGTGGCGTTTGTGCTGGCTTTTGGCGGAGGAAAGGCGAAAGGCCAACACGTTATTTTCGACGATAGTTATGCGGTCATTTTTACTTTCATGGACGCGTCCAGTCTTGAACAGACCCGGATGACCGCCGCCAACGATGGAATTAACTACTGGTCTTCGTCGGGCGGGAGTACTTTCGGGCTCCGCTTGGCGCAATATGACAGTGTCGGCTCGCTCCTCGCGACCTATGCTCCGAACCTCGATATTCGCTCGATCTTCACGGATGACGCGGGCAACCTCTACGCCCGCCAGTTCGCCGATCCCATCATTTATCAACAAACGGCGCCTGGCATGTTCGTGCCGTTCGTCACGCTCTCCGGCGGAACCTTAGACGTGCAATCGGCGGTCGTCTTGAACAGCGACCGAACGGCATACATTGCCATGAGTGCCGGGACCGTATCTCAATGGGATAGCACTGGGACATTCCTTGGCACCGTGGCCTTGTCGGGCTATGGGACGATGTTCGGAGAAAGCGCCTACCCCAATAATCGCGGCATTGCTGCCGCAGGCGGCTATTGGCTGACCTACAGCAATCGCATGCTCTCCGCTTGGGATACCGACGGCAACCGCGTCGACACCACCGAACTTCTGAATGCCGGGACCAGCTTTGATGCTCATTTCAGCTTCAGCTATGCCAACGGTATGGTGTTCATCGTCGATGGGCCAGGCGGCTCATGGCGCGGTTACGACGTGGGCCTCGGTCCCTCATGACCTGAACCTGCCCAATTGCTGTCAATTCGTCCCTCCTACAGGCATCGCGCTTCTGTCACTCCGCTCGGCTGTCACTAGAGAGAACGGCGAACGCGAGCGATGAATACGGCGAGGTCAGCAGTGTCGATACGAATGGCGTTTGACACCCGGAGGTGCCTCAGCTCACGGTGACCCGACATACGCCTCACCAAGGACTCTGGAACGCCGATCCTGCGCGCACGCGTGACGAAGCTCCGGCGCAGATCGTGGAACCAGACTCCATCGAGTCCGGCCGCTTTACGCGCTCTGTGGAAAGCCTTCCGAGTCTCCTGCCAGGCTTCTCCTGTGCGCGGATTTCGGAACAACGAAGTGCTCGGCGGTCCGCGAGGGAGCGCCTCCAGGACGGTGCGCACGCGCTTCGTGAGAACCACGTGCTTACCGCACCGGCCTCGCACGGGCGGGCCGGAAGGCCGACGGCCAGTCGCGGGGGGGGGCGGCGTTGACCCGGCCCCCGCGGGCCCGGACCCGCTACTAAGTGTCGCCTCCTTATTCGCCCTCTCCCTGCGCGGTCGGGCAGATCTTCCAGATCACGCCCGTGTGGGGGATCTGGAGGAGCGGACCGTTACCGTCGCCCACGAACCTTGAGGCCGGGTCAGACTGGCCAAAGTCCCGCACGGCGCCGTAATCGACGACGTAGCCGCAGCCGTCGGGACCGAACTTGACGTTCGTTGGGCGATTGAATCCGCGAATCGCAACCGGCTGAGCCACAAACGCCTGCTCAAACGTGGAGTTGCGAGCGAACCGCTGGATCTTGAGGGTGAGCGGCTGCTCAGGCCGGCTGAAGTTGATCAGTTTGACCTCGTGCCCGACTTCCGGCGTGCCGTTCGCTGCGGAGAACCCAAAGTCCCCCTCGAGAGTTGCCAGCGCAGCCCCGGGCTGAACCGGCCCCCGGACGAACGAATTGGGCACGAAGTCGATTCCGGTGAACGAAGAGTCCGCCGCGTCAATGGCGAGCGGCGACGTGATCGGCTGCGGTGGAAACGCCAGGACGTCCCGGACCGGGCGATTTTCGCTCAGAATCCTGGCGAGGCTCGCCGGCGTGCACAGGCTCGGCGGGTTCGTGGGGTCCGGGACGCAGAGATCGTCGCCGGGCCCGCCGACCGGGTTGAACACCGCTTGGCTCGACGGCAGGAAGCCGAACCGGTCCGGCCACCCGTGGTAATCCGGGCTGCCATCGGGATTTTGCTTGGCTAGTTCCAGTCGGTCCGGGGAGTGGTTGGTCGGCCGCGCACCCCGCTCGTCTTCGCCGTCCGTGCCCGTCAACAACCCGCCCTGCAGGGCATGTTCGTCGGGCGCGAACCGAATGGCGTACGGGTTCCGGTACCCCCACGAGAACGGCTCGATTGTCTCCTCCGGATGACTCGCGTCAAGCCTCGCTCTCAAGATGGCACCGTCACAGACTCCCGGGTGCAGCGCGCTTTCGAACGCCCTCACGGTCGCTCCGGGCCGTTGCACGCCGAAGGGGGAGTACCCACTCGTTCTTACCCCACCCCCCGAATCAAACACGTTCCGGCTCAGTACGATGTCCTGACACGGGATATCTTGCTGGTTTGCGCCGTTTCCGTTGTCACGACCAACCACGCCACTATTGGTCGTCGATCCTTGCGACCAGTAAATGTGATTGCCTTTGAACGCAAGCTGCTCTGTCGGATGATCGCCGGTCGGCAGGCCAGTGATGAACGGGGTGACCTGCCCCGTGTTCGGGTTCACGATCACGATCCGTGAGCTGTTGTTGAACCCCGGCGTGCGAAGGGACTGGTTGGAGTCCGTCGCGAAGAGCCGCCCGCCTGCGAAGCCTCCCTCGAACCCGATGTCAACCGCCGGGCCGTGCGCCAGGAGACCTCCACCGCCAGCCGTTGGCTTGGCGAGAGTACGGATCAGGTGTCCGGTTTCGCTGAACACCAGGATGTCGGGCGTGAATGGGTTGGTCGGCGAGAACTGGCCCCCGACCACTGGACTCGTCTCGTCGTTGCACCGACTCGGCAGGCCGTGCCCGGACTCCAGCACGTACACTTCGAAGCGCTCCTGATTGCCACGGAACGCAATCCCCGTCGGGAAGTTCAGGCCCGTGGCGAAGACCGACACGCTGAAGCCCGGCGGCACAACGATGTCTTGGCCCTGATCCGGATTGAACGACACAGTGTTATTTGTACAGATCGGATTCGCCACTGTTGTCGCGTCCGCAGAGGCCGGCAGCGTCAGAAACAGCGCAAGAGCGAACACGAAACTGATGGCGCGTGGTCTACTAGATCGCATAGGATTCTCCTCTCCTCGCGAGAGGCGCTGTCTTGCCGCGGCGCTTCCAATGGGAAGCACCGCGGCGCGAAAAGTTGGTCGCGGAATTCCAGCGCGGGGATGAGAGCAGAAGCCTCTCGCGATCGGCGCCATACGCCGCGTGAATTTCCGTGTCAAGGGCGGGTGTGGCTCGTTCCTTTCGGGGGAAACGACTTCGATCGGTCAACTCGGAGTTGTAAGGGACGTGAACGCATCACAGTAGCCGCGTGCAGCGACTGGTGCGAAATGTCTCAAGATGTCGTGCTCACTCCTCTCTTCAAATCGGCTTTATCGAAGCCACTGCGCCCGCAGAGTTCAGCTCTTTCAGCTTCAGGCGGCATGATCGATCGGTATTCGGACGCTGAACGAAATGCTAGTGCTCAGAAATTCATGTTGCGGGCCCCCGCAACTGGAAAGCGGAAGCGTCGCGGGCACTCAGCTCGCGGGGCTTTTCGCTGCTGGGAAAGCAGCTAGTGAAGCTGGTGTGACCTCGCGAGGGGTTCAGTCATCACCTTCGTCCCCCGAGTGCGACACCGGCGCTGGCGGCAGTGGCCGTCCGCCGGGACCGGACACGAAGGTCAGCGGCGAGATCGCCTCCTGCTGGCCGACGCCCGGCCTGCTCCAGTCGCACACGCCCTCGGGGAAGGCCGCGTGCAACCGCGCGAGTTGCGTTGGGCTGAAGGTCACCGGCGCGTAGTCGCTGGCGTTCAGCGGCTTGAGCTGGCACTTCAAGATGTTCTCCGCCAGCGACCCGCCGGCGACTTGACGCGGAGAAGCGTGCTTCATCAGCCTCGGATCGGCATCGCACCGGGCCATGTCGGTGACCGGGTTCGAGAACGTGACGTCGCCGGTCAGGTAGCAAAGGTCAAACGCGGTCGCCGGCTTCGCAGCAATCACCTGCGCCTGGTTGCGCACGGAGTTCAGCGTCGCCTTCGGGGCGCTGACCAGAAGATTCGATAGCCAGATATCCATGGTCAGGAACGACCGCAGCGTCACCGCCACGAACTGCTGCGGCGTGGCGGGCAACAGCCCGGTCCCGTAGCGCCACATCACCTGGTTACCGTGGTTGCCGTGATTCGCTGCATTGATGCGGGCGCGCTCCGAGAAGCTGCGCCAGATGTAGTGGATTCCCTGCTCGTCGTACCCTCGCGAATCGATGATCGGCAGCTTGCCGAGATTCTTGCCGCTCGAGACAATGCCGGCCCGATACGCGATGGGGAGGGCCCGCCGATCGGCCGTGGTGCGGGCCGCCGTGCGGTTCGAATCGGC
>WNFD01004354.1_pt1 | contig 14220 bp, 10 predicted proteins | sample 5400491 | NCBI WGS metagenome assembly WNFD01 (sample SAMN13153343, study PRJNA577476) | soil metagenome | isolation source: 120 cm saprolite under Douglas fir tree site 2 hole 2 replicate 2 | place: USA:California | collected 2015-04-18
CCCTGCTGGGCCACGGCGATATTGTCACGGCTGGAGTTCTTCACCATGTACATCATCTCGTCAGCTTGGCGGATGATCTCGTGTGAACTCTTGGCGTCTTCGGGGTAGGTAGCCAATCCCATGCTGCAACGGACATTCAAGTTGAGTCCGTCTTCTGACAGAAAAACGGTCTTGCGCATCATTTCCTGGATGCGTCGGGCGACAATCAGTGCGGACTGCTTGTCCGTCTGCGGCAGCAGGATGACGAACTCATCTCCGCCATAGCGGAAAGCATAGTCGATAAGGCGCAGTTGAGATTTGATCTTGAATCCGATCTCCTGAAGCAGTTTGCTGCCCACCAGGTGACCATAGGTATCATTCACGTGCTTGAAATGATCAAGATCGAGAAAGATGACGCTGAACTCGTAACCAAAGCGGGCTGACCTATAAACCTCAGACTCAAGCGTCTTGTAAAGATGGCGCGCGTTGTAGAGTCCGGTGCAGTCATCAGTGATGGTAAGTTCCTGGATCTTCTCTACCGCGCGTGCGTTATCAATGGCAATAGCGGCATAATCGCAAAGGGCGTGCAGAAAGAACATCTCCTGCTCGCCAAAACTTTCCATGGCGCAGTTAATAAGCTGAATTACGCCCAGCACGCGATGCTTGGATTGAAGCGGTACGCAGATGATGGACCGTGTCTTCCATTTGGTCATCTCATCAATGCGTTTGGCAAAACGCTCGTCGTTATAGACGTCGGGAACAATCAGTGATTCGCCGTGGCGGGCTACCCAGCCGGCGATGCCTTCGCCAACTTTAAGCCTTACTGTCTTAAGGGTTTCGGCCGCATCGCCTACGGCAATGGCAAAGTAGAGTTCATCCTTCTGTTCATCCACCATCAACAAAGACCAGGTATCGGGACGAAAGAACTCGGCCATCTTGTCCATGATGGTTTGCAGGATTGAATCCAGATTCAGCGACGAGGTCAGCGCTTTCGCCACATCATTGAAGATGGCGACTTCCTGGAGCTGCCGCTTAGGATTGGACTCCACTCGGGTACCTGATGCCTCGTTCACTTAGGAAATTACACCCTTCCGCTGATGCGAACACACTTTGTCTATCTTGGGCGTATTATCACCCGATTTACGTAAATCGGCAACCCGGGAGTTGTACTGAAGCGCGTAAGTTATTGCCCTAAGGTACCCCAAAAGTCCTTGTCCTTCGGGCAGTTAGAGCGTTTTTTGGTTTGACAGACGCCGGTCAACCTTCCTATCATCCCTTGCACCAGCTTAATTCAAAAGGTCATCACCTAACCCCTTATGGGAGCATTCGGCGACAAGCTAAAGCGTGAACGCGAAATGCGCAGAATCACGCTGGACGAGATCTCAGAATCCACCAAGATTCCGCGGCGCTATCTGGAGTCACTGGAGCGGGAAAACTTTGAGTCGCTCCCCGGAGGCGTGTTCAACAAAGGATTCGTGAAGGCCTATGCCCGTTTTCTGGGGCTTGATGAGGAACAGTCTGTTGCAGATTACGTTGCGGTGGCCAAAGAAGAACCGCCTCCTGAAGATCAGTTCCCGCTGGAAATTCATGAAAAACCTGATCGTGAACTGAACCCTAGAAAATCGCAATTGCCGTTGATTGGGGCGGTGGTGGCGTTAGTTGGCGTCCTGGGCGGGTATGCCATTTGGCGGGCCAAAATCAAGCAGACCGAGAATTCTGAGGCTACCGTTGCAGCCGCCTCTCCGTCAGACAATTCAACCAATTCAAGCAAGGCAAGTGCAGATAAGTCCTCCGATGCTGGATCAGCACAGAAGAAGAGCGCAAATGCCACGCAGATGACCCAGCCGCATGCGTCCAAAACTGAGCAGGCCCGCGCGGCGCACACGGTTGGTTACAAGCAAGCCATTGTTGCCTCAGTGCCGGTTAAGCAGATTGCGCGTCTGGATACACCCGTAACAACGCCTGTTCCATCAGCTCCGGATGCAGCCCGATCCAGACCTGCCCTGACCAAGAAGGACTTCTTTGTGATCATCAAAGCCAAAGAAGATGCCTGGATTTCTGTGATTGCCGATGGGCGGCGGGTGAGCCATGGAACGCTGCGTGCCAATAAGCAGCGCTTTGTCAGAGCCGGAAAGCAGATCATTCTCACCACCGGCAACGCCGGCGGTATTGACGTGAGTTTCAATGGCAGGCCGCTCGGCGCCATTGGCAGTGAGAGTGAAGCACGTACTCTGATGTTTACACCAACCGGACAAGTACAAGAATAGCCCTATAGCCCTCCAGCCTTCCCGCCGATTACAATGGCTCAGGCCCAATTCAGTGCGTAATTAGTCCCATTCGCCTGCTTTTCCAACCAAGTAAAGCTAAAACATTGTTGATGGGCCACGATTCAGATAGTCTGCTTTTGGCATCGTATTTTGATGAAAAGCAGTAATAGATATTCAGGAGGACGGTCAATTGGCTCCACGGGAACGTTTCTTGTTCACCTCTGAGTCGGTCACGGAAGGCCACCCAGACAAAATAGCGGATCAGATTTCCGATTCAATTCTAGACGCGTGTCTTGCGGAAGATGCTTACAGCCGCGTCGCCTGCGAAACACTTACGGCCACCGGCCTGGTAGTGATCGCAGGTGAAATCACCACCAAGACCTACGTTGATTTTCAAAAAGTAGTCCGCGGTGTGGTGCAGTCCATTGGTTATGACAACGCACTTTATGGATTTGATTCCAATACCTGCGCGGTGATTTCCAGCATTAACAAGCAATCAGGCGATATCGCCATGGGCGTGGATACCGGCGGAGCCGGCGATCAGGGCATGATGTTCGGCTACGCGACGAACGAAAACGATGAATACATGCCGACCCCAATCGCCCTGGCCCACAAACTTACCCTTCGCCTTTCAGAAGTTCGCAAAAGCGGGATGCTTCCTTACCTTCGTCCCGACGGCAAATCACAAGTCACAGTGGAATACGGTCCAGACCACAAGCCCCGGCGTGTGGACGCAGTCGTGATTTCTACTCAGCATGCAGAGTCCATTGACAATGAAACACTGCGCGCCGATATCCTGAAGCACGTGATTCAGGCAGCCATTCCGGCCAACCTGCTGGATGGCGATACGAAGTATCACATCAATCCGACCGGACGTTTCGTGATCGGCGGCCCAATGGGTGACACTGGTCTCACCGGTCGCAAGATCATTGTGGATACGTACGGCGGCATGGGCCGTCACGGTGGTGGAGCATTCAGCGGTAAGGATCCGACCAAGGTTGACCGCTCTGCCTGCTACATGGCCCGCTATATTGCCAAGAACCTGGTGGCTGCGGGCCTGGCTGACCGTTGCGAAGTGCAACTGGCCTATGCCATCGGCGTTGCGGAGCCAGTCAGCGTGCTGGTGGATACCTTTGGCACCGGCAAACTGGATGAACTCAAACTGGAAGCGCTGGTCCGTGAAAACTTCCAGCTCACGCCTAAAGGAATCATTGAATCGCTCAAGCTGCGCCGTCCTATCTACAGGAAGACCGCGGCCTACGGACACTTTGGACGCAAAGATCCTGACTTCACCTGGGAAGCGACTGATAAAGCCGCCAAGCTGCGTGAACAGGCCCAGGCTGCCGGCGCATCCAAGACCACGGTGGGCGTTTCCAAGTAGTGATCTTCATTCAGGGACTTTAGTTAAATCGAATGCAGTGAGGGCTTAGATAGTCTCACTGCATGATTTCTGTTGAGGGTCTTTTGGGGAACCAAACCAGGGACTTAAGCCAGAGCGCAAGCGAAATTGAAATTTAGACAACTACCCTGCCATTGGCACGAAAAACATGGCAAGAGAAATAGGAAATCATGTCGACAACCGCTACACCGCAAATCGCATTTGACGTTAAGAATATCGAGCTTGCCGATCTGGGCAAGCGGCGCATCGAATGGGCCAACCAGTCTATGCCGGTGCTGCAGAGCATCCGCAAAGAGTTCATCAAGAACCAGCCACTGAAGGGTATCCGCATCGCTGCCTGCCTGCACGTGACCACTGAAACCGCAAACCTTGCCATTACCTTGCGTGACGGCGGTGCTGACGTGGTGCTTTGCGCTTCCAATCCGCTCTCCACACAGGACGACGTGGCTTCATCCCTGGTGCGCGACTACAACATCTCCACTTTTGCCGTAAAGGGCGAGGACAATGACAGCTATTACAAGCACATCCTGGCCGCGCTTGATCACAAGCCGCATATGACCATGGATGATGGCGCTGATCTGGTTTCCACCGCTCTCACCAAGCGTAAGGATGTTCTTGACGGCATCATCGCCGGCACGGAAGAGACCACCACGGGCGTCATCCGCCTGCGCGCCATGGCGAAAGACGGGCAGCTTCGCTATCCGATTGTTGCCGTGAATGATGCGCTGACCAAGCACATGTTTGACAATCGCTACGGCACCGGCCAATCCACCATGGACGGCGTGATCCGCTGCACCAACGCGCTGATCGCCGGCAGCAAGTTCGTCGTGGCCGGCTTCGGCTGGTGCGGACGCGGTCTGGCTTCACGCGCCCGCGGCATGGGCGCTGATGTGATCGTCACCGAAATCGATCCAACGAAAGCCATTGAAGCCGTGATGGAAGGCTATCGCGTAATGTCCATGGCCGAAGCGGCCAAGATCGGCGATATCTTTGTGACCGTGACCGGCAACAAGAACGTTCTGGCCCGCGAACACTTTGAAGCGATGAAGAACGGCGCCGTTGTGGCCAACTCCGGACACTTCAATGTGGAAATTGACATCCCGGCGCTGGAAAAGCTTGCTTCCTCCAAACGCCCGACCCGCGACTTTGTGGACGAGTACGTGATGAAGGACGGACGCAAGATTTACCTGCTGGGCGAAGGCCGCCTTATCAACCTGGCAGCCGCCGAAGGTCATCCGGCTTCTGTGATGGATATGAGCTTTGCCAACCAGGCGTTGTCCTGCGAGTTCCTGATCAAGAACTACAAGACCCTGGAGAAGAAGGTCTATGCAGTTCCTGATGAGCTCGACAAGAAAGTTGCCCGCCTGAAGCTGGAATCCATGGGCGTGAAGATCGATAAGTTGACTGCCGAGCAGGAAGAATATCTTGCCAGCTGGTCTGAAGGTACCTAAGCGCACTCTGAAAGCAATAGAATAGCGGCGGCCGCAGGGTCGCCGTTTTTATTGGCGTTGATCGCGGGGCTCGCAGGGCACGCTGTTTGCATCTGATGTCTTGGGAGTTTCAGAGCAAGAGGAGAATGAGTCCAAAATTTCTGAAGAGACTCGCGCAGTGGCTTTTGGAAGACTTGCGCGTGCCGCATGGGCCTGGCGGCCAATCAGAGCACACACACCCGTGGTGGAAGGCCATGTGCCTTACTGGCGTGGATTATTTCTCCACCCTTGGTTACCAGCCGGGAATTGCGTTTCTGGCTGTTGGCGCGCTTTCTCCCATCGCCACCCTGATTCTGGTCTTGGTAACTCTATTCGGAGCCTACCCCGTTTACAGCAAGGTTGCCGAACAGAGCCCCAATGGGCAGGGAAGCATTGCCATGCTGGAACGGTTGTTTCCCAACTGGCGCGGCAAAATCTTTGTGCTGTGCCTGCTTGGCTTCGCAGCCACGGATTTCATCATCACCATCACGCTGTCCGCCGCAGACGGAACGGCGCACCTGCTGGAAAATCCCTTCATGCCATCCTGGATGCACCACCAGATGGGACTCACACTTCTATTGCTTGCCATGCTGGGCGCAATTTTTCTCAAGGGATTTAATGAGGCAATTGGTCTGGCTGTAATTCTGGTGGGTGTATATCTCATACTGAATGCTGTAGTTGTCTCCGTGGCCATTGAGCATGTGCTTGCGCACCCCCATGTAATTCGAGGATGGCAGCACAATTTGTGGCAGCAGCACGGCAGTGTTCCGGCCATGGTCGGCCTCTCACTGCTTTGGTTCCCGAAACTTGCGTTAGGTCTCTCTGGTTTTGAGACGGGTGTAGCGGTCATGCCGCTGATCGGCGGTGATCGCATACCCAACACAAAAAAACTCTTGCTGACAGCCGCGTTGATCATGAGCGTCTTCCTGATGGCCAGCAGCTTTGTTACTGCTGTATTGATCGAACCCAGGGCCTTTGCAAGCGGCGGCCCCGCGAATGGACGCGCGCTCGCCTATCTAGCTCATCTTTATCTCGGGTCAATCTTCGGGAGCATCTATGACCTGAGCACCATTGCCATTCTGAGCTTTGCCGGTGCTTCCGCCATGGCTGGCCTGCTTCACCTGGTACCTCGTTACTTGCCACGTTACGGTATGGCGCCTGACTGGGCGCGGGCTTCCCGGCCTCTGGTTCTGGTATTCATGGCAATGTCGTTCGTCGTCACCATCATCTTTCGTGCCGATGTTGACGCGCAAGGCGGCGCATACGCAACCGGTGTGCTGGTGCTGATGAGCTCGGCTGCTTTCGCGGTGACGATGTCTTCCTGGCGTACGCACTGGCGCTGGGCCTTCCTGCCAATTTCCCTGGTCTTTGCGTACACCACATTCTCTAATATGGTGCAGCGGCCGGAAGGCATTAAGATCGCCAGTATTTTCATTGCGCTCACCATCGTGAGTTCACTTACCTCGCGCGCGCTGCGCTCCACCGAACTCCGTGTTTCTGAAGTGAAATTGGATCCAGCGGCGCAAGAATTCCTCCGCAATGATCGTGATCAGATCATCCGTTTTCTCGGACACCGCCCCCAGTTGTCAGACGAAGATACCTACGCTCGAGCAGCCGCGGCGGCACGCTTTGTTCACAATATCGCAGATGACGAGCAAGTCATTTTTCTTGAGATTGCCAGGCAGGACTCCTCCGAATTCGAAGCGTGCCTGAATGTGCGCGGCGTCAGAGTAGGCAAATATGAAATCCTACGCGCATCGAGTCCCGCCATTCCTAATGCGATCGCGGCCGTCCTGCTGCATGTCTGCGATATGACAAAAAAGATGCCGCACATCTATTTCAAATGGATAGAAGGAAACCCCGTGGCCAACATGTTCCGTTTTCTTTTTCTTGGTGAAGGGGACGTTCCGCCGGTGACTCATGAAATCCTGCGAAAAAACATCGAAGATCCGCATAAGCGGCCTTTTGTACACGTTGGCTGATTCTCAGAAGTGATGCGCGTCAGCAGCAATCTACTTCGCTTCTACGGTTCCCACATCCATGTCTGGCGCACGGCTCCGGCAATGGGATGCGCACCATAGCCATTCACCAGTAGAACTTTGCCATCGGGCAGAGCTGTGGCACTGGAGAAGAGAAAGCCATCCAACTGCGGGCCGGTTACAAGCGTGAAGGTATTAGCCGCCGGATCATAGATTTCAGGCTGCTCAGCGCCGCCCGCCACCAGTATGCGGCCGTCTTTCAAGCGTGAGACGCTGTTCAAGAGCTTGAAGCGGGGCAGTTTCATCTCCGGTCCGCGCTGGAATTTTCTCTTTGCCGGATCGAAGATCTCCGTGGATGCCAGGCGTTCACCGTAAGAACCGCCGGTTTGCCCGCCCAAGACGACGACTTTTCCGTCCGGCTGCAGCGCGGCCCCGTGTTTGTATCGCGTGATGTTCATGGAGCCCGCCGGAGAAAAGCGCCCGATGGCCGGATCATAGATCTCTGCTGATGCTTCTATGTTCGGATTCGGAAACTCGCCGCCGCTCATACCGCCCATCACCAGTACGCGACCATCCTGAAGCAGCACGGCATTGAAATAAGACCGGGGAATGCCCATGCTTCCCGTCTGGAAAAAGCGGTCAGTGGAAGGATCGTAGAGTTCGGCGGACGAATGCTGATTGTCGTCGCCATTGGCCGTGCCGCCGATAATCAAAACCTTGTTGATGCGGGGAAGGAAGATCGCCACGCCGTGGGCCCTGGGGGCATTCATACTGCCGGTGAGGGAAAAAGCGTTGGTTTGCGGATTGAAAATCTCGGCGGTCACCAGGTTCTTGCCTGAGCCGTCAGCTCCACCCGCGATGAGGACTGTGCCATCCGGCAGGGCGGATGCCATGGCGCCAGCACGGCGCGACGACATGCGTGCCGTAGGGATAAAGCGGCCAGTGGTTTCGTCGAAGACTTCCCCTGAATCCAGCCAGATGCCGTTCCGCTCCATGCCTCCCGCGACCAGGACTTTGTTGCCTTCCAGAAGAGTGGCCGTGTGGGAAAATCTGGCAACACTTGTGGCACCCCACGAAACCAGGGTCCCCGGCCGGTGACTGGGTATGGTGGTTACGGCCAGCAACACCAGCATGGAGAAGAGGAGTACAAAAGCAAGCCCAAATCTGGCGAGACGATCGATCAAACACAGCTCCTTACGTCATCCATCATCAATCATCAATCATCAATCCTGAATCATGACAATCTATGGACGGCCTGAACATGCCAAAAGTTAGCTTTAGAGCTGTATTTTACTTGCGCTCACGGCAGCGCGAAGCTCAGTTTATTTGATTTTAAGCTAGAGCAGGGTTACGCGTAGTTACGCGTCAATGCTTCAGTCTTCGGCGTGCTTCACAAATCCATAAGCTTCTTTAGACAGCTTTTGCCAGTCTTCTTTTTTCGGCGGTATTACAACCCACTCTTTCATAATGCGTCCGTGCCCGGGATCAAAACGGGTTCCCTTGCGCGCCTGGACTAGTTCGTACACGCGTTCCTTTGGCAATTTCACTACCAGCTCGCCCTTGCGGCACATGGCGAAAATCTTTCCGTTCACGTTCAGGACTGAGGAAGAGCCGAACATCTTGCCGAACTTCACATCCCGATGCTCAGCGAAGGTGGAAACCACTTTGGCAAACTCAGGCGTGATGAGCGCCAGATCGGGCTTGCTGTCCAGCTTGCGCTGGCTGCCGGCGCTTTTCCTCTTCATACCTTTGTTGGTCCGCATAGATTGATTCTTGAAAATTTACAGCACAACAATACTGATGCCCTTATTGCCGCGGCCCAGGTCTGAATCCTTTTTCCACTCGGGAAATTTCTTTAGCAGGGACCACGTGGTTTCGTCTGAGATGGTCCACTCTTCGCCGGCAATGAAGCATGTGATGGAGCTGGCCGAGCTTGCCACGCGCAATTCTTTTTGTAACTCATCGCGTAGTGTTCCACCAGTGCCGCTGGAGCCGTATCCATGAATCAGCTTCACCGCCACAATACCCTGGCTGCGCGCAAGCGCAAGCTCGCGCTGCATTCTGAGGCGGGCCTGCTCCACGCGCGGCATACCGTCTTCAAGATTTACCACTTTAATGGCTGCGGGCTTGCGTGACATCCGAGTCTTTACCTGCTGAAAACATTGTAGCGGCTTCGCTTCGCAAACTTATTAACGAACTTGCTGGGCTCTTTAAGGCACGTACTCGCGCCGAGTGGCGAAAAATCGATCGTCCTTGCCCAAAGACTTTCAATTTTGGCAATTGTGGCAATTTCGGCGATTTTGGCAATCCTTTATGATGGTGAGTCATGAAACACATAGCAGATTGGGCTTTGAACACCGCCACGCAGCGTGGAGCAACTTACGCTGACGTCCGCATTGTGGACGAGCGCCAGCGCTCTCTGGCTACCAAGAATGGAAAAGTTGGCCATGCCGCCAGCGGCGAATCGCTGGGCCTGGGCGTGAGAGTGCTGGTGGATGAAGCATGGGGATTTGCTGCTACCGATGATATGAGCCGTGAGGCCGTGGAGCGGACGGCCGCTAAAGCCGTCGATATTGCGAAGGCGTCCGCGCGGGTGAAAGAGCAGCCGATACGTTTGGCGCCAGAGCCGGCAGCCAAAATTGAATGGGCGACGCCCTGCAAGATTGATCCGTTCAAAACGTCCATTGAGGAAAATCTCGATCTCCTGATGAAGATTGATCATGAACTGCTATCCGTTAAGGGCGTTACTCTGGGCGAAAGCAATTTGAGTCTTCGCCGCTATGAGCAGTGGTTTTATTCCAGTGAAGGTTCAGACATACACCAGACGCGTACCACAACGGGCGCCGGCTTCAGTGCAATTTCTTTCGAAGGCACAGAAATACAGAAACGCTCGTATCCCAACTCTTTTGGCGGACAGCATCAGTGCAAGGGATATGAGCTTATCGACGAGCTGAAACTGGTGGAAAATGCGCGGCGCATCGGGGAACAGGCCGTGGCCTTGCACAAAGCAGATCGCTGCCCTCAGGGCAACATGAATCTGGTTCTGGATTCGTCGCAACTGGGATTGCAGATTCATGAGTCCATCGGCCACCCCATTGAGCTGGATCGAGTACTGGGGATGGAAGCGAACTTTGCCGGCACCTCTTTCCTGACGCTGGAAAAGCTGCGCACGCTTCGCTATGGCAGCGATCTGGTCAACGTGGTGGCGGACGCAACCGAAGCGCATGGGCCGGGACTGGGCACTTTTGCCTTCGACGATGAAGGCGTTGCCGCGCAATGTACGCCGATCATCACCAACGGACTATTTACCGGATACATCTCATCGCGTGAAACAGCAGATACCATCGGCGAACACCGCTCGAACGGTACCATGCGCGCCGAAGGCTGGAACCGTATTCCGCTGATTCGCATGACCAACATCAGCATCCTGCCGGGTGAAAAGCCGCTAACCTTCGACCAGTTGATTGCCGATACGGATGACGGGATCTTCATGCAGACGAATCGCTCATGGTCCATTGACGACAAGCGATATAACTTCCAGTTTGGCTGCGAGATTGGCTGGGAAATCAAAGGCGGCAAGCTGGGTCGCATGTTCAAGAACCCGTCGTACTCGGGAATCACTACGGAGTTCTGGAATTCCATGGACGCCATCTGCTCGCGTGATCAATGGACTCTGTGGGGCACGCCGAACTGCGGCAAGGGCCAGCCGATGCAGACCATGGGCACCGGGCACGGTGCGTCACCGGCGCGGTTTAAAAATGTGAAGGTAGGAACAGCCTACAAAGGCAATTAAGAGCCCCGGAGCCCAGATGCTAGATCAAACACAGGCGGAACAAATCTTTCAACGAATCAAGAGTTTTGGCAGCGGAGTCGAAATCGAGGTGATCTTCTCCTCCACCGATCACTCGCTGACTCGCTTCGCCAACAATACGATCCACCAGAATGTTTCGGAGCTGAATGAAGCAGCGTCCATTCGCGTGGCGTTTGACGGCAAGACGGCGCGCGCCAGCACCAATCGGTTTGATGATGACAGTCTGAAACGTGCGGTACAGGCAGCGGAGACAATGGCCAAAGTGCAGGAGTCCGATCCGGACCGCCTGCCGATGGCGCAGGCCAGCGAAGCAGAGGGCGTCAGCGCGCCCTCACGCTGGTTTGAGAATACGGCGGCGATTACACCGGCTGACCGCGCCGATGCTGTGGGCAAGATTGTTGCTGTAGCCAGGAAGAACAAGCTGGTGACGGCGGGAATTTATTCCAGCTCACGCTTCGCTGAGACGATTGTCAATTCAAATGGCCTGGTTGCTCATCATCGCCAGACTTCGGCAGAGGTTTCCATCACCATGCTGGCGGACGATTCTTCCGGATGGCAAAAGGCCAACTCTCCCGATGTCGCGGACCTTGACCCGGTGCGGCTGGGGGAAATTGCCGCGGAGAAGGCAGCCCGCTCGCGCAAGCCTCAGGAATTACCGCCTGGGAAATATACAGTGATTCTGGAACCGGCCGCCGTGCTGGATGTGGTCGGGTTCATGTTCTGGGATTTTGGCGGACAGTCGATCCTGGACCAGCGGTCATTTCTCAATAATCGCATCAGCACCAGGCTCTTTGGCGAGAACATCACGATCGTGGACGATGTTAGTCATCCGTTGCAATCGAATGCTCCGTTTGATGGTGAAGGCGTCCGCCGCTCACGCGTTCCATTGGTTGAGAACGGCGTGATCAAACGTCTGGTTTACGCGCGCAGCACCGCGGAGAAAATGCGTAAATCAGAGTACGCGGACAAAGTGGGCGAGATCGCGGTTACCGGCCATGGCTTCCCGTTGCCGAATGAAATGGGTGAAGCTCCACTCAACGTTGTTTTCATTACACCGGGCGGAGAGCAGAGTGTGGAGCAGATGATCGCGGGGACCGAACGCGGCATCCTGATTACGCGGCTCTGGTACATTCGTGAAGTCGATCCCTACCAAAAAATTCTTACCGGCATGACTCGTGACGGTACATTTGTAGTGGAGAACGGCAAGGTCAAGTCGGGTATTCGCAACTTCCGTTTCAACCAGAGCCTGATTGAGATGCTGAACCATGTTGAGGCCATGGGAAAACCGGTGCGCGCCAGCGGGGAAGAGTCGTTTGATATGGTTGCTCCGGCGATGAAGGTGGGCGAGTTTAACTTCACCGAAGTGACCAAATTCTAGAGGACCGATTGCATTACCGTGCTGATTGGGAGCGAGAAGGATGTCAACGTAGAGCCGTAGATTGCTACGGCTTCAAAGACATCGGCAACCTTGCATAATTTTCGGGGCTGCCCATGAACCAAGCGCCGCAGGCGCGAATGAAAATAGCCCGGCACGCCGCGCAGCAAGTGCCGGGAACAGGTCAGAGCAAAAAGTCCTGCAGGGACGGCTGAAACTCGCGGATACTGTCGTTAGTCTCGTTACTCTCTCATCTATCTCCTGCTGTGAATCTATCTCCCGCTGTGTGAATCCCGGGGTACCCCCCTACCTTCAACTAGGATTCCACAGCACTTATACGACGCATCCCAATACCATCCCAATTTTTGACCTGCACTGTGAGGTGCACCCTTAGAGTGAGACAGTTTTGCTTTTTTGTTCTCGATCAGCGTTAATCTGCGTTCATCAGCGGCAAATAGGTTTTCCGATCACGGGCGATGGCCGAGATCGGGTGATCGCACGACAAACAAAACAGCTTCAGTCGTGCCGTAAATGCCCCAAAAAGAACCGGGCTTTAGCCCCCTGAAAAGTCTTTCGCCGTCGCGATGCGACTTTTTTCCGCAAGCTCCTCAGTCATGCGGCCCGCCATCCCCATTGGCCCCAATCCATATGTGACAAATACTCACAAATACCGCTTTTGGCCGTCTTTTTGCACTTGGTTTTGGGCCATCGGCGTTTGCGCATGTCCTTCCGGCGCTCGAAAAGACCAAAGTAATCTTTCCGCAAACCGCGTGTCTGTATAACCTTGCTAAGAGGTGTACAGGTGATAGATTCACGGAGCTCAGTACGTTTTCCGCTCAGATTACCGATCACGGTCAGAACGGTGGATGCACGGGAATACTTCGCCGAGACGTCCGACATTTCCGCTGGTGGCGTGTTGTTCCAAACCGGGGCGCCACTGGAAGTAGGGACGGAGATCCGCTTCCGCATCGTTCTGCCCGCAGTCGTTCTGGGTACAGATACTGATGTGCTGGTGAACTGCACCGGACGTGTCGTCCGCGCGCTGAATGACAGCGGTAAAACCTCCGTGGCCGCCGTGATCGATGAGTACTGCTTTGAGCGAGTGCTGTCAGTAGCGGTTTGAGGCAATCCAGCCGCTAGCTGGAGCTGCTAGCACCAAGGCGCTCAGTTGGTGCAGAATGCCTGTGCCGAATGCCGCTGCCGGTCCCCACACCGGAGTCTTTCGTCTTTGGTCTTTGCCTCATCTAGTTGCGCCTCTGCTAGTTGCCAGTTGCTAGTTGCCATTTGCTAATTGCCAATCGCTTGTTCTTCCGCGTTCATCTGCGGCAAAGAGGTTTTTTCGGCTTTGGTCTTGGTCTTTGCCTTTGCCAATTGCCAATTGCTTCTTTCATCTGCGTCTATCAGCGTTCATCTGCGGCAATAGCTCTTTGCTCTTGCCAATTACCAACTACCAAGTACCAAATACCGCTTTTGCATTCCTTCGTTATAATGGAACACGTCAGGCTGGTGACCGATTCTCGGCCCATCCGCCTGAATGTCCCAATCAAAATGCGCCGGAGAGATGGCCGAGTGGCTGAAGGCGCACGCTTGGAAAGCGTGTTTAGGGGAAACTCTAACGTGGGTTCGAATCCCACTCTCTCCGCCACTACCTTAGTTTTCAATAGTTTAGCGCCTTGGTGTCTGTTGTGGTGTCTGAAGCTCCGTGGGTTTTTTGACCGAACGGCGATTTCGGGAGACAACAGAACGCCATGAAGCGGCACCCTTCGCATCATCAAAACCCCCGTGTCAACATTCTCAAAAAAATAAATTTGCATGGCGTGTGGAAGCTCCTGCCCGCCGTTGTCGAGCCGAACGGCAGGTTGAAAGACAAGGTCAGGATTGGCGGCAATATCGAAACCCACCCCGAGGGCACCTATTACCTGGAGTGGTGGGAGGGGCCGA
>WNFD01004357.1_pt1 | contig 14215 bp, 14 predicted proteins | sample 5400491 | NCBI WGS metagenome assembly WNFD01 (sample SAMN13153343, study PRJNA577476) | soil metagenome | isolation source: 120 cm saprolite under Douglas fir tree site 2 hole 2 replicate 2 | place: USA:California | collected 2015-04-18
GTTCATACCGACCAGCCAATCAACCATTCTGTTATCTTGAGCGGGAGTGACCGAAGGTCGCAACGCTGTCGGAAAGGATTTCAACTGACTCTGAAGACTGAGGGCTGACGACTACAGCTCAGACGGCCCAGCGGTCTTGGGCAGGAGCAGGAACAGCTTGAATTTCTCGATTTCGGCGCCGAAGCCGATGCGGCCGTCTCCGTAAGGCTCGTTGCGTACGTGTACGACCCGCGCGGTGCAGCGCATCTCTTGGGCGGAATTCCCAGTCACTTCTGCGGGCATGCGCAGGGTCGCTTCGATGGGCATTCCCACCTGCAGGGGAGCCGAAGAAGCGAAAAAGAAGCCACCACGCGAGACGTTCAGGGCTTCGGTAAAGTGCTCAGTTCTGTCCGAAGCTACGCCCAGGGCGCGGAAACGCAGGGGCGTGCGAAGGTTGAGGCGGGCCAGTTGCCGACGTTCGGTTACTTTCATTTTGTCCTCCCCCGCGCGAGGAAGATCTGGCGCGGACTCTTGCGAATTTCGTGGAGGGTGCTTCCAGCGTAACAGAGTTACGGGGGCGGTCAAGCATCAATCCTTCCATGGCCATGAGGTACCAGTACTAACCGGAAGTGAGCGCGCCGTTCATTCACACGCGCGGAACGCAGCCCGGATTCGGCATGCCATAATGCCTCTTTAACTGAGGCGAAGAACGCGCTAAACGTTAAGAACCGGCAAGCGTTTGCGAGCCCAAAGTGAGCCCCATGAGCACAGCTCCATCCGTCGAAACCACGAACTACCGGCCACCCAGTTGGGAGGCCATCGTCGCCGCGCACGCCCGTATTGCTCCCAGAATCCACCACACTCCCATTCTGACGTCCACATCCTTGAACGCCATGGCCGGGGCACAACTCTTCTTCAAATGCGAAAACCTCCAAAAGACCGGCTCGTTCAAGATTCGCGGGGCGTCCAACGCCATCCTCTCCCTGACGGAGAAAGAGGCGTCACGGGGAATCGTCACGCAATCGAGCGGCAATCATGGCGCTGCCGTGGCTTGTGCGGCGGCTTGGCGAGGAATTCCGGCGTGGATCGTCATGCCCAGGAATGCGCCCGCCGTGAAAGCCAAGGCCATCGAAGGCTACGGCGGAAAAATTGTTTTCTGCGAGCCAACGGTGACAGCACGGAAGGCAACTTGCGACCGTGTCCAGGCAGAAACGGGTGCGCACCTGGTGCATCCCTACGACGACGACCGCATCATCGCCGGACAGGCTACAGCGGCGAAGGAGCTGCTGGAGGAGGTCGGCGACCTGGACGCGGTGTTTGCGCCGGTCAGCGGCGGCGGACTGCTCAGCGGGACCTGTCTCGGCGCCAAAGGAATTCGCGCGGATGTGCGTGTGTTTGGCTGTGAGCCGGAGCGCGCGGATGACGCCTACCGTTCGCTGACCACCGGTACACTGCAATCACAGGATTCGAGCGACACGGTCGCGGACGGCTTGCGCGCATCACTTGCGCCGCGGACTTTCGCGATCCTCCGCAATCATGTGGAGCGCATTCTCCTGGTCAGTGAGGAGGAGATCATTTCCGCGGCCCGGCTGGTCTGGGAGCGCATGAAAATCATCATTGAGCCGTCGAGCGCCGTGGCCATTGCCCCGTTGCTGAGGCCAGGTTTCGTGTCCTCGCTGAATCTTCCCAAACGCGCCGACGGTGGCGCGCCAAAGCTTGGCGTGATCTTCTCCGGTGGGAACGTGGACCTTTCTTCCCTTCCTTGGAAGTGACGACAGTCGGCTGTTAGCAGTTAGCAGTTCGTAGCAAGAAGGACGATGCCGCTCGCGCGGGCTTAAATTCTCTTGGCGATGACAAGTCCGTAGATGAAATTCCCGGATGCGAAACCAGCCCGCATGGCTCGAAACGCCCGCAGAAAATCGACAATTTCCGAGCCATACTCCGCGGCGATCTGCCAGAGCGCTTTATTCTTTAGGATGTCCAGGCCGATATCCCAGCTTTTGGAACAGTTCTCGTTCAGAATCTCGTTGTGCACGACCCGCAATCCGTTCGACCCGAGCAATGCCGCGTAATCTCCCATTGTGTCCATTTCGACGAGCATGCCCTTTTCAATCGGCTGGATGAATTTCCCGTACTCGCGTTCCGTGAGACCTTCTTTTTTGAACCAATCCGTAATGGCCAACGTCCCTCCAGACTGCAGACACGCCGCCGCCAATCCAAAAAACTTTCCTTTTTGTAGATAATGCGAGATGGACTCGACGGACCACAACACATCAAAAGTTTGCTCAAACTTCATCTCTTCGGCATCCATCAAAATGAACTTCGCGTTCACCCCCTCGGCGGCCGCTGCTTTCCGCGCCATTTCCACTTGAATGGGAGAAATCGTAATCCCCGTTGCTTCCGCAGCGTACTTTTTGGCCAGGTAAATACTGCTGCCGCCGAATCCGCAACCAACATCCAGGATCTTGCAGCCCGGCTTGAGACCCGCTACCCGGGCGACATGCTCAATGAGCTGATTCTGAGCCGTCTCTTTTGTTTCTTCGCCACTAATCCAATAGCCATGATGGATGTGCGCGCCCCACAGACTTTGGTAATACGGGCTTGTGCGGTCGTAGAGATCCACGATTTTTTGTTTGTCGTTATAGCGAGTCATCCCTACGTGGTGCTCCTGCTCCGGGAGATCGATTCGTTCAGCCGCCTAACGGATTGCCTATCTTACCCCCTCCGCAAGTCATTGGAGAGAGGAGCTATAAATCGGTTGAGTCCTCTGGCGGCGTCCAAATCGGTGCACTATTTGAGTAAGGAAATGCGCAACTGTGCAAACGGCGAGGATCACCCGATGCTTTGTCATAGATAACAAAGCACTTAGCCGGAGTTGGAATTGGATGGCTACATGCATTACTAGCCAGCGGTAGGTTGAGCGTGACATTGAACATGAGTATCCAAGAACTAGTCGGGGAGCACCGTGCTGCAGTGCTGCTGGGCCTCCCTACGACCGAAATCCGCCGCTTTTCGCGTATATCTGGCCTGGGACACTTGGAACAAGGTGACCGAGGCGAGCAAATGGTTTTCACGTATGAGGAACTACGGAGACTCTGTCTGCTAGCTGCACAATCTTCCAAGTAGTCGCCAAGCCCTCCAGAGAGTTTGCCTGGCCTCCTCCTCACTCCCCCCCGGGCCCCGGATGCCTCCCCACAGGCACCCGGGGCCTTCCTCTGTCCGGATGCAAGAGCTGAGGCTGATAAAAGAGCAGTATTTTCTAATACCGGCCTTGCTCGGCCCACGATTTCACTTCGTCCTCCACGGAGAACGTGGCGGAAGGGGACATCGCAAAACGCGTGTCCAACTGATAGGCCTGAGCTTCGAGAGGTATGGCGATCCAGGAACGAGACTTCACGAAACCCCGAACATAAAAGTCCGTGTAACGGTCGAGTCCTAGGAAGGCCATTTGCGTGGCATGAACCAGACCGTGGAAAAGCGTTCGCAGTGTAATTTCGTCGTGAAAAACGATGATGTCCATGTAAGTGATGGACGCCAGATGGACAAAGTCAGGAAAGCTACCGGAGCTAAAAGCTGTGGCCTCGGAATAAAATGGCGGTGGCGGGATGCGAGCTCCCTTGAGGATTATAGTTCTGACGCTGTCTAGCAAAGTACCCGAAAAATGAGCTTGGACGGCCGCTCTCCATCCCGAGGCCAGTGGTTCGCTCGCGCGAAAATAAAGATCTCTTTCCCGGCGCAGATACGCTGCGACTTCGGAAACCATCTGGACTACTCGCTCTTCCGAGAGCTCGACGGGGTCCATTGCAGGCCAACTTTCTTCCCAGGGCAGCCGGACTGTGCTCTTCGAGACTGCAATGGTCAATAAAATGAGAAATGACGCATTCGCAGCTCAGCTAGTGGCGAAAGTAAAGAGCGCGAGGGCCCCGATCATTTCGCACCGTTCGAGCCTCTGTCCTCCGCAATCAAACGGAACCGTGGAAAAACTATTTTTCCTTGAGCTTCAGCTTGCCTTCGGCCTTGTTTTCCTCCAGGAACGTGCGGAGTTGCGGCACCGCCTCCAGCAGCCGCACCCACTGTTCGTAGTAGAGCGTAACGGGAAAGCGTCCGAGGCCGTATACGCTGACGCCTCCTTTTTCGCCGACGCGAAATTCTAGAGAGCCGCTGCGTCGTCCGCCGCCCTGTTTTTCCAATTCCGCGAGTTTTGCTTTCAGTTCTTCGTAAGTTGGCTCGGCCATGGCATCTCCTCGTGTGGATAAACTAGGAGCAGGATTATACAATGCGTTTCCATTTCACGGCTTGCGGCCTGCGAAGGAGTAGTTGCCATGAGGAAATTCTTTCCGCTGGGAAGCGTCGCGGTCTCCGCAACCCTATCTTTTGTGCCATCAGTGATTTCGGCGCAGGAACCAGCGATCGACCGCGCACTGGCCAGGCAATACTTCGCAGAAGCCAAAGCGATCTCGGACAAAGATAACGGCGCATTGTGGAACATCCCCTTGTGCGGGCCGCTTCTCTTCGTTGATCCCGGCACCCGCGAAAGTGTCGCTAATCAAGCGGACCTGGAAGGCAAGCTGAAGCCCGTCGATGGAGTCTTCGCGGGGACCGTGCCCGCGGCTTTTGGCGTTGCGAATACCGCAGCAACCTGGGCCGGCGTCGAGTGGACCATGGTGATGTGGCCGGTTTCGCAGTATAGAAGCCCGCGCATGCGGTTGATGCTCCACGAGTGTTTTCATCGCGTGCAAAAGAAGATCGGCTTGGCCCCCGGTGATTCCATGAACGGCCACCTCGATTCCTTGGAAGGGCGGATCTGGCTGCAAATGGAGTGGCGAGCCCTCGAGCGCGCGCTCTGGCAGCACGGCGAAGAGCGGCGGCACGACACTGCCGACGCTCTCTATTTTCGAAATTACCGCCGCTCGCTCTTTCCGGATGCCGCAGCGCGCGAAAATACCTTGGAGATGAACGAAGGGATGGCGGAGTACACAGGCGTGAAATTGAGCACCTCCTCGGCGGAGGAATTCGCTGTCGTCGCGGCATCCAGCTTGCGTTCTGCCCCTACGCGTACGCCGAGTTATGCGCGCTCGTTCGCGTACACTTCCGGTCCAGCCTACGGGGGACTTCTGGATGCAGAAAATACGGAATGGCGCAAGGGACTGACGCCCGCGACAAATCTTGGGGAACTGCTTGCGCGCGCATTCGCGATCGAACTACCGGCCCTCAGCAAAACGGAAGCGTTGCGTCGCGCCGGGCGTTACGACGGCGATGAAGTGCTGGCGATCGAAGCTCGTCGCGAACAAAAACATCAGGCTCAAGTGTCAGCCGCTAAAAACCTTTTCCTGGATGGACCTGTGCTTCTATTGTCCGTGGGCGAGGAATTCAACTACACGTTCGATCCGAACGCCGTCTTGGCTTTGAGCGACAACTTCACGCTGTACCAGGGCGACGTTCAGGTCACCGATCATTGGGGAGTGCTGCGAGCAAGCGAAGGCGCCCTGTTCGTTCGCCAAAACGGCAGAATGGTGCGGGTTCAAGTGCCGGCTCCGTCCGATCCCGCCAAATCTCTGCTGGCCGGCAAGGGTTGGACGCTCGAACTGAAATCGGACTGGAAGCTCGTTCCCGGGGACAGAACCGGAGATTTTGCGATCAGCAAGCAAGCTAAGCCCTAAATGTATCTCTTCGGCAATACTGTGAGGGCATCAGTCGCGCTGCGTTCTCCACCAACGACATGACCAGTAGCTCCAACACGGGCGCCAGATAGCGACACTGCTCCTCACTTTTCCGAAAGTTAAAACCCGGGAACTGGTAGAAAGTTTGCACCTCCACGCTGATAGCAAATTCGACAATCTCTGAATCATCGGGGCATCCCAGCAGGGAGCATTGCCATCCAATTGACTCAAGCACGGAGAGGTCCAGAGGATTCCCAAGAATCCCAGGTCGAGGGAGAGTAGATCATGGTGAACTGCCCAACAAAGCTGAGAAGCTTTGGTTCAATTTCGCGAGTCACGGCAGCTCTAGCCCTCGCTGCCTGCCTCGGCTCAGGCTCCTACGCGCAAGAGCGGCAAGGCCAACCGCAGGGCGACCAGGGGCAAACGCAAGACATGCCGCCTAAGCCAACTTACGCCCCGCAAGACGCCGACAAGCCGCCCTACTCACACGACAAGCCAGTACAGAACGCGCCCGATGCATCGCCTCCGCCGGCCCAATCCGTTCCGGGCACTCTGACGGTTCCCGCCGGAACGATCCTTCTCATCCGTATCAATGAATACCTCTCTAGCGACCACAATCAGATCGGCGACCACTTCACCGCCGTTCTGGAAAACCCGCTCGTCGTAAATGGCTGGGTTGTGGCGCGGCGCGGCCAGGTGCTCGAAGGCCAGGTCAAGGAAGCTCGTAAAGCCGGCCGCATCAAGGGCACTTCCGAATTAGGAGTCGAGCTCACCGATCTAACCGTCGTGGATGGCCGCCAGGTACCGATTCTTACCGAGCTGTGGAAAGGCTCAGGCGGGACTTCGCACGGGCAGGACGCGGCAACCATTGGCACGGCCACAGGACTCGGCGCACTCATCGGTGCCGCGGCAGACTGGGGCACCGGAGCGGCCATCGGCGCGGGAGCCGGCGCGGCCGCAGGCATTGGCGCAGTGCTCCTGACGCGCGGCCGCCCCACGATTCTCGAGCCTGAGGAGCAACTCAGCTTCCGGCTAGTCGACCCCGTCCGCATTGACACCACGCAAAGCCAGCAGGCGTTTCAGCCAGTCACGCAGCAGGATTTTGACGGCGGCAAATTGGGACGCAGGGGGCCACACCATGTTGCCGGAGGGTATCCCGGCCCGTATGCTTATCCGTGTGGTTACTACGGCCCTTGTTACGCCTATCCCGGCTTCGTGGGATTTTATGGTGGCTGGGGCTGGGGCCCGGGCTTCTACGGCCGGCGCGGTTTCCGTCGCTGAGCGTGCCGGGTGGCTCGAACCGAAATTGCAACTGGCAAGCGCGCCGTGTTGTTTTTCGTTCCGAATATCTGGGATGCCCGCTGCGTTTCTCTTGGAATAAACGCGTCGCTGAAGCGGTAGAAACTAAGTAAAGAGACAGTTTCTGCGCAGATGGGCGCCGGGCAAAATCACCTCGATGCGCGGCGCTCACATAAAGCCAAAAGCATCCTGTGGAATTCGCGGTGCATCAGAATGTCCATGGCTTCGGTAAGTGGGTGGTGCTCCGATTCAAGTGCAAGTCTCCGAGCGTGCTCCGCCGTCGTCAACCGTCTTACGGTTGCCAGGACGGAAGTACCGTCTTGCGGTCGCCGGGAAGAAGGTACTAGAGAGTCTTTAAATAGCCTGTGATACCCTTTACGCGTTTAACGGTGAATCGTTTCCGGTCCAACCCCCAGTCCGCGAGAAGCCATTTGTGGAAGTTGTTCCTCCGTCCGAATGGCCCCGCCTTAAGGCCGGATCCGTTGAGTTGGAATCAAATTCAAATCTGCAAGCATGGGCGGAATATGAAACTCCAATCTCTGATGCTTCGCAATTCCCTCTTCGTTCTTACTTTGATACTGGCGCTCCCGGCGTTTCGCGCCGCTGCGCAAACCACGCCTGAGAGCGCGTCCGCCGCACAGACTGCGGTCGTCCCCGCGCGCATCACCCAGGCCCGCATCACCCAGGCGATTGATGAAACGCAACTTGTGCGCCTCCGGGGCAACGTGCACCCGCTCGCCCGGCCCGAATTCGATCAGGGCATCGCCTCTGACGCTACACCCATGAGCCGTATGCTCTTGCTTTTGCAGCGCAGTCCCGAACAGGAAGCCGCCCTGCGCCAGTTCATGGACGAGCAGCAAATGAAGGACTCGCCTAATTTTCACAAGTGGCTCACCCCCCAGGAATTTGGAAACCTATACGGCCCAGCCGATGCGGATATTCAGACCGTCACCGACTGGCTCACTCGCCAAGGTTTTCACGACCTTAAAATAGCCGCCGGACGCACGGTGATTGAGTTTTCCGGCAACGTGGGCCAGGTACGGAACGCGTTTCACACGGAAATCCATCGTTTTAATGTGAACGGCGAATCCCGCCAGGCCAACTTGAACGATCCGCAAATTCCCGCCGCCTTAACGCCCGTCGTGGCAGGTATCGTGTCGCTTCACAATTTCCCCAGAAAATCGATGAAGCGCGATGCCGGCGCTTTCACGCGAACTGCGGACGGCCGCATCGTCCCTCAGTTCACCACTAGCGGCGGCTCCTACGTCGTGGGCCCGGCGGACTTCGCCAAAATCTACAACATCCCTTCTACGCTTAATGGATCAGGCGTGAAAATTGGCATCGTCGCCGATTCCAACATTAATCCCCAGGATGTGACGGATTTCCGGACGCTCTTTGGCCTGCCCACCAATCCTCCCAACATCATTCTCAATGGGCCGGACCCCGGTTTGGGCGGCAGCGAAGGGGAAGCGGACCTGGACGTTCAAGTCTCGGGCATGGTCGCCCCGAACGCCACGATTAATTTAGTGGTGTCGGAAGACACGCTGACGGCGGCCGGAATTGATCTCTCCGCGGTATACATCGTCGACAACAACAGTGCCGATGTGATGAGCGAGAGTTTCGGCGAATGTGAAGCCGGATTGGGCGCAGCGGGCAACACATTCTTCAACGCAATATGGGAACAGGCAGCCGCCCAAGGAATCACCGTGATGATCTCTGCGGGAGACCCGGGTTCCGCCGGTTGCGACGATTTCAACACCGCAACCGTAGCCACTCTCGGCCTTGCTGTGAGTGGCATTGCTTCTACGCCTTTCAATGTGGCTGTCGGCGGAACCGATTTCGACGACTTCACAACTCAAACCAGTTTCTGGAGCACAACCAATGCCGCGGTGACTCGAGAGTCTGCACTGGGCTATATCCATGAGATACCCTGGAATAATTCCTGCGCCGCGACCGCCACCAGCTCCACACTTAATACTGTTTGCGCGGGTTCAGCGGCGACGAACATCGTAGGTGGCAGCGGCGGACCTAGCAGCATTTATGCAAAGCCGCTGTTTCAAAGTGGAATCATCCCGAACGGAATTGCCGCTGGCGACAATCATCGCTACACGCCGGATGTTTCCCTATTCGCGAGCAATGGGCTGCAGTCCAAGAGCTTTTATCCGCTGTGCCAAGCCGATTTCCCATTTTCGGCCGGAAGTGCGCCATCCTGCGCGCCGGATTCTAGCGGGCATTTCAGTTTTTTGGGAGCGGGAGGCACCTCAGCCTCTTCTCCTGCCTTCGCAGGTATCATAGCCTTGATCAATCAAAACAACGGTCGTCAGGGCAATGCTAATCCCGTGTTATATAGGATCGCTGCTACCTCTGGCCAAAGCTGCAACTCTTCGGCCGAGGCTCTTACCGGCTCCACGTGTGCGTTCAACGATGTCACTAAAGGGAATAACTCGGTTCCTTGTGCGGGAACCTCCCCCAATTGCAGCAGCACCACCGCGGGCACCAACGGCGTCCTTATAAGCCCTGCATCCGCCACAACTCCGGCATGGACCACGGCGACCGGATATGACTTGGCTACAGGACTGGGCTCCGTAAACGTTACCAACCTGGCCACACAATGGCCCCTCGCCGTGGGCAACTTCCATGCTACAACCACCAGCCTCACCGTGAACGGCACAACCTCCCCGGCCCCCATCGCACACGGTGCTTCCGTCACAGTAAAGGCGACGGTAACTTCGACAACCGCCGGCACGATCACAGGCGACGTCGGGCTCGTCGCGCCCACCGCGGTGAATGGCGGCATCGGCGATGCAACACTCTCGGGCGGCAGCGCGACGATCACCACTACGTCGTTGCCGGGAGGCACTTATAACCTAAACGCCCGCTATGCCGGCGACACCACGTTTGCATCCAGCACCTCAACCCCCGGGGTGCCGGTAGTGGTGAACAAGGAAAATAGCCGCCTACAATACGGCATCGTCACATTCGATGCCGCAGGGAATATCTTGAGCACCAATGCGACCTCCGCCGCGTATGGCTCGCCCTACATTTTGCGAATCGACATCTTGAACAGCACGAGTAATGCGTGCCAGCCCCTTGTGGCGAACGGCGTGACCACGGGCTGCGCGTTCGATGCAACAGGAACGGTCACTATTACGGACAATGGAGGTTCGCTCGACACGGGAACCTTTGTTATAAACAGCGCGGGACATGCAGAAGATCAGCCCATCCAACTTTCGGGTGGACCTCATGCGCTCTCGGCGACCTATTCTGGTGACATCAGCTATAACCCTGTCACCACGCCCGTCCTGGATACTGTGACCGTTTCGCGGGCGACTACAGCCACAGCGCTCAGCGCCAGCCCTTCTACAGTAAACCCTGGCTCAAACGTCATCCTGACCGCAACAATTTCATCCGCGAGCAACAGCGCCGTTGGCGCAACCGGTACTGTGACTTTCTTTAACGGAGGAACGCAAATCGGCAGTCCCGTCACGGTAACGCAAACGGCGGCGTCGGCGAGCGCCGGGGCAGGCGGCACCGCCGTGCTGACGACTTCGTTTCCTTCGGCGGGTACGGACTCTATTACCGCGACATATAACGGAGACACGAATTACGCGACATCCACATCAGCGGGAGTCACCGTTACCGTAGGACAGGTAACCACGACCAGCGTGACGAGCTCGGCTATGAGTATCGCCGCCGGTGGGAGCGTTACACTAACCGCCACCGTCGCGACAACGAGTCATGGCGCAGGCCCGACAGGAACAGTGCAGTTTAAGAATGGAACCAGCGCGCTTTCTGCCGCAGCGACGTGCACGCCGACTGCAGGCACAACCACAGCCACGGCGTTTTGCACGGCCACTTTGACTACGACCTTGGCTTTCTTGGCGCCGCCGCCCTCAGTACCGCATCGCGTGCCAAACATTCGCTTTCAACCGGTAGTGCTTGTGGCATTCTTGCTTCTGCTTCTCTTTCTCTTTACTTTGAGGCGCATCCCAGCGGCTTACCGGCGAGGATATGCGTGCGCGGCCTTGTTATTTCTTGCCGGCCTGGTAGCTGGTCTTGTGGGTTGCGGCGGCTATGGAGGCGGTGGTGGCGTGCATTACGATAGCATCACGGCGGTGTACAGCGGGGATGCCACCTACGCCGGGTCAACCTCGTCCGCGATTACCATTACAGTCCAATAGAACCACACCCAGAGATGGCTGGAGCGGCCCTGAAGTTCCGGGCCGCTCAATGGCCGCTCTTGTCAGATCGTCAGTTGCTATTCGGAGGGAAAAACAATATTCCAGAACTGCGGCGCGGGCGAGAGGAACTCCACAGGGACGAGTGAGCCTCCCTGATTCATCTGTGGCGGACGAACAACATTCACCTCGACGCGCTGCTGCGTTTTGGGATTTTCGAGGATGAACTTGGTACCTTGTGGAATGCCTTCGCGAAGAATGATCATGGCGCCGGAAGCGCTCACTGTGTGAGTAAATCCCTCGATAGCTTTGGGACTATCGGCGACATGCACGAGCACGGGCATCTTGAGGAGAACGCGCTGCGCGCGGCGGCGTTCTTCAGCGGTCGGTTGCCGCGTCAAGGCGGGGCGCACGCCAGCCATATAACCGGATTTCGCGTATGGTGAGGGCTTGAAATTAGAACCAGGTTTCACAGATCGAGTCCCCAGAAATCCATTTCTGGCGCGACCAGTTCGACACCGTATTCCCAGCCGTCGGGGCGCTGGTTGCCCTTCCACACGATAATCGCGGCGTTGCTGGTATGGGAGATCAGATTGGTAAGCGCCAGCCGACGCTCCAGCTCGAGCGGATGCGGCAGAACCACCATGCACCCGTATGGGTTGACGATCCGCGTATGCGCCTCGACGCTGATGCGTTTGCCGTTCTCATCGTCCCATTCGAGACGCACGGGAACACGGGAATTCATCCGGCGGCCGCGGCGCTTCTCGTGGTGCCGCGAGCCGAGACGCTTGTTTTCACGCACCTTTGCCTGCATTTTCGCCTCTACCTCGTCATGCTAAAGTTGAGGATGAAAGGGGTCAATGGTACGAGTTCCGGCGGTCGCGCAAACAAGTAGCTGTCCTAATGGACAGGTGAAAACCATGGAGTGGGACAGGTTGTGAAGAATCTGATCGTCAATGCGGATGACCTGGGATGGACGGACGGCGTAAACCGAGGCATTGTCGAGGCGTTTCATCACGGGATTGTGACCAGCACTTCGCTGCTGGCCAACGGCGCCGCGTTTGCTAGCGGTGTGGAAGCCGCGCGCTCGGCGCCCGGGTTAGGGGTCGGTGTGCATTTGAACTTGAGCGACGGCCCGCCGGTGGCTGACCCGGAAGCTGTTACCAGCCTTCTGAATGACAACGCCGAATTCGCGGGCGGACCCCAGAGCCTGCTTCTGCGGCGCGCGCGGCGCGGGCTCTTGCTGGCGGAAGTGGAAGACGAGTGGGATGCGCAAATTCAAAAAATCATCGACGCGGGGATCACGCCGACGCACCTCGACGGGCATAAACATGTGCACATGCTCCCGGGGCTGTTTGAGATTGCAGTGCGGCTCGCGAAACGGCATGGCATCGGCGCGATTCGCGTTTCGCTGGAGACCTCGAGCCTGCGCGCGGCTCTCTCTTCCGGATCGAAACAGCACGCCGGCGTGCTCATGAAGCAAGGCGTGCAGGCGCGCGGATTGAAACTGCTGGCTCTTGATGTTCGCGCGCAAGCCGAGCACGCGGGCATTTCCACGGCCGATTATTTTTGCGGGATTGCGCAAACCGGGGAGCTGACGCGCGAAGGCGTTGTGCAATTCGTGAAGAGTTTGCCCGACGGAACGACGGAATTGATGTGCCACCCGGGCTACGCGGATGCGGCGCTTCAGAAAACACCCACCCGGCTGCAGAATTCACGGCAGACCGAACTGCAGATCCTGACGGACACCGGGATCAGAAATCTTGTCGCATCGCTGGGGATTCGCCTGATAGACTATGGCTTCGTTGCCCAAGAAGCTTGAAAAAGGATTTCACGGAAAAGAATGGCCAGCGATTCGCCCATCCAGTATTCGATCGTCGTTCCGTTCTACAACGAACAGGAAAACATTCCACCTCTCTACATGAAGCTTACCGAAGTGATGGATGGGATTGGCGAGCCTTACGAATTGGTGTTTGTCGATGATGGCAGCAAAGACGACTCGTTCAAGGTGCTCTCGGAAATTTATGAGCACGACCGGCGCGTGAACCTGGTGAGGCTGCGGCGGAATTTTGGGCAAACACCGGCGCTGAAAGCAGGTTTTGATTTTGCTCGCGGCGACGTGATCATCTCCATGGACGGCGACCTGCAGCACGACCCCGAAGAGATTCCGCGCTTTTTGGAAAAAATCGAAGAAGGCTACGACCTGGTAAGCGGCTGGCGCCACAATCGGCGGGATCATTGGCTGATGCGGCAGCTACCGAGCCGCACCGCCAACTGGATGATGGCAAAACTTTCGGGCATCGATCTGCACGATTTTGGAACCACGTTCAAGGCCTACCGCCGGGAGATCATTCAGGAAATTCAGCTCTACGGCGAGCTGCACCGGTTCATTCCGGCGCTGGCAAGCTCGACCGGCGCGAGAATCGCGGAAGTGCCGATCGAGAATCTCCATCGGAAAAGCGGTAAGTCTAATTACGGAATCGGGCGCACCATCCGCGTGTTTCTGGATTTGATTATCGTGAAATTTTTATTGGATTATTCGACGCGGCCGCTCCAGTTTTTCGGCTTGCTGGGGGTGGCCGGAGCGGGGCTGGGCTCCCTGCTCGCGTGCTTCCTGGCCTACGAAAAATTTTATCTGCACAAAGCCATCATGGCGGAGCACGGGCCACTGATGATGCTGGCAGTGGCGCTATTCATCAGCGGCGTGCAGTTTTTCTCCATGGGATTGCTCGGCGAAATCATCGCGCGCACCTACTACGAATCGCAGAACAAGCCGATCTACGCGTTGCGCGAAGTGAAGAGCCATCGCAAGGAAATGGGCGATTCCACCGAATCGACGCGGCCTTCCGGCAATCCCGAACGCTAGAAAGTTTTCCTCAAGAATAATTTTTCGAAAGCGCCGGAAAGCTCAGTAGCTCGCCACGAAAACGGCAGAGCTAGGAGTGACGCGCGATTCTCCGGTACTCTCCGCGGAAATACAGCAGCGGCTCTCCCTCGTGCAGTTCCGCATCTTCCACTTCCGCGATAAAAATCGTATGGTCGCCGGCGGCGTGCGACGCAATCACCTTGCAACTCATCTGGAGAAGCGTGCCCTCGATG
>WNFD01006891.1_pt1 | contig 14213 bp, 12 predicted proteins | sample 5400491 | NCBI WGS metagenome assembly WNFD01 (sample SAMN13153343, study PRJNA577476) | soil metagenome | isolation source: 120 cm saprolite under Douglas fir tree site 2 hole 2 replicate 2 | place: USA:California | collected 2015-04-18
CGGACTGGAGCGCTTCTCTCGCGCCTGCCGCGAGCGGGTGACCCACTTCGCGCAAGTCCAGACCGAGCAGTCGAAGAAGCTCGGCCAGTGGATGGACTGGCCCAACTCCTACTTCACCATGTCCGACCCCAACATCGAATACAACTGGGCCTTCCTGAAGCGGGGCCACGAGCGGGGCTGGCTATACATGGGGCATCGTCCGATGCCGTGGTGTACGCGGTGCGGCACCTCGATCTCCCAGCACGAGATGTTGGATGCCTACGCCGAGGTCACGCACGAGTCGGTGACCGTCGCCCTGCCCCTCTGGGACCGCCCCGACCACCGGCTTCTCGTGTGGACGACGACGCCGTGGACGCTGCCGGCCAACGTGGCGGTGGCGGTTCACCCGGAGCTCGACTACGTCGAATGCGTGCTCGCGGACACCGTCTACTACGTCGCCGCCGGCCTCGAAGGACGCTACCCCGCCCTCGGCCAGCCGCGGCGCACCGTCAAGGGCGCCGAGCTCGTGGGGCTACGGTACGCGGGGCCGTTCGACGATCTGCCCGTCCAGCGGGACGTGGAACACCGCGTGATCCCGTGGGACGAGGTGTCCGCCGCGGAAGGCACGGGGATCGTGCACATCGCGCCGGGCTGCGGCCTCGAGGACTTCGACCTCGGCCGCCGGCACGGGCTCCCCATCATCGCGCCGGTGGATCCCGAAGGACGCTACCACGAGGGCGTGGGCTCCCTCTCGGGGACGCCGGTGGTCGAGGCCGCGGTGCCGATCGCCCTCTTGCTGAAGGACCGCGGCCTGCTCTTCGCACGGGCCGCGTACCGCCATCGCTATCCCACCTGCTGGCGGTGTGGCCAGGAGCTGATCTTCCGCGTCGCGGACGAGTGGTTCCTCGGCGCCGCCGCGATCCGGCCGCTGGCCCGGGCCGCCAACGAGCGCGTCACGTGGCTCCCGGGCTACATGCAGCTGCGGATGGACGACTGGCTCGCCAACATGGGCGACTGGTGCATCTCGCGCAAGCGGTACTGGGGCCTGCCCCTGCCCTTCTACCCCTGCGGATGCGGGCGCCTCACCGTGGTCGGTTCGCGCCGCGAGCTTCGGGAGCTGGCCACGGACCCCGGTGCGGTCGACGCGGTCCCGGAGCTGCACCGTCCGTGGCTCGACGGCATCCTCATCCGCTGCCCCCACTGCGCCCAGCCGGTCCGCCGCATCCCCGAGGTCGGCGACTGCTGGCTCGACGCCGGCATCGTCCCGTTCTCGACGCTGGGGTACCTCGAGGATCGGGAGCACTGGGAGCGCTGGTTCCCGGCCGATTTCATCGTCGAGGCGGTGGGACAGCTTCGCGGGTGGTTCTACGCGATGCTCTTCATGTCCACGGCCATGGAAGGCACGAGCCCCTATCGGACCGTGCTGGCGCACGAGCGAGTGCTGGCCGCCGACGGGCGCGAGATGCACAAGAGCTGGGGCAACGCGGTCTGGCTCGATGACGCGCTCGACAACATGGGCCCCGACGTGATCCGCCACATGTTCGCGTCACAAGCGATCACCGAGCCGCTGCGCTTCAGCTTCGAGGCGGCCCGGCACGTCAAGCGGCGGTTCCTGACGTTCTGGAACGTCTACAGCCTGTTCGTCACCTACGCGAACCTCGACCGGCCCCCCCTGCAGGGGCCGGAGAGCCTCCCGCCGCACGTGGCCCCGCTCGAGCAATGGCTGCTGAGCCGCCTGCAGGCCACGATCGCCGAGGCGCGGGGCGCCTTCGACACCTATCAGATCCGTCGGGTCGTCACCGCGGTGGATGCGTTCGTCCACGACGATCTGTCGAACTGGTACGTGCGGCGACGCCGGCGCGAGTTCTGGAAGGGTGCTCTCGACGACGAGAAGCAGGCCGCGTTCCAGGTCCTGTACCACGTGCTGGTGCGGGTGTGCCAGCTCCTCGCCCCCGTCATGCCGTTCATCACCGAGCACGTGTACCAGAACCTGGTGCGCTCGGTGTCGCCGGAGGCGCCGGTCAGCCTCCACCTCACCCGCTTCCCGGAACCGGACGCCGGACGCTCACAGCCCGACCTGGAAGCGGACGTGGAGGCGGCGCGAAGAGTCTTGACGGTGGGGCTCGCGGCCCGCAACGCCGGCGGCCTCAAGGTCCGGAAGCCGCTCGGCCGGGCCCTCCTGGTCGCGCCCCCCGAGGTGGAGCGCGCCGCGCGGGCCTTCGAGGGAGACATCCTCGACGAGCTGAACGTCGAGCGCCTCGAGACCGTGCCGGGCCTCGCCGACCGCGTCGCTCTCTCGGTCGGGCTCGACATGGACGACACCTCCACGCTGCCGCCGAATGCGGTGCCCGCCCTTCGCGCCGCCCTCGCCGCGCGCCCGGCCCTGGTCGTCCGCGACGCCTTGCTCGCCGCCGGCCATGTGACGCTCCCGGTGGGGGACCTCGAGGTCAGGCTCGGGTGGGCGGATCTCAAGTTCACGGTGGAGGGCCGGGACGGCTTCGCGGCCGCCGTCGACCGGGACGTCATCGTCGCGCTCGACACCACGATGACGCCCGACCTCCGCCGGAAGGCCCTGGCGCGCCATCTGGTCCATCAGATCCAGCTGATGCGAAGGGAAGCCCGGCTCAACGTCGAGGATCGCATCCGGGTCTCGGTGGAGGCGCACGGGGAGGTCGCGGCGGCGATCGAGGAGCACTCGCCCTACATCTGCGGGGAGACGCTCGCGGTGGAGCTGCGCTGCGGGGCCCCGCCCGGGGACTGGATGGCGCGAGCGGTGGACCTCGAGGAGTCGCGGGTCAACGTGGCGGTGACCCGCGCTTGACGCCGCCGCGGTCAGCCGCCGAGCTGGCCCACCACCGCAGCCCACAACGCGTCCATCTCGCGCAGCGCCGCGATGTCGACCGACGTCCTGTGCACGGAGGTGTTCACCATGACGAGCTTGCTCCGCGGGTCGACGTAGATCCGCTGCCCGCGCACCCCCCAGAACACGAACATCCGGCGCTCGCCGGCCATGATCCACGTCTGGTACCCGTAGCCGAGGGACGCGGTCGGCCGACCCGGCCGCAGATGGGGCTGATTCGTGGTCGTCATGTCCATGACCCACGCCGCCGGGATCACCTGTCGGCCGCGCCAGTTGCCGTCGTGGGCCATCAGCAGCGCGAGCCGCGCGTAGTCGCGCAGCACCGCGTTGAAGCAGCAGAACGTGGCCTCCTGTCCCGAGTTGTCGACGAGCCACGTCGCGTCGCCCTCGGCGCCGATCGGCTGCCAGATCTTCGTCTCGAGATACTCGGCGGGCGGGCGACCGGTCGCACCCCGTAGCACCAGCCCCAGCACCTCGGTCTCGGCCGAGGAGTAGGAGAACCGGGTCCCGGCCGGGGCCGCCCGCTCGTTGAACGGCCTGACCGCGCTGGGGCCGCCGGCCCCGCGCAGGAGGTAGGTGTTCAGCACGAGCGTCGAGACGTCGTCGCTGCCGCTGTAGTTCTCCCGGAAGAGCACGCCGGACGACATCTGCAGCAGGTGGCGGAGCGACGTGCGTCCGTACTCGGTGCCGGCCAGCTCGGGCACGTAGGCCGCCGCCTGATCGTCGACCGAGCGGATGTGACCCTCGGCGATCGCGATGCCGACCAGCATCGCGGTCACGGTCTTGGCCATCGACCACGACGTGAAGCGCTGCCGGTCGGTGCGGTCGTACTGGTAGCGCTCGACGAGGATGGTGTCGCCCCGCGCGATCAGCAGCCCGGTCGTCAGGCTCCGCGCCAGGTAGTCGTCCAGCGCCGGGATGCGCGGCTCGGCGACCCGCGCGAGGCGCGAGGGCTCCGGCGCCCGGTGAACGAGGCGGCTGGGGAAGATCTCGTCCATGTGGCTATGCGAGCCGACCGCGTTCCCGACGCTATAGAACGTCGCGCGGCTCCCCTTCGGGTAGCCCGCGTCCGCGCCGAGCTCGTCCGCGTCGGGGCCGGCCGCCGCGAAGTGGGCCCCGGGCTCCTCGCGGGACGTCGACGTGTCCCGCGTCAGCGGCGCCGGGGATGCGCAGGCGACCATGCACACGAGCAACGCGAGCGTCCACGCTCGCGGTCGCGCCCGCACACTCGCCACGATGCGGATCATGGCCCTAGACGGCGTGGGCGGGCCGCTCCACGTGGGCGAAGTGGCTCAGGAGGAGCCAGGTCGGAAACGCGCGGACGAGGTCGCGGGGGCCCTCCACCCGAAGGCCGCCGTCCCGGACCGCCTGCGCGAACGTGATGGCCCCCGTCCAGACGCGGGCCATGGCGCCTGCGTTGGCCGCGACCACGAGGTCGACCTCGAACCCGGGATCCTTGAGGCAGACGTCCGATCCGCTGCGCTCGAGGATCAGCCAGCAGGTCCGGAAGGACCGGCAGCGGGACGGGAAGGCGCGAAAGTCGAAGCGGACGACGGTTCGACGGTCGGGAAGTCGGGTGAAGGCGATGCGCCGGCGCACGTTCCACATGAGCAGCATCAGGTCGAGGTTGTCGGGGTCGAACTGGGCGGGGGCCCACCGCTGTCCCCACTCCCCGAGCCGCTCCAGAACCGGGCGGAGCTCCTCGGCCGCAGGCGTCGGCCGATACTCCCGTCCCCGGCCGCGGGCGAGCGGCCGGCTCTGGACGACGCCCGCGGCCTCCAGCTCACGCAGCCGTTTGCCGAGCAGCGTCCGCGAGATCAGGGGCATGCCCTGCCGGATCTCGTTGAACCTCCGCCCCCCGGCCAGCAGCTCCCTCAGGATCAGCGGCGTCCAGCGCTCGGCGAAGGTCTCGCACGCCATCGCGATCGGGCAGAACTGGCCGTAGCCCTTCATGGTGGCCCGACTGTAGGCGCCCCGCGCCGACCGGGCAAGTCCATTTTATGGGCTTGGCACCACCGGAGCGGCCTGTCATGGTGAGGGCGTCAGAGACCGGGTCCGGAAACACTCGAAAGGAGCAGAAGACATGAAGACCTTACGCGGGCTCGTCAGCGCAGCTATCGGACTCCTGGCCGTCATGACCCTCGCCGGCGCCCCGGGCGCCCACGCGGACGTCGTCACCGATGCGAACGCCCGGGCCGCCGACGTCGCGTCGCGCTTCCCGTCGACGCCCATCGCGGTGCGGATGATGGCCATCGTCCAGGTCTCGGTGTTCGAGGCGGTCAACGCGGTCACCGGTCGCTATCCCCCGCAGCGCGCCAAGCTCAACCCGGCGCCGGGGGCGTCGGTGGAGGCCGCGGTCGCGTCGGCGACGCGCACCGCGCTCTCGAAGCTCATGCCGGCCCAGCAGGCGGTCATCGACGCCGACTACCAGGCCCTGCTCGGATCGGTCCCCGCCGGGCCCGCGAAGACCGCGGGCATCGCGCTGGGGGAGCAGGCCGCGACCGCGATCGTCGCGCTCTGCGCCGACGACGGCGCGGTCAGCCCCGACGTCTATCGCCCCCACGCGGCGGCGGGCGTCTACGTGCCCACCGTGGGGCCGGCGGTGCCCCACTGGGGCCAGCGCCGCCCCTGGGTCCTGCCTCGCGGCGATCACTTCCGCCCGGGCCCCCCGCCCGCTCTCACCAGCGAGACCTGGACGCGCGACTACAACGAGATCAAGGCGGTCGGGTCGCGGAGCAGCACCCAGCGCACGCCGGAGCAGACCGCGATGGCGAAGTTCTGGGAGGCGACGGCCCCGGCCGTCTACTGGCCGGTGGCGCGCTCGGTTGCGAGCACGCCCGGCCGCGACGTCACCGACAACGCGCGCCTGCTCGCGCTGGCCGCGATGGCGATGGACGACGGCCTGATCGCGGTCTTCGACGCCAAGTACGCCTACAATCTCTGGCGCCCGGTCACCGCCATCCGCAACGGCGATCTCGACGGCAACCGCGCCACCGACCGGGATCCGGGCTGGACGCCGTTCATCGAGACCCCCATGCATCCCGAGTATCCGTGCGCCCACTGCATCGTGTCGGGGGCCCTCGGGGCGGTGCTCGAGGCCGAGATCGGCTCCGGGCCCACGCCCACCCTCAGCTCGGCCAGCTCGACCGCCGGGGGTGCCGTGCGCACGTGGACCAGTGTCGGCGACTTCACGAAGGAGGTCGCGCAGGCGCGTATCTACGACGGCGTGCACTACCGCTTCTCGACGGAGGTCGGCTCCGCGATGGGCAAGAAGATCGGCGAGCTGGCGGCGAAGAGCGTGCCGAAAGCGACCCGCTGACGGCGCCGTCCCCCCTCCGGCGCAAGCCGGGCGAAGACGGCGCGTCGTTCCGGCCGCCCACGGAGGTATCATCGCAGGCCATGGACCTCCGGCTCGGCGGCAAGGTCGTGCTGGTCACGGGCGCCGGACAGGGCCTGGGGCGGGCCATCGGCTCGGCCTTCGCGCGCGAAGGGGCCCACGTGGCCTTCCACTACCATTCCTCGGCGGGCGGGGCCGACGCCGCGGCGTCCGAGGCTCGTGCACTGGGCGTGAAGGCTCTGGCCGTCGGCGCCGACCTGCGGGTGGACGCCGCAGTGACCGCCGCCGTCCAACTGGTAGACCGCGAGCTGGGCCCCATCGACGTCCTCGTCAACAACGCCGCCGCCACCCAGCGGAAGCCGTTCCTCGAGACGACGCCGGAGGAGTGGGCGCCCCAGGTGGACGTGACCGTCACCGGGACGCTCCGCATCACGCAGGCGGTGGCGCGGGGCATGGCGAAGCGGGGCTCCGGCGCGATCGTGAGCCTCATGGGCGACTCGGGGCGCGTGGGTGAATCCGGCCTGCTCGTGACCGGGACCACGCGCGCCTCCACCGTCGGCCTGACCCGGTCGCTCGCCAAGGAGCTGGCCCGCCACGGGATCCGGGCGAACTGCGTCTCGCTGGCGCTCGTGCAGACCGACAGCCTCGAGGCCCACGCCGGCGGGGTCGACGACGAACGCATGAAGAAGATCCTCGCCCAGTATCCGTTGCGGCGGGTCGGCCGGCCCGACGACGTCACGCCGATGATCCTGCTCCTGGCCTCGCCGCTATCGGGCTGGACCACCGGCCAGGTGGTGTCCGTCAACGGCGGCTACGCCATGGTGTGAGGAGCCCGAGCGCGCCGGTGCCCAGCGCCTCGCAGCCGATCCTGGCCGGTGGGGCTGGTTGACAGGGGAGACGCGGCCCGAGTACCCTCGCCGCGAATCGGCATGAGACGTCCGCCGCTCGTGGTGGTGTTCGTGGGTCTCGTCATCATCGCGCTCGGGGAGACGGCCGGGGCGGTGATGTCGCAGCTTCGCCCGCAGGTCATCGGCTACGCGCGGGCGCGCGTCGCGGCGAATCCGCAGGCGCACGGGCTGGCCGGCTCGGCCGAGTACGACGCGGAGGTCACCGCGCGCGCGGTCTATGCCGCCGAGGCCGGCCTGTCCTTCTTCCACACCCACGCGCAGGGACTGGGCCCCCTCGTGATCTTCGCGGGCACGGTGGCCGCGAGCACCGTCCGGTGGCGCCTCGCCCGCGGCGCGGTCGCCGCGCTCCTGGGGCTGGGCGCGCTCTTCCCCCTGGGCTACCTCGCCTACTCGATCGCGGTGCTCGAGCGGGGCCGGGACGCCGGCATCGAGATGGCGGAGCACTATGTCCTCACCCCGCTCGGCAGCGCCGCCATCGTCGGCCTCGTCGCGCTCGCGGCGCTCATGGTGGCGAGCCGTGGCCGAGATCGGGACGCGTGACGCCGCCGCTTCCCGACGTCTGGCGCCGTCCCCCGCTCCCCACGCTGGTGGCGGCCATCTTGCTGATCGCCTGTGCCGAGGTCGGGGGCGCGTCCATGGCCAAGTTCAAGCTCGAGCTGGCGCGCGGGGCCCGCGCGATCATGCTGTCGCGGCCCGCCGTGCACGGGCTGGTCGGGGTGCGGGACGTGGACGAGCAGATCATCGACGAGGCGCTGGTCAAGTTCGACGCCGGCCTCCGGCTCTTCCACCTGCACGCGGAAGGGATGGGCCTCGTCATCATCGCCACCACCATGACCGCGGCGACCCTGGTCCAATCCGCGAGAGCGCGGCGGGCGATCATCCTGCTGCTCACCGTCGGCGGCGCCGCGTATCCCTTCGGCTACCTGCTGTGGAGCGCGTTGATTCCCTACTACGGGATCGAGACCGGCAAGGCGGTCGCGGAGTGGGTGGTGTGGATTCCCTTCGGCGGGGCGACCATCGTGGCCGCGTGGTGGCTCGTGGCCCTGGTCGGCGCCGGCCTGGTCCGGCGGGCATGACGGGCTGGCTGGCCGTCACGATGATCCTGCTCGCGGCGGCGCCGGCGGCGGGTCATCACGTTGGCGCGTACGTGCCGCGCGACAACGAGGTCTCGGCGAACTTCAAGCAGCTCAAGTTCTCGATCCAGGCCCGGAAGTTCGACGTGGCCGCGCGACTCTTCGAGACCGGCGCGATCCGGGTCGAGATGCGCGCCCGCGCGGGTCGGATCCCGGGCGGTCTCGAGGAGGCGACGCGCGCGGCCCTGGTGGCCGGTGACGGACCGCGGGCCGAGCGCGGCCTCATGGTCTTCTTCGCCGCGCTCATCCGCGACCTCGCCCTCGAGGCGGACCAGCGGCTCGCGGACACGCGCGAGCCCGCCCCCGCCCGGATCGCGACCGGGCAGAAGCTCCTCGAAGCGATCTGGCGCTACTACAACCTGGTCGACTTCACGGTTGGCCAGTACGACCCCAAGGCCGCGGTGGCCGTTCGCCTGGCGTTCGACGAGGCGGAGGGCTACGCCCAGGGCTCCCCGCCCAATAGTGTCGCTCCGGAGTCGAGACGGGTGACCTCACGTCCAGTGGCGGCGCCCGCCCCCGAGAAGATGCGCGAGCCGCTCCAGCGGATCGCGCACACGCTCTCGGGCCTGATCGAAACGTCCATGACGCGGTAGAGGAGGAACCCATGAGGAACAGGTTCGGCATCGCGGTGCTCGTGTCGGGGGCGCTCCTGGCGTGGCTCGCCGCGCCGGCGACCGCCCAGAAGGTCGTCAAGATCGGCGACCTCGGATCCAAGGTCGGCGTGTTCGAAGGCTACGGCAAGTACCAGAGCATGGCGATCCAGATGGCGGTCGAGGAGCTCAACGCCAAGGGTGGCGTGCTCGGCCACAAGATCGAGGTGATCGCGGAGGACGACGAGACCAAGCCCGCCCCCGCCGTCCGCAAGGCGGAGAAGCTCATCCTCCAGGACGACGTCAAGCTGCTCATCGGCGCGGTCTCGAGCGGGGCCACGATGGCGGTCATGGACGTGACCAAGAAGCACAAGGTCATCCACTGGAACTCGGTCTCCTGCGCGGAGTTCATGCGCACCACGAAGTTCCACAAGTACTACTTCTCGAACCAGCCGGATTCGCGCATGCAGGCCTCCGGGCTGGCCAAGTACATGGTCGAGAAGATGGGCAAGAAGGTCTACATCTTCTATACCGACTACGCGATGGGCCAGTCCGACGGCCGCCAGTTCAAGACCGCGCTGGAGAAGCTGGGGGGCGAGGTGGTGGGGGTCGCGGGGGCGCCGCTCGATACCAAGGACTTCAGCCCCTGGTTCGGCGCGATCACCCAGTCGAACCCCGACGTGCTCTTCCTGGCCTTCGCGGGGACCGATTCGCTGCGCCTGATGACGCAGCTCCACTCGTTCGGCATGACCAAGAAGTACAAGCTGGCCGGGATCGACTGCTTCCTGCTCCAGCAAGATCTGCCCGCGATCGCGGCGCCGATGGAGGGCTTCGTGCAGCTCGCCCACTTCTCCGCCTACAACCCGGACAAGAACATGCAGGCGTTCAACACCAAGTTCAAGAAGAAGTTCGGCGTCGACGCCAACATCATGGCCGGGGCCTACGACGCGGTGCTCTTCTGGGCCGCCGCGGTCGAGAAGGTGAAGAGCTTCGATTCCGACAAGGTGGCGGAGGCGCAGGAGGGCATGTGCGTCGACAACACCCATATCGGCCGCCAGTGCATCCGGAAGGAAGACCACCAGGTCGTGATGGACATGCATCTCTACCAGGTGAAGGACGGCAAGAACCTGCCGATCGCGGTGGTGGCCGGCAAGGACTCGATCGGCGAATCGATGGTCGGCCAGGACCCCATCAAGGACTTCACCTGGGACATCAAGAAGAAGTGATCTTGGTCGATGACTCGCGCTGATCGCGCGCGGTTGGGCCGGCCGCTGCGGGTCCTGTCGCCGGTGGGCCCCCGGCCAGCCGGGCTACGTCACCCACTTGCCGGATTCGCCGCTCTTCGAGCGGCGCACCGGACTCGGGGGTCCCACTACGCCCGGCTGGCCGGGGGCCCACCGGCGCCACCCGCACCGGCCTCCCCGTCGCTCCCGATCGTCGGTTCCTGACCAGGCTACCCAGTGGAATATCTTGTCGCAGTGCTGCTGCCGCAGCTGCTTCATGGCCTCGTGTTCGGGGCCGCGCTGGGGCTGCTGGCACTGGGCCTCACCGTGATCTTCGGGCTCCTCGGCGTGATGAACTTCGCGCACGGGGAGCTCTACATGCTCGGCGCCTACGCGGGGATCGCGGCGATCGGGCTGACCGGCTCCTTCTGGGTGGCCCTGATCGCCGCGCCCCTCGCGGTTGGCGTGCTCGGCGCGGTGACCGAGGTCGCGACGTTGCGACCGTTGTACCGACGCGAGCCGCTGTACGGCCTCATCCTGACCTTCGGCCTGGCCATGGTCTTCCGGGAAGCGGCGCGGCAGATCTGGGGTGGCGACATGCGGCGGATCCTGCCCCCGGTGGAAGGCTCGACGCCGCTCCTGGGCATGACCTACCCGAACTATCGCCTGTTCCTGCTCGCCTTCGCCTCCGCGCTGCTGCTGGGCATCTGGCTCTTCTTCACCCGCACCCGGGCCGGCATCATCGTCCGGGCCGCGGTCCAGGACGCCGAGATGCTCGACGGCCTCGGGGTCAACGTGCCCCGCGTGTTCACCCTGACCTTCGCGGGGTCCGCCGCGCTCGCCGCCATCGCGGGCCTCCTCCTCGCGCCGATCTTCACGGTCTATCCGCAGATGGGGGTCGAGATGATCCTCCTCGCGTTCATCGTCGTGATCCTGGGCGGCATGGGCTCCATGGGCGGCTCGGTGGTCGCGGCCTTCGTGATCGGCATCACCCAGAGCCTGCTCACGCTGTGGATGAACCCCCAGCGGGTCGCCATCGCCATCTTCGGCATCATGATCGTGGTGCTGATCGTGCGCCCGCGCGGCTTCTTCGGTCGGGAGGGTGTCCTTGAGTAGCCCGCTCTCGCCCCGGGCCGCCCTGATGTTCGCCGCGCTCGCCCTGCTCCCGCTGACCCCGTGGATGTCGAAGTACTACCTGCTGCTGGCCTTCGACGCCCTGCTGTTCGGGGCGGTGGCCATGAGCCTCGATCTCCTGATCGGCTACACCGGGCTGGTGTCCTTCGGCCACGCGGCCGCGGTCCTCCTCGAGCGGGGCGTCACCTCGCTCTGGCTGAGCCTCGCGCTATCCCTGGTGGTCGTCGGCCTGTACGCCCTCCTGGTGAGCTACTTCGCCACCACGCGCCGGGGCATCTACTTCGCCCTGCTGACCCTCATCTTCGCCGAGGTGGTCTACACCGTCTTCCGCTACACGCAGGCCTTCGGGGGCTCGGACGGCATCCAGGGCCTGCCCGCGCCGAGCGTCCTGCCCGGCGTGCTCGTCGACACTCCGGCGCGGAACTACTACCTGGTCGTGGCCTATCTCTTCTTCGCCTATCTCGGGTGCCGGACGCTGGTGTCGTCCCACTTCGGGCGCGTGCTGGCCGCGATCCGCGAGAACGAGGACCGCGCGCGCTTCCTCGGCTACGACGTGCAGCGCTACAAGATGGGCGTCTGCATGATCTCGGCGGTGTTGACGGGGCTGGCCGGTGCCCTCTACCCGGGGCGGGCGGCGTACGCCACTCCGGATCTCCTGCACTGGAGCATCTCGGGCGAGTTCCTCATCATGGTGATGATCGGTGGGCTGGGGACGCTGGTCGGGCCGATCATCGGCGGGGCCTTCTTCATCGTCCTGCAGGAGAAGGTCTCGTCCTACGTGCAGTGGTACTCGATCATCGTGGGCCTGGTGCTGGTCTTCATCGTGTTGTTCGTGCCCAAGGGGCTGCTCGGGTTCCGGAGCGCGCTGCGGCTCCACGGCCTCCGGGGCGGCTCCCCGTGAGCCGGAACGGGGTGCTGCTGCAGGTGGAGGGTGTGTCGAAGAGCTTCGGCGCGCTGGCCGCGCTGACCGACGTGAGCCTCACGGTTTCCGCCGGCGAGGTGGTCTCGGTCATCGGCCCGAACGGGGCGGGCAAATCGACGCTGTTCAATGTCATCACCGGGCTGCACGGCGCGACCCGGGGGCGGGTCCTCTTCGACGGCCAGGTGATCACGGGACGGGCTCCCGAGGCGGTCAACCGGCTCGGCCTCGCCAAGACGTTCCAGATCACCAACGTGTTCCCCGGCATCTCCGTGTACGAGAATGTCCGCGTGGCCGCGCAGTCGCGAGCACCCGAGGCGGGCCGTTTCACGTCGCTCTGGCGGCGGCCCGACGTCGAGGGCGCGGTCATGGAGCTCCTGGTCGCCTTCGGCCTGGAGGGCCGGCGCGACGAGACCGCGCAGAACCTCTCGCACGGCGAGCAGCGCTACCTCGAGATCTGCCTCGCCCTGGCCACGAAGCCGACATTGCTCCTCCTGGACGAGCCGACCGCGGGCATGACGCCCGGGGAGACCAGGGACGCGACGGCGCTGATCCGCCGGATGGCGCTGGCCCGGGGCCTGACGCTGCTGCTGATCGAGCACGACATGAGCGTCGTGATGGGGATCTCCGACCGGGTCGCGGTGCTCCACTTCGGGCAGAAGATCGCCGAGGGCCCGCCCGAGGCGATCCGCACCAACCCGCAAGTGATCGACGCTTATCTGGGGGGCGTCGATGACTGAGGCTCTCTTCAGCATCACGGATCTCCACGCTGGCTACGGGGCCACGCCCATCCTGTTTGGCGTATCGCTCGAGGTCCACGCCGGCGAGGCGGTGGCCCTCCTCGGCAAGAACGGCATGGGAAAGACGACGCTGATGAAGACCGCCATGGGCTTCCTCCGGCCGACCCGCGGCTCCATCGCCTTCGAGGGCGCCGAGCTGACCCGGCTGACGCCGCACGAGATCGCGCGGCTCGGCGTGGGCCTGGTGCCCGAGAACCGGCGCGTGTTTCCGGGTCTGACCGTACGCGAGAATCTCGAGCTGGGGCTCTCGGCGGTGCCGAATCGCTCGGCCGCCCTCCGGGCCGAGCGTCTCGATCAGGTGTTCCGCCACTTCCCGCGGCTCGCCGAGCGGATCGGCCAGCCGGCCAGGACGCTCTCCGGGGGCGAGCAGCAGATGCTGGCCATCGCGCGCGTGATGATGGCGGGGGCACGGATCATCCTCATGGACGAGCCCACCCAGGGGCTCGCGCCCGCGCTCATCCGGCACATCCGCGACATGATCGCGGAGCTGAAGCGCCTCCGCGTCACCGTGCTCCTCGTCGAGCAGAACTCGCGGGTGGCGCTCTCGGTGTGCGATCGGGGTTACGTCATGGAGAAAGGGGCGATCGTGTTCCAGGGGTCCTCGGCCGAGCTGCGCGACAGCCCGGTGACCCGTGAAAAGCTGGGCGTCTGACACCCTCCTCGGCGGGACGCGGAGAGGTATCTTCCTCCGCGTCGCCCTGGCCCTCGGGCTCCTGGCGATCGCGTTCTGGGCGCTTCCCTCGCGCCGCGCGGACGAAGGCGCGGGCCACCACGTCGGGCACGCCCCGTCGCTCGACGCATTCGAGCGGGCGGGCGTGACCGAGTTCACCGAGGGCCAGCGCGGCCCCGCGCTCCGGCTGGCCCGCTTCCCCGACGGCGCCGCCGTCCCCCTCGAAGCGTTCGCCGACAAGCTCGTCGTCCTGAATTTCTGGGCGACGTGGTGCACGCCCTGCACCGTCGAGATGCCGACCCTGGAGGGCCTCTGGAAGGAATACCGCGGGCGCGGGCTGGTCGTGATCGGGGTGTCGGTGGATCGTGGCGCGCCGCAGGCCCTGCTGGAGCCCTACATCCGCAACCATGGGCTCACGTTCCCGATCCTGCTCGACCCCGACAGCCGCGCCGCGGGCGCGTGGCGCGTGACCGGCATCCCGGCGACGTTCGTCGTCCGGCCCGGCGGCGAGGTCGCCGGCATGGCCACCGGGGCGCGTGAGTGGAACAGTGGAGAGATGCGCGCGTTGATCGAGACCCTGCTCCCGCATAGAATGCTCGTCCCGTGACCCTCGCCCAGATGCTCGAGCAGGCCGGCCGGCGACGACCCGCGGCCGACGCG
>WNFD01011511.1_pt1 | contig 14212 bp, 16 predicted proteins | sample 5400491 | NCBI WGS metagenome assembly WNFD01 (sample SAMN13153343, study PRJNA577476) | soil metagenome | isolation source: 120 cm saprolite under Douglas fir tree site 2 hole 2 replicate 2 | place: USA:California | collected 2015-04-18
CGAAGAGTGGTGACTTGAAACTTGAAGAGGCTTATGCACGCCATTTCGTGAAGGTGGTAAGCAAGCGAAGGCGTCAACCCGTCCGTGATAGTGATGAAACTGCGCCTTGCGTCGCTTGAGTGAGTGAACATGAGGGTTCTTAAGGAAGAGAGGAAAGCTATGTCAGAGAAGGTCGTACCTATGATTCGCGTGCCAGAAGTGCGCGCGACCGTCGATTGGTACTAGGACAATCCTACGAAAAAATAACGAAAGGGATCTTTCACTTCTTATCCTCATTCGCTATCTCTTCTTTAGGTGCGTTGTGTTTTTGGGGGCGATGCTGAAGCGCAGTGATAGGCATGAAAGTTAATTGTTCCCATTGGTAATGGAGATTGACTAAGCGAGTGGTAGTTTGTGATTAAGTGTTGGGCAAAAACATTGGGCGAGTGTCATGAATGCCTGTTCTTCTGGAAGCAAAAGTCAGCCCGTGACAATTATAGACAGGTGTAGGATCGTGCCTCCGAATTACGCTGCCGTAATCACGATCAAAATCTCGGTGTTGATTAGCCTCGAATGGTGAAATTTCGAGAATCTGTTCGTTGTCTATTGAGTTACCCGGTGTAGTTTCTAGTGCTAAGGATTTTGAGCGGCCTCCGATAATTGCCACCATATTTCCTATTGGCTCCTAGGGATAGTGTTGTCAAGGCGGAGATTCTTATAACATTCATCCATAGTCGATTCCAACTTTAAATCAATTTGAGCGTCTCCACAGATTCACCCCACTACACCCAAGTCTTTGACAGTCTTGACTCGCGGGATAGCCGGGTGTATGTTCTCCCCGCCTAAAACACCTCTTGGCCAGACCCTGTTCGAATCTGCGCCTCCCTCGCTTGCTTTTACAGGGCGCTGTGAACTCTGCGCGGCTGTAGCGTTACCTTTAACCCTGCTGCTTGTTCTTTCGTCGGTGAGCTAACAAGCGGTACGACCTCGCTCTTCTGAAAGGAGCACAAACATGAGCATCAAAGATCTTCTGCACTGGCATAGGCTCCAAGATAAAGGAGACCCTAGTGTCACGGAAGAGTCCAATAGTGAAGATAAACAACATCACGATCATCACGTCCATAGCTTAGAAGATGGATTTTCCCGACGCCGATTTATGCGCACAGCCGCTACTGCAGCGGGCGCTACTGGCCTCGTGCTCGGTTCAGGTCTCTCAACGCACGTGCTGGCCGATCATGACGATCATGACGACAAGGATAAACGCGAGGACGACCGCGATGGTGATGCCGATGACGCAGCCTCTCCTTCGCCCATTCGCGGAGGCACACCGCTGCTCGCTCCAGTCAGTCCAGAGGTGTTCCACTTCTTCTTTCCACCGGCCCCTAGTAACCCAGGTGGCGCCGAGCCGTCACTCATTACCGATTTCAACGGCTTCATCGGCCTCGCGGCGGTCATGGGCACTGGGACGGGAATCAACACGAGCACCGGCGCTACCAGCCCACTCTTCTTCGACGTCGATATCCGCTTCATGCAGGGTAAATACATCGGGATGTGCGATCACAAAGAGCACACAGGCACCTTCGCGCTTATATGAGTGGACCTTGCCACAGACCAGGCTGGTCTTCAACCACCGTTTGCTACAGCAGTTCACTCCTTTGACCCTGGTATCGCTCCGAATACTCTTTTCTGGACAATCCCCATCCCATCAGAGAGTGTGGATATTGACTTCGATGACGCCAAGGCTTTCCTGCGGTTAAATCAGATTGCCGTTTTCGATTGGACAAGCATCCCGAACTCTCTACTCCGCGGCAGCTTATCAGGCCCCCCAAGTTGCGCCACCTTTACCTCTTTGCAAGTTCGGTGGAGTGGCAGGAAGACGACGGCTGATGTTTGTGACCAGGTTAACCACTTTAGAGGGCGGTTCATTGAGGATACGGCGACCGTTAAGTTTACGGTGGAAGAACCTGGCTTCCGCTTTGTCTCCGATCCAGCCAATACTTCGGTAAATGAATTCTCAGAGATCGGGCGCGAGCGCAATGGCTCCTTTTTCACACCATGTGCCTAAAGAGCAGTTGACTCTCATTCGCATACAGAACCACCCGCTAGGCTGTAAAGCTTGCGGGTGGTTTCATGTTTAGGGCTAAGTCCATCGCCAGGACTTGAGTCGTCAACCCTCCACCCTTGCCGATCGGAAACTTGTAAGTCCGATCGTGGTAAAGCAACGTGAAGCGTCGGCCAGGGGCTACGGAATTCCAGCGTCAGGCTCAAGGTGCGGCAATGACTCATCTCCATGAGTTGAGCACGCTCGCCTGGACCGGCAGGTGGCAGATCGTCGACATTGAGCAACAGTAATCACCACGGCTCAAAACCTCAGCGGGGAGCAGAGACTGACTGACTAGCCGCGGCGCTGCTGAGCTTCGACAATGCATGGCAATCAGAACTCTCGGCGAAAGAGTTGGTCTGCTTGTCGGCTATACCGCCAAACATCGGTTGAAGAACGGCTCGCACAAACCCAATCCGTCGAAGAGATGCCCAGGCTCACGAACAAGGAAATCGTCGGGATGGTTGAAGCCGGAATGTCCTCCGCAGTCATTGTCGCTAAAATTTAGATCTCACGATGCAACTTTGATACTGATCCCACGCAACTTGTAGAACTAAAATCAAGAGGGGTTCCTGATGAAGTGCTTCAGGCAATGATCGAGGCTCCATTCGGGCTGCCTAAGAGCGCCCCGAAGCCGAGTGTGAGCGCAACACCCGCTGAACGCGGGCCAGAACCAATGCAAAGGAGCCACGAAGAAACGCCCCAAAGGGGCTTTTCGAGTGAGCCCGAGTACGGCACGATCCAGGATATAAAAGCATTGAGAAAAATATTTGTGAGAGCGGATGATGATGACTCTCGATCAACGATTGTTAAGATGCTGAGCGGGTATGAGGGCGTTGAGGTTGTTAACAGCGCGAAGGCAGCAGATATCGTTTTGGACTTCACAACGCTCACAAGGGACGTTGTTGCGAATCGTGGTCCCTATGCGCATGGAGCCTCAATGGCCCTAAAGTCTCAAATGCGCGCTTACGTGATAAAGCCGGATGGAACCAAATTGATTGCGTGGACGGAGACGTTTGACGTTACAAACGGCTTCGTTTTAGGCGCATCTAATGAAATCAACGTCACCCACCACTTTGTTCGTGATCTGCAAAAAGCTCGTGGTGAACATGAGAGGATTGGCTGGTAGCACTATTCAATGCATTTTCTAAGCGATGGAGATAAATACGAGGATAGAAATCCGCGATATCTGTCATTGCCACGTGGGAGATACTATCGTCCCACTCTACAAAAGCCTTAGAGCTGTCCTGAAAATCTGAACGCAAGTGGCTGTACCCTCGCTGAATCCAGCCTCTTGAGGCGGTGCGTTTTGCAATGTTAAAACTCTCAACCTTTCCTCAACCAACGACAAATATGTTTACTTGGCGGCAATGCTTTGCCATTATGCTGGGAGTTGTAGCCGGGGAGCTTACTTCCAAGTGCATGATTCCTTGCGCTCGTCAAATTGATACTCCCCGTTGTGCTCCGGCCAAGCGCCTCGGACTGTCATCGTTCTTGTTGCGACCAGCGAAATCGAAGAAGGTTTCCGACTGCAGGGCTTCGGAATGGAAAGACAGAATCAAATTCTTATCGTCAATGATCTAGCTGATCATCTGAATCTTGCTAGTCTCGTTATTCAGCAAGCAGGTTATGACGTCGCGACAGCCGAAGATGGCGTCCAGGGATTTCAGTTAGCCCAGATGTTACAGCCAGTCTTGATAATCAGCGACGTGTCAATGCCCCGCGCAGACGGCCTCGAACTTACGCGGATGATTAGAGCAAGCGAAACTCTTGGCGGTACCCCCATTCTCCTGATGAGTGCAGTGCGAAAGGGTGACCAAAATGCCGCCGAGGGATTAGAGGCCGGCGCCGACGATTACCTCGAAGCACCGTATGACCCGGTGTGCCTCGTGGCGAAGGTCATAAAGCTTGTGGAGCGAAAACGCGCAGAAGAAGCTTTGAAGTTATCGGAAAAGGAAAAGGAAGCGGTGATTGAAGCACTGCGCTGCAGCGAAGAGCAATTTCTTCAATCGCAGAAGCTGGAAGCGGTCGGACGTTTGGCTGGGGGTGTCGCGCACGATTTCAATAATCTTCTGACAGCGATAGGAGGTTATAGCGAGCTGTCATTGCGGCGTCTCAGCTCTGATGATCCACTGACAGGTTATCTTAAGGAGATTAAGCGAGCTAGTGAACGAGCTGCTTCATTGACCCGTCAGCTTTTGGCTTTCAGCCGTAAGCAGATAATGCAGCCAAAGGTGCTTGATCTCAATTCGGTCATAACCGACCTGCAGGGCATGCTGAGTCGAATCATCGGAGAGGACATCAAGCAAATATTAACACTGAGCTCGAATCTTGGAAGCGTTAAGGCAGATCCAGGTCAGCTCGAGCAAGTGATTATGAATCTTGCCGTGAACGCCAAGGACGCAATGCCTCTGGGCGGAAAACTGATCATTGAAACTGCTAACAGGTATTTGGACGAAGCCTATTCAGAGCAGCATATCGCCGTCGCGCCAGGGCCGTTTGTTATGTTAGCGATCAGTGACACTGGGATAGGAATGGACGAGGCAACTCAGAAGCAAATTTTCGAACCATTTTTCACCACCAAACCTGTAGGGAAAGGCACGGGCCTCGGTCTGTCAATGGTTTACGGAATTGTGAAGCAGTCAGCCGGCAGCATCTGGGTCTATAGTGAGGTGGGCAAAGGCACAACGTTCAAACTGTATTTTCCAATGGTTGATGAGAGCATCGAGAAATACGAAACCACTCACGCCAGCGGAGAAATCCCGCGCGGAACAGAGACTATCTTGTTAGTTGAAGACGCAGAATCGGTACGCAACCTTGCGAGGGATACTCTGAATATCGGCGGTTACGAGGTCTTAGATGCTGAGAGCGGTGCTGCGGCAATGCTGATTTGCGAACAGCATAGAGAGCCAATTCATTTACTTTTAACTGACGTAGTGATGCCGGAAATGAGCGGACCGGAACTGGCCGAGTGTCTACTAGTTCAGCATCCGGAAATGCGCGTGCTCTATATGTCTGGTTATATGCAAGACGCGATCGTGCACCACGGCGTGCTCGATGAAGGTATTAACTTCATCGAGAAACCATTCAGCCCTGAAGCATTGTCGTTAAAGGTGCTAGAAGTGTTGCGTCAGCCTCAAGGGTCGGGAAGCGGCGCGACAAATATTCTGGAAAGCAAGTGAACCGGGGCGTATTAAGCGCCCAGTAGCCATCCTTACAAGTACAATCCTATACGTTCGTTGTGCCTCATGCGTACGATGTAAGGGCTGGGCCTTGCACGAAGATTGGTATGTTGGCAGTGAGACTTAATCAAAAAAGCGATTGCACTGAATCGGAACCAACAAACTCTGTCAGCAGACTACATTAATGGAAGGGTTAGCACTATTGAGTTAGAAATTGCATAGAAGCGCTCGCGATTGTCCTTCAGAGAGGAAAGCTATGTCAGAGAAGGTTGTGCCTATGATTCACGTGCCCGATGTGCGCGCGACCATCGATTGGTACCAGGACATTGGCTTCACGGTGGTCGGCACGTACGGCGATGACGGTGATGGGCTTAGTTTTGCCATTTTATCGTTCGGAAGTAGTGAAGTCATGTTCAACCAGGGCGGACAGCCGAGCACGCGTGATCGTAGGGAAGTCGATCTGTACATCTATTCTGACAATGTTGATGATCTGTACTGTCGTCTTAAGGATCGAGTGGAAGTCGTTGAAGGCCCTCATGACACCTTTTATGGAATGCGAGAGTTCATCATCCGCGACCTTAACCGGTTTTGGATAACGTTTGGGCAACGGAGTGTTTTCCCCCAATGAGACTGCTTACGGTTGAACCAGACCACGTTCAGACCGATTGCATTCGACGGCCAGTGAGGAGTCTGCGATGACCGTATCTGTCTTTGTCGGCACCAGTCTCGACGGATTCATTGCGCGAGCGAACGGCGATTTCGATTTTCTGCCGGAGGGCGGTGGCGAACCACACGGCTATGACGAGTTTATGGCCAGCGTCGATGCGCTTGTGATAGGGCGCAACACCTTCGAGAAGGTTCTGACCCTTGGGGCCTGGCCATATGGTGACAAGCGCGTCGTAGTCCTGAGTAGTCGCCCCGTCGACTTGTCCGCGTTCGTGGGAGGCGTGGTTGAACAGATGGCAGGGCCACCGGCTGAGATCGTTTCGCAGCTCGCTGCCAGTGGCGCCCACCACCTCTACGTTGACGGCGGGATCACGATTCAAGAGTTCCTGCGCGCGGGCCTCATTAAACGGCTCATTATCACTCGCGTGCCAGTGCTCATTGGAGACGGACTTCCTCTCTTCGGCGCCCTTCCGCACGACATCCGGCTCCGTCACGTAGCTACTCGGCACTATCCGAGCGGCTTGGTTCAGAGCGAGTACTATGTGGGCGGCTAAGCCCTCGCAATCGCGGTCTTAATGGATGCCGTCAGGGTGGTCCACTCTGGTCTTAGTGACAGCGGGTACCAATGGGACGCGGGTTCGGTAAGCCCGGGTCACCTTCAATGCAGGGAATCGCGCTCAGATACTCGTACATCGCGCGAAGGTCATTGTCAGTCATGTCTTGAAACGCTGGCCAGGGCATTACCTGAAGAAATGGCCCAAACTGGGGATGCGCATGATCCGGATCAATACCAGTTCGGATGATGTCGCGGAATTCTTCAAACGATGCACCACCTTCCGGCCGGCCCGTCTTATCGGGAGTTAAGTTACGGGGGAGGAAGAACGGACCAAATAACGGTGTCCCGCCCGCTAGGTATCCGGCCTGCTCGACCTGTTTCGGCTGCCCATGATATGGATCGTGGCCAGGCGCATAGGGGGAGGAAGCGGAGAGAGTGGCGTGATGGCAGCCATTGCAGTCGCCAACAGTGTTGACCAGGTAGCTTCCGAGGGCAACCCGCGCCCGGTTCTTACCAACCAGGTTCAGTTGGACAGGTGCGATGGCTAACCCTATCTGAATCCTCGATTCAGAATCGTCCCCTCCGCCTGCGGCCTTTCCCTTTGGGGAATGCGCTAATGTTACCGCCAGAACCGCAGCAATAGCGGCTGTCGTTGCGAAGATCTTCAAATGATTTCGATGTGCCATGGGAATCTCCTTTTCGTTTTCAATCACGAAAAAAAAGCGTCATCTTGAGGGAGTAGCTTTTCAGTGAAAAGCTCATCAAGGACCTGCTGTGCTTCTTCTTTCTCTTCCAACACATGCGAAACTCCTCGTTGAGAGGGGCAGGAAAACAGATCAGCTTTGTTTCGCTGTCGGTGTGGAAACGCACAATAGGAGGTCTTAGTCTGAAGGAGTTTGTACGGATCAGAGTTTAATGTCAAGAGTGGCTTCTGGTTCGCTCTAGAAGATTCCATGATCGAAACGGGATGTCTTTGGGCCATACCCGGCGGCCATGGAAGAGGACTGAAGTCTCGCTGGGTTTTGAGTGAGGTTATATCTCTTTCTAGTTGGAAAGTTTTCGTACATCTCGGCGAGCTAAGTCTTCAAATTCCAACACTCCGCTCGGCTGGAATTACTCTTTTGCACACTTAACCAGCGGTCGGTGCAAATGGCATAATCATTGCCGAACGATTGCTGGAGTTGTTCCGCAGCGGCGAGCAGTGTGTATCGCAGGCACAGCATTGAGGAGGAGAAATCAATGAGACCTATTTGGAATGGCATGATCAGTTTCGGCATGGTGAACATACCAATCGGCGTCTACTCAGCGACGCGTTCAGAGAAAATCTCTTTCCATTTTCTCCACAAAAAAGATTTAGGGAGAATCCACAACAAGCGTGTTTGCGACGTCTGTGGCAAGGAAGTCTCTTACGATGAACTAGTCCGAGGTTACGAATACGAAAAAGGCGAGTACGTGCCACTCGAAGAGGAAGACTTTGAAAAGATCGAAGTACAAAATTCGAAGACCATAACAATTACTGACTTCGTCGCTCAAGATGAGATCGATCCGATGTATTTCGACACTCCCTACTATCTGGTGCCGGGAAAGAATGCCGACCATGCTTACGTGATGCTGCGCGAAGCATTGAAACGCACCGAAAAGATCGGTGTCGGGAAAGTTGTCTTTCGTGAACGTGAACATCTAGCGGCAGTGAAATCACAAGGCCGCGCTCTCATGCTGGATACGATGCATTTCGCCGACGAAATCACCCCCGCGGATGAACTAAATCTGCCTGCCGCAAAATCAGACTTAAAGGAGAAAGAACTGAAACTGGCTGAGCAATTAGTAGAAATGATGACGGGTGAATTTGAGCCGGAAAAGTACAAAGATACATATCGTGAAGAACTCGAGAAGCTCATCCAAGCTAAGCTCAAGGGTAAACGCGTCAGCGTGAAGACAGCAAAGAAGAAAGCCACGACTAACGTTGTGGATATCATGTCGGTGCTAAGAAAGAGTCTGCAGAATTCTGAACCGAAACGAAAGACCAGGGTGGTAGCCAGAGGCAGGAAACGGAAGGCAGCGACAAAGGCGAAGGCAGCTTAAGATTCGTTATAAATCATGTACTTGGGCGGAGCAGACCGCGAAATATGCCTTGCACACGAACTTGGCTGGCGGGAAGGGTTAGCGGTTGCAGTTGGGAGTTGGCTGGCTGCAATTCGATATTTGGGCCACGACGGTAAAGCCTTTTGAGAGTGGCCTGGTTCTCTTCAATTAATAGAGCCACAACTATCTCGCCATCTCGCGCGTCGGTGCGATTCTCGATTAACGCAATGTCGCCGTCACAGATGTGCTCGTCAATCATCGAATCCCCCTTCACCCGCAACGCATAAACACGATCAGGTCTCACTCGGCCGAGCAAAAAGCGCGGCACCGGAATTCGCTCTTCATAGTCGACAACTTCGAGTGGAGTGCCTGCCGCAATTCGCCCCAACACCTTCACCTCACAAAGAGAATCGGCAGTGGTGTCTTCCACTGTGACATTCAATCCAAACGAGCCATCTTCATGCTGACGGACAAGCAAGCCGCGACGTTCAAGTGCGGCAATGTGCTTCGCGATCGTCGCTCGCGATTTCACTCCAAAGTGCCGGGCAATTTGAGCGTAGGATGGTTCGTAGCCGTGACGCTCGAGAAAGTTAGTGATGTAATCGAGAATCTCTTTTTGTCGCTGGGTACGTGGAAGCATAAGCTTTAAGAAACTCTCGATTGATGATCATGCTACTGTGTGAGAGCCAGGTCAGTCTCCAAAGGTGACGAGGCATTCTATGGCGCGCAAACAAAAGCGTCAAGCTTTTGGGTGCGCGCCCTACGCGGACATAAGTTAGATCTAACGAATGGAATAGCGCACGAGGGTTCGCGGGAAGATGCGGACCGCAGCAGGCATTTTACCGATGGGCATCGGTTGGCTAGACAAGACTTCACTTGCTTTCATTCCATATACAGCCGTGTTGAGATCGTTGTCAGGGCTAATCACTGCTCCCTTTAATGCAGCACCAATGAAAAGACCCTTGCTTCTGGAGTAGGAGAGGATGCCTGCATCGAGCCGGGGATTTGTGGAAGCCGCGGCTTCGCGACCTACTGGACCTGCCGCCACGCTGACTTCGCCACCAAGTTCAAATTTGTCCTTGAGCAGACCGTTAAGTCCCGCCTCGTTCATGATCAGCAAAACGTAGTCTGTCTTTTGTGCCCCAATCTGAGCGCCAAAACTTCCACCGGCAAGATTGAAAAATGCCGGTGCACTCCAACCGCCTTTTACGCGTCTACTAATCACGCCCTGGCCGCCACGGCCGCCCACAATAAAAGCTGCCTTGACCACACCAGGGAACACGGCAATCGCTTCTGCCTTGTCCAGCAACTCCTTCGGAATGGACTTTTCCCGCACATTCATGATTTCGGTAAAAGTCTCGGCCGCTTCGCTGGCATGTCGCGACGCGTCCTGCATTCTCGATTTTTTCTGCGCCAAAACGGGTCGGGCAATCAACCCCACCAATAATCCGACAGCCACCAGAATTGTCGTTCTGGAATTCAGTTTCATAAGTTTTCGCCTCCGCATTTCACCAAGGTCTCACTGGGTGTAGAGATAATGCCGATATTCAATCACTAAGACGTGTCGCCCGTAATTTTTTTAAGCATACTACACCCTTGACAGAAACTTGCTCCAAGGCGTTGCTACCGGAGAACGGGTCGAATTGGCAGTCGAGAATGCGTCGTTGACTTTGATGGTTGCCGCAATAAAGAAATCGTGGCCCTTGTTAGGGCTTAGGACTTCTGCAAACTAGCCAACGCCGCCAGCACTTCTTCGCTATGAACGGTCGGGTTAACTTTCGCGAACACTTTCACGACCTTTCCTTGAGGATCGATGATGAAAGTATTACGTGCCGAGAGCTTCATGCCGTTGTATTCCATCACTGATCCGTATTGCTCCGAAACTTTCGCATCGCCGTCTGAAAGAAGTTTGAAGTTCAAGCCTTCCTTTGCGCAAAAGCTTTTGTGAGACTCAGCGGTGTCGACGCTGACGCCGAGAATTACCGCGTTCACAGCGTCATACTTTGCAAGATCGCGCTGGAAGTTGTGCGCCTCGAGCGTACAACCGCCGGTGAAATCCTTCGGATAGAAATAGAGCACGACCCATTTGCCCTTGAAATCTGAGAGGCTGGCCTGCTTACCTTCATTGGTCGTGAGGTTGAAAGTGGGCGCGGTGGTTCCCACTGCCGGCATTTCATTGACAGCACTCACCGGTCTCAGCGCAAACATCGCCACAGCCAGGAATGCCAGAAGAAAAACATACTTAATCATTGCCTCTTTACCTCCACTGATTTGTTAAATTGAACAGTCGCTGCCAAGACAATATACACGGGGTTCTACTACTCACCCAAGCCAAGCTGAAACCTGGTGATTGCCAGCCGCACACGCTTCGCTTGTACATTGTGTTGTCGATCTATCTTCAAATTTCTCGCACTTCTGAAACCGTTTGACTGGTAGCCTTCTAGTTATTCAATTTGGGAGAACCAGCTAATGAGCATTGATAAAAACAAGATAGTAACTCAAGACGAAACGGGCGAAGCGGCGCCGATTGATCAAGTGGAACAACGCGTCGAGGCTGAGATGAAGCAACTTAAGGGATCCGCAAAGAAAGATGTGGGCGAGGGCCTGCGCAACAAAAAACTGGCCCGGGAAGGTGAAAGATTACAAAAGGAAGGAGCGCGCGAATTGAGTGACGCGGCCAACGATGCTTAGAACGTCATAACGAGGTTAGCCTTTGAGAGCATCCTCCAAGGCTCGCCTGATCTCTGGAGGCGTACCGACAGGACTAAAGCCAACGAAGTATTTCAAGATTAGTCCGTCGCGACCGATAATGAAACTCTGTGGAATGGCGTCACGGCCGCTCATGCTCATGAAGGTAACGGCCAGATCTCGACTGGCCCAACCGACGCGGTAGTCAATGTTGAAGGTGCGCACGAAATCGCGCACGCTGTCAGCGGATGACTCGGGATTCTCGGTAGATAGTCCAACCATTTCCACCCCACGCGAATGAAACTCCCTATGTAGTTTTACCAACTCGGGAGTTTCCATGCGGCAAGGTCCACACCAAGTGGCCCAAAGATTAACCAGCAAGACCTTGCCGGAGTAATCCGACAGTTTTATTGGACCGCCGCTCGACGCTCTTAGTTCGGAGTCGCGAAGATTTGCAGGCAAGCTACTCGGCGCAGCAGGACGCGGAGGATTCACTCGCACAGTTGGAGGAGGATTGCCACTGTTGTTAGCAACAGCCGCTGGACCAGACGTCGTTTCGTCTTTCGACGTGCAACTGGAAATGCCAAAAGCAGCGAAAAGCCCCAGCACAATAACTGAAGAAACGATGCGAAGCGGACTCCAAAACCTCACTTCATCACGGCCTTGTTTTTTGAAAGACATCTTTTTATTAATACGACCACTGTTCTTTTATTGTCCCTCTGTCATTCACTCAGATTTGACAAGCATACGGACTTATGAACGCTTAAACAAGCACTCGCTAATTACGATGGTGCCTTAATTTGTAGGGGCGGCCCTCCGTGGCCGCCCCAATGAAAGATCATTCGGCGGCTTAGGGCGGCCACGGAGGGCCGCCCCCACAAATTAGGACACTACACTAATTACTTCCTTTTCCCAACTCGGAAAGATTCGAGAATAACAGGCATCTTGCCTTTCAACCCTACGTCCTCTACTCCAGACAGTTCTGGCGCTAAAGAGGTCGCAAACATAGTCAAGGTTGCCCCTGTCTTGTCTCCTGCAACTCCCGTGGGCAGAAACACAACGCGACCCCATAACTGAATATCACCCTTTTCAGTCCCCTTCGAAAGACCTATCCACCGAAACTCGTAAGCATCCAGGGAGTTTACCTTCGTTGGGCCCTCGGATACTTTGCGATATTCTGGAAAGATCCTGGCAAGGCCCGAGCTGAACTCTTCGACCCGTCTTGGATAGGTCGGCAAGTCGGCGGTGAAAGTCCCCTCGCTGGTGTACCAGCCCACCGCGAAGTTCTCCTGAGTGAAATCAGGTGGCAGGCTGCGTTCCACTTTCACAAAGTTAGTGGCGCCCGGTACTCCGGCTTTTGGATCCGTCTGCCACGAACTGGGTTAGTAAAATGAGAAATCGAAAAAATGGTCGGCCAATTTGCCATCCAGATTGTCCTTTGAGCTTGTGAACGCCACTGTGTTCGGCGGGGGCACGAAGGAATCAGTATCCGGGGCTGGCCTGCTAGGTTCCGCAACCGGCGTCGTTTCTGTTTCCGCATTTCGATTAGTATCTGCAACAGGCGCGGGCGGGTTCTCGGCGGCTGCGCGGCGCTTCGACAGGTCTTCGAGTCGCGGCTTAACAACGACAAAAAATACTGCCGCCAGCGCCCCTCCTCCCAGAAGCAAGATCACAAGTAGGCCAACGATGATCCAGGGCAGCTTTGATTTTTTCTTTACCGGAGGTGGCGGAATCGATGGGAGCGTCACCGTTTCGGGTCGCACTGGCGCTTGCGCGGGTGGCGCTGGTGGAACTGGCCCGAAATCAGCCGTGATGGGACGACCAGTTGGAGCCGTGTTACGCGGGAAGGCTATTGTGGGCGCTTGTGCCGAGGCCACGAGAGTAGCGCTGGGGTCGGGCAAGTCACGGCTGGTTTCCTTCTCAGAATCTACTGGAGACAGCCCCGGCAAGTCCGTGGCAGTCGCGCGGATTGTTACATTCGGATCGAAATTCTGTGGGGCAACTAAGAGACCACCATCGTATGTGCAAAATTTCTGACCTTCATCGGGAAAAGTGCGATTGCACTTGGGACAACTCTTCATACAGAGGACCTCTTTAAGAATCAGATTCGATCAGCGCGAACGTGCCTGGGAGAGTTTCTGCTCCAGAGTTTTGTTGCCGGGATCCAATTCCATGGCGCGCTGATAGGCGCGAGCGGCATTCTCTTTCTGTTTGGTTTTCGTGTAACCGTCGCCCACGCCTTCGAAGCCGAAGGCCCCGGCCAGCTGCTTCCGATCTCCGGGCGAAGCAAACGTGGCGGCGCGTTCGTATGTTTGCTCTGCGTCGGCTAAACGATCCATGGCGAGATAAGCCCGGCCCAGGAGATTGAACGGTTGAAAAGCATGAGGACTAACTTCCGTCGCTGTCTTGAGGTAGGGTTCGGCTTCCTGGTATCTCTGGTAAACAATCAACAACTTACCCATTAATATGAGGGCAGTCGGGTTTCGTGCATCGAGCGTGAGGGCGCGCTTCAGAACGGGTTCGGATCTCTCCCATTGCTGTTCAGATTGCAAAGACTCCGCGATCAGGTTAAGCGTCGCCGGCTCTTTTGCGAGTTCGCTGGCTTTCTCGTAGAGCGGCGCAGCTTCTTCGGGGTGGCCGGTACGCTTCACGACACGCGCAAGGTGCGCATAGGCCACAGCAAACTGCGGATCGAGTTCGATCGCGCGACGATAAGAATGTTCAGTTTCGCTATTAAACAAACCGCGGGTCTGGAGAGCCAAGCCCAAACGATCCCAGGCTACTGCGTTCTTGGGTGCTATCTGCACAGCCCGCCTCGCAAAATCCTCTGCGTCGGCAAGACGTCTGGCGTTGTCGCCTCCGGCGCGGGGTTGTACCAGAACAACGCTCAATGCCACGAGCGCATCCGCGTCAGTAGGAGCCCACTGGACAGCGTTGCGATAAGCAGCTTCGGCGTTT
>WNFD01011374.1_pt1 | contig 14210 bp, 14 predicted proteins | sample 5400491 | NCBI WGS metagenome assembly WNFD01 (sample SAMN13153343, study PRJNA577476) | soil metagenome | isolation source: 120 cm saprolite under Douglas fir tree site 2 hole 2 replicate 2 | place: USA:California | collected 2015-04-18
AGGAACGCATCGTCACGATTGAAGATTCGGCCGAATTGCAACTCAAGCAACGCCATGTGGTCCGGCTGGAGTGTCGTCCCCCCAATGTGGAAGGCAAGGGAGGGGTGCAGCAGAGGCAACTGGTGATCAACAGCCTGCGCATGCGCCCCAACCGCATCATCGTCGGCGAGGTGCGCGGCGAAGAAGCGCTGGACATGTTGCAAGCAATGAACACCGGCCATGATGGGTCGCTCACAACCGTTCACGCCAACAGTCCCCGGGATGCGATTGCCCGCTTGGAGACCATGGCGATGATGGCAAACCTGAATTTGCCGGAAAAGGCGGTGCGAAAGCAGATCGCGTCCGCGGTTACCCTGGTTCTCCAGGTCTCACGCTTCAACGATGGAACGCGGCGGCTCACGCATATCAGCGAGATCACCGGCATGGAAGATGACGTGGTCAGCATGCAGGACGTTTTCCTATTCGAGAAGCAGGGGGTTTCAGCGGACGGCCGCACGCTGGGAGCGTTCACGGCCACGGGCATCAGACCCAAGTTCGCGGAAAAACTCACGGCCTCCGGGATTAACCTGCCGGCAAACTTGTTTGAGCAAACGACCAGGCGCTGGAACTGAGGATAGGATAAGGGATATGTCGCTGATACTTCTATTTCTACTGCTCCTGATTCTGATGTTCGGCGTGCTGGTCTATTTGTTGAAGCCGACCTCGATGGAAAAGGCGGTGGAAGAGCAATTGGCGAGCATCGAGGAGGTCCAACCAGCAGGCGGGGTTAGCACCACGATCTTGAAGGAAAGAGCCGCCCGCTCGACCGTCGTCGAGGAGCTTGCTCAGAGACTTCCCTGGTCACTGACAGGTTCGCGTCTGATCAAGCAAGCCGGCCAAGACTGGTCTTTCGGTTCTGTTTCCGCGGTTTCGTTGATTGCGGGTCTGGCAACCTACTGGGTGGCATCGTTGTTCAATGCCAGCATCCCGATTTGCGCGGCTCTTGCCGTTGCTGTGGGTTTGTCTCCGTACGTGTGTCTCTACATCCTTCGTGAAATCAGGTTCAAGCGGTTCGGCGATCTCCTGCCCGAAGCCGTCGACCTGATGTCAAGGGGCTTGCGGGCAGGACACTCCATCCAGGCAGTACTGGAGATGGTCGGCAATGAGATTGCAGATCCCGTCGGAGTGGAGTTCCGCGCTTTGCATAAAGAGCAGACCCTGGGGCTTCCCATCCGGGACGCAATGATGCGGCTGATCGATCGAGCGCCTCTGGACGACATGCGGTTTCTCGCCACCGCGATTCTTCTGCAGAAGGAATCCGGAGGAAACCTCGCACAAATTCTCGATAAGACCTCAGCGGTGCTGCGAGAGCGTGCCCGATTGCGCGGACAGCTCCGAATTTATACTGCCCAGGGGCGCATCACCGGCTGGATCCTCGGCGCCGCCCCGTTCTTGATGTTCGGCCTGATTAACATCTTGAACCATGACTACGAAAAGACGTTGTTCACCGATCCTTTCGGACTCAAGATGGTTTACTTTGGATTAGGGCTGATGGTGATCGGAATCCTGGCAATACGCAAGATTATTGACATCAAGGTTTAAACATGGCGCTTACCATAATTTTCGGGCTGGGCTTGTTTATCGCTTTTATGCTGTGTTTTGTGCTCCTGATGGGGCGGTCCTCGGCACAAGGCGCTCTCCTGGAACAAGTTGTTCGAGAGTCGCGCCGCGGTACGGGCGCGGTTTCGGGACCCTGGCGTCCGGCGATGAGCGCCGACCTGGTAGCGAAGCCCTTCACTGCTTTCCGGCGCTTCTTCTCAACCGCGCCTGACCCGGAGATCGTCCGCCGGTTAATGCTCGCCGGGTATCGCAAGCCGTATCATGCCGACATCTTCCTGGGCATGAGGTTAGCGGTGCCGGCCGTACTGGGTCTGACGGCGGCGCTGGTTTTCAGCGAACACGTAATTATCTATTTCCCGTTGGCGTTAGTGATTGGCTTCTTCGCCCCGGATTTCTGGCTTTCCCACGCGACTAATCGGAGAAGAGAACGGCTCAGGATGAGCTTGCCCGACAGCCTGGATTTGTTGTCAATTTGTCTGGAGGCCGGACTGGGCATGGACCAGGCGGTGGTGCGGGTGGGTCAGGAACTTGAGGTGAGCCACCCTGAGTTAAGTGAAGAACTGCTGCTCATTAACTTTGAGCAGCGCGCAGGGGTTCAGCGGAACGCGGCATGGCAGTCGTTTGCGGTGAGGGCGGGGTTCGAGAGCGCGCGCTCGTTCGTGGCCATGCTCATTCAGACCGATCGCTTCGGAACACCGATCGCAAAGTCGTTGGGCGCCTTTTCGGATGCTCTGCGAACCCAGCGCCGGCAACAAGCGGAAGAAAGGGCCGCGAAGACAACCATCAAGCTGGTGCCACCGCTGGTATTCTGCATTTTCCCGGCTATGGGAGTGGTGGTGATCGGGCCAGCCCTGGTTGCCATCAGTTATTTCTTCGCACATTTTTTGCATAGCTAAGTTTGTAGTTTTTCAAATCAACCGAGGTGAAACATGGATAACGTCACTTTGATCAGGGTTATTGCGGGTGTCTTGGCGATATGCACTCTCGTTTTGCTGATCTACAGAATGAAAAAGAAAGCTCCTCGCTAGGTCTGGAGCGCCCAGCTCCCCAGGGATAACTATGTTTGCAAAGCCACGCGAAGTCTTTGTCTATAACAAGTCGAAGGAGACGTTCCTTGCCTTTCGGGTCGGTGTCGCAGACTCGATTTTGGGCCGCTTAGTCGGGCTTCTTGGCAGGAGATCTCTCAAGCCGGACGGAGGGGTATGGATCGTGCCGGCAAACTCGGTTCATACCGTCGGAATGCTGTTTTCATTCGACTTGGTCATGATCGACAAAGACTTTAGGGTCGTGGGCCTGAAGGAGATGGTGAAACCTTTCCGTGTTGTATTGCCTAAACTACGGGCGGAGAGCGTGATCGAGTTGCCGGCGCACACCATCTTCCGGAGCCGGACAGAACTTGGAGATGAATTAATCATCGACCGGTACGAAGCAAAGAAAACGACGGTGCAGACCTGTCCGGAAATAGTGACGCCGTTTGTCGAAGAGATCGTTCCTTTTCGCTAACGCTGGATAACTGCCACGGAAGTGAGCTCCTGAAAACCAGGTGTTCCCGGCTGTGTGCTTGATCCGCGATCTTAACCCCGCGGCCCTTGTCGCGGGCGAGGATTTCGGTCGTTTTGACCTTGCCCACGGATCGCCGGAGGCGGGTCTTGATAATCTCGGCCACAGGCACTCCGCCGGAGGCGATCATCGGCAACCTGCTCGTCGATACCGGGTACGCGCCCGAAACGCCGGCCGCAGAGTTGCGTCCATCACTGCCCGTGAGTTTCATGGACTTGCTGTATCCGCTGTAGTTCGACTTCAACCTTTGGCTGAAATCGAATACTCCGCTCGCCCGCATCGCCGACTCCGACACTAAGTCCGATGCTAAGTTAGGGTCGAGTCCTTCTGCGGGTGGGATCTAAGAGTCTAGCCGTCACAATTAGGGAGCAGCCAGTTGAAGCACATAGTTCGAAGCAACGTCGCGAAACGCAGCCAACTGTTTCGTCCGGGTGACCTCGTCCCAACCCAGCTCTGAAGCCATCAAGTCCGCGACAGCGGGCGCCATTGCGAGGGCCGCGCGCGCATTCAAGAACAGCGCGCGCGTGCGTCTTGCGAGCGTATCTTCCACGGTGCGGGCCATTTCGTGTCGCGCCGCCCAGATCACCTCTGCCTTCACGTAGGGCAGCGCCTTATGCAGTGGTTCGCCTAGCCCGGCGTCAGCCTCGATGAGCTTGCGAATCTCATACGCATCCGAACCATAGACAGCCAGCGAGCCGAACTGCTTCGCGGCATCTTCTTTCGCAGCGTCCTCTTTCGCGGCATCGTGGAAGCCGTGGATGTGGAGATTGTGCGTCACGCATGGCTTTTCCGGCAACTGCGCGAGCGTTGCCGCCTGATCGACGCAATCCTCGGCCATATGCCGGTACGTCGTCCATTTTCCACCGCAGATGGTGACCAGACCGGAGTGATCGATGTGAACGACGTGATCGCGTGCCAGTGCAGCGGTGCTGGCCGCGCCCGTAGCGCCTACCAGCGGCCGGATGCCGGCGAATACACTCAACACATCGTCGCGTGTAGGTGGTTTCGTCAGGTATTGTCCGGCGGTTGCGAGGATGAATTCGATTTCCTGCTCCATGGCGATTGGCTCGAGCGCGGCCTCTGCAATGGGCGTATCGGTGGTCCCGACGAGCGTGTGGCCGTGCCACGGAATCGCGAAGAGTACGCGGCCGTCGCTGGTGTGCGGAACCATGATTGCGCTTTCACCCTGCAGGAAGCTCGAGTCGAAGACCAGGTGAATGCCCTGGCTGGGGACGATCATCGGCTTGGCGTCGGGCTCTGCCTTGAGCCGCAGCAGGTCGCTGAAAGCCCCGGTGGCGTTGACCACAACTTTGGCCGCCGCACGAAACTCGTTGCCGGTTTCGACATCGCGTACGCTGACACCATCCACAAATCCCTGAGCGTCTTTCGTCAGCCCCGTGACTTCGACATAGTTCAGCAGCGTGGCGCCCTGCTCGAAAGCCGTGGCCACCATGTGAATGAGCAGCCGGGCGTCATCGAATTGTCCGTCGTAGTAAACTGCGCCGCCACGCAGGCCTTCTGTTTTCAGTGTTGGCAGATGTTCGAGCGTTTCTTCTCTGGAAAGAATGCGTGAAGTACCAAACCCGTATTTGCCGGCCAGCAACTGATAGAGCTTCAGGCCAAGACCGTAGAATGGGGCCTCCCACCAATCGTAGTTCGGCACGATGAACGCGAGATCGTGCACCAGGTGGGGAGCGTTTTGCAGAAGCAGTCCGCGCTCCTTAAGCGCCTCCATGACCAGCCCAATATTGCCCTGCTCCAGGTAGCGCACGCCGCCGTGTGCCAGCTTGGTGCTGCGGCTGGAGGTGCCTTTGCCGAAATCGCTCTGCTCGAACAGCAGCACATCGTAGCCGCGCGCCGCAGCATCGATCGCAACGCCTACTCCGGTCGCTCCGCCGCCCACGACAATCATGTCCCAGGGTTTGGGATGTGCCTCGATACGGCGCCACATGTCGGTTCGATTCATCGCTTTTGCAGTTGATGCAAAACTTGCTCGTGAAGAGCCGGGCGTCACCGCCCGGCTGGACCCTTCGACTCCGCTCAGGGCAGGCTCGCGAGACGCCCGTCCTTCCACCCCGTCCTTCCACCAGATCACCGGATACCCACCAGCTTGATAATTGCAGCGCCAATGCCGCCGGCGATCAGCGGGCCAATGATCGGTACGAGCGCGTATCCCCAATCTGAACTCCCCTTGTCGCTGATGGGCAGGATAGCGTGAGCCACGCGCGGGCCAAAGTCACGGGCGGGGTTGATCGCGTATCCGGTCGGTCCGCCGAGACCCAGGCCGATGGCCCACACCAAGACTCCCCACAACCACGGGCCGAAACCAATCGGCAGGCCGGTGGATGACACGGCCGGGCTCCCGAAGCTGAAGCCAACAACGATCAGGCATGCGGTGGCAATAATTTCGGTGAGCAGGTTTGCGGGAAGGTTGCGGGTGGCCGGTGTGTTACAAAAAACCGCAAGCTTCGCCTCTGCGTCGGGCGTTACTTTCCAGTGTGGCAGGTAGGCCAGCCAAACCAGACTGGCGCCGGCGAAAGCTCCCAGGAATTGAGCGGTCCAGAAGAGGCCGACGTTCGACCAGTCTCCCGATAGAACAGCCACCGTCAATGTGATCGCCGGATTAATGTGGGCGCCGGGGCTACCGAACGCGATGGCTGTGAAGATGCCCGCAACCACGGCCATTCCCCATGCCGTTGTGATGACGATCCACCCGGAGTTTTCACCTTTCGATTTCTTCAGGAGAACATTCGCAACGGCGCCATCGCCCAGCAAGATCAACACCAGCGTGCCCGTGAATTCGCCAAAAAATGGTCCATACATCGTGTGTGGACCTCCTTCCTTTTCTAAAGGTGTGTCGTCGCTTTTTTCAGAGTGCCGGCTGCAAGAATACGCCAGCACGTATGCGACGCCCACCCCCTAAAGGGGCGTCTGATCCTGCAACTTACGGTATCGCTAAAAGCGATACCCTGATACGAAACCGATCGGGAGACGCGGCGAGCCGCGTCTCTACGATTCCACCCAATCGAACGAGCGCGTCACCGCCTTTTTCCAAAAGTGATACAGCCGCTCGCGAGATTCTTCATCCATCTCCGGCTCCCACTGGTGATCGACTGCCCAGTTGGCGACGAGTTCGTCGGTATCCTGAAAAAAGCCGACTGCCAGTCCGGCGGCATAGGCAGCGCCCAGAGCAGTAGTCTCCTTCACCATCGGACGAACTACCGGCTTCGCCAGAATGTCGGCCTGGAATTGCATCAGCAGATCGTTCACCACCATTCCACCGTCAGCGCGCAGGACATCGAGCGTAATACCAGAGTCCTTGGCCATAGCATCGACCACTTCACGGACCTGGAACGCGGTGGCCTCCAGCGCGGCGCGGGCGATGTGGCCCTTGTTCACGAATCGGGTCAAGCCGACAATCACGCCGCGCGCGTCGTCCTTCCAATATGGCGCATACAAGCCCGAGAAGGCAGGAACGAAGTAAACGCCGCCGTTGTCACTTACGGTTCGGGCGAGCGCCTCGATGTCTGAACTCTTTTCAATGAGTCCGAGATTATCTCGGAGCCACTGCACCAGAGCACCGGTAATTGCGATGCTCCCTTCGAGCGCATAGCATGCCGGCTTTGCGCCAAACTTATACGCCAGCGTGGTGAGCAGGCCGAAGTTCGAGAGCACCGCCTTTTCGCCGGTGTTCATCAGCATGAAGCAACCAGTGCCGTAGGTGTTCTTTGCTTCTCCTGGCTTGAAGCAGGCCTGGCCGACCAGAGCGGCTTGCTGATCGCCGAGATCGCCGGCGATCGCAACTCCCGCAATGGCCGGTAGTTTCGCAGTGCCGTAGACTTCGCTGCTCGAAGCAATCTTCGGCAGCATCTGGATCGGAATACCGAAATCTTTCAATATGTCCCGATCCCACTGGAGAGTGTTCAGGTTCATCAGTTGCGTGCGGCTGGCGTTGGTCACGTCGGTCACATGCATGCCGCCATTTGCTCCACCGGTCAGATGCCAGATCAGAAAAGTATCGATATTGCCAAACAGCAAATCGCCGGCTTCAGCTTGTGCGCGGGCGCCCGCAACCTCTTGGAGAATCCAGCGAATCTTGAGGCCACTAAAATAGGTAGCGAGCGGAAGACCGGTTTGGGCGCGATAGCGGTCCTGTCCGCCATGCGCTGCGAACTCGGCTACTGCGGGAGCAACGCGCGTGTCTTGCCAGACAATCGCGTTGTAAACGGCTTTTCCACTTTGCTTGTACCAGACCACCGTGGTTTCGCGCTGGTTGGTGATCCCGATCGCAGCCAGATCTTCCGGACGCAGCCCGCGAGCATCCATTGCCTCTTTGATGACACCATCCGTGCGGCGCCAAATTTCTTCTGGATCGTGCTCGACCCATCCCGGTTTGGGATAGATCTGCTCGTGCTCCTTTTGAGCTGAGCTAACGACGTGTCCGGAACGATCGAACACTATGAAGCGCGAGCTGGTCGTTCCCTGATCAATGGCGCCAATGTAGCTTGCCATCGTTGGGGTTCCCCCTTTCGTGATCCACGCTTGCCGATGGAGAGCCGGGCGTCCCCGCACGGCTGGCTGGACCCTTCGACTTCGCTCAGGGCAGCCTCGCGAGACGCCCGTCGCTCCCCCCAGACGGCAAGTTAGCAGGATTACAGGAGTTAGTCACCATTGTGAATCGTGAAATCATCCTCCGGTAATCCCGCGCCGACCCGCTCGTAACCACCAGATAGCACAAAGGTGGCATGTATCTCCAAACGGGCTCGTGGCATCTTACACAATAGATGTGCGGTTTGCGGCCCCCACCGGCAGACCATGAGTGGGGGTTCCCGTGAAGCATCTCGGCAAGGTCATCCGGTCTGTGCAAGCTTTCAGCCGCGAACTGTCCCGCCGGTCGAGTGCAACCGAATCCAAACGCATGCCCGCGATTGGTGTCGCCTTGGGCGGAGGGTTTGCCCGCGGCATCGCGCACATCGGGGTCCTCAAGGTTCTCGAAGAAGAAGGCATTCCGGTTCGCATGGTTGCGGGCACCAGTGTTGGCGCGCTGATCGGCGCTGCGTACTGCAGCGGACTCACGATCGCGGAACTGGAAGAAGTCGCCCACAAAGTTCGCTTCACTACCTTCGTGCGCTGGACGCTCTCGCGCTTCGGCTTTGCCTCGAACGACCGCATGGTCTCGTTTCTGGCGCGCACTTTGAAGGTGCAGAAATTTGAAGAATTGCGTATTCCTCTGGGCGTGACTGCAACCGACTTCCACACCGGAGAGGGAGCCGTCTTTCGCACCGGCTCAATCATCGACCCGGTGCGGGCGAGCTGCGCTTATCCGGGAATGTTCCTGCCGGTGGAAATTCGTGGGCGCTGGCTGGTGGATGGCATGCTTTCTAATCCGGTGCCGACGCGTCCTCTGCGCGAAATGGGCGCGGAGCGCGTGCTGGCCGTGCAATTGAAAGGGCAGTGGTCTAAAACGACCGCGCCACGGCACCTCTTCGATGTGATCGGGCAGGCCGTGCAATTGAAAGGGCAGTGGTCTAAAACGACCGCGCCACGGCACCTCTTCGATGTGATCGGGCAGTCGTTCGCCATCGCGCAGGACATGATGAGTTCGGTATGGAGAACCGCCGCCGATGTCGTGATCGAGCCCGATGTCGCTGGTTTTGACTATGACGACTTCAAACGCGCCGACGAATTGATCCGCGCCGGCGAACTGGCGATGCGTCGCGCGCTGCCCGAAGTGCGCAAATGGCTGGAAGTTCCGGCGGAAGCGGACGCCCCTGTGAAAGTTCCTGCGCTAGTGGCAAGAGCCGCGGGTATGCCAGCGGACTGAAACCGCGATCCGGCGTGGACTTCAGGCCCGGAGTCTCAGCATCATCACAAAGCAGCCTCCGCAGGTGGGAGAGCCGTTCCCGGTATAATCCAAGGTTATGGCCGGCCTTGATCATTCAGGAATGCTGGCAGTGGCGTTGGCGGAAGCCCGCAAAGGGCTAGCCGAAGGCGGTATCCCTATCGGAGCTGCGATCTTTGATGCCGAGGGCCGGCTCGTCGGCTCTGGTCATAACCGTCGCGTGCAGAATGGGGATCCGTCCATGCATGGGGAGACCGATGCCTTCCGCAATGCGGGACGCCAGCGTAGCTATCGCGGCCTCACCATGGTTACAACGCTGGCGCCGTGCTGGTACTGCAGCGGACTGGTGCGGCAGTTTCGCTTCGGTTCGGTGGTGGTCGGAGAGAGTCGAACTTTTCAGGGCGGCTTGGACTGGCTCCACTCGCTTGGAGTACAAGTTTTTGATCTCGATTCACCTGAGTGCGTCTCGTTGTTGAGCGACTACATTCGCAGAAATCCTGCGGTGTGGAACGAAGACATCGGAGAAGAGTGAGTGCTAGTTTGACTCGAAAAAACCGCGAGTGAGCAACAACATCTCCATTCCAGACCCGACTTTCACCACCAAGGAACATCCGATGACCTTCGATAAACAGTTATTGCAGAGTCTTCCCAAAGTTCTTCTGCACGAGCATTTGGACGGTGTGCTTCGACCGCAAACCGTGGTTGAGTTGGCAAGACATGCGGGATATGTGGACCTTCCGACATCCGATCCCCAGGCGTTGGCTCAATGGTTTCATCGAGGAGCGGGCCACGGGAGTCTCACGAGGTACCTGGAAGGCTTCACGCACACCATCGCGGTCATGCAAACGGAGGAGGCTCTGGAGCGCGTCGCCTATGAGCAGGCCGAGGATCTAAGCAAAGACGGCGTGGTTTACTTTGAAACTCGCTTTGCCCCAGTGTTTCACGGGCAGAAAGGACTGACCCACCAGCAGGTCGTTTCGGCCGTCTTGAAGGGACTGGAGCGAGGGCGCAAGGATTTTGGAATTGGTTCGGGCCTAATCATCTGCGCCATGCGGAACTTGGATGGGTCGCTTGAAATGGCGGAACTGGCCGTGGATTTTCGCGCCCGCGGAGTTGTCGGTTTCGATCTTGCCGGAGAGGAGGGCGGTTATCCTCCCAAGAAACATGTAGAAGCTTTTCACTATATTCAGCGGGAAAATTTCAACATCACAATTCACGCCGGAGAAGGCTATGGGAAGGAATCGATTTGGCAGGCGATTCAGTACTGCGGAGCACACCGGATCGGACACGGAACACGCCTGATCGAAGACATCGCCGTCGTGGATGGTAGGGCCGTGAAACTGGGCGACCTTGCCCAATACGTGCTCGATAAAAGAATTCCGCTGGAAATTTGCCTTATCAGTAACGTCCATACCGGCGCCACTCCCAGTCTCGCCGAGCACCCGTTCAAAATTCTCTATCAGGAGAAATTCCGCGTCACCCTCAATACCGACAACCGGTTGATGAGTAACACCAGCATGACTAGGGAGTTCGAGACCGCAGCGGATACTTTTGGGTTGTCCCTGGATGATTTCGAGAAGATCACGATCAATGCGATGAAGAGCGCTTTTCTGCCTTACAACCAGCGCTGTAGGTTCATTTACTCGATCATCAAGCCCGGTTATGCCAAAATCCGCGAATCCGCGAACCTGCCGACTTACTCCCAGCGATAAGCGTCACCGGGAAAGCGCCGCCAGAGCTTCTGCGAGCACCAACGTCCCCCGGGCAATATCTTCCGGAGATGCATACTCGTCCGGACGATGACTGTATCCGTTGCGGCAGGGGATAAAAAGCATAGCGGTGGGAGCGATGGCTAACATGAACAGCGAGTCATGGTACGCGCGACTCACCATGGAAAGAAAACCCAGGTTGTGTTTCCTGCAGGATTCAGAAAGGGCTTCAACCACTATGGGCGCGCACTCGGCCGGCGCATCCGCGTTCAACACCTCGGTGTGAATCGAAACCTGTCGCTTCGCTGCGATCACCCGACCGGCACTGTCTATCTCCTGCATCACGCCGTCCCGGCGTTTGAGATCGGTGTCACGAATGTCAACGCTCAGGCGAACCCGGCTGGGAATGCTGTTGACGGCGCCAGGGAAAACCTCGCAGAGGCCCACCGTCGCTACCGTGTCGATTGCTCCGCTGGTTCGCGCGGCGTTCTCGATGGCGAGGATTAATTCCGCGGCGGCGCAGAGCGCGTCGCGACGACCCGGCATCAGAACTCCACCGGCGTGCCCACCTGAGCCTTCGATCGAGATGCGGAGGCTGGCCGGAGCCGCGATGCTGGTCACTACTCCCAGCGGAATTCGCTGGCGCTCGAGCAGAGGTCCTTGCTCAATGTGCAATTCGACAAACGCCTTGCAATAGGCGCTCGTTAGCTTGACGGCTTCGAGTTCTCCGTGCAGGCCCGCCCTTTGACGAACTTCATCCAGCGACACGCCCTCGCTGTCCTTCAACTGTCGCGCGCCATCGGGAGAAAGAGTTCCCGAAAGCATGCGGCTGCCGAGGCATCCAATTCCGAAGCGGGTTGGCTCTTCTGAAGTGAACACCAGCAATTCGATGGAATGCCTAGGACGAAATCCGCCGCGCTGCAAGGCTCGAATCGCTTCGAGCCCTCCAAGAACTCCGACCACCCCGTCGTACTTCCCTGCGTTGGGAATCGCGTCGATGTGGGAACCACTGCCGACTACCGGAAGTGTGGGATCGGAACCGGTCCAGCGCGCAAAGGTGTTTCCAATTGGATCTTGGCGCACCGTAAGACCGGCTTCTTCGCAGCGGGCTTTCAGCCAAGCGCGAGCCTTTAGGTCAGTGGGCGTAAAAACAATTCTGGTTACCGCGGGGGCTTCGGCATCGGAGATCGCGGCGAATGCTTCGATCTCAGATACCAGCCTGGGCGCGTCAACTTCGAGTTTCATGTTCGCGTGCCGGCAAGCGGATGCCGGTTCCAATCCTTGTAGATGAGATACTTGGCGGGAACTTTTCCGATCGCTCCGAACCACTGTGAGCACCACGGTCCCATCCAAATGAAATCGCCGGCCGTGACCGGATACCACGAATCTCCGAGCCGGTAGATTCCTCCGCCCTCAAGCATGATGAGGCCGTGCTCCATCACGTGCATTTCCACCATGCTGAGCGCGGCGCCGGGCTGGTAGACCATAGTATTGACTGCAAAATCGAAGCTCATTTCGTCCGGCAAAAGACACTTGACCTGCAAACCGGGATCGTCTGCGAGCGGATGCGACGCAACTTTGTCTTCGTGCGACACAATTAAATGCGGTGGTGCGGCCCCTGGCAGCGACTCATACGATTTTTCAATCACAGCTACACGGCTCTTCTCGGTCGCCGTGATCCGGTGCGTTGAGCCCGCTGGCGCATAGGCATAACCGCGCGGACCAAGTTTGCTTTGCTTGTCCGGCGTCTCCAGCTTGACCACGCCTTCCATTACGAAAATAAAACGCTGCGCCCGCGTGCCGACCATTTCGCCGCCGGATTCGAATTCCGCTGTGTACTCGGTAAAACGCGCGCCCAATGCCGGTCCAGCGTGGACAATCGCCGCGCAACCCTTCATCCCCGGCAACGTGGTGCGCACGAATGTATCGGGTGTCAGCAGAAGATGATTCCGCTGATGTGAGCTTCGCGTATTGCCGAGGTTATGCATGCTTTGTCTTTCTTTGAAATTCAGATGAGGACGCCAACTGCTCGAGAAGGTGCACTCCGCACTCGATCGCCTTCTCGACGTCACCAACTTCCACCGATTCTGCTGGATGGTGGCTGATGCCGCCTGGCGTACGCAGAAAAATCATGGCCGAGGGGACTTTTCCCGCTAATATCATGGCGTCGTGACCCGCGCCGCTCACCATGCGGTATGGCTCGCACCTCGCTTGGCCAATGGCGTGTTCTACCTGTTTTACTAAAAAAGGATCCATCTGTACGGCCAACTGGTCCATCAGCACATTCCGTTTCGCTTTTAACCCGCGACGCGTGGCAATATCTTCCGCCTGACGAACAAAATAGTCCACCGCCCGTTTTCGTTCTTCGTCGCTCCGATGACGCACGTCGAGACTCAATCGCGTCTCGCCGGCGATGACGTTGCCCGCGCCTGGGTTGGCTTGAATTGCACCAACCGTCGCCACCAAGCCGGAAGTGTTTTGCGCGTGGCTCTCGACCGTGCCGATCCACTCGGCAGCGGCGGCGAGGGCATCATGGCGGAGATTCATCGGCGTCGTTCCGGCGTGATTGGCTTGGCCCACGAATGTGAACTCCACCCGGCTTTGGCCGGCGATCGCTTCGACGACTCCGAGGGGCCGGTTGACGTTCTCGAGCACCGGCCCCTGCTCAATGTGGAACTCGATATAGCCGAGGACGTCCTCGTGCATTGCAGCCTGCGAAATTTCTGCTGGATTCAAACCAAAATCTGCAATCGCGTCGCGTATCGAAATTCCTCGCGCATCCTGGCGACTCAGTAGTTCTTCGTCCAGATTGCTCACGAGAGCGCGGCTGCCGATAAACGGGGTGCCGAAGCGAACGCCCTCCTCTTCGGCGTTGGGAACGGTATCCAGGTGCGAGCCGATGAGCAACCGCGGCGCATCGAGTTGTGCTGCAGGATAAACGATGCGCAAATTCCCCACGGCATCTACTCTTGAAGTGACTCCAAGTGGAGCAACCCATCCGGCAATTTCGCGGTGGCACTCCCGCATGGGCGGAGATAGAAATGTGCGGCGGATGCTGCCGGTATCTTCACTGAACCGGGCGAGAGTCTGACAACGAGCAATGACCTCGCTGGCGCAATCTCTTTTGTCACGGCTTGCCTGCACTCGATTCACCCTTACCGGCGACTGTGAGCTTTCCGCTGCGTCTAGGCTTGGCGAATGACTTTTGCCGCCGCCCAGCCGATCAGGACGAGAGCGGTCAGGATCTCCCAGCCATACCTGTTCCCGTAGGTTGCTACAGGAAAATGATTGCTGATCATGAGAAACACTACGGACACTGCCATGAAGGTATTGTGCTTCGAACGCAACTTGGCCTGAGCGCCGAGTGCCGAATCAGACTCCGCGCCGGCAGCAGCGGCGGCGATCATCTTGCGCTGGGCGGGAAGAATCCGAAACCAAACATTGGCCGTCATAATGGTCCCGAACATCGCGCCCACGTGGATGAAAGCAGCGCGCCCACT
>WNFD01024606.1_pt1 | contig 14210 bp, 14 predicted proteins | sample 5400491 | NCBI WGS metagenome assembly WNFD01 (sample SAMN13153343, study PRJNA577476) | soil metagenome | isolation source: 120 cm saprolite under Douglas fir tree site 2 hole 2 replicate 2 | place: USA:California | collected 2015-04-18
TCGGAGCCAGTGAAGAAAATATTCGGACGGGCCTGATGACGGCACTGGACCAAAATGATCAGGGATCCCGACATTGACGATCTGAATCGTCACGGGGCACAGCTTGACAATTCGGACAAGTTTTCGGACAATGCGTTTGTCCGATGATGTCCGAAACCCAAAAAGTGCTTGATTTTATTGGTGGAGCTGACGCGGATCGAACGCGCGACCTCCTGAATGCCATTCAGGCGCTCTCCCAACTGAGCTACAGCCCCACCGGCAGGAATCTCAGGCTAATCTCAGGACTCTGGCACAGTCAACCGAGGTGGTCGGATAGTTTCCTGCCAGGCCGGTTGCTTCATTAAAGGGGGGGGCATGGTTGAGAATCATCCCGGGCCGTGCCACAACTTTAGGCGCCGCGTAGCGGAGCCAGTGAGCCGAAGCCCCAAGACTCTGCGGCGTGTGCGTTCAAAATTAGATGGGAGTAGCGAGCGATGGCAGTTCAGGTGACCTGGGACAAAAACGTTTGCATTCATTCAGGTAATTGCGTCAAGACGCTGCCGCAGGTGTTCAAGGTCGAAGGCGGCAAATTCGTGATCGAGCCCAGCGCCGCTGATGATGAGAAAGTACGCGCGGCGGTCGCCGCATGTCCGTCCGGCGCGCTCCAAATCAAGGACTGAGACAAGAGTCCGGATTGATGTACAGCGGCCGGGCCCGGATGGAACAGAGCTTATGAGTTCTTGCCGCTTTCGAGCTTGGAACGGTTCAGTTGGCGGAGCGTGGCGAAGTTGGCCTGGCCGGCGGCGAGCATCGCGAGTTGCGCGTGAATCCGCTCCGCCAGTTCCCTTCGCACTACCGGCTTGGCGATAAAGTCGCTGACACCGAGTTCCATGCCTTCGGCGCGGGCCTCGACATCATTACGGGCTGTCAGCATGATTACGGGGATTTCGGCAGTAGCGGGGTCTGCCCTCAGCGCACGGCATACGGCGAAGCCATCCATATCCGGCATCATCAAGTCCAGCAGGATCACATCGGCTCGATGTTGCCTGGCGAGACTGAGGCATTCGGCGCCCGAGGACGCAGCGATTGCCGCTAAGCCCTCGCGCCGGATATAGCGGACAAGAATCAACAAGGTGTCGGGGTCGTCATCGACCACCATAATTTGCGCGCCATGCTGATCCTGCTTCATAGCATCTCAGGCCAGGTCGCCATCACTGCCGGACGCGACCACCCCGCATCGCCGTAGCTTGGCCGAGAACGTCGTGCGCTTGAGGCCCAATAGCCGTGCGGCGGCTTGTTTGTTGCCACCGGCCAGCTTCAAAGCTTCGTTAATCATTCGTCCTTCCAGCTCACGAACTAACGCGTTGAGATCGACGCCGCCTTCGCCGATTTCAGCCGCCACCTGAGCCTCGGCAAAACCGCTGCTATTGCTCAGGTTTTCCGGCAGCAGCGTAACGTCGATCACCGGGCCGTCGCTCAGGATCATCAGCCGTTCGATCATATTTGCGAGTTCGCGCACATTGCCGGGCCAACCATAAGACCATAAATGAACCATCGCTTCGCGGGTGACGCTCCATTGCCCGCCGAAGCGCTCGCGGTTTCGTTCCAGAAAAAAATCGACCAGCAACGGGATATCGGAGCGGCGTTCGCGCAGTGGAGGTATCACCACCGGCACGACCTGTAAACGGTAGAACAAATCCTCGCGAAACTTGCCCTTCTTGACTGTTGCCATCAGATCGGCATTAGTCGCCGCGATCACGCGCGCATCGACACGCACCGCTTGATCCGAGCCTACCGCGCGCACAAACCCGTCCTCCAGCACGCGCAGCAGCTTGGCCTGAAGCTGTAGCGGCATTTCACTGATTTCGTCGAGAAAAATCGTGCCGCGATCGGCCAGGCTGAACAGCCCACGACGAGGCAAGGCGGCCCCGGTGAAGGCGCCGCGCTGATGGCCAAACATCTCGGATTCCATCAACTCATTGGGAATCGCAGCACAATTGACCGGGACGAAGTTGTGCACCGACCTGCGCGAGAGTGCGTGAATCTCTCGTGCAACAATCTCCTTCCCACTGCCGCTTTCGCCACTGATCAAGACGGTGGCATCCGTCGCGGCCAGCCGTTCGATCAGCGTCCGCAGCTTTGCGATCGCGGGATGAGTCCCGATTAGGGTGCGCTCTGCTGCCGAACGCCAGACCGCGTCAGCGGTCCTGAGCTGAGATGCCACTGCCATATTCCCCCCTGTTCAGCCAGTACACTCACCAACGCGCAGATTGTCGTATCTTTTTAGAATCGCCGGCAACCAAGCAAGCCCGTATGGCATGACTAGCTCCCTTAAAGCCCGCCTTACATGAGTAAATCCTATTCTGTCGAATTATGGAGGAATATAGGACGCTATATTAGTCCGGATAGGAAAAATACCTAGCGGCGAGGCAGTTCCTGCCTATAAATCGCGGCTTGGCCGGGTCCCTCGGCCACCGACACTTCCATCGCGCTTACGTCGCCAAGTGCGTTGCGCCGAGCCAGCTCGCCAGACAATTCGTTCCAGATGAATCGCGCGAGCTCTTCCGCCGAACTGTGTATAATCGGCAGCAATGCGACGTCGGCGGCGGGAAAGACGAAACTGTCGCCCTCATAAGTGACTCTCACCTGACCGTCCTGCTGGCGAATTTCGAGGCAATCGCTCTGTGAGGGGATGATGGTATGCTCGTCGAGGCGCTCGACGATTTGACGCGTGAGTTGTTTGACCAGACCAAAATCGAGCACGTAGCCGGTGCTGGCGAGGCGGCCCTCGACCTTGATGCCGACTTGATAGTTGTGCCCATGCAGCGGCTCACGAAAGCCCGGATAAGCAATAAAATGGGCGGCCGAGAACTTCAGGTTCTCCTTCGCCACATGAATCGAAAAACCCGCCGCCACGCTATATGCACCTCGTTAGGCCCGCCACTCATACTGACTCCCTCCCCCTAAAGGGCGCGGAGAGATCATTCGAACAGTGCTTGCACCGCCCGCGTTGGTACGCCTGGAAAGCCTTTGCGATAGCCGGTCTCGTCGAGCGAGGTAGCCTGCAAAAAGAGTTGGTGTTCGAGCGGAACGGCACCGGCTACCCGCCGCGCGAAGTCAGGGCCGAATCCGTCGGCGAGCGACAATCCTGCTACCAGGTCGGCGACTCCAAGTCCATGTAATCCACCCAGCACGCATTCCACGAAATAGCCAACCTGACCATCATGGTCGAGCGCGAGCGTGGTAATCTTCAGCGCTTCATCCAAACCCAACAGCCGGTCCATGCCGAATTCATTGCGCTTGGACCGCACCGCAGGATCACCGCTGCCATCGAAGCCCGAACCAATTGCGGCGATCGCCACACGTCCGTCGCGAAACGGCACCGGATGGAAGATGTAGCCATGTGAGGTGTAGTTGAGCATCTCGCGCAGCGCGCAGCGATAGGCCAGCAGGTTGAAGCGGGTGCGTTCGGCGATTTTCAGCAAAAACTCGCCGAGGGGTTGGCGCGCCCGATCGGCGAAATCGAGCAATTCGAGGAATTTGGCCGGGTCGTATTCCTCGCGCCGCGCCAGCCGCTCGGCCCATTGCCGATCGAACACGAGCCCCAGCACGCCGATGCCATCCTCGCCGTGGTAATCGCCATCAGCCACGAGCGGCTGGTTAGGGTTGGCCGGTTCAAGGTCCATTGCCAGATAACTGCCATGGCTGGACGGCTTGGCGAGTCCGCGGCGCGCGTTGTGCAGCGTCACCGGAAAGGCGTCGCGCGCCACCAGTTTACTGCCGCCGCCGCGGCGATGGGCTGACATTCCGTAGCCACTGAGCAACGAGCCGTACCCAATCACCAGCAATGTGCGGTTCACGTCAGACGACAATCTGCCACCTCCACGATTTCAAGCCGTCTCGGCCCGCGGCGAACCGCGGCCACCTTCGCTGTTTCAAATCATATCTCCGGCCATCGGCGTGATCGACTATCGCGGCTTGTCGTACTTAAGCATCGGATCTCTTTTGCTCCCATGGTGGTCCGGAGGAGAACCCAGCACCTCCTTCCACATGTTCGTTCGGGGTTCAAAACCGCAACAAAATCGCGGCGGGCAGGAAGTTACAACCAGAGCAGCACGCCGACCGCGGAGCAGCCTGTGCTGGCGTGGACCGCGCGTACATATAGGCCCAACTGCGCTCGATATTCGTCGAGGCGCCGTGCGATGTCTGCGTCCGTCTTGAAATCCACCACAGTCCAACTATCCCCCTCCTTGAATGCCAAGTCTGCGATGCCCTCGACCATCGAACCGTCGTCGAGCCGAACCATAACCGGAGACTCCCGACGAACTTCGACGGCGCCGGCGGCGCGGCGCATCAGCGGGCACGCGAGTGCTTTCGTGACCGCGACGGCCGCGGCTGTAGCCTCAGCGGGTGTGGCGCCAAGAATCCGGGCGTGCATCGCAGCGAACCTGGTGATCGATTCCGGCAGTGCGTCCGCACCGACGCTCAACAATATCGCGTGCACTAACGTGCCAAACCGCGGCCCGCTCGGCCGGCTGGGGTCGCGCGTCACTTCTTCGATGCTGACGGCGGGAGCTTCAGGAATGACTATATCACCGCGGGCTGCGCAAAGTGCCAGATCGGTGGCGATTACGAGCCGGCGGAGCGGCGTCCGGCCGCGGCCGAGCATAGACTGGCGCCCCGCGAACCAGTCCTCGTAAGCGTGTACGCCTTGCTGCGAGACTCTGCCGCTCTCGTCAGCTTCCAGCAGTCGACGCTGCCGGAGTCCCATTGCTTCCTCAACGTCGAGATTGAGAACTGCCGGATCCCACCAAACGATCCGGTGCGTACCGACCAGCGGCCTATGCAATCCCGGGATAACCGACTTCTCCTTGGGCGCGGCGTTGGACGGCCGTTCAAGCACGCTATCGTCGCCGAACCTCGGGCACTCGGGGACGGGTCTTATCGCAGTGCGGCGAACCTTGAAATCCGGGTAGAGAACGTCGCCGAGTTTGCCGAGCCATTTGTCGCATCGCTCATCGCCAATGACCGGCACTACCAGCAAGTCGCGCGCCCGCGTAATAGCCACGTAAAGCAGCCGGGTAGCTTCTTCGCGCTCGCGGCGCAACTCGTCCTCTGAATGGTCGAGTAACTCTTGCGGCGCGCATCCCGCAATTCGAAGCGCACAAACCCCGCGCTCGGCGGCAATGTAGCGCTGAGCCGTGTCCCGAATCTCATTGCACGTGATATCGGCGAGTATCACAATCGGAAACTCGAGACCCTTCGCGCCATGCACTGTCATCAGGCGAACACCCTCGGTGCCTTCTTCGACCAGCGGGGCCTCGGCCAGGATTCCAGCGTCAGCGTCACGTTCGAGCTGTTCGGTGAAACCGCGAAATGAAGTCCCTCCACGGCTTTCGAACCGGCGCGCCTGATCCATGATGCGCGAGATGTTTGCGAGTGCCTGCTCGCCGGTCGGCCAGATGGCGAAGCCCGCGTGGGCGCGCGTGGCTCCGAGCAGGCGCGCGATTGTGTCGGCGATCGGACGGCGGTTGCGCCCGCGATGCATTTCGCGCAATAGACCGAGGGCATCCGCAATCCTTGAGATTGATTCGGGGTGTGCATTATCAATTTGGCGGAACGGATGCAGGGTGCCGACCGTTTCCTTGAACGCGAGCAGCTCGCCGTCGGAGAAGGCGAACAGCGGTCCGCGCAACGTCGCGTAGACCGAGAGCTCGTCGTCCGGGCGTTCGATCGCGTTGAGCCATGCCGCGCCTCTAGCTCCCGAGCGTACTCGCGGGCGACGTCGGTGCGAAAATTCGTCATGCGGCGGAACAGTATGCAAATGTGGCGCGGCTCCATCGCCACCAATGCGGCGGGTTTGTTGCTTTCGGTAATTTTCCATCCACTCTCGCGCACTAGCCAATGCACAAAGGCCCCGACTGCCTTGGGCACTGATGCATCGATCGCGTAGTTGGTGATTTTTCCATAGCGCCCATACGGCTTCGGCACCGGCAACGCGATGATCGGGGGTTGCGGCGAATCTGCGCGCGCTCGATCGAGAGCTACATAGGCGGCTTGTGTCTCTGATTCCTTCATCCACGGCGCGATCGCAGAATTTACCAGCGATTGAAGCTCGGGGCGGGCGCGAAAGCTCACGGTCAAACGCTCTAACCGCGCGCCGTGGCGAACAAGCTGAGCCTTCACACGTTGATAGAGTGCAACGTCGGCGCGCCGGAAGCGGTAAATCGACTGCTTGGGGTCGCCAACTATAAATAACTTCCCTGCGGCCGGGCGCGCGCGTTGGAAATCTTTCTCGTTGGGATCGTCAGCGGCGAGCAGCAGCATGATCTCGGCTTGCAGCGGGTCGGTGTCTTGGAACTCATCGATGAAAATATGAGTGAAGCGTTCCTGCAGCTCCATGCGGACCGAAGCATGATCGCGAAGCATGTCGCGTGTGAGCAGCAGTAAATCCATGAAATCCAGCTTACCCGCGCGGCGCTTGAGTTCCTGGAAGTGATCGATCACCGGCTGAAGCTCGTGCCGGAGCTGCGGCGCCAGGTCGGCACCGATCCTTTCGCGCAGGGTCTCCAGACGGCGATGAAATTCCTCGCGCCTGCGCATTACATCGGCTCGCGGATGATCGCCGAAGTTGGCGCCGAAGCCCTTCCAATTCCAATAATTCTGGCTACCTCGCAACAACTTCATCAACGCGGCTTCGCGCGCATCGAGATCGCAACCGCGAATGTTCTCCAGGCGTGCCGCCTCGCGAGCAACCAGCCGAATTTTCGCGAGCGATTCGTAGAGCCAGTCTTCGGGGCTGCCAAGATCGGCCAGGTCGCCAATCGCGCGCATCTCAGCAAACGACGATTCAAGCTCGGCCTCGCGCTCGAACGCCGGCCGAGTCCATTGAGCGGGAAAATCGCGCCATTGCGAAAGCTCGATGGCTGCATTGAAAAGCCATCCGGTCGGCGTTTCCTCGCGATTATTGTCGGCGCGGGCCAGCATCCGCCTCAGGCCCGGCCCTGGCGCTCGCAGCGCCTCTTCAAACCAGCGCTCGAACGCCACCCGCAAGATAACATCGGCTTCATCCTGCGGCGCTACCTCGAAGAGCGGATCAACTCCCGCCTCGACCGGCCGTTCCTGAAGCAGGTCGCGGCAGAACGAGTGGATGGTGCTGATGCGTGCCTCTTCGAGCTTTTCCAGCGCCCCGTCGAGGCGGACGCGCTCGGCATTGTCGGTTGAATTGCGGCGTCGCTCCTCGATCTGTTCGCGCACCCGCAATTTGAGCTCGCCCGCGGCTTTCTCGGTGAAGGTGACCGCGACTATTTTGTCGAAGGTCGTTCGGCCGGAGGCGACCACCGCGACGATGCGTCGCACCAGTTCCGTGGTTTTTCCAGTCCCCGCGGCGGCTTCGACCACCATCGTGACGTCGAGCCCGCCAACGATCCGATCGCGCACGCTTTGATCGGCCAGCGTCACGTCAACTCCCGCAATTTCCGCAGCTTCGTCAGACGCGCTGGAGGTTTCATTGAGGAGCGTCGCTGTTCGTATGGTCCACAGAGCATGCGATAGTCACACCATTGGCATTGCCCCTCATCGGGCGCCGCGGGAAAAAAGCCGGTTTCGAGCGCGTCTGCGATCGTGTCAATAACCGTCGTGATTGCCGTTCGAGCAGAGTCGTTCAGCTCGATCTCGCGCTCTTCAAAGCCGCCCGCCAGGGTGCAGTAGTAGAGGCGGCCCGAATCCACCGGCTCGGCCAGGAGCCGTTCAGCAGCCAACGAATATAGTAGCGGTTGCAGCACGCGCCCTCCGCCAACCACCACTCCGCGCGCGGCCCGGACCTTTCCAGTTTTATGATCGGTGATTCGCAAGCGGGCTCGGGCGGGATCGCGCTCGACCAAATCGATCGAGCCCCGCAGCTTGAGGCCGCTCGCGATGGTTATAGGCTCGCCAGAACTGTTTGGATCGGCTTGAGCGCGGTCGCGGAGCCCGAATGACAACTCGAAACGATCGGGACGCCATCGATCGTGCTTTTCTGCAGTTCGACGGAGCCACTCCGATAGATCAGCCGAAATGCTCGCGATGCCGTCATCCCATACGCGCTCGATCGCCGGCGCGAGCTTCTCCCGGTGTCTTTCAGCAACACGGCCGAGTTCTTCGGCTACTGTCTGCAACGAGGCGTCGAGATTTTCGAGGGTCACCGGCAGCGCGCCGCGCTCGCGCAATGCGGAAAGCAGGTTGAACTGCACCTCGTGAAACATCGCGCCCCGCACCAGCGGATCGATGGCTTCGATGGGCTCAGGCTCCTCGCGGGCTTCGAGCTTCAGAATCGTGTAGAGCACGAAGCGATATGGGCATTCGGCAAACTTCTGCAGCGCGGTCGCTGAAAATGAGCGCGCCGCAAATGCATGCTTCAGGAGTGCCGCCCGCGCTGCGTCATCTGGATCAACCAGGCCGTCATTGACGGTCCAGCGCCTAAGCCATCTCCGCGCCCGGGCGCGCAGCGAACGGGCCAGATGGGGATTGGAATGCTCCGAAGTGAGCAGATAATTCGCCGTGCCAATTGTCCGCTCCGGGTCTTCATCGACCAACTTGTCGAGTAAGGCAAGATCGAATTCCGCGTCGTCGATTGCTTCGGCCGCCTTGGCCGGCGCAGGCCAGCCCAGGCGAAGTTCGCGTACCATTGACGCAGCTACCGCCAATTCCTCGAAACCGCGCAAACGACCCTCGCAGGCACGCGTGGCTTCAAGCGCATAGAATGAGGGCACACGCGGACGACCCTGATCGATATCGATGCGCGGATAGGACAGCATCACAGATCCCTCAGCCGCCCCTACCGCCAGTTTAAGGGCGAGACGCTCATTGATGCGGCGATCATCTTGCACGGCAAGGTCGCCCCCGAGCGTCCTGCGCACGCGGTCGGACAGAATCGGATCTTCGATCAGCTTCTGCGGAAAGAGCCGTTCCGCGAGCGCCGGAATGAACACGACGTCGAAGGAGAGGCCGCGCGCTTCCTCGGCCGGACCGACATAGACCGCCCCGTAGCGGCGGCGCGGGGGCTGACTCGTGAGCTTTCCAAGCCGTTCCGCAAGGACCAGTCGGACTTCGTCGAGTCCGAGCGGTCCCACCGGCGCCATCGGTTGCAACTCAGCGAGCGTCGCCAGCACCGGATCGCGATCACGAATCGCCTGATTGGTGAGGGCCATCAGCGCATCCAGCCATTCACCCCAGTTCGCCACGCGCGGCAACGTGTCGAGCGCATTGATGATCGGCAGAGCTATCTGCTTCAGGTGACCCAGATCGATGAGTTGGCGCTTGAGATAGGCGCCCTGCGTCTCGTCCTCGACTTCCCTCAGTTTGGTGCGGAACTCCGCTTCGAGCGCATCGAGCCGCCGCTGCCATCGATCACGCCCACCGATTACCGACGCTTCGATAATCAGCTCCTCCCATCGCCACGGTGCGCGCAGGCTGCCCTCGACCACCGGAAGAGGATCGTTGATCGTGGCGGTGTATTCGGGCGGCGCCGCGGCGCTCGAAGAAACGGACTCGGGCAACGGCACCAGGTCGTTTGCGGGCACCAACGATACTCGCGGATCGGTCTCGCGATCAGGATCGGGCACTTGTGCAAGCGAGAGATATTCCGCGAAACGTCGGGCGGAGAGCCGCTCCGCAGCGCAATTCAACAGGGTCAGAAGCGCGCGTCCGCCGGGTTCCGGGCGCAAAGTGCCGCGTGCGAAATAGGCCGGCACGCCAGCCCGCGACAGGGCCTCTTCAAGATGCGCATTGTACGGGACGGGGGCGCGCAGCAAGATTGCCATTCGGTCGAATTGCACGCCACCGTGCGCACATTTGTGGATTTCGCGCGCGATCTCGACGCACTCCCGCGCCTCGCCCGGTGCGGAAAAAATCTTCACTGATTCGTCACGCGCTCGTTCCGTCGGCGTGATTGCCTGGAAGAGGTTGTCCTGCAATCTGACGAGAGATGATTCCGCACGCGCCGGCCCCTTGCGGCTGACCGAACCCTCGAACGCAATGCGCGCGTAATTCTCGGTGCGTGTGTCGCCCGCTGCGATCGTAAACATTGTCTGCGGGGCGCGCCCGGCTAGTTGAGCAATGAAATATAATTCGCCGCGGCCCCGGATCGGCACGTCAAGAAACAACGTCGGCAACCCGACATAACGCGCCGCGGGAGCGCGCTCGATCGCTTCGCATGCGATGGCGATCAACGCTGCTCGATCGGCGAGCTGCGCCGCCGCCAGCTCATCCTCGTATTGTTCCAGTAAAGCGGCCAGCGGTTCGCCGATCGAATCAATCGCGCGAAGCTGCTGCGCAGTGATGCGTGACAGGCGCAGCTCGCTTATGGTACGTGCAAGCGCGGCCGCGAAGCCGTGATGGTCGGCAAGCGGGGCAAAATAGCCTAGAGCATTCGAGCGGCCGACGAAATGAATGGCTCGCGCCGCGATTGCGGTTACCGTAAGCCCCATGGCTGGCGCCAGGTTGCGTTCAGCGAGCGTCTCTGCCGCCAGAATTGNGTTCATCGGCAACACCGCGAACGAAGTCATCCGCCGCATCCCAATTGGGAGTGAGGATCAAAGCCTCGGCATCGGGCAACAAGGCAAGGAGCCATTCGGCGGCGGCGGCTATTCGATCCCCCGTCCGCGGCGATTTGAAAACGGTCGCAGGGTTCATCGCGCTTGGTCCAACGGTCTACAACGGTCTACACATCTGCACCGATTTCATGGTCCGCCGCAGACGAGCCAGTGGGCAAGCGTTGCGAGAGGCGCCAATCCACAACTTGCAGAAATCTGTCGTGGCACAGCTCTGGGTTGAGCGAACCTCAGCTCAGATGCGATGCACCTTCAGGTCCGGTATTTTCGGGAAACTCCGCTCGTCGCGCGTCGCCACAGCATAATCCTTTGCGAGCGCGGTGGCGCCGATCATCAGGTCCCGCTCACCGACCGAAGCGCCGCGCTTAGCCAGCTCGGCCCATAACGAAGCATGTACTCTTGCCACGGTGAGGTCGAACGGAAGCACCGGAATTTCCGCCAGCAAGGTTTCGACGAAGGCTTGACGGCGATGCCGTTGCGCAGCGTTGGTAGCCCGGTAGAGCCCGTGCAACAGCTCGGCCGCGGTCACAGCCGATATGGCAAGTTCTTCCGCCGCGTAACGAAGCGCGACATCGGTCAAGCTGAGCTGGCCCCGTTCGGCTGCGATCAACACGCTCGAATCGATTAACGCCGCCATCCTGACTCCGCGACGGTAGGCTGGTCGGTGACCAGTTCCTCCACCAGGGCCAGATACTTCTCGTCGGGCTTGGGCAGCGAAGCCAGCAGCTCCACGAATTCGGCGCCCGTGAACCTCGGCTGCTTGGCCGGCACAATTTCACAGATGGGCGTGCCGCTCCGTTCAACGATGAAGCTCTCGCCCCGGTATCGCACCCGGTTCATGAGTTCGGAGAAGTTCCGCGCGGCCTCGGTCGCTGATATTCGAGATTTCATAGAATCAGATTTACATACATTTGAGCCAGAGGCGAACGAACGGGCGTAGGCGTAAAGGGGAAAGCTGTTGTCATCGCCATTATCACGCCAGCACGATGTGCGCGCCATGCGCCCGTCCGATGTCGAGTAGACCACGATGGGTGCCGCCGGCTTTGAGCCTCACTTCAATCGGCGATGGTCCACGCTGGCTGAGCCGCTCGGCCACCAGACCGGAAGAGTTGAGCGGCGCGATGAGCTGAAGTTCGTGCGGGCCCAGCGCAAGCCGTACGCCGGCGGCCTGCAATTCATCCCGCTCGATACGTTCGCCCCTCCGCCCCAACGCGGTTTCGTAAATCAGCCGAATCGAGTTCACCTCGGCGGCCGCGATCGCGAGGCTTTGCACTCCGGCGGCACCGTTGCGATGCGCGCGGCCGCGCGGCAGCCGTTCGTCGCGCGGCGTGATGTCGCGGATGAAAAACGGCACCAGCCCGCGCGTGTCGCCCTCGTTGACTGCTAACTCCCAGTTAATTCGGTAGCCGTCGGGGCGTTCACGGCCCATTGCGAAGGGCGCGCTGATAGCGGCGCCTGCTCGGCGAAATGTGGCCGCATCATCCTCGAGACTGTCGCTCTGCACGCAGAAATCCGTGAGCCCGCCACCGTGCTGCAAAGCCTCGTACCACCACTGCGCCGCTGCCGGAGGCGGCCCCAGGAAAGCGATCAGCTCGAAATAGCAGCCGTCGGCAAAAGCAATCAGCGCATTATGCGTATTAAGCCCGGAATGCCGCCCGCCCCGTACTACGGTAAATCCCAGGCCAGCGTAATCCGCGATCGCGGTGTCAAGCTCGTGGACCGGGATGACGATGTGGTCGATTCCGCGAATCATATTGCCTCTCCCCGTCGGGAGAGGCCGGCGCGCAGCGCCCGGTGAGGGACCTTAAGGAAATTCTGCAATTCTTTAGAGCTGGCCATTGAGATGGTTTGGCAGCGGAACTACTATGAGCACATTATCCGGAGTGAACGCGAGCTGTGTCGAATACGTGAGTACATCCGTCGCAACCCCCGGGCGTGGGTGTCTGACCCCGAAAATCCATGCTCTGAACAGATCATTTCATTCGACCGAGACCACCCCATCAACCTGACGCACCACCTCATTCACGAGATCGTCCCACGGCGGCACCAACCCCGGACCATTGATCTGGACCGCACCCTCGGCACATTGAATCTCGATCGGTGCGTGGCCGATCTTGGGATGAAGTATCAGTGCGGCGCGAACCTCTGCCTCAAGGGCCGCATTGCGCATCCGGAGCCATTGCTCCGGCCGCGTACTGCGGTCAAATTCGATTGCCAGCGACGCCAGCATCGAGGCGGCTGTGCCGAGCGGCATCGAGAATGTATTGAGCACCAGGGAATAGTTGGCGGGGTCGTCCATGTCATAGTTGAAAAGCGTCTGAGCGCGCGCGCGCCATTCGCGGTCGTAATCACGCACTCGGCGTTCGGCTACCGCAGGAGTAAGGCCCTCCTCCTTGGCCACCTCCTGCGCGCGCTCTTTAAATGGCCCGGTCAGCCGCACCCGAAGACCGCACCCGTCCGGCAGCAGGTGGGTCACCGTGCGACCGATGACGACGAGATTGTTGGCCGCCATCTCCTTGAGCAGGAGCGCACGAAAAAAGGCAACCAGGCGGTAAGTGTCAGTCTTGAGCCGTTCCCAAAAATGCGGACGCCGCTCGTCGACGATCACCAGTTGTTCGGGCGTGATTTTGAAGATGTGCGAGGTCTGGGCGATTAGCTCGTCGGCGGTCAGGAAGCGATAGCCCAGCCGTTCGGCCGTCAGGCGGCCGAGCTCAAACGCATGCGTCCCCAGATGCTGCGTGAGTGCAATTATCGCCATAGGTTGTCCCCTCGGCGGATCGATCCCCGGGTTATCTTAGGGCCAGCAGAGGCTGCTGGCAAATGACCGCGAGGCATGCCGAGCGGTCATCCTGAGCCGCGGCGGCGAAGGATCAGCGCGGAGCGATCTCTTTCTCTGAACCAGCGATGCTCAAGGATGACGGGAGGTGGCCGAGGAGAAGGAGTCCAGCCGACCCACGACACTTTGACAAACTCACCATGCGGTAGGATTATCGCCATTGATTAGAGGTGGGTATTGGAGCGCAAGCTCACCGCCATTCTTTGCGCTGACGTGCACGGTTATAGCCGCCTCATGGGGGAGGATGAGGAGGCGACGCTGCACACCCTTACCTCCCATCGCAGACTAATCGACTCCCGCATCGCTAAGCATCACGGGCGCTTCGTCAACTCTGCCGGCGACAGCGTCCTAGCCGACTTCGCCAGCGTGGTCGAGGCGGTGAATTGCGCCGTCGAGATTCAGGGCGCGCTCGAGGCCGCGAACGTGACCTTGTCGCCGGAGCGGCGGATGGAGTTCCGCATCGGGGTCAACCTCGGCGACGTGATGGTGGAGGGCGAGCAGATCTACGGCGACGGCGTCAACATCGCGGCGCGGCTGGAGAGTCTCGCCGACCCCGGCGGCATTTGTATTTCGAACACGGTCCACGACCAGGTCAGCACCAAGCTCGCGTTGGCTTATGAGGACCTGGGCGAGCAGTCCGTGAAGAACATCGCGAAGCCCGTTAAGGTATTTCGTGTGCTGCTGGATGGGATGCCGGCTGTGCGCCGAGAGCTGCGGCAGATGCCGCGGAAATATTGGCGCGGCGGCGTGCTGTCGTTGGCAGGACTCGCGACCGCTATCGGGACTATCGTGCTCGTCCAGCATCT
>WNFD01004359.1_pt1 | contig 14208 bp, 13 predicted proteins | sample 5400491 | NCBI WGS metagenome assembly WNFD01 (sample SAMN13153343, study PRJNA577476) | soil metagenome | isolation source: 120 cm saprolite under Douglas fir tree site 2 hole 2 replicate 2 | place: USA:California | collected 2015-04-18
CACCCTGCCGCTGGCGGTTTTCGGTCCCATCGGATACGGGCTGCGCACCGGCATCCTCGCCGCCCCGGCGCGGGTGACGGTAGCGGCGGCGCCGTTCGTGTTCGGTGTGCTGCTCGACTGGATCGGGACCTCCGCCGTCTTGGTCTCGGCCGGCCTTAGCCTTGCCGCCTTTGGCTCGCTGTGGCTGCTGCGGCCCCGTGCCGTCCCGGCGGCCGCGCCGGCGGCGAGCGATTGATCATCCGGGAGATCGCATGCGTATCCGCCCCGGTCTTGCGGCTGTCCTCGTCTTTGCTCTGCTGGGGGTGCCTGCTGTCGCCGAACCCCAATCCGATCGCCCGGCCCTGACCGTGCTCGCCAGCGGGCACCTCGACAGCGTTATCGAGCTGCCGCTTTTTTTCCGTCTGTACCGGGCCCGCTTGCCGGCGACGCAACACGCCACCTATCAGGGGTCTAACGTCATGCTCTACGACCTGTCGGGCGCTTCGACGATCCAGGTCGCGGGCGGCGCCGCGCAGCCCTTCGCCGAAGGAACCGGCGCCTTCATCGCGGCGGGTCAGGAAGTGACGATCAGTGCAGCCGAATCCGAGCCGACAGACCTCCTGTTGTTTCTGCTGACGGCTCGCCCCAACCAGGGGAGGCGGCTGCTCAGCCGCCCCGCGGTCGCCCAGGAGTTGTACCGAACCGGCGATCCGTTGCCGGGTCTCAAGGCCGGACCCTACGAATTCAGCCTCGCGCGGCTGACCTTCCCGGCCGGCATGCAAGCTGGCCCGGCCCATTCCCGCTCCGGCGCCGCTCTCGACTACGTTCTCGCCGGCACGGGAGCCCTGACGGCGGACGGGAAAACCGAAGCGGGGTCGGCCGAAATGGCGCTCTTCGAGGGCTTCGGCTGGGTCCACAGCCTGGCAAACCCCGGCGAGACTCCCCTCGTCCTCCTCCAGGCCAACATCAGCCGCGAGGGCGAGCCGGCGGTTGTTCCGGCGCCGGCGAAGTAGCGGACAGGAGCCGGGCGGTGGCGACGGGGTTGCCGAAACCGGACGGCATTCCAGATAACTGGATCGAGAGGGATACAGACACTCACGGCGGGAGAGCGTACATTAATCCCGATTAATCCGAATGATCGGGTCCGCGTCATGCCGGGCAATCCAAACAGCCCCTATCCCAGCCAACGGCGACCATACGTGATCGATCAAAACGGCGGGTACCGCGACGTAAATGGAAACCTAATTCCTGGCTCAGCTCCAGGTCGCGGCCCGGAGGCGCATATTCCTTACGAGCTCTTCAGGTTTCGGAGATAGACGTGGAGTTGACTGCTCACGAGCCGGTCGCGAGCCAGCTACGGCGCTGGTGGTTTTGCCGAGTCAGCGAACTTTCAGATATTGGTTTGCAGCGCCGCACCTGGTTGGATACCGCGAACCGGAACCCGCACTGGTCATATCTCGAATTTATTGAGTCGTGTCCCGACCACGATCAGCTCTCGCACGCGCGCAAGCAGGGTTGGCTAACGGCGGCTGAGTTCGAAATATTGAGCGAACTGGGCCGGATTCTTGGCTCTCATACTCCTCCCGCCGGAAACGACTACGATAACGCGGGTGTACTCGATGACCCGGCTTGGCATTCCGTTGTTGAAGCCGCGGAACGTGCGAGACAGCTGCTGCTTTCGATGACCGCCGATCAGGACGAACGGGAAATGCTGCTGGGTACCGCCTAGCACTTCGACAGACAAAAGATCCGCCATGCCTTACACCAGCCTGCGCGACTTCATCGCCCGGCTCGAAGCGAGCGGGCGGCTTACGCGGGTCAGAGCGCCGGTATCGCCGTTCCTCGAAATGACCGAGATCCAGACGCGCCTCCTCGCCGAGGGGGGGCCCGCGGTGCTGTTCGAGAACATCGTGCGCGAGGGTGGCGCGGCGATCGCGATGCCGGTGCTGGTCAATCTGTTCGGCACCGTCGAGCGCGTCGCCTGGGGCATGGACCGCGAGCCGCATCAGTTGCGCGAGATCGGCGAGACGCTGGCCTTTCTGAAGCAGCCCGAGCCGCCGGGCGGCTGGCGCGAGGCGCTCGACATGCTGCCGCTGCTGAAGACGGTGATGGCGATGCGGCCGCGCACGGTCAATGCCGCGCCCTGCCAGGAGATCGTGCTGCGCGGCGGTGAGATCGACCTCGGCCTCCTCCCGATCCAGACCTGCTGGCCGGACGAGCCGGCGCCGTTGATCACCTGGCCGCTCGTCGTGACGCGCGGCCCGACGGCGGCGCGCGAGGACGGCTTCAACCTCGGCATCTACCGCATGCAGGTGACCGGCCGCGACACGACGCTGATGCGCTGGCTCCGGCATCGCGGCGGGGCGCAGCATCACCAGCGCTGGCGCGAGGCGAAGCGCGAGCCGCTGCCCGCCGCGGTGGTGATCGGCGCCGACCCCGGCACGATCATCGCCGCCGTGACGCCGGTCCCCGACACCCTCTCGGAATACCAGTTCGCCGGCCTCCTGCGCGGCAAGCGGCTCGACCTCGTCGACTGCAAGACCGTGCCGCTCAAGGTGCCGGCCGCGGCGGAGATCGTGCTGGAGGGCCATGTCGCGCTCGATGAATTGGGCGATGAGGGGCCCTACGGCGACCACACCGGCTATTACAACGCGGTCGAGCAATTCCCGGTGTTTCGCCTGTCGGCGATGACGATGCGACGGGAGCCGATCTACCTCTCGACCTTCACCGGCCGGCCGCCCGACGAGCCGTCGGTGCTCGGCGAGGCGCTGAACGAGGTGTTCATCCCGCTGTTGCAGCAGCAATTCCCGGAAATCGCCGATTTCTGGCTGCCGCCCGAGGGCTGCTCCTACCGCATCGCCATCGTCAGCATCCGCAAGACCTATCCTGGCCAGGCCAAGCGGGTGATGATGGGGATCTGGTCGTTTCTGCGGCAGTTCATCTATACGAAATTCGTCATCGTCGTGGATGACGACATCGCCGTGCGCGACTGGAAGGACGTGATGTGGGCGGTCTCGACCCGCATGGACCCGGTGCGCGACGTGACGCTGATCGAGAATACGCCGATCGACTATCTCGACTTTGCCTCGCCCGAATCGGGGCTCGGCGGCAAGATCGGGCTCGATGCGACGAGTAAGATGTCGCCCGAGACCAAGCGCGAGTGGGGGCGGCCGATCCGCATGACCGACGAGATCGTCGCCCAGGTCACGCGCAAATGGGCCGATTACGGGCTGCCGGGGACCGGCAAGCCGATCTGGAAATGATGTTGTTCACAATGAGACGGTGAGGCAGTGAGAAGGGCCAATAAAATCGCATTCCCGGCGAAAGCCGGAACCCACGGATCGGCACCCGAGACCGCTTCAGCGTGGGTCCCGGCTTTCGCCGGGAATGCGATTTGGTTGCAATGTGTGAAGAGAAGCCCTCGGCGCGAAAGGTTCTTTCTCACCGTCTCACTGCCTCATTGTGAAATCTTTTCTGGGATCTGAGATGACCGACAACGAAACCGCGAACGGGATCGACCTATTGCAGGATCTGGTGGCCCGCGCCAGGAAGGCCGGCGCCGATGCCGCTGACGCCGTGCTGGTCAACGGCGTCTCGCTGTCCCACGCCCGCCGCCTCGGCAAGGTCGAGAAGCTGGAGCGCTCGGAAGGCCAGGATCTCGGGCTGCGCGTGCTGGTCGGCAAGCGGCAGGCGATGGTGTCGTCGAGCGACCGCTCGCCCAAGATGCTCGCCGAACTGGTCGAACGCACCCTGGCGATGGCGCGCGCGGTGCCCGAGGACCCGTTTTGCGGGCTCGCCGACCCCGAAGAGATCGCCCGCGACTGGCCGAGCCTCGACATGCTCGACCCCGAGGAGCCGAGCGCCGAGACCTTGATCGAGCGCGCCCGTGCCGCCGAGGAGGCCGCGCTGGCGGTCGCGGGGATCACCAACTCCGAGGGGGCCGAGGCCGGCTGGGGCCGCTCGCGCATCGCCCTGGCGGCGTCCAACGGCTTCGCCGGCTTCTATGCCGGGTCGAGCCACGGGGTCAGCGCGTCGGTGATCGGTGGTTCCGGGACCCAGATGGAGCGCGATTATGATTTCGCGAGCGCCGTCTACGCCGCCGATCTGCGCGACCCGGCCGAGATTGGTAGGAGCGCTGGCGAGCGCGCGGTCAAGCGGCTCGGCGCCCGCAAGATGCCGACCGGCCGCGTGCCGGTCGTGTTCGACCCGCGGGTCGCGCGCAGCTTCATCTCGCACCTGCTGGGTGCGATCTCCGGCCCGTCGATCGCGCGCGGCACGAGCTTTCTGAAAGAGAAGCTCGGCCAGCGGATCTTCCCCGAGGCGATCACCCTGACCGAGGACCCGCACCGGCCGCGCGGCCACCGCTCGAAACCGTTCGACGCCGAGGGCCTCGCGAACCGGCGGCGCGCGCTGATCGACAAGGGCGTGCTGACGACGTGGCTCATGGATTTGCGTTCGGCGCGGCAGCTCGGCCTGCACTCGACCGGGCATGCCGCGCGCGGCACCGCCTCGCCGCCGTCACCCTCCGCGACCAACATCTGGGTGGAGCCCGGAAGCATGACCCCGGCAGAGCTGATCGCCGACATCAGAAGCGGGTTCTTCGTGACCGAGCTGATGGGCATGGGGGTCAACGGCCTCACCGGCGACTACAGCCGCGGCGCCGCGGGTTTCTGGATCGAGAATGGCGAGATCGCCTTCCCGGTCAGCGAAATGACGGTCGCCGGCAACCTAAACGACATGTTCGCCCGGCTGGCCGCCGCCAACGACCTCGAATTCCGCACCGGCGCCGATGCGCCGACCCTGCGCATCGACGATTTGACCGTCGCCGGGTCGTGAGAAGCCCGTCATCGCGAGACGCGTAGGATGGGTTGAGCGCAGCGAAACCCATCGTCCTGCCGTCACCCAAGATGGGTTTCGCTGCGCTCAACCCATCCTACATTGGGACGTATTTCGCGCGCAGATGCGCGAAGGCGAGATCTGCATCGATCCCCGGCCCGCTATCCGCTCCTTCCTGCACAAGCCGCCGCATCTCGGCCAACTCTATCTGCGAGAGCCGGTGGTTCAGCTTCCAATGGTTCAGCTTCCAACCGCGCAACGCATCACGAACGACCTCACCGGTGCTCGCATACTCGCCGCTCGCGACCGCATCGCGGACCGCGCTCAAGGTGTCTTCCGACAACGCGACAGTGATTTTCTCGACTTTCGCCATGCGCACCTCCAGCCACAGGAGTAGCAAGAAGCGTCGTTTGCGAAAAGCCGCTCCGCTGACCGCCGGCCTTGCCATTCCGCCTGCCCGCCTCTAACACTCGGCGGCAGCGATGCGCGACAACTCACGGATTCCGCAAAACGGGGCACGCTCGTCCGTGCTCATCGGCCGGCTGGTGCGCGGCTTCATCTGGCGGCATGCGCGCAAGATCGCCCTCGCCTTTTTGTTCATGGCGTTGGCTGGTGGCGCGACGGCGCTGCGCGCCTGGCTGATGGAGCCGGTGCTCGACCGCATCTTCATAGCCCACGATGCGTCGCTGTTGTGGCTCTTGGGCGGCGCCGCGCTCGGGCTCGCGCTAGCGAAGGGGGTCGCGGACTACGCCGAAACCGTGCTGATGACGCGGGTCGGCCAGCGCGTCATCACCGACGTCCAGACCGCGCTCTACGCCCGGCTGATCCGCGCCGATCTCGCCTATTTCAACGCCAATCCGAGCGGCCTCCTAATTTCGCGCCTGATGAACGATGTGGGGCTGTTGCGCAATGCCGCCGCCAATGTGCTGACCGGGATCGGCAAGGACGCGGTGACGGTCGTCTTTCTCGTCGGCGTGATGTTCTACCAGGATTGGGCGCTCGCCCTCGTCGCGTTTTTCGTCTTCCCGCTGGCCATCCGGCCGATCGTCGCGATCGGCCGCCGCATGCGCCGCGTCTCGGCCAACACCCAGGTCGAGATGGGCCAGCTGACCACCTTGCTGAGCCAGACCTTTCAGGGCGCGCGCCACGTCAAGGCCTATGGCATGGAGGAGTACGAGGAGCGCCGCGCCGCCGGCCTCTTCGAGCGCATCTTCCGGCTGGTCGACCGCGCCAATCGCACGCGCTCGCGGGCCGCGCCGATGATGGAGGCGCTCGGCGGCGCGGCGATCGCGCTGGTGATCTTTTATGGCGGGCATCAGGTGATCGTCGGCGCGCGGACGCCGGGCGCGTTTTTCTCGTTCATCACCGCGCTTCTCCTCGCCTATCAGCCGGTCAAGAGCCTGGCCATCCTCAATACCTCGCTGCAGGAGGGGCTGGCCGCGGCGCAGCGCGTCTTCGAGGTGCTCGACATCGAGCCGGCGATCGACGACCGGCCCGGCGCCGACCCGCTGCGCATCGCCGGCGGCGAAGTGCGCTTTGCCGACGTGCGGTTCGGCTACCACTCCGGGACCGTGGCGCTCGACGGGATTTCGTTCACCGTACCGGCCGGCAGCACGGTCGCGCTGGTCGGCCCTTCGGGGGCCGGCAAATCGACGGTGCTGAACCTGATCCCGCGGTTTTACGATGTCGATGGCGGCAGCATCGCCATCGACGCCCAGGAGATCGGCTCAGTCACAATCGCGTCGCTGCGCGGCGCGATCGGATTGGTGTCGCAGGAGGTGAGCCTCTTCGACGACACGGTGCGCGCCAACATCGCCTATGGAAGGTTCGGCGCGTCACCGGCCGAGATCGAGGCGGCGGCGCTCGCTGCCGGCGCCGACCGCTTCATCCGCGACCTGCCGCAAAGCTACGACACGCTGGTCGGCGAGCACGGGATCCGTCTCTCCGGCGGCCAGCGCCAGCGCCTGGCGATCGCCCGCGCGATGCTGAAGGACGCGCCGATCCTCCTCCTCGACGAGGCGACCTCGGCGCTCGACAGCGAGTCGGAGCGGCAAGTCCAGAGCGCGCTGCGCCTGTTGATGCGCGGGCGCACGACGGTGGTCATCGCCCATCGTCTGTCGACGATCATCGGCGCCGATCTGATCTGCGTCATGGATAAGGGGCAGATCGTCGAGACCGGCCGGCACGCCCAGCTGCTCGCCAGGCGTGGGCTCTACGCGCGGCTCTACGAAACCCAGTTTGCGGCGGAACGCGAGCTCGCTCCGGTGGCCGACGCCGCTGGGGAATCATGAAGACGCCGAGCCGCTGGGGACGGCGCCTCTTGCGCAGCTCCCGGCTGCGCCGGTTCGCGTGCTGGGTCATCCATCTCTATATCCGCTTCGTCTATGCCACCAACCGCTGGACGGTGGAGGGCGGCGAGGTGCCCCGCCGGCTGCGCGCCGGGGGGAGCAGCTTCATTCTTGCGTTCTGGCACGGGCGCCTCTTGATGATCCCGATGGCCTGGCAGCGCCTCGCGCCGATGCACATGCTGATCTCGGCGCATCGCGATGGGCGGATCATCGCCGACGCGGTCACCTATTTCGGTGTGCACTCGATCGCCGGGTCGAGCCGGCGCGGCGGGTCGGCGGCGCTGCGCCAGATGCTGAAGCGCCTCAACGCGGGCGAGTGCGTCGGCATTACCCCGGACGGGCCGCGCGGCCCGGCGATGCAGGCAACGAGCGGGATCGTCAACCTCGCCCGCCTCGCCGGCGTGCCGATCGTGCCGATCGTCTTCGCCACCAGCCGCCGCCGCGTGCTGCCGAGCTGGGACCGCTTCCATCTCGCCCTGCCATTCGGCCGCGGCGCCTTTTTGTGGGGCGAGCCGATCGAGATCGCGCGGGATCTCGACCCGGCCGGGCTCGAACGCGCCCGGCTCCTCGTCGAAGACCGGATGAACCAGCTGGCGCGCGAGGCCGACCGCCGCGTCGGGATTGAAGAAAGCCCCTCTCCCGCATTGCGGGAGAGGGAGGGGCCCGCGCCGCAGGCGTGGGAGGGTGAGGGTGGACGCAGCCAAAAGACCCTCACCCTCCCATCGCTCCGCGATGGGCCCCTCCCTCTCCCGCAATGCGGGAGAGGGGCTCTGTGGCCCCTCCTCTATCGCTCGCTGACCGCCGCCGCGGCGCCTCTCGTGGCGCTTTACCTCCGCGCGCGGTGCCGGCACGGCAAGGAGGACCGCGAACGCCTCGGCGAACGCTTCGGCATCGCCTCGGCAGCGCGTCCGCAGGCGCCGTTGGTCTGGGTGCATGCGGCGAGTGTCGGGGAGGCGAGTTCGGTGCTGGCGCTGATCGAGCGGATCCTCGCCGAACGGCCCGCGATCGAGCTCTTGATCACCACCGGGACGGTCGCCGCGGCGCGGCTCCTCGAGGGCCGCCTGCCGCCGCGCGCCCAGCATCAGTTCGTGCCGGTCGATGTGCCGCGCGCGGTCGCGCGCTTTCTCGACCACTGGCATCCCGATCTCGCGATCTGGGTCGAATCCGAGCTGTGGCCCAATCTCGTTCTGGCAACGCACCGCCGCTTCACGCCGATGCTGTTGGTCAACGCGCGGCTCTCCGCCGGATCCCTGGCGCGCTGGCGCGCGTTGCCGGGATTGGTGCGGCCGGTCTTGCGAGCCTTCGCGCTCTGCCTTGCCCAGGACGAGGTGCAGGCCGACCGGTTTCGCCGGCTCGGCGCGCGTCCGGTGGCGAGCGTCGGCGACCTGAAGGCCGCCGCCGCGCCGCTCGCCGCCGACCCGGCGGCGCTCGCGGCATTGCGCCGGCAGATCGGCGTCCGGCCGGTCTGGCTCGCCGCCAGCACCCATCCGGGCGAAGAGGAAATCGCCGCCGCCGCGCACACCCGGATCGCGCGCGACCATCCCGGCCTCTTGACGATCCTCGCGCCGCGCCACCCGGTGCGCGGCCCGGCGATCGCCAAGATGCTGCACGCCCGACGCTTGCGCACCGCCCGGCGCGGTACCGGCGAGGCGATCGCCGCCGACACCGACATCCATCTCGCCGATACGCTCGGCGAGCTCGGCCTGTTCTTCCGCCTTGCCGGGATCGCCTTCATTGGCGGCTCGCTCGTCAGGAAGGGCGGCCATAACCCGTTCGAAGCGGCGCGGCTCGACTGCGCCATCGTGCACGGGCCGGACATGGCGAATTGCGCGGCGATGGCGCGCGCCCTCGATGAGTCCGGCGCGGCGCTGACGGTCGGCGATGCCGAGAGCCTGGCCGGCGCGGTGGCGCTGCTGCTCGGCGACCCGGCCGAGCGCGCCCGGCGGGCCGCGGCGGCCGGGCGCGTCGCCGCCGCGAGCGCGGGTGCGCTCGACGCCGTGCTGGACCGGTTCGCGCCGTGGCTCGATGCGCTCGCCCCGGTCGCTGTCGGGGACATGGATGCGGCGCCGCTGCGCGCGACTGGCCATGTCGGGGCCGATGCGCGCCCCTGAATTCTGGCAGGCCCGGAGTGGGCCGATGGCCGGGCTCGCCGCCCGGCTCCTCACCCCGTTCGGCGCCGGCTGGGACGCCGCGGGGCGGTTGCGGCGCGCCCTGGCGCGGCCCTACCGCGCCTCGGTCCCGGTGATCTGCGTCGGCAATCTCGTCGCCGGCGGCTCGGGGAAGACGCCGGTCGTGCTGGCCCTCGCCGCCTCGATCGCGGCGAGCGGCGTCGCCGTCCACATCGTGACGCGCGGCTATGGCGGCCGCCTCGGCGGGCCGGTGCGGGTCGACCCCGCGCGGCACGATGCAGGGGCGGTCGGCGACGAGGCGCTGTTGCTCGCGGCCTCTTCGCCGTGCTGGGTGGCGCGCGACCGCGCCGCCGGGGTCCGCGAGGCGGTCGCGGGCGGGGCCGGGATCATCCTGCTCGATGACGGCTTTCAGAACCCGGCGATCGAGAAGAATCTCTCGCTGGTCATCGTCGATGCCGAATATGGCTTCGGCAACAACCGGGTGATCCCGGCCGGGCCATTGCGCGAACCGGTGGCGGCGGGGCTCGCCCGCGCCGATGCGATCGTGCTGCTCGGCGACGGCGTCGAGCCCGACGCGGCGCGCGGGGCGGGTTGCCCGATCTTCCGCGCGAGTCTGGAGCCGGTCGATGGCGCGCGCTTTGCGGGCGTGCCGGTCGTCGCTTTTGCCGGGATTGGGCGCCCGGAAAAATTCTTCGCCAGCCTGCGCAGGGTCGGCGCCAAATTGATCGCGGCATATCCCTTTGCCGATCACCACCGCTTCGGCGATGCTGAAATTACCCGGCTGCGGGATGAGCACGCCGATGTCCGGCTGGTCACGACCGCGAAGGATTGGGTGCGCCTCCCCCCACGATTGCGCGGCGGGATCGAGGTGCTCGAGGTCGAGATCCGCTGGCACGATACGGCGGCCGTGGCGCAATTAGTGGGCAAAGTTCTGCCCAAACCCTCCGCTGGATACGAGATTGGATACGCCGGACGCGCAGCTGGCGGCTGATCCGCCGGTCGCCCCAATTTCCTGGAGCGATCGGATCGAGGCGTGCGGCGCTGCGCTGTTTTTCGCGGCGATGCGGGCAGTGCCGATCGACCTCGCCTCGGCGCTCGGCGGCGCGCTGGCGCGCCAGATCGGACCTCGGCTCGGCATCTCGAAGCGCGCCCGGCGCAACCTCTGCGCCGCGTTGCCCGAGCTGTCGGTGGGCGAGATCGAGCGGGTGCTGCGCGGCATGTGGGACAATCTCGGCCGGGTTGCGGCGGAGTATCCGCATCTGCGGCGGGTTCGCATCTTCCCGCCGGATGTTTCTCAGAAGGGCGGCGGGCGCGTCGAGACACGCGGCATCGAGCATCTCGACCGGGCCATCGCGGGGGGCCGGCCGGTGATCATCTTCGGCGGACATCTCGGGAATTGGGAGATCGCCGCCCGTGCCGCCGGGCAATACGGCATCGATGTCGCGCAGATCTACCGGGCCGCCAACAACCAGCTGGTCGACCGCATGATCGCGCGGTTTCGCGGTGCGGGAAGCGAGTTCATCCCGAAGGGTGCGATCGCCTCGCGCCGGGCGCTGGCGGCGCTGCGGCGCGGCGCCCATCTGACGCTGCTCGTCGACCAGAAGCTCAATGACGGCATCCCGGTCCCGTTTTTCGGCCGGCCGGCGATGACCGCCCCGGCCTTGGCGCTCCTGGCATTGCATTTCGACTGCACGGTATTGCCGGCGCGGGTCGAGCGCCTCCATGGCGCGCATTTCCGGCTGACGATCCATCCGCCGCTGCAATTGCCGAAAAGCGGCGAGCGCACCGCCGATGTCGCAGCGCTGATGGCCGAGGTCAACCGGATGCTCGAAACCTGGATCCGCGAGAGCCCCGAGCAATGGTTCTGGCTGCACAGCCGCTGGCCGGATTGAACCCGCCGATTATCAAGCCATGCGGAAAAGTCTATGCGGCGTCTTCCGTATTATCGAGAACCACCGGCCAGATCACCTATCACGCAGTGCAGATCCAAAAGCCCGCGTCGAGCGGTCACAGAGACCCACTGCGCGGCCGGTGAAACGGAGATTTCGATGACCCAGTCAAACGGACATAGAGCCGGATCGAGGAGAAGAACGGCTCTGGCAACCGCGGCGGCGGCTTTGCTGTGCGTTGCCGCGCTGAGCGCTCCAAATCTCGCCTATGCGCGTGAGGGGGGCGGGGGCGGAGGCCACGGCGGTGGCGGCGGCGGAGGTGTCCATGGCGGCGGCGGCGGCGGAGGTTTCCACGGCGGCGGCGGGTTCCATGGCGGCGGATTTGCCGGGGGCGGCGGGTTCCATGGCGGCGGCGGAGGGTTCCACGGCGGCGGATTTGCCGGGGGTGGCGGCTTTCATGGGGGCGGGTTCCACCGCGGCGGTTTTGGCGGGTTTTACGGGGGCGGATTTTACGGTGATGGATTTTACGGTGGCGGGTATTACGGCGACTATCCGTCGGCCGGCTACTCCGACTACAGCCAACCTTCCGCGCAGACTTGGTACTACTGCTCCAACCCCGCGGGCTACTACCCCTATGTGAGCCAATGCTACACCGGTTGGCAGATCGTTCCCGCCGGCTAGCCGATGTCCGGACGGGTCTGCGGGCTGAGGCGTGATTTCACGTTCAGCCCGCAGGGCCAGCTTCGAGGAACGTCGCTGTCCGGCGGAGATGTTGCAATGAACAACCTGATACTTACGGCCTCGGCAATTGCCGTCTTGTCATGCCTCGCGAGTATGCCCGCTGCCGCGCAGCAGCGGGAGGTCGCGCCGGTTCCGCAATCGCACGCGGTCAACCCGAACATGTCGCTGTCCGCCCCGACGAACAGCCCGCTCCAGGCGCAGATGCGGGAGAACTACGCCACCGACCTGAAAGGCGCGCAGCGCGAGTTGCTGCAACAGAACCCGTCGGGTCTGACGCGCGACCAGCTGACGATCGGCCATGAGCTGAATGGCTACATGAGGCCGCAGTAGCGCATCACAACCGAAAGCGTACGGAGACGGTAAAAATGCGACGCGAACGCCTGATCGCCGACAACGCGGCGATGCTGACCCGGGGCATCGTCGCGGTGTTCGTGGTGGTCGCGGGAATGATGGCCGCACCGGGTCCCGCCGCGGCCGGCGAGTATCCTGCCGACTTCATCAGCGCTCTCGGCAATCAGGGGCTCGCGGTGATCCGCTCCAACGCGGCGATCGACCAGAAGGCGGCCTATTTCCATCAGATGCTACGCCAGGATTTCGATCTCGCCCGCATCTCGCGCTTTGGCCTGGGGCCGTATTGGCGCGCTGCCAGCGAACGGGAGCAGCAGGAGTTCACCCGCCTTCTCGAAGATCATCTCGTGCGATTCTACGGCAGGCGGTTCGCTGAGTATGGCGGGGAAAGCCTGCGGGTAACCGGCAGCCGCGCCGATCCCGACGGCGTCATCGTGTCGAGCCAGATCATTCGCCCGCAGGGCCTACCGATCGCGGTCGACTGGCGGCTCGGCCTCAGCGATGGCCATTACAAGATCATCGACGTCATCGTCGACGGCGTCAGCATGGCGCTGACCCAGCGCTCGGAGTTTGCTGCGATGATTCAGCGCAACGGCGGGCAGGTGGCGGGCCTGCTCGCAGCAATGCGCGCGGAAAACTAGGCCGGCTGAGGAACGCGCAGCGCGGGCTCCTGTGCGCGGGCTCGGCAGTCTTTATCCCAGTAGGGTTCCCGCCCAAAGCGCGCGGCGAGAAAATCGACGAAAGCGCGCACCTTTGCCGACAGATGGCGGTTATGCGGATAGAGAGCGCGGATTGTGTAAGGCGGTGCCTTGTAATCGTCCAGCACCGTCACCAGCCGCCCCGACCGCAGCGCTTCGCTGCACAGATAGGTCGGCAGCCAAGCCAGGCCGTGGCCGGCGAGCGCCGCGGTCTCGAGCACCGAGGAAATGTTGGAGCGCAGATTGCCGACCGGCGCGATGTCCAGCGCGGTGCCCTCCGCGGCCCTCAGATGCCACATGCGATAGATCGCCGATCCGGTCATCGTCAGGCAGTTGTGGTCCTTCAGATCGGCCGGCGTGCGCGGCCTGGCGTGCCTCTCGAAGTAGCTCGGCGCGGCGCAGAGGACGACGCGCAAGGGCGCGAGCTGCCGCGCGATCAGGCTCGAATCGTGGAGCGGCTCGGCGCGAATAGCGACATCGAAACCGTCGTCGATCAGATCGACCATGCGGTCGCTCAGCATCAGCTCGACGGAGATTGCCGGAAAGCGCGTGGTGAAATCGGCGACCGCCAGCGCCAGATGCCGCACGCCGAAACTCGGCCAGCAATTGACGCGCAATTCGCCGCGCGGCGCGGCGTGCATGTCGCTTGCGGCGCGCTCGGTATCCTCGAGATCGGTCAGCAGCCGCGTGCAGCGCTCGTAATAGGCGCGGCCGGTCTCGGTCACGCTGACCTTGCGCGTGGTGCGGTTCAGCAGACGCACCGACAGCCGTTCCTCGAGCTCCTTCACATGCTGGCTGACCATGCTGGCGGACATGCCGAGCCGCACTGCAGCGCTGGTGAACCCGCCGCTTTCCACCACCTTGGCGAAGACCCGCATGTTGTCGAAGCGGTCCACAAAACCATCCTTAAGCAATCACGAATAGTTGATCCGGTCCCGCCTTATTATCAGGCAACGCGGACGAGTCATATTTGCGGGCAGGCCTCGGCGTACAAGCCCGTAAAACGCCGAACCCACCAATCATTAAGCAAGATCGAATACTGCGTTCGGCATCTGCCCGGTTAAAGACACCCAAGGTACCGGCCACCTATCGACACAGCCACGCTCGGTTGGGCCGCAGCGGGGATCGCAAAGCCGGAGGCGTCACATGCCCTCCCTTGCCGTAGCACCCCGATCCTCAGGTGGAGCTCCCGGTCATGAATTCGCGACTTGACGGAGGCGGCGACCTCGCTTGCGCCGCC
>WNFD01011180.1_pt1 | contig 14207 bp, 8 predicted proteins | sample 5400491 | NCBI WGS metagenome assembly WNFD01 (sample SAMN13153343, study PRJNA577476) | soil metagenome | isolation source: 120 cm saprolite under Douglas fir tree site 2 hole 2 replicate 2 | place: USA:California | collected 2015-04-18
TTCGCCGATTTCTTCTTTGTGGACGCGCACGGTCGAAAGCGGAGGGTCCATCAGAACGGCCTCTTCACGGTCGTCGAAACCCACCAGGCTGATATCGTCCGGAACTTTCATTGCGTGGCGCTGCAGCGATCGCCAAATGCCGTAGGCGATTTCGTCGTTGCCAGCCACGACAGCAGTGGGCCGCGGCTGCCGGGACAGGATTCGCACTACGCTCTTTTGACCGAAATCGACAAAACCCTGAGGATTGCGGGGCAGGATGGAGACGCCTTTGAGTTTGTTTTCGCGCATGGCTTGCCGGTAGCCTTCGAATCGGCGAAGAAGCCAGGGGTAGGAGATATCTCCGGCGAAAACAATGTGGCGGTGCCCTTTGCCGATCAGGTAACGCGTGGAATGGAGCGTGGCATTGAAGTCATCGAAGCCTACCTGATCGAATTGCTGCTCTTCGTCCATGCCAACGACATTGTTACTGAAGGCCACGAAGGGCATATGAATGGACGCGATCCTGCGGAGCAGATTCGGATAGATCGTCCCGGCCAGAATGAGCCCGTCAATCAAGCCATGCTCCTGAAGAACGGGAGGCAGATCGATCCTATCGGGAGGCGTTCTGGGGGAATAATGCAGCGCAGCGAACAAGACGTGCTGCTTCACGCTGGTGGCATAAGATTCGACGCCTTGCAGGATGCGAGCATGAAAGGGATGAAGGAAATCGCGGTTGCTGAGGAGAAAACAGACCATTTCCGTACGCCGCTTGAGAATGCGGCGGGCCTGTGCGTTAGGGCGGAATCCCAGACGCCGAATGGCCGCAAGCACGCGCGCACGCGTTTCCCGGCTCACCTGAGAGCTGGAATTCAGGACACGGGAAATCGTTCCTATGCCAACAGAAGCGGCCTGCGCAACTTCGCGAATCGTCGTTTTCCTTGGAACTGATTCCATAACAATAAGGCCTTTGTCGCTTCGGCGCCTGTCCGACGGGCCCCGTCGCCCTCTTCCGGACTTAAGTTTAGCACACCCAACACAACAATGGTATTTTCAATCCCCTCGGCGGACCTTGCCTGCGGCAAGAAGTTACAAAGCCGATGCAATATATTGGTCTTACGAAATTCTAGGCTTGACAGGGGGTTTTCCCTCGGTTAGGGTGTGGAACTAGTTCCACGGATTTGTTAGCTTTCTTGTATTTGGTCGGGCGTTTCTACGAGATTGAGTGGGGTGTGATGCCATGAAAAAACTGTTTGGTTCGCGTTTCCTGTGGATGAGTAGCTGGAGTAAGGTCAGCTCTCTGATGATCCTCTTCGGCGCATCGCTATTGTCTGTGGCAGTTGAGTTCGCTGTTGCCCAAGACATATTCGGCCGCATCGTGGGGACCGTCACGGACTCGTCTGGCGGCACTGTTCCAGGTGTCAAGATGACTATCGTGAACGAGGCGACACAAGCAATTCGCGATGTCACGGCAGACAAGAACGGTTACTTCGTTGCGGATGAGCTGCCTGTTGGCACATATACCGTGGGGGCCGAGAAGGCCGGGTTTAGGAGGATGTCCAAAAGGGGCAACGTTTTAAGCGCTGGTGGCCGGCTGACAGTGGACTTGAGCCTGGAAGTCGGCGCGGTCACAGAAACTGTGACTGTAACTGCGACCGGAGATACCGTGAATACAACATCGGGCGAGATCTCGACGACTATCTCGCAGGAACTAGTGCAGAACCTGGCCTTGAACCAGCGTCATTACGAGTCGGTCCTCGGTCTGGTTCCCGGCGCGGCCCTCCAAGGTTCGGGCACCAACCCCGCCGCCTTAACGGCAAACTATAATAATAGCGTCGCAGTTACCAACGGGCAGCGGCTGGACGGGCAGAACTGGAGCGTGGACGGGGGATTTAATCTGGACTCCGGCTCGAACAACAGCACGTTCAATCAGGTGGGTATTGATTTCATTCAGGAAGTGGACGTGCAGACCTCGAACTATGACGCCGAGTTTGGGCGCTCTGCTTCAGCCACGATCAACGCGGTAACCAGAAGTGGAGGAAATCAATATCACGGCGGAGGTTTTGAATTCGTCCAGAACAATACTTTTAATGCGGAAAATAAGGGCACCAAACTGACGAATCCGACTGCGACGGGCTACTCGGCCGTGCCCCCGTTTCATTACAACGACTTCGGATGGGACCTTGGCGGCCCGATCCCGTATATCCAGCGGAAAGGCAAGCTGTTTTTCTTTGCCGGGCAGGAGTGGAAGAAGCTTCGCGGGATAATCCCGGGAGGGCCGGCTGGGTCGTCAACGCAGACATTTCCCACGGCAACGGAAGCGGCAGGCGACTTCACCGACATTTACAATGGGGGGGCGGCGGGCGGACTCACACTAAAAACGCCTGCTGTAATCCCCGCGAGCTGCAGTGGGGGTATTCTCTATACAGCGCCGAATGTCATCAACCCCACTTGTATCAGCGGCGACGGCGCGGCCATTGCGGCGCTCTACACGTCGGCGGCGAAATTGTCTGTGCAGGGAGCATTGCCCACTGCGACCAATACCAACAACATGACGTTCAACCTCGCGACCCCGTTTAACATTCGCGAGGACATCATTCGCGTGGATGAACACGCCAATGATAAGCAGAGTTTTTATTTCCGGTATATTCACGACTACGTTGACATCTATGCTCCTTTTTCGACGTTCGGCGCCGCGGGGGCCGTTCCGGTGGATCCGGACACGCGCCATCGTCCCGGATACAACATGCAAATCGGATGGGTCAATGTGATCAGTCCGACGTTCATCAACGAAGTCAAATTCAACGCCGACTGGCATAAGCAGAGGACCCCGCTACAAGGCACCGCCTGGATGAAGACTCCGTACGGGTTCAAGTTCATCCCGCCACTGGGAAACCCAACCACGTTCGCCGATGGGCTCCCGACGATGAGCTTCACGGCGGTCACGAATTTTCCGACGGCCGCACCAGCCGGGGTGAATGGTCCAGCGCCGAACTTCCTTGCGTCTCCCACGACGGACATAAATCCCGCGGATAACGTCACGTGGCAGAAGCACACTCACTCGCTAAAGTTTGGAGCGGAGTTCGCACGGAACCGCAAGACTCAGAACTCGCGCACGAACTATGACGGCACCATCAATTTCAGTCCTAATGCGGGCGCGACCACCGGCTCAAACTCGACGGGTGACCCCTTCGCCGACGCGCTTCTTGGAAACTTCAACAGCCTCGGGCAAAACTCGGCCGTCACTGTGGGCCAATTCCGGTTCAACGATTTTGAGTCGTACTTCCAGGATACTTGGAAGGTGACACGCAAACTTAGCTTGGTCCTGGGCGTGCGATACATTTACACCACGCCTACGTATGCTCAGGGCAATAACATGACGAGCTTCAACCCGTATGCATTCAACGTCAGTCTGGAACCGACCTTTACGGGTGGGCTGGCGAGTAGCAAGATTAACCCTGCTTCTCCAGGTCTTTGCAGCGGCCCTCTGCTTAACGTTGTCGGGACTCCGGTACTGACGGTCGAATGCAACGGTCTACAGCGGCCCGGACAAGTGCCTTCCGACCAGGCTAGCAGGGTTCCTGTTACTTCCGCTGATCCACAGCTCTTGGCGGCCATATCTGCCGCTGCGGCGCGCGGTTTCTATCAACCGGAGAACCTATGGGCGCCACGGTTCGGCTTCTCGTTTTCGCCCCGTGGCAATAAGACCGTGATTCGCGGCGGCTTTGGCATTTTCTATGACAAGCCGGAAGGAAACGTCTTGGGCAATGGCATCAACTCTCAAGGTTACGTACCCTGGGCACAGTCGGCCTCGATCTCAGGGACTAACGCCGCACTATCACAGTTCGATTCCGCTCCAGGCGCGGGTACGGTGCAAGCTCCAAGTACGCTAAGCCTGAATGGGGTTGATCCCCACCTGGTAGTCGCTCGCAGCTACCAGTACAGCCTGGGAGTGCAGCGCGAACTGCCGGATGCCATATTGCTTCAGGCATCTTACGTCGGAAATCTGGGGCGGCACATCCTGCGCACGCATGACTTCAACAACGCCACTTGGACGCCGCAGGGGGTCATTCCTGTCTCGCCGAACCCGAACACGCTCGCGTGCCCTTCTGGAATAAATGCTGCTGCGTATCAATGCTCGGGAGGCTTCGCACCGGTCGGTCTGTCGAAAGACCAGATTCGCCCGTACCTGGGGTACTCCAGTATTGGCATGGCGCTGAGCGACGTCAATTCCAACTACAATTCGTTGCAACTCAGCCTAACGAAGCGCGCAGGGATCATCACTGCCACGGTTGCCTATACGTATTCGAAGGCGATGGGAGATGGCGGCGGCGCCGGTGACGCCTACAACGAAAATCCCGAACCGGAATGCCCGTTCACTTGTCTGGTTAGCGCAGCGGCCAACCCCGTGTTGGTCAACGGTACAACTACGGCAGTAGCAGGCGGAACGCAATCTGGCGGTGTAGCGGAAACTTGGAAGAAATTTGACTATGGCAAATTGAGTTTCGACGCTACGCACATCGTGGCAACCAGCTTCATCGTCGAGTGGCCTTGGGGCAAGAGCATGAAGGGCTTCGGAGGCGGCCTGGTAAAAGGGTGGTCGTTGAGCGGCCTCATGCACTACCAGACCGGAGCGCCTCTCACGGCCACAGCTTCGCAAGCCGCTGGCTTGAATGGCTCGAATATCTCTCGGCGGGCAAGTATTGTCGCAGGCCAACCGACTGGCTTCAGTGGCACGTGCTCGAACGCAAAAGCGATTTGCTGGGCCAATCCGGGTGCCTTCACGCAGGCGAGCGTGCTCGGCGCTGGTGACGCCCCTATTGGCAATATCATCGGGCCCAACTTTTATCAGTGGGACCTATCGTTGCGAAAGACATTCAATTTGCTCCGCAAGGAAGGCATGAAATTACAGTTCCAGGCGGATGCGTTTAACGCCTTCAACCGAGCGAACTGGAACAACCCGACCGTGAATAATGCTGGCTCCTCTACATTTGGACAGATCACCGGTTCGCTACCGTCGCGTGTTCTTCAGGTAGGCAGCAAGTTCAGCTTTTGACAGTAGTCCCTGCGAGGTTCTAGCGGGGCCCCGGCAAGCGATTGCGGGCCCGCCGAGCCAACTACAGTTCGGCGCGAAATCTAAGTACTGAAGGTTGACGACGAACATAGTTGCCGGTTGAGAACGTAATTCACAGGTTCGCTCGCTCATTTTTTCGTCGATCCCTGCATGGGCATTCCTACGACGGGCCTTAAACGAAACCACCATACCTGGTTGCGGCATTTGTGGGTTGGGGCAATCCTTGATTTAACTGCTATTTAAAATTGTGCTTGACAAGAGCAGAAAAATGGCCAATATAATTCGTAACACGAATTAAACGGCCTGCAGTTTTTCCCTGGTGCGAGTCGAGAGAATGGGGCAGTGCGAATCGCTCTGTTTAATGCGATCAGATGGGGCGGAGGATTGCCAAGATAGTTTGAGATAACAACTAAATGAAGAGAATTGACTTTACAAATACGCAAGTGGCTTCAAGCCAAACGGCGCGGGATATCAACCGCGGCGTGGTTCTGAACCTGATTCGGCGGCGCCAGCCCATCTCGCGGGCGGATCTGGCGCGCGTGTCCGGGCTGCAAAGGAGCACGGTTTCACTCATCACCGAGCAACTGATTCGGGAGAGATGGGTCGTGCACGGGCCGATCGGACTGGTGGCAGACCTAAGGCCAGCGCAAACAACCGTTGCTGTCGCCGACGTGAACGGCAATTTTCTCTCCCGGGAAACAATGCCCACGACAAGCGACCCTCGGGCGACGGCTGCGGGTATCGCCGCCAGAATTCGGCATCTTGCTGAGGTTCATTCCGACCTGGTTTTTGAGGGAGTGGGAGTCAGCCTGCCTGGGCGATTCAACCAGGAAACACAGCGCTTTGTCTTCGGTCCAAACCTGGGGTGGCCGGAATTCGACTTCAAAGAGGCCATCGAGAAAGGGACAGGCATGCGTGTGGAGCTGGAGAATGCGGCGAACGCATGCGTTCTTGCGGAAGTGTGGTTCGGCCACAAGGAAAGGATGCGCGATTTCGTAGTGGTAACGGTTTCCGAAGGCATCGGCACGGGGATTTTCGCGAATGGGCAGCTCGTTCGCGGACTAAACGGGATGGCGGGAGAATTTGGCCACGTGCCGCTGGATCCGACTGGACCACCGTGCGGTTGCGGAAGCAGGGGGTGCTGGGAGGTCTACGCCTCGAACCGCGCCGCATTGCGTTATTACCACGAATCGGGGACGGCCCAGAACGGGCTGAGTTTTCAAGACCTGCTTGCGTTGGCAGAAGCAAAAGATTCATTGGCGCTGAAAGCACTAGAAAAGATGGCGCGGGCTCTTGGCAGAGGCATGCGCTGGATCGTCACGGGGCTGGCACCTGAAGAGATTGTGGTCGTTGGAGAGCTTACCAGGCAATGGAAGCGGTTTGCTCCTTTTGTCGAGGAGGAAGTGGCCGCGGGATTCCTGGCGGGGAAGCCTCCGCGAGTCCGACCGGGGGAAGGAAGCATGGCGCGCCTGCGCGGAACCGTGGCATTGGTGCTTCAGAAGCACTTTGGTCCGGCGGCGGATACTCGCGAAGACCAGGACGAAGACCTTCAGCGAAGAAAGGCTCTTGGTTAACCAGCAGTTTTGCAAGCGGGGTGGGGTGCACGGGTCTCGAAGTGGGTTCGACAAAGTTCACTTGGGTGGAGGGGTGCATGACGAAGAAAACGGTGTTGCGCATTGGGAATTGCATTTGCGGGAATTTGGGGTTCAACGGATTTATCCGCATAATTTTGTTGGTGAGTTTGTGCATTCTTCCAGGCGCCGCGAGTGCGCAGGTGCTTTACGGCTCGTTGACAGGCAATGTTACTGATCCTTCCGACGCCGTCGTGCCGGGCGCGCAGGTACAAGCGCTCAACACCGCGACTGGTGTGTCGCGTCAGACGACTACCGATTCGGCTGGTGTCTATCGGTTCACCGAACTGCTGCCGGGCATTTACAAAGTGAGCGTATCGGCGACGAGCTTTGGCTCTTTCGTTGCGGAGAACTTGCACATCGATGTCAATACGACGCGGCGTGTGGACGTGCAACTTAAAATGAAACAACAGACGGAGACGGTAACTGTGACTAGCGCGGCGCCATTGCTCCAGACGGACCGCGCCGACGTACATACGGACTTTGACTCAAAAGAAATTGCGGACCTGCCCCTCCTGGCATCGAACGGACGCAACTTCCAGTCTGCCTACCGTATCATTCCGGGAGCGGGCTTGCTGGGGGAAAACAATTCGGCTTCGGGCAATCCGCAGCGGGCAATGACTGCGAACGTCAACGGGCTGTCCATGAACAACAACAACACCCGGATTGACGGTGCGTCAGACACATATACTTATCTGCCCGCCAACGTTGCTTATATCCCCTCCACGGACGCCATCGAATCGGTGAACGTGGTGACCAACAACTTTGACGCTGAGCAAGGCATGGCCGGCGGTCTCGCGGCAAACGTGATCGTCAAGTCAGGCACCAATCAATTCCACGGCACTACTTACGAATATCACACCGACAATAAACTTCGCACCCGCAACTACTTCAGGCCGGCTGCGGTGCAAGCCGTCAAGCCAAAGAACATCTTCAACCAGTATGGGGGAACCCTCGGCGGTCCCATCAAGAAGGACAAACTGTTTTTCTTTGGAGCCTATGAGGGCACCAAAATCCGGACAGCCGGGGGAACGGCAAGAAACGTTGCGCCCACTTCCATCCGTGGCGGGGACTTCTCATCTTTGATACCGGCTGGCACCGATTGCAATGTGACCCACATTGCCGGATGCATTTATGATCCGAACACTGGTAATCCGGACGGCACCGGACGGACGGCTTTTCCGGGAAACATGATTCCCGCGGGCCGCATCGACCCCGCAGCTATGACGATGGCTGGCCTGATTCCCAACCCCAATGTGGGCGACCCCAACGACCCGACGAATATTACGAACAACTTCATTCCCACCGGGGCACCCACGTATAACTTGAGCAGAATTGACACGAAGGTTAACTATGTGCCGAACACAAAATCCATGGTTTTCGCGCGGTACAGCATTTCGCCTTCGCTCATCTTCGACCCGCCAGGCTTGGGAAGCGCAGGGGGCGACGCCACCGGCGGTGGACAGAACGGAAATGCAACTGGCAGGGTGCAAAGTGTGGCGCTGGGGGGCAGCTATCAGATTTCTCCAAACATGCTGTGGGATGTGAACGCGGGGTACACGCGGCTACGCCTCGATGCTACCAACGTGGATATTGGCAGCAATTTCGGGCTGGACACGCTGCACATTCCAGGCACGAACGGATCAGATCCCATCTACGGCGGAATACCTGCCTTCCAGATCTCAAGCTGGGCGAATCTTGGGAATCCGAACACGGGCAACCCGTTCACGTTCCGGGACAATCAATATGTTGCTAACACCAACCTCAACTGGATTAAAGGGCGGCACGATCTGCGCTTCGGCCTGGAGTACTACCACAGCGGGATCAACCACTTCCAGCCCCAAGGTGGAACCTTTGGCACGCCCCGCGGCACTTTTGGGTTTGACGGAAGCGTTACCGCGCTGAATGGAGGCGCTGCAGCAAATGCGTATAACAGTTTTGCGCAATTCCTGCTCGGTCTGCCACAAAGGGACGGCAAGGTCACCCAAAACATCATTCCCAACGCCCTGCGGTTCACGACCTGGGCTTGGTATGCTCGAGACCGTTGGCAAGTGACTCCCAAGCTGACGTTCACCTATGGCGTGCGCTGGGAATATTATCCCTTCGCAACCAGCGATCATACCGGCGCAAAGTATTTCGATCCTACCACCGGTAACGTTCTCATTGGAGGAGTGGGCTCTGTGCCGGAGGACGATGGCGTTGACGTGGGCCATGGACTGTTTGCCCCTCGCTTTGGAATCGCTTACCGTCTGACGAGGAAGACGGTGATCCGAGCCGGATACGGAATCAGTGTGGACCCCAACAACTTCCGGGATCTGCGGAATACCTACCCCAACATCACGAACCCGGACTACCAGGGCACCTCAATCTTCAAAGGCAACTTCGCACCTTCGACAAGCCTCACTGGAACCAATGCGACGCTTGCTCCTTACCCGGGACTCACGACGGGGATCGTCTTGATACCTTTCACAGGACTGGGTAACGGGGTGATTCGGCTCCCCAACAATGCGGGGACAACTACAGTCGCGAATCCTTTCCACCGCGGCTATGCCGAGTCGTTTAATCTGATCGTGCAGCGGGAGTTTGCTGGCTGGGTGGCGGAAGCCGGCTATGTTGGAACACGCGGGATTCGCATCCCCTTGGCCCTCAATATAAATCCTGCTCCCGTGGGCGTAACAACCCCGCTCGGTGCCAGCAGAACCCGCCTCCTGAATGCAAATGCGAATGTATGCCCTACTAATACAACGGCGCCGTGCTGGGGCGACATTAACGCGGTGACGCCCTTCAAGATCACCTATTACGATTCCCTGCAAGCTAAACTCATACGGCGGCTGAGCGGTGGGTCGGTGGTTGGTTTTGCTTACACGTTCTCCAAGGCCATCGACTACGGTGAGAACGAGGGACCGGTCTTCCACCCTTTTCCGGCCGATTGGGGAAGCGACAAGGCCCTTGCGGGTTTTGATCGCAAACACAACTTCCAAGCCTACGGCGTGTACGAGTTGCCCTTTGGCCGGACCAAGCGTTGGGCACACCATGGTATCGTCAACGCTTTGGCTGGCGGCTGGGAGTTGAACTGGATCCTGAGCCGCTACACCGGCGTTCCCCTGACCATTACCACGAACGTGAACCCGTCCAATGCCTTGGGGAGCACGAACACGCCCAATTTGGTCGGCCCGATCGTTATCTTGGGGCACGTTGGAGCAATAGATCCAACGACAGGTAGATTCGTGAACTGCGCCGCCACGAACACGTCTTGCCAGTATTTTCAAGTGAGCTCATTCATGCAACCTTCTCCAGCGTCTACTTCCGCAGCGGCCTACGGCACCGCTGGACGTAACATTCTTCGCGGGCCAGGCTTCTTTGACTTGGATACTGGCCTGTTGCGAAACTTCCCGATCACGGAGCGCGTGAAGTTCCAGTTCCGCGTGAACGCGTTTGCCGTGACGAACACGCCAAATTTCGGTAATCCACAGACCAATATGTCCAATTCGAACTTTGGAGTGATCACCGCGACGGCAAGTGGACCGCAGTTCTCTAGCGAGGCCGGCAACCTCAGCGGCCAGCGCACCTTCTGGTTTTCAGGTAAGTTTGTCTTCTGAACGGGAAGTTGATTGAGTAAGGCGCCGCGTCTTCGTCCCTTAGTTACGTTCGGGATACAAACGGCGCATTTGAACGGGAGCGTTGGAAAAACAAGAAGGCCGGGCTAAAGCCCGGCCTCTACATATCGGGAAAGAACTCGGAAGCACTAGCGATTACGGTTGAGAGTCGGGGCGGCGCTTTAGCGTCGGGCGGTCGTCGTCGGTGCTGTTGGGGTCGTTGCCGGTTGGCTGCTTTTTGGATTGCTCGGTCTTGGTGCGCAGAGTGGGCTTGCCGGGAGCGTTGTCCGTAACCTTGCGCGAGAACATGATATTGCGCAGGCGAGCTTTTACCGAGTCAAATTCCGAAGTGGTGACAATGTATTCCTGTTTTGCGGGCAGGATGCGCGCGATTTCTTTTTGCGTGTTTGCGATGCGCTCGGGCGTGGGCGGATGCGTGGAGAAAACTTTGGGGATGGTGCCGGGGCGGCGCTTCTCATCAGCCTGGATGCGCTCGAAGAAAGTTACGTAGGAATTGGGATCGTAGCCGGCCTTGTACATGTACTGCAAGCCGAGGAAATCCGCTTCACGTTCCGCGTCGCGGCTGAACTTCAAATAGGTTACCGGAATGGCCAGGTTGAGGCCCTCGTAGAGGCCGTAGCCGGCCCAGCCAGCCGGGCCCAGGATCATAAGAGGGATGGTGGCCAACTGCATCAATTCACCCTTGGTGGCGTTTTTTGTGCCGTGGCGAGCGGTTACGTGGGAAATCTCATGGGCCATGACGCCGGCAAGCTCCGACTCTTCCTGGGCGTGCAGGATCAAGCCGCTGTTCACATAGAAGAAGCCGCCGGGAAGCGCGAAGGCGTTGATTTCGTCGGAATCGATCACCTTGATGGTGAAAGGAACGCGCGCATCGGAATTGCGAACCAGGTTCTGGCCAACGCGGTTGACGTATTCGGTGACGACGGGGTCGTCGATGAGTTTCGAAGAACGCTCGACTTCCTGGGCCAATTGCTTGCCTAAACCGATTTCGCGCTCGAGCGAATAGAGGTTCACGCCTTTACCGACGCTGCGGTTACCGATGGCCTCGACGTCTTCCTTGGAATTCTTGGGCGTCACCGTGTCCTTTTGCTGGACCGGCTGCGAGCCGCTTTGCTGCTGAGTTTGCTGTTGCGTGGGCTGCGCTGCCGGAGGCGGTGTTTTTGAGGGATCAGGCGTCGGAGCCGGCGGATCTTGACTTTGGGCGAGGGCCGAACTCGCAACAAAGGCGCTAACCAGCGCCAACTTCAGGGTATGCCGGAAAACGGGTTGCATGTCGTGTACCTCCGCCTACCCTAAGTATACACCTGCAACCAGGGGAAGGCCGCTAACAGATTTCAATGAGAGGTGAGATGTTGGAACAGGCAGGAAGGTTTTCTGGTCATGAAAAGTTCGCGACGGCTTGAGCTGGAAGGCCATGCGCCCGAAGCGGAGCAGGTTGGCTGGGTCGTTCGCGGAGAGGGCTGCGGCGAGGGAACGTGGCTCGGCGTACCGAATGCGTACTGGTGGGCTGGGGAGGCAGTTGACACACCTTGCGGCGCACCCTAAAGTCGAAGCAGGTCTTTATGAGCGTCTCGAAAATTCAGATCGGCCAGTTATGGAAGAAAGACGGTACTGGAGATATTTACCTGGTGACCCGGCTGTACTCCGAGGCGCTGAATACGATGGTCATCCTGCGCAAGTCCGGGTCCGAAGGCGAGGCGCAAATTCGCCTGCGGGTCGAACGCGCTGGGGCAGGGCAGAATATCCCTGGGTTTTCTCCCGCGCAGGAAGACGAGAAGTTCTGAGCTTCAGATTGAGCGAACCTCCATCTTTACAACGTCTTCCACCTTCATCAATTCCTTCTGCACGAAGGGCTCGCCGTATTTCACACCGATCCTTTCACCGTAATGACAGGCGAGCAGGTTCATTTGGTCTTCGAGGCGGTCGATCGCAAGGAAGACGTGGTACTTGCGGGCTTTGGAGGATTCGCCTTTCTGGGGGCGGAACTGCGAGGCGAAGGCGAGGATGGCCTTGCGCCGCTGTTCGTACTGCGCGGTAATATCCACGACGAAAGTCGGCCGCACATCGGCGTAGGAGACGGAATAGAGAATTTTGAACGGGCGGTAGGCTTCGCCCTCGATGGGGAGTTGTTTTAGTCCTGCCAGGAAGCATCCTTCGTAGCCCAGGGTGGAGGCGTGATAATGGTCGGGATGGCGTGCTTCCCAGTAAGGGAGAATAACGGTTTTTGGGCGGAGCTGGCGGATCAAAGTCGCGAGACGCAATTTGTGCTGGCGGCTTGGCTGAACGTCCGAGTCGGGCACTCCCAGAGTGCCGCGCCACTTTACGGAGAGAAGCTTCGCGGATTTCGCGGCTTCCTTGGCGCGAGTTTCCGGGGTGCCACGCGTTCCCATTTCGCCGGCAGTCAGGTCGAGGATTCCGGTTTTGTATCCGCGCTGCGCCATCTTCAGCAGCGTGCCGCCGCAAGTGAGTTCCACGTCGTCGGGGTGCGCGGCGATTGCCAGCAGATCAAGATTCATTGAGCCTCCAGCGTCTTAGGATTGTAGGGCAGGACAGACATTCTTGTCTGTCTCCTGGAGAGTTCATGGGGAAAAAAGAGAACGGGCAAGCATGCCCGTCACGCGGGAATGTGTTAGTGTCTCAGCCCGAACACCATGGAAAACGGCGCAAAGGCGGCGGAGTCATTGAAAGGACGTGTGGCCCTCGTAACAGGAGCCGGGAAACGGCTGGGGCGGGCGATGGCGCTGCGTCTGGCGGAGGAGGGCGCCGACATCGTCATCCACCACCGTTATTCAAGAAAGGAAGCTCTATCGGCGGTTGCCGAGATTGAAAAACTCGGACGCTGTGCTCACGCGATTGCCGCGGATTTAGCAAGCGTCGCGGACATCAAGCGCCTTTTTGATGAAGCCGCAAAACAATTTGGCCGGCTAGACATTCTGGTTAATAGCGCTGCCAATTTTCTACCTGCGAGCATGGTTTCCACAACGGAGGAAGTCTGGGACGCTTCACTGGATGCTAACCTGAGAGCGCCTTTTTTTTGCGCGCAGGCAGCGGCGCCGCTTCTGCGGCGAACACGCGGAACGATTGTCAATTTTGCAGACACCGGAGGGCTGATGGGCTGGCCTGCCTACATTGCGCACTCGGTTTCGAAAGCAGGTATCGTTATGCTGACGAAAGTGTTGGCAAAAGCCCTGGCTCCGGATGTGCGTGTGAACGCCATCGCGCCCGGCACGATTACGATGCCGGGCGATCCGCCGGAGTGGGAAGCAGATTTCATCACGCGAGCGCCGCTCGGCCGTTCCGGCAAGCCCGGTGATATTGCCGACGCGGTGATGTTTCTGGTTCGTGCGGAATTCATGACCGGCCACATCCTGGTGCTCGATGGCGGGCGCACATTGTGAGGGACAGGGGCGCGTGACCATCTTCAAATGCTCCGCAACGTCGATATAGAAATCGTCGGCCGGGCCGTGCAGAGAAACTCTCCACGGTGTATTCTATTCGCTTATCGAGTGCATAAATGGGCCGCGCTGTGTGCGGGACGGCTTGGAAATCGAAAGAAGAGGAACCGACCGGAGTCATGGACAACGAATTATCCACGCAACCCCACGGCATTGACGACGTAGAGATTCAAGAATGGCTGGAGTCGCTGGACTCCGTGCTGGAATCGAGCGGACCGGAGGTAGCCGCGGTAATCCTGGAGCGGCTCCGAGTGCATGCCACGGTCAATGGTATCGACCTGCCCTTCAGCGCAAATACGCCTTACGCGAATACGATTCCCGTGCGCTTGCAGCCGCTGTTTCCCGGCGATCAGGAGCTGGAGCGGCGCATCAAGAGCCTGATTCGCTGGAACGCGCTAGCCATGGTGGTGCGCGCGAACCGCGTCGAGCACAATATCGGCGGCCACATTTCAAC
>WNFD01014896.1_pt1 | contig 14207 bp, 14 predicted proteins | sample 5400491 | NCBI WGS metagenome assembly WNFD01 (sample SAMN13153343, study PRJNA577476) | soil metagenome | isolation source: 120 cm saprolite under Douglas fir tree site 2 hole 2 replicate 2 | place: USA:California | collected 2015-04-18
GCGGAATTCGCGGCGCACTTTCGAGATGCGGCGCTCGGCGTCCTTGGAAAGTTTTTGCGCCGCCGCCCGGTCCTGAATCGCATTGACTGCCTCGCGCGCGTGATACTCAAAATCCCGCAGCACGCTTTCCAACTTCTTTTCCATTTCTTTGATCTTCGCCTGCTGCTCTCGCTTGCCCTCGGTAGCGAGACGAGATTTCTCGCGTTCAAGTTCTTGCTCGCTGGTCCGCAGACGAAGCCGTTCGGCTTCTGTCTCGCGTAGTTCCGCGTGCAGGCGATCCAGGAACTGTCCGACATCTCGCGCCTGCGTGCCCAATCGTGAACGCGCCGACTCGATGATGGATGGATTCAGCCCCAGTCGCTGCGCAATGTTGATGCCCGCAGACGCGCCAGGGACGCCGACTTTCAGCTGATAGGTTGGCTGCAATGTGGCTTCGTCGAATCCGACCGAGGCGTTTACGACGCCTCCGGTGTTCGCGCCGTACACTTTGAGCGACGTGTGATGTGTGGAGATAATAGTGATGCAGCAAAGGCGGCGAAAATGGTCGGCAATCGCCACCGCCAGCGCGGCGCCTTCTTCAGGATCGGTGGCTGAGCCCAATTCGTCGAGCAGAACGAGCGAGTTCGGAGTGGCGGTGCGTGAAATGAAATCGATGTTGGTGACGTGCGCAGAAAATGTCGAAAGATTTTGCTCGATGGATTGATAGTCGCCGATGTCGGCGAGCACCGCATCGAACACCGGCAAATCCGCGCGATCCGCAGGGACGGGAATGCCGGACTGCGCCATCAACGCAAGTAATCCAACAGTTTTGAGAACAACCGTCTTTCCCCCTGTGTTCGGGCCCGTAATGACAAGCTCGCGGCGCTCGCCTTCGAGTTCGATACTGGTGGGGATGACGCTTCCACCTTTCGCTTTCAGATTGCGCTCCAGCAATGGATGCCGGGCGTTATGCAGAATCAAGCGGGATGGGGACGCGTCCTCACACAAAGCCGGAACGCAGTTGTAGTCCTCGGCAAACCGGGCTTTGGCAAACTGCAATTCTAGTTCGCTCAGGACTTCGACTGCTGCCAAGATCGAGTCGGCGTTCTCGCCAATGCGGCGGGTCATCTCCAGCAGGATGCGGCGGATCTCGGCCTGCTCCTCGTCCAGCAACCGCACCAGTTCGTTGTTCTGCTCGATCGTCTCGAGGGGCTCAACAAATACCGTCTGCCCGCTGGAGCTCGCGCCATGAACCACGCCCTGCACTCTTCGCTTCTGTTCAACTTTCACCGGTATGACAAAACGTTCGCCGCGGATGGTGACCAACTCCTCCTGCACCGTCCCGCCTTCCGCGAGTTTGCGAAGGTATCCACGGAGTGATTCCTGGATCTGTCGTTTCTGTCTTTCAATTTCGCGGCGTATGCGGGCGAGTTCCGGCGAAGCTTTGTCGTCGAGGGTCCCATCAGGTTGGATCTTGTTGCGAAAAGCTCGCAGGAATTCCGTGAAGTCGATGATCCCGAGCGAAAGCTGTAACACCGATTTCCATTCGCTCTTCATCGTGGCCGGCGGGCTCAAAGCGATTTCACGCCACTCCGCGGCCCGATCGACCACCAGCACCACATCGCGGATTTCGGCGGTCTCAAGCGTGGCTCCGGCAATCCTGGATTTTTCCACCAGTTGGCTGATGTCCACCAGACCGGAAAATTCGAAGCGCCCGCCGACCCGCCGAAACTCGCGAACCTCGCTAGTAAGCTGCTGCTGATTTTTAATCCACCCCTGATCCCGCGAAGCCGCCAGCTGTGCGATTCGAGCCTGCCCAAGCGGAGACGAGGCATAGCCGCGCAACAGATCGCGCAATGATTCGAATTCCAGCACTCGCGCGCTGGTATGGACGAGCGGCTGCGGCAGCATCAGATTCATGTTACAAGAAGCCACGAAGTCAGCCCCAGCAGGGACTGGTTTCACCCTGGTCCTTTGCGGCTGGTCGCCCCTTCGGGGCTTTGCCTTCGTTCACCACACCACCCACGGCTGGCGCCGTGGGCTGTATTCTTGCGCCGCTTCGCGTCTATTCGCTGATCATTAACCGTAGCTGAAAAGCCGTCAGGAGCCAGGGTTTTCAATCGACAATCGAAAATCCCCCTTGCCCCCTCTGCTAGAATCAGCCTATGCCGTTCCCGGTCACACGCCTTCGCCGTCTGCGCCGCAACGAGCCTTTGCGCTCCATGGTGCGCGAGACGCGGCTTACTCCCGAGGCGTTTGTGTATCCCATATTCGTCTGTCCTGGACAAGGCGTGCGCAAGGAAGTGCGGTCGATGCCGGGAGTTTTCAACCTTTCAGTGGACGAGGCGGTAAAGGAAGCGCGCGAAACTTATTCGCTCGGCGTTCCCGCCGTCATTCTGTTCGGACTTCCGGAAAAAAAAGATGAAGTTGCGACCGGCGCGTGGGCAGACGACGGTATTGTGCAGCAGACTACTCGGGCGATTAAGCGTGAAGTCCCCAATCTAATTATTCTGGGCCGCGGTCACGGATTATGAGATCGTGAACGACGCCACCCTTGAATTGCTGGCGCGCACATCGGTCTCACTGGCACGCGCCGGAGTCGACATCATCGCTCCTTCCGACATGATGGACGGCCGGGTTGCCGCCATCCGCAAGGCTCTCGACGAGGCCCGGCTGACCAACACCCCTATTCTTTCCTACGCCGCCAAATTCGCTTCCGGCTTCTACGGACCTTTCCGCGAAGCTGCCGACTCCGCGCCGCAGTTCGGTGATCGCCGGTCTTATCAGATGGACCCCGCAAACCTCCGGGAAGCCATGCGCGAGATTGAACTCGACATCGAAGAAGGCGCCGACATGATCATGATCAAACCGGCCATGCCTTATCTGGACGTAATCGCCGCCGCCCGGGACCGCGTCGACGTGCCTCTGGCGGCCTATCAAGTCTCAGGCGAATACGCCATGATTGAAGCTGCTGCGCGCAACAACTGGATTGACCGCGATCGGGTCATGATGGAATCATTGCTCTCGATCCGTCGCGCTGGCGCCAGCATTATTCTTACTTATTACGCGAAAGACGCTGCACGACTGCTGAGTTAGACGAATCTTGCGTCGAATGTCGTGCCAACGTCCCCGTAAAAGGCACCCCGAACGGTTAGGCGGGCGTAGATTTGCTGAGGTACCTGAGCAGAACTACGCCCCCGATGACATCGAGGATGATTCCTAGCGGATGGTAATAGTCGAAGCAAAAATTCAAAAGGATCGCCAGCCCAACTATCACCCAGAATACGGGCGAACGTCGTCCGAATCGATCAAAAGAAGGAGTCTCCACTGGTTACGGGCAGGTAGCCCAGGTAGCCCACCTTTCGCGCGTAGTATATCCAACCACTAATAGGGAGGGCCACCCGCCCCGCGGCTACAGACGAAGGGAAAAACGAGCCAGCCTGGTGCCTTCGGGTACCAAAACGTCAATCACTAGGCTGTCGTTCAGGGGCACATCTTTGGAGGTGAGTTCTAGTTCGTATTTCCACCACTCGGTATCACTTGAATGCCCGTCCCCCTCTTTGTTTTGGTCTCGTCGAGTAGTGCACGTGTCCACAGCTGCCTCTATCTCGACTGTCAATTTCTCAGGGAAGGTTTCGATCTTCTTCGATTTCTTCCGAAATTCTCTGCCACCGGCGATCTCAAGGGTTTGCAGACCGTGAAAAAACTCTCCCGATTCTACTGTTGCGACGAAGGCCACAGGTATCGCCCGACCGAAAGCCGTCTATTCCTACCAATACTTTGCGGTTGTACTTCGGCGAGCCATGCAGAATGTCGCAAAGCATCACAGCCGTTAGCAATAAGCGACCGCTAAACCAGACCACAGACCTCAGAGTCGGATGAGTCATCTTCGACCTGGATTAGCTGGAATAATATTCACAACGAAAATGTGATCAGTGGGCGGGGTGGCCTACCTGTTAGGTAGTATATCCAACCACAACTGAGGGCGCCCCACCTATCTCGTGGCCTTTCACAGAGACCGCAGGAAGTTCAACAAGTCCTGCTGGTCCTGTACCGAGAGCCTCCAGTAGTTGTCGATCACGGCGTTAGCCTCGGAGCCTGGGTACCGGGTATTCCGGGTGCTCGAGTGAGAAAGGATGGCCTTGACCAAGTCGGAAGTTCGGCCATCGTGCATGAAGAAGATTCGCTGGCCCAATCCCCAGAGCGGCGCGGTGCGGAACTCGTCGCCTCCGGCAGCTCCCTGGCTGACATTGTCCGCGAGACTCGGCCCCATGTGGTGCAGGACCAGGTCGGAAAAGAGGTTTGCCTGGATGTTGCTGAGCGCTGCCACGGAGGATTGTCCAGTAGTCAGAGATGGTGTGTGGCATAGCGCACATCCAATGGAGTGAAATATTTGAAGTCCTCGTTGCGTGGAGGTCGTGGCCGGAGCCGGCTGAGGCTGATCGAGGAACCGCATGAAGATCGCAAACTTAGTGACGTCGCTGGGAATCTCGGGCCCATCCTGATCAAAGTGGGTGAGGTCTTCAGGAGTCCCATTAAACTGGCAACCTACGCTTTGATCGCGCTCGCTCTGAAATAGCTCGTTGGTTACTCCCATTTCAACGTTGTAGGCCTCGCCGGAAAATATTTCGAGGGATTTGTTCTGTGCTTTCCAACCGAATCTGGTAATGGTCCCATCGTTGCCATTCGTGTTGGGACGACCAGAGATTCCCAAATTCCGCTTTCCAGCGCTCTTGGAGCTTAGGTTGCTCCGGATGGTAGAGTCCGGAATCAATTCAATGAGGCCAGCGCCAAAAACCGGGGTCGGAATCCGGAAGATCAGGTTTCCATTCTTTGCGGCTTGTAAGAAGTCGGGCTGCGCCAGGTTGCATCCGGCGGCGTCGCTGCGGCCCGCGATGGTGAACAGATCATGAACACCGCCATCACGCTGACGTAAATCTGGAGTAAGAGGAAAACGAGCTTCCCGGACCGGACCATTGGGCGTAATGAAGAATGGCACTTGGTTGGTTGCACCTTCGGCTGAAGCAGCGCCAATCTGGGGATTAGTGAACGGACTCGTGCCCCCGGTTGAAGGCTGAACGTGACATTGAGCACAACTTTCGCCGTTGAATGTCGGTCCCAGGCCACTTCCAGTGCCGGGTATGCTACCCAGGACCGACTGGACCTGCATAAAGTCGTCCTGACCGGTGGTGAAGAATGCCAGTTGATTCGTGGTTAGGCCGGCAATTGGTGCACCCGCTCCGGGATTGCCAGCCCGCACACCCGGATCGATCGCAATCGCGCGTGTTCCGCCCTGCAGCACGGTCATCATGATGAAGAACAGCAGTATCGAGGCGAAGAGAATGATCTGTCGCAGAGATTTCCTATCAGCTGCACTGGGCGCTCTCATGGGAATGCCTCCTAATTAATGGAGGTCGGAGGAGTAGCAGGTGTGATCCCGGCCTCAATGAAAACTGGCAAAGCGGCGTGCAGTTAAATCATTTTCATCGCCGGAACCGAATGCAGACAGATGTCGAAGGGACAAGGCAATCGATGAAAGAGGCCAGTCACCAGAATGTTGGAGTTACTCAGATTACCGTCCGAACCGCGGCAGGAATCGCCTCCATGCCGCACGATGACGTCACGTTTCCTGCGTCACGGGGAGAATGCCTGCACACCGCCAAGAGATCGTTTGATGATTGGGGGTCCTTCGACTCCGCATGAACTCCGCTTTTCGCGGACCTCATGCTCCGCTCAGGATGACAAGGTGGCTGGGATGGATCAGATTCACACACTAGCCTCCACCTTCCAGTTTTCCCATTCCCTCCGGCTGGTCTAGAATCAACCGTTTGCCCAGCGTCATCTGATCATATTGAGGAGCACACATTGCCTGAGACCATTTATGACATTGCCATCATCGGCAGCGGTCCGGCGGGATACACCGCGGCCATCCGCGCCGGCCAGTATGGCTTGAAGACTGCCCTCATCGAAAAAGACGGATTTCTGGGCGGCACGTGCCTGCACGTGGGCTGCATCCCGACCAAGGCTCTCTTATTCAATGCCGAAATCTGGGACCACCTTAAGGACGCAAAAGAGTTTGGCATCGAGGGAGTGGACGCGCGCAAATTGAATTGGGGCGCCATTCAGGAGCGGAAGTCGAAAATCGTGAGCAAGCACGCCAAAGGTCTCGAGTTCCTGATGCGCAAAAATAAAGTCGAGACCATTAAAGGTTACGGAAAGCTCACCGGCCCCGCTCAAAACGGCGTGTTCACAATCGAGCTTGCGGAGAGCGATCGCAAAACACTTAAGGCTAAGAACATTATTCTCGCCACCGGCTCGGAAGCGCGAATGATTCCAGGGCTTGAACCCAGCGATCGTGTCCTTACTAATATCGAGATCCTCAAGCTGGGCGAGATTCCCAAGTCACTGGTGGTTGTGGGCGCGGGCGCTGTCGGCGTGGAGTTTGCGTCGATATTCCGCTCGTTCGACGCCGAGGTCACGATCCTGGAGATGCTGCCACGCCTGGTTCCGGTGGAAGACGAAGATATTTCCAAAGAACTGGCGCGTGCGTATCGCAAGCGCGGCACTAACTTTTTCACTGGAGCCAAAGTTGAGAAGATCGACAAAACGAAATCCGGAATCGCCGTCACTTTCAGCGCGGACGGCAAGCAGCAGAAGATTGAAGCGGAAAAAATCCTGATCGCCGTCGGCCGCAAGCCGCGTACCGACAACGTTGGACTGGAAAAAACGCGGATTCAGGCCGATGCGAATGGATGGAAACCGCCGAGCCAGGCATTTACGCCATCGGCGACATTGTTCTGGGCACGCCGCAACTGGCGCACGTCGGCGCCATGGAAGGAATTGTCGCCGTGGCCAAGATTGCCGGCAAACCGGACAAGCCCATCGATCTGTTAAAGATTCCTAACTGCACTTACTGTCATCCCGAAATTGGCAGCGTCGGCCTGAGTGAAGCCAAGGCCAAAGAGGCAGGTCACAATGTAAAAGTCGGCAAGTTTCCTTTCACCGCCAACTCCCGCGCTTCGATTGTGGGTGAGCATGAAGGCTTCGTGAAAATCGTGTCAGACGCGGAATATGGCGAGATTCTCGGCGTCCACATCATCGGCCCGCAAGCCACGGAGCTGATCGCCGAGGCCGTCACTGCGATGGAACTGGAAGCTACAATCGAGGACCTGATGTGGACAATTCACGCCCATCCGACGCTGGCCGAGGCTATGCTGGATGCATCGAATAGCGTTTATGGTCTGGCGATCAATGCGTAGTCAGATATGAATATGATCTCAGTCGTCCAACTCGAGGTCGTGGATTACGCCACCGGTCTGCAATTGCAGCAACGGCTGGTCAACCTGCGTAAAGACGGCCTCATCGGCGACGTACTTCTGCTGCTCGAGCACACGCCGGTGATTACGCTGGGACGAAACGCCAAAGCGAAGAACATTCTCGCCTCTTCGGAAATACTTTCCCAGCGGAGCGTTGAAGTTTTCGAATGCGACCGCGGCGGTGATGTGACCTTCCATGGACCTGGCCAGCTTCTTGCGTATCCTATCTTTGATCTCCGTGGTTTTTGTGCGGACGGCAAGCCAAGGCATCTCGGCGCAGTTGAATATGTGCGGCGGCTCGAAGAAGTCCTCATCCGAACTTGTGCCGATTTTGGCATCGCGGCAAAGCGCATCGCAGGACTTACCGGAGTCTGGACCGAAAGCAATGTCCACGTAGGGACCGGCGACCTCGCCCGTCCAGGCGAGTCGAAGACTCGTCAGCCTTCCACCAAGCATGAAGCTAAAATCGCCGCTATCGGCGTCCACATCTCGCGTGGAGTCACTTCCCACGGCTTCGCCCTGAACGTGAATACCGACCTGGATTATTTTGATTTGATAATTCCCTGCGGAATTGAAGCGAAACCGGTGACTTCAATAGAGAAAGAACTCGGCAAGCAGATTCCATTGCAGGAAGTCGCGCATTCCATTTCCCGCAACTTCGGTGTGGTGCTCAATAGCCAAATCCTCTGGCTGGAAACTCTGGACGCTCTGCTGCTCCCGACCCAAGGTGTGCCGGTAAAAGCTCCATCCGAATTACGGAAGCTGCGCAAAGAGGAAGAGACTTTCTGGGCATGAAGAAGAAGTCAAAACATCCTCGCAGCAGTTCCAACGGCCGCGGCCAACGTCTCCCCAATTCGCCGATTGCCACTCAACGCACCTATACCATCGCCGATTATCGCTTGGAAAAACCGGCGTTCACGATATGTCAAACTTGTAAAGATGACGTGACCTGCTACGAGATCAAGGGTGATCTCAGCGCTCCAGTTCCACCCATCCGCGAATCGAAATACCTCGATAAGAAAAAAAGCCTCGAGATCTACCGCTGGATGCTCCTCAACCGCAAGATGGAGACGGCTCTTGAGAACCTCTACAAACAAGGCAAGGTAGTCGGCGGCATTTATTTTGGACTCGGCCAGGAAGCCTGCTCCTGCGCCTCGGCCTGCGCGCTTGGTCCCGACGATTGGATGGGACCCATGATCAGAAATCAGGGTTCACTTCTGGTTCGCGGCTTTTCCGCTCGCGACATCATGATGCAGTACATGGCCAAGGCTGGCTCTCCCACTAAAGGCCGTGATGCGTCCTCACATTTCGGTGACATCGAAAAACGCAATGTGGTCGCGCCCATCTCGACTCTCGGCGATCTGATTCCCGTGCTCGCCGGTGTCGCTCTCGGCGCCCGTCTTCAGGGACGTAACATCGCAGTCATGACCTACATCGGCGACGGTGGACAATCTACCGGCGTCACCTACGAAGGCTTGAACTTCGCAACCGTGCAGAACCTCGGCCTGGTGCTCTTCGTCGAAAATAATCTCTGGGGATACTCCACGCCCGCTGATATGCAGTTCCGCGTGAAAGATCTCGCCGAGCGCGCTATCGCGTACGGAATCCCCGGCATAATCGTCGATGGCACCGACGCCTGTCAGGTGTACGACGCCGCCCATGAGGCCTGCGAGCGTGCCCGCCGCGGCGAAGGCCCCACCCTAATCGAAGCGAAAATGATGCGCATGAAAGGCCACGCCATCCACGATGCCGCCGACTATGTCCCCAAGCCGTTGTTCGAATATTGGCGCAAACGCGATCCGATTACCCGTTTCGAGAATTATCTGGTGAAAGCGAAAAAATGGATGACACCTGTAGAGAACGAAAAGTTAATCGCCGACGTAGACCGTGAACTCGAAGCCGACCGCAATTTCGCCGTGGCCTCACCGATGCCTGAGCCGGAATCCGCCGCTGGCGGAGTGTATTGCGAACAAGGATGTCACGAGATTAAGGCGAAGTACGGGACCCCGAAGACGACAATATCAACAGTTGCTCGTCCTAAGAAAGCCGAGCCAGCAGTGCATCTGAAATAATGGGTGTCGCTACCAGGGATCCTGATCGCCGTTTTCTGAAACCGACTATCTGTAACCCTCTCGCCGATGTCCGATCCGCACAATCACAACCACCACTCGATGGCGGTCAATACGATAAATGACCCGGTAATCACCGATACGGATTCTCCAGTGATCAGCTTCACCATGAAACTTTCGAACTGCAAGTGGAAAATGGTTTTCAGCTAGTTGGTCGATCTTTACAGCAATCCGCCGCCGTATTCGTCGGTCGAGTGCTTGAAACTCTCGTAGCGCTGACGCCGAAAACTCAATTGAGTAACGCATCTGCCGCGCTGCGGGTTACAATCCGAGATCCTTCTTAATCTTTGACCACGGAATTGTTGGTTCTTTCAATCTCCTCCGTACTTCCTCGAGGTCTGCACGGTCTTCGATTTGTTCCAACAGCTCCAGATCTTCAATCGGAACGACTGCCGCCACCGGTTTCTTACCGCGGTGTACTATGATTCTTTCGCCACCATAAGCAGCGCGGTTGACAACGTCGGAAAAGTTCTGCCGGGCTGCACTGGCGGTAAGTTTGGCTGGCATATGGGGCTCCCTTAGAAATCGGGTCAAATGTACAATTAGTATATTAGCTTATTTTGTACAAATTGTATACTAGCGCTCGGCGGGCCGTGCGCGGGCAGCAAATATATGCAACTCACCTATCTCGAAGCCGTCCGTCAGGGGATTAGTGAAGAAATGGAACGAGACCCTACCGTCTTCTGCCTGGGCGAGGATATCGGCATTTACGGCGGCGCGTTCAAAGTGACTGATGGGTTCATCGACCGCTTTGGCCCTGAACGCGTCATAGATACACCGATCGCAGAATCGGCAATAGTCGGAGCTGCATTTGGCGCAGCGCTAACGGGTATGCGTCCTGTTGCGGAATTTCAGTTCATGGACTTCATTGGTTGTGCCTTCAACCAAATCGTGAATATGGTGGCCAAGGCTCACTACCGCTGGGGCGCGCCGGCGCCTCTCGTGATTCGCGGCCCCAGCGGTGGCAATGTCCATGGCGGTCCCTTTCATTCTCAAAATCCCGAAATGTACTTCGTGCATACTCCTGGTCTGAAAGTGGTCTGTCCCGCGACTGCTTATGACGCGAAAGGTCTCATCAAGGCTTCCATCCGCGACAACAACCCCGTAATTTTCTTCGAGCACAAATACCTGTACCGCCGCATCAAAGATGAAGTGCCCTCCGAAGATTACATTGTCCCTCTGGGCAAGGCGCGCGTCGCCAGGGGGGGCAGCGACTTGAGCATTATTACTTATGCCGCGATGGTGCATGTCGGGATGGAAGCCGCTGAGATCCTTGCCAAGGACAGGATTGACGTCGAAATCGTGGACTTGCGCACCGTTTCACCGCTCGACCGCGAAGCAATCGCCAACACGGTTCGCAAAACCAACAAAGTCATTCTGCTGCACGAGGACGTGCGCACCGGCGGCCTCGCTGGTGAAATCGCAGCTATCATTAATGAAGAAGTGTTCGACGACCTCGACGGTCCCATCGTCCGCATCACCGCGCAAGACTCCCCGGTTCCGTTCTCTCCACCGCAAGAGGAATATTTCCTACCCCAGGTGAGTGATGTAGTTCGAGAGGCGCGTCGACTGAAGAAATATTGACACGTATAGTGGAAGCCTTCGCACAGGAGGGGAAATGCGCAATTTTATTCTGGGAGTGATTTTCACTCTGCTCGTCCTTGCTCTGGCTGGGTATGCCCTGGCAGTGCTCGGCTTTTTTCCCACCAGTGCTGACGCTACTCCACCCGCATTCGAGCGCCGTATCGCTGTGACTGCTGTGGATGCATCAATGGAGCGTCATGCACCCCGGGTCAACAATCCTGTTCCGCCCCTGGATGAGAATCTGATCGAGGGGATGAAAGTTTACGCCATGAATTGCGCGCTCTGTCATGGCACCTTGGACAACAAGCCCAGTCCGCTGGAGAAATCGTTCTATCCCGCGCCTCCACAGTTAATTCTTGATCCCCTCGATGATCCCGAGTGGCACACCTATTACGCTATCCGCACCGGGATTCGCTACAGCGGCATGCCTGCATGGAGTAAAGCCCTCAGCGAAGAAGAAATGTGGAAGGCCACAGCTTTTCTCTCCCGCATTCAGAAACTCCCTCCGGCCGTCCAGGATTATTGGAAGAAATCTTTTGGAGTTGCGCCGCCCGCTCCGGCTTCTGAAAAAGACACTGGGCATCATCACGATTAGACTCAGACTGCAAATGGGCTTCCTTATATATAATGTAGGTTTGCGCCTGGCCTAACTTCCTCACCGGGACCGCGCGAAAGGAAATTATGCCGACCGATATCGTCATGCCCCAGATGGGCGAATCGATCTTTGAGGGAACCATCACCAAATGGCTGAAGAAGCCAGGCGACAAGGTGCAGCGTGACGAGCCGCTATTTGAAATCTCTACCGACAAGGTGGATGCTGAAATTCCGGCTCCTGCCTCCGGCGTCTTGCAGGATATCAAGGTCGCGGAAGGAAATACCGTTCAGGTAAATACTGTGGTCGGAACTATTGCTGCTGACGGCGAAGCTGCCGTGGCGACACCCGCTCCTGCGAAGGCAGCTCCCGCATCTCAGCCCGCCCCCGCATCCCCCGACAGGAAAGAAGCAGGTACCGCCACGCCTCAGCCGTCCGCAGCCGCCCAGAAGGAAGTAATTCAATTTCCGCAGGAAGAAGATCACGCCCGGTCCTCGCCACTGGTGCGCAAAATTGCCCGCGAAAACAATGTCGATCTCTCACAGGTAGCCGGAAGCGGGCTAGGTGGACGCATTACCAAGCAGGACATCACGGCTTTTCTGGAGAACAGCCAATCATCCTCCACTCCTGCTCGATCCGGCGGCGCTACTGCGCCCGCAGTCGCCACTCCTGCTCCCAAGACTTTCCCCCCTCCGGCGGCCTTTCCGGGAGAACTGGTGCCTCTCTCCCAGATGCGCAAGATCATCGCCCAACGCATGATCGAGTCGCGTCGCACTAGCGCTCACGTCCACTCGATGTTCGAAGTAGACCTGAGGCGCATCGTCAATCTGCGCGACAAGACGAAATCAGCTTTCGAGCAACGCCACGGCGTGCGTCTGACTTTCATGCCGTTTTTCGTCCGCGCCGCCATCATTGCGCTGCAACAGTTCGCCATTGTCAACGCTTCTATGGAAGCCGAAAACATCCGCTACCATCGCCACGTGAATATGGGCATCGCTGTTGCGCTCGACTGGGGATTGATCGTGCCTGTGCTGAAAAACGCTGACGAGCTTAACTTTCTTGGCCTGCAACGCGGGATCACCGATCTCGGAGAACGCCCCCGCTCCAAAAAACTCAAGCCCGAAGAAGTGGAAGGATCCACGTTTACCATCACTAACCCTGGACAATTTGGCGCGGTCTTCGGGCTGCCCATCATCAACCAGCCCAACTCCGCCATTATGGGCGTGGGCGGGATCACGAAGGCTCCGGTTGTTGTCACCGACAGCGACGGCAATGATTCCATCGCGATCCGCTCACTGGTGCACCTGACGCTCGGCTACGATCACCGTCTCATCGACGGCGCCGTCGCCGATCAGTTCATGGCTTTGGTCAAAAAGACACTGGAGAATTGGAGCGAAGAGGTCGGATGATTACTGAGCCTTTGCCCAAATAGATGAGTTCAGACATTGCACCGTACCGTCGATAATTTTTCCCAACCCATCTTTGAATTTGGCTTCGTCCACGATCTGACGGCTGGTGACGGCATCTGTCAGAGACAGAGCAGCACTCACGAACGAGAGCGCCGCGTCTTTCTTCTCCGCTCCCGAACGATTTCCAAACAAGCCCTCAATGCCCTGCACCAATGCCGGAACAAATGAAATCCCTTGGAACAGTTTAGATAGAAAAGTTCATTGCTGTTTCTCCTTTATTAAGTTTTTGTGATTGGATGATCCGATTCTGGTAACTAAAATCGGAGAACTAAGAACCAGGAACTGTCGTTGAGAACCGGGCCGTTACTTGATTCCGAAATGGTCGCGCATCGCAATGGCAAGACTAATCACGACCGCGATTACGGCATTCAATAGCCGGTCATAGACGCCTCGTTGAATATCCGTTTTTTTCAGCGAATTAATTCGATCCTCAGCCCGAAACACAACATCGCTCACGACTGTGGTCGCCGGTCCCTGTCCATGGGATCCCCACCAGCAGCAAGAAAAAAAGCCACCCCAGTTGGCGGCGGCGCGCGTCGAACATAATTCCCTCCATGTTTAAAACCAGTCAGGCGTAGATATTCGCCTGACCAAGGGAGTTAAACCCAAGCCTGCTTCCATGTTGTTGTTCTGGGTCTTGAGCCTTGAAAAAATCTGAGAACTGGGAACAGCGAACCGAGAACTAATTTGCTATCTTCCCGCCTTCACTTGCTGCTGCAAGAACTTCTCCACGCTGCCCACGTACACATTGGCAAAATCTACGACCGGACGTCGTGCTTCAATCAACTGCATCGCTTCAGCCATTTTCCAGCTCAAGGAACACAAAATCGCCAGGGTCATCATAGGCGCGCGATGTACTCCAGCCGCGCAATGAACCAATAGCTTGGTGTCCTTCCCATCCAACGCACTCAACGCAAACTCCACGCCGCGCTGGAAAACTTCGGGCGGTTTGGGTTGGAAGTCGTCATCAATCGGATTCCAAAGCACCTTGATACCGTGCGGCTTTGCCAATGAAGTGTCGTCGAACTCGATCTGCATGTCGACAATGTGGGTTACGCCCGCCCTCGCCACCCCCGCCATGTTCTCTGCTGTCCAGATGCCGCCGCCCACCGCGATACGGCCTGTCACCCATGTCATG
>WNFD01004363.1_pt1 | contig 14202 bp, 13 predicted proteins | sample 5400491 | NCBI WGS metagenome assembly WNFD01 (sample SAMN13153343, study PRJNA577476) | soil metagenome | isolation source: 120 cm saprolite under Douglas fir tree site 2 hole 2 replicate 2 | place: USA:California | collected 2015-04-18
TGTGTCGCGGCGCGGCAGGGCGCGCGCCTCGCGCGTCGGCGCCGCCGCCGCGTCCGCGGTTTCGGACGAAGCCTGCGCGGCGCGGCCGGCGGGCGGCATGGTTGCCTCTTCAAGTGCCATAATCTGCGTCCTGTGTCTGTCCTGTCGCGGGTTGTTCGCCCGGCGGTTTGTTGTTGCATTACGATAATAATGCATTATTATGACCGTAATGCAATGCGCACGCGGCCAGGCCGATGATGACGTCGGCATGATGATGTGGCTGATGGCTCGGGCAGGCCGGCGCGATGCGATGGCGGGACCAAAAGGATGCGTTACGAAAAGGGACACAAGGATCTCACCCGGCAGCGGATCATCGAGGTCGCATCCGGCCAGTTTCGTGCGCATGGCGTCGCCGCGGCGGGCCTCGCCGGCATCATGACGGAGGCGGGGCTGACCAACGGCGCCTTCTACGCACATTTCTCCTCCAAGGAGGATCTGGTCCAGGCCGTGCTTTGCAATGCGCTGAACCGGCGCGAGCAGACGCTTCGCACCGCCGCCGAGAACGGCAACGGGCTCGAAGCCTTGATCCACGATTATCTGTCGCCGCGTCATCGCGACGATCCCGGTCGCGGCTGTCCGACCGCCGCCATGGTCGCGGAGATCGCGCGCCATCCGAAGAAGACGCGCGATGCTTTCACCGGCAAGATTGGCGCCTTCATCGACCTGATCGCGGCGCAGGTCGGCGGAGGCTCGCCGCGCGCGCGGCGCAAGACCGCGATCGCGGTCTACGGCATGATGGTCGGCACGCTGCAGCTCGCCCGCGCCGTCAATGACAAGCGCCTATCGGACGATATTCTGGAGGGCGGGCTCACCGCCGCGCTCAAGCTCGCCGGCGGGCGCTGACGCACAGCAAGCGGCGTAGGTTCGGGGCATCAGCCCCGCCGCCGGCCGAGCGCGATGTCGGCGGTTTCCGGCGCGCGGATGCGTTCGATCAACATCGGGATGCGGTCGCCGCCCCAGAACAATTCGCCGTTGAAGACCATCGTGGGCACGCCGAACACGCCGAGCTCTTCGGCTTCGTCGATGATGCGGTCATGCTCGGCCCGCGCGGGGCCGTTGACATAGGCCTCGAATTCGCGCGCCGAGCCGCCACAGTCCTCGATGACCGCGCCGATCTCAGACAGATTGTCGAGTTCGAGCTCGTGATTCCAGAAGCTCCTGAAGACCGTGTCGTGATAGCTCCGGAAAAAGCCATGGCGCTGCGCGAACAGCATGCCGGCGCTGGAATAGAAGGCGTCGTAGATGCGCCGCGTGCCTTTGAGGGTCAGTCCCTGGACGTTGGCGAAGCGCCTCGCGTCCATATAGAGGTAACGGACCTTGCGCCAGAAGTGCGGCGTCCGCTCTTCCACCGTGCCCATGAATTCGGGGATTCTCAAGGTGTAGGGCAGCCATTCGAGCTCGACGCCTTCCGTCTCCTCCAGCGCGAACAGCCGGGCGCTGGCGACGAAGGCATAGGGGCTCTTGTAGTCGCTGTAGATCCGGACCCGCGGCTTTGCCATCGCTGCTCTCCATTGCGGTAGGAAGATACTCTTGCGCGCAACGGAGAAGCGGTCAAATGCACAATTGCCGCATCCCATATCGTTGTCCGGCGTGGTCTCCGCGCAAGAGCTTTGCCCAAGAGTTTGGCCGGTGTCGCGCGCGAAAGCCGCTCTCTGCTTCGCCGATCCCGGTGCGGGCGCAGGCCTGTCGTGTCAGGCTCTAGGTTTTTGATCGAGCATGATCTTTTCGGAAAACCGCTACACACTTTTCCGGATCATGCTCTAATAGTTGACCCGCAGGCCGACGCCGCCATGGATCGTGTTGCCGACCGGCTGCGGGCCCAGCGTGCCGTTGACGAAGAGGTCGGCGATCCAGCCTTGGGTGATGCGGAAGCCGACCCGGCCGCCATATTCGAACCAGCCCTGATCGCCCATCGTCGGCGTCACGACGCCGTCGCCGGTGACGGCGGCGACGATGCCGGAATGGGTCGCAAAGGAATGCACATAGCCGCCGTTGATGTTGCCCTCGACGCTCGAACCGAACAAATGCGTCCACTGTCCGCCGATCTTGACCAGGTTGGTGCGATCGGTGCCGGTGGCGACCGTGGCGTCGAATGGATTCAACGCAGCCGCCGGATCCGTGTAGCCGGCGACGCGTTGCCACAATTGCCAGACTTCGATGGATGCGGCGACCTCGTCGCGCTGCGAGAGGCGGCTCACCCAGCCGGCGCGGCCATAGACGGCATAGTTCGAGCTGTTGGTCGAGCTGTCGAGCGACACCGCGCCCAGGCTCGTCGTATAGCTACGGCTATAGCGCACCTTCTCATACGGCGTCAGGATGGTGCCGATGTCGAAGAACGGCCGCGACGATCCCCAGTCGGTGAAGTCGTAACGGAGCGCGAACGCGCCGATCGGCGCGCTGGTCACATGGTAGCCGCCTTCGCTGTACTGCGTATAAGCGAGGCCCGCGAGCAGCGACAGATTGTTGGTCAGCTCCTTGCGGCCGTGAAGGCCGGCCGAGAACGATCCGGCTGAGCCGAACGCACTGATGCAATCGTGGCAGTTGACCTGCTCGTTGACACCCAGCAGCACCGTGCCGAGCACGCGGTTGGTGATCATCTGGTTGAAGCGCTGGTCGGCGAGGCCGTTGATCGAGGCGCCGCTGGAGTCCGCGCCGGTCACCGGCGGTGGATCCGGGGGCGGCGGAGGTGGGGGCGGTGGAGGCGGATCGACGTTGCAGGGGCCATCGCATTCGCAATCGCACTCTTCCGCGTGGGCATGCCCCATCGCGGCAAACGAGCACACGGAGATGAGCGCGGCGGAGATCGCGAGGCTACGTGCGAGCTTGATCATGATCAGCGCCCGCACAGCATGCCGGAATCGTCGACGGGCGCAGGCGCGGCGCTGGCGAGATCGGTGACGCTGCATAGTCCCGCCGACGACGCGCAGGCGGCGGCGAACGTCCATGGCGGCGTGTTGGTCTTCTTGATCGTGCTGCGCCGGCCGTTGGCCGAGGAGGTGATGATCGCGGTGTCGCCGGGCTGCTCGAGCTGGATGCACTGGGAACTGAGCGTGCAGACCGACGAGCCGCCTTCCTGCAGCACGACGGTCGTCTTGCCGCGTTCGGAGAGAATGTCGAGGATGGTGCCGCGCACGCCGATCGTCGCAAGCGGCGTCGAGATCTTGTAGGCGGCCTTTTCCGAATGCCCGGTGACGAAGCGGAATGCGCCCGACGTCATCTTCACCGCGATGTCGCGATATTTGTGCTCGTCGTCGAACACGGTGCGATCGAGCGTGATCGAGGCGTTGGCGCCGAGCGAAAGATTGGTGCTGTCCGCCATCACCAGCCGCGCGGCGCTCTCGAGGCCGGTGCGCACGGTTTCATCGCGCAGCACACCGTCGCCGACACTGATCTGGCTGGTCGCCTCCGTCGAGACGCGGAGGACTTCTTTCTTGACGACGACCGCCTCGCCGACGCGCGCCGGCGTCTGGGCCTTGGCGCGAGGCACCGCCATGGCGGTGGTCAGAAAAACAACGGAGCAAATAAGAGAACACGCGAGAATGTGATGACGCAACTGCATTTTACAACCGATCGATTTTCGTCCCAGGACGGTATCGGATGGTGCCCGCTCACGATATTGCAAAATTGCCACAAGCGCGGCCTATCAACCCGATGGTTAGTGACAGCGACATCGAAATGCGTTCAATGCGTCGATGGTTTTTCGTTCAGCCATCCGTCTGAAATCGCAACGGAATTGATCCAGTGAAATCCGCACGTGAATCGCAGTCGCGTTCAAGCGCGAAAGCTGCTGTCGCGGGAGGCAGCGTTTTTGTCGCTACCAGCAGCGTCCTCGCCGTCATCATTTTTCTCGTCGCGCATGCCGCGCTGCTGGCCGGCATGACCACGCCGGAGAAATTTGTCTTCGACGAAGCGCATTATGTGCCGGCGGCGCGGCAGATGCTGGAGCCCGTCATGCCCCAGCCCATGCTCAATCCGATGCATCCGCCGCTTGCGAAGCAATTCATCGCGCTGTCGATTCGCACCTTCGGCGACACGGCGCTGGGCTGGCGCTACCCGGGCGTGCTGTTCGGCGCGCTCGCCGTCGTTGCGATCTATCTCTGCGGCCTCGTGCTGTTTGGCGCTCAGATGCCTGCGATCGCCTGCGCGCTGATCGCCTTCTTCAACCAGATGCTGTTCGTGATCGCGCGCACGGCAATGCTGGATATTTTCGCGCTCGCCTTCGAACTGTTCGCCATCGCGGCCTTCATGCATGGCTTCAAGCAGCGGCGGCCCCATCTGTGGTTCGCGGCCGCCGGTCTCGGCTTCGGCCTGTCGGCGGCCTGCAAATGGAGCGGACTGTTTCCGCTCGCGGTCTCGATCGCCATCATCGCGGCGGTGAGGCTGATGGGGAGCTGGCGCGCGCAGTTCGAAGACGCCCGGGACAGCGACTGGTATCGCCCGGACCTCTGGCCCGATTTCAGGTGGTATCATTTCGCTGGGTGCTTCGTGCTGGTTCCCGCGATTGCCTATCTGGCAAGCTTTGTCCCGCTCTATGGTCTGTCATTGCCGGATATCTGGCAGGCGCAGCGCCGCATCTTCAGCGACAACACCACGACCGCGATCGCGGGCCACACCTATATGAGCTCGTGGCCGTCCTGGCCGTTCCTGGTGCGCCCGGTCTGGTTTCTGTTCGACAAGATCGCCGACGGCCGGATCGCTGCGGTGGTGTGCCTGGGCAATCCGCTGGTGCTGTGGCCGGCGCTCTTGGCGCTCGCGGTGGCCGTGCGCGATGTCATCGTGGCGCGGCGGACGGATGCGTTCCTGATCGTCGCGTTCTATCTCGGGCTTTATCTGTCCTGGGCGCTGCTGCCGCGGACGCTGGGTTTTCTCTACTATTATTTGCCGGCGGCAACGTTTGCGAGCCTGGCGCTGGTCTATGCGCTGCGGCGGGAGGGGTGCCCGCGCTGGTTGTTATGGGCCTATCTGGTCGTCGCCGCGGCGGGCTTCGCGGCGATGCTGCCGGTTTCGGCGGCATTCGTGGGGACCACGATGGCGACTTTCAACCGCCTGATGATCTTCCAGAGCTGGATTTGAGGAGCGGTGGGTTCCATGGCCCGCACCCCTCGACTTGCTGCCCCTCGACTTGCTTGACGCGATTCGCGCCGCCCGCCACCCTGCGCCCGCCGGAGATTCGGCAGCCGCCTGGAACAGGGGGGAATGACGGGCATGTGGGCCTTCTTTGAACGGTTGCTCGATTCCTCGACCTTGTCCCCACACGGCATATGCCTGTTATGGGAACCGGAGCTGATCTGGCTGCATGTCCTGTCGGATGCGGTGATCGCCGTGTCCTATTTCTCGATTCCGGTGGCGCTCTCCATCTTCGTATCGAAACGGCGCGACGTCGATTTCGGCTTCATTTTCTGGGCCTTCGCGGTCTTCATCATGGCCTGCGGTTTCACCCATGTGCTGTCGATCGTGACCTTGTGGGTGCCGGTCTATGGCATCGAGGGGCTCGTCAAGGCGCTGACGGCTTTCGCCTCGATCGTCACCGCGGTGGTGCTGTGGCCGCTGCTGCCGAAAATCTTGGCGCTGCCGTCGCCGGCCCAGCTTCGCGCCGCCGAGGCCGCGCTTGCGCAGGAGGGTCTGCACCGGCGCGAGGCCGAGGACATGCTGCGGCATGCGCAGAAGATGGAGGCGATCGGCCAACTGACCGGCGGCGTCGCGCACGATTTCAACAATCTGCTGACGATCATCAGCGGCAACCTCGAGATCGCCCAGCGCAGCCTCAATTCATGGAACGATGCCGGGCGGCAGCGGCTGATGCGCGCCGTCGCCGCTGCCGCCAGCGGCGCCGAGCGCGCCGCGGCCTTGACGCAGCGGCTGCTCGCCTTCGCTCGCCGCCAGCCGCTCGATCCCCGGTTGGCCGACGTCAATCAGTTGATCGGCGGCATGTCGGATTTTTTCCGGCGCACGCTCGGTGAGAACATCGATCTCGAAATCGTCGGCAGCGCCGGGCTATGGCCGGTCGAGGTCGACCCGAGCCAGATGGAAGCCGCGATCCTCAACCTCGTGGTCAACGCCAAGGACGCCATGAAGGACGCCGTGGCCGGCAAGGGCAAATTGACGATCGCGACCGGCAACGCCGCTATCGACGAAAGCTATGCGCAGCACAATGCCGGTGTCGGAGTTGGGCAGTATGTTCAGATCTCGGTCAGCGACACCGGCAGCGGGATGTCGCGCGAGGTGCAGGAGAAGGCGTTCGACCCGTTCTTCACCACCAAGGAACCGGGGCAGGGCACTGGCCTCGGACTGAGCCAAGTCTACGGTTTCGTCAGGCAGTCGGGCGGTCACGTCAAGATCTATAGCGAGGCTGGCAAGGGCACGACGGTCCGGATCTATCTGCCGCGGGTCCATGGCGCGAGCAGCGCGGCCAGGGACGACAAGTTGCCCGTGGTCGGCAGCAGGAGTCGCGAAACCATCCTGGTGGTCGAGGACGAGGCCGACGTCCGTGCCTATCTGGTCGAGACGCTGCGCGACCTGAACTATCGCGTCCGCGAAGCGGCGAATGGTGCGGCGGCGCTGGCGATGCTCGAGACCGAATCATTTCGCGTCGACCTGCTTCTGACCGACATCGTGATGCCCGGGATCAACGGCCGTCAGCTCGCGGACGCGCTGCATCGCCGCCAGCCCGAGCTCAAGGTCCTGTTCATGACAGGCTATTCGCGTGACGCGATCGTGCACCAGGGCCGGCTCGATGCCGGCGTCTCGCTGCTGCAGAAGCCGCTCAACCAGGCCATGCTGGCGTCGAAGATCAGGGAGATCCTCGACAAGCCCCCAAGCATGGGCGGGCAGGCCGCCGTCAGAAGCTGAACAAGGACAGCCGCCGCCAGACGATACGGTTGCGGTGGAGCTGCGGCACGTAGATCGGAAACGGCTGCAGGAACGAGGCATAGCCCGGCGCGCGGTGGCGCGCCGGACGCCATCGACGCTCCGGCGTAGCCTCGCTCGCAGCCGCGTCGTCGCCTGCCGGCGGCTGGGCGGTGGCCTTCGGCACGATCGAAGGCCGCGCCACGCTGACCGGCGGCGGCGTCCGGGTCTCGGCCTGGGGCGGCGGCGCGGCCGCGGCCGGCGGTGTCGTCGCTTCCTCGGCGTGGCCGGGACGGGGCAGCGCGACGGCAAGAAGCGCAGCCAGTGCAAGACCGTAAATGGATGCTTTCATATCAATCATCACCTCAATGCCTTCAACAACAGCTTCAAAGCAAAATCCGCCTGCCGCGCGGGGCGCGGCAGGCGGATCGTGACGGCGCCGGTTACTTCGACGCGGTCTTGGTCTCCATGTTGACGACCTGGACGCGGCGATTGACCGAGTCCGTCGGATCGTTCGCATCCTTCAGCTTGGTCTTGCCGTAACCGACGGTGACGAGGTCGCCGTTGGTGAGGCCGTAGTTCTCGACCAGATAGCGCTTGATGGTATCGGCGCGCCGCTCGGAGAGGTTCTGGTTGAAGGCGTCGCCGCCGATGCCGTCGGTGTGGCCCGCGACCACGAAGGTCGAGCCCTTTAGTTTCGGGTCCGAAAGCGCTTCGCCCAGCGCCTTCACCGAAGGCATCGAGGCCTGGCTGATCGAGGCCGAATTGAAGTCGAAATTGATTTCCAGATCGATGTTCGGCTTGGTCGTCGCGATCTCGGCGATCTGCTCGCGCTCGCTGAGCGACAGCGACCGCGTCTTGCGGTTGCGCAGGCCATGCAGGAAGCTTGTCTCCTTGGCCTTGACGGCAGGATCGGGCAGCGGCGCCTGCTGGCCCGTGGAGAGGCCGCGGGTCACGGGCTTCGGCTGCAATGCGTGGAGAATTTGATCCGCCGACACATTGCCGTCGGCGGCGAACGCGAGACCGGCGCTCATCGACAGCGCGGCGCAGACGGTCATCGCCTTAAGTCCGGAAAATTTCAAACTGGTCATTGTCGTATCCTCGTTGTGACGGTTGCAAATCGGCCTGTTCAGCGCTTTGATGCCAGGACGATAGGACGGGCCCAAAGTGGCGCATGTGATGAAAGTCACGCGGCAGACGGCGCCGGTCATGGCGCCTGTGCGGCTGCCTCGCGTTGAGGCCTGTGATCGGGCGTTTTTCCTGGCGTTCTCGTGCTCTTTGGTGATCTAGATCACATTCTACGGATGTGTCCGGGATCACACTGCGTCATCGGATCGGCCTTTTGGGGGCCCCTTGGGGCCAAGGCCGAGGGCAGGGGAGAACGGGATCATGCGTTTCCTTATCGCAGCATTCTCAATCGCAACGTTTCTGGTCAGCGGCAGCGCGGCTTTCGCCGACAAGCGCGTCGCCTTCGTGGTCGGCAACGCCGCCTACAAGAGCGTCGCGCCGCTTCCGAACCCGGCGGTCGACGCCAAGTCGATGGCCAGGGTGTTGCGCAATGTCGGCTTCGACGTCGTCGAAGGCGTCAATCTCAGCCGCGACGCGATGACGGCCAAGCTGCTCGAGTTCGGCAAGAAGGCCGAGGGCGCCGACGTTGCCGTGTTCTTCTATGCCGGCCATGGCATCGCCATCGACGGCACCAACTACCTGCTGCCGGTCGATGCCGACCTCAAATCCGAGATGGACGTCAAGCTCGGCGCCGCCATCAATGTCGACCTGACGCTGGAACAGACCATGAGCGAGGCCAAGGTCAAGCTGGTGTTCCTCGATGCCTGCCGCGACAATCCGTTCGCGGCGAAAATCCGCTCCGCCAGGACCACCCGCAGCGTGAACGTGGCGACTGGATTGGCCGAGATGAAATCCGGCGAAGGCACGCTGATCGCATTCGCCACCGGTCCGGGGCAGACCGCGCTCGACGGCAAACAGGGCACCAACAGCCCGTTCACCCGCGCGCTGATCGCCAACGTCGCCCAGCCCGGCGTCGAGATCCAGCAGGCGATGACCAAGGTCCGCGCCCAGGTCAACGAGGAGACCAGCAAGAGCCAATTGCCCTGGGGCCACACCAACCTGATCGGCAGCGTCTATCTCAATCCGGTCGGGGCACCGGCCGAGGGGACGGCGGAAGCCCAGAACGGACCGGCGGTCACCGCCACCGCGCCGTCCGATGTCGAGCTCGAGTTCTGGCGTTCGGTGAAGGATTCCAACAAGCCGGAAGAGCTCAACGCCTATCTGACCAATTATCCGAACGGCACCTTCAAGTCGATCGCGCTCGCCCGTATCGCCACGCTTCAGGATGGCCCGTCGACCACGACCCGCAACCTGACCGCCGGGATCGATCCCGCGACCTTCAGCGAGGAGGCCAACCAGGCCAGCGAAGACAAGATCGGCCTCGACAAGGGCCAGCGCCGCGACGTGCAGCGCCGCCTGACCGGGCTTGGCTTCGACATCAAGGCGACCGGCAAGTTCGACGACGCGACCCGCGCCGTGATCACGCGCTGGCAGGCGGCGCGCGGCTACCCGAAGACCGGCTACCTCAACAATTTGCAGCACAAGGCGCTGCTGTCGGAGATCGTCGCCACCCGCGTCTCGTCGTCGGACGAGTCCGGTGACGAGGGCACGCATCATGTCCGCCGTGGCGGCGGCAGCCGGCATTATCGCGGCGGCGGCGGTGGCGGACCCGGCGGCCTGTTCGGGAACATGATGGGCGGAATGTTCGGACGCCGGTAGCGCACGATCCGGAGCAGCCTGCCCGCGGGGGATAACGCCCCGATGGGCGGGCCCCCGGGTTTTCCCTGCTATCAAACGCACGCAGTTTGCGCGAAGATCGTGCGCAGATTGCGAGTCGGCGGGCGATGACGTTTCAGCCTGAGGTGGCGGCGCCTGGATCTGTTTCGCCGGAACGCTGGGCCGTCATCGGAGACAAAAAAGCGTCATCGGTGCTGCCTATCGTTCCCTTGTGCCGACCTCGGTCTCAAAGCAGTCGCGGCAGTGCCGATCCGCGGACAACAAATCGGCCAGATAGAGTCGTAACGCCTCGATCAGGAGAATGCCGAAACGCCGAAAATCGACTGCTATTCAACTGCTAATTGAACAATAATCAATCAACAAGTAATCAAGAAAAACGTTGCGTCGAGCAAGGCAGGGGCCGTGATTTCGTCAGCGAAACGTCAAAATGACTATCAGGGGTCTCGTAGCGGCGCGCCGGAGCGAACCGTCTACATCAGTATGTTGCCGGTCTTGATCGGCGCGGCCATGATTGCGGTGGCGATCCTGCTCTCGACATTGATCAATGCGCTCGGTACCCGCTATGTCGGGATCGAAGGTCCGACCGAGGACAGCGCCTGGCTGATCGACCGCCTGAACGGCAGTATCTACCGCTGTCAGGCGTCGGTGCGCGGCAAGGCCTCCTGCGAAACCGAGATAGCGATCGGCAGCGTCGCCGAGCACACCAAGCCATAAGCGGCTGTTCAAGCTGGCCCGTGCCGGGCAGGTGCGGAGTTGCCGGCCGCCCGCGCCGCGATTGGCCAGGCGCCGCGATGCGGTTGCAACGCAGCATTGAAAAAATGTCTTCTCCGCGAAACGTTCCGGGTGGAAAATACGTATCCCGTTGGCCGGCGGTCCCGTCGGCTTTTTCCCAGCGAGGTTCGAGATGAAGACATTGATCACTGCCGCGATGCTGTCTGCCTCCGCGTTTGCGCTGACCCCGGCCTCGGCCGCGATGATGGCCTGCACCGGCGACAACATGATGAAGTCCACCACCATGATGATGTCGATGCCGGAATCGCCCGGCAAGATGGCCGCCAACAAGGAAATCGGCATGGCCAACACGGACATGAGCAACGGCAAGATGAAGAGCGCCTGCACGCACTACATGAAGGCGCAGAAGGCCGCGATGATGAAGTAAGACTGCCGCCGGTCTTTGCCATCGAGGCCGCGCCGGATTGTCTTGGCGCGGCCTTTTCGTGATTACTCGCCAGCGTCGCGAATCCGGCTAGATTGTCGCGCGATGGCCCGCGCTGCGAAATCTCACCCCCTCACCAAATCTGAAGCCCGCCGCATCTGGCTGCGCGCGCAGCGGCTCGATACGCCGGCGCCGTTCGGCGACGGCGCGCAGGCCGTGGCCGACGCGGTCGCCCATCTCGGCTATGTGCAGATCGACACCATCAACGTCATCGAGCGCAGCCACCATCACATTCTCTATACCCGCATCCCCGCCTATCGGCGGGCCGACCTGCGCCAGGCCCAGAGCGCCGACAAAAGCGTGTTCGAATACTGGACACATGCGCTGTCCTACGTGCCTTCGAAGGATTTCCGCTTCTTCCTGCCTTCGATGAAATTGCACAAGCGCGAGGGCCACCAATGGTTCAAATCGGTCAAGCCTGAAGACACGCGCAAGGTGATGCGGCTGCTCCGCCAGGGCGCGCTGACCATCCGCGACATCGAGGATGACGTGCTGACCGAAAAGGAGCATCTGTGGGCAAGCCGCAAGCCGTCGAAGCGGGCGCTCCAGCTTGCGTTCTATACCGGCGCGGTGACGATCTCCGAACGCAACGGCATGTTGAAGACCTATGAATTGACGGCCCGGTATTTCGGCTGGGACAGGCCGCCGAAGCCGGCCACCGTGGCGGAGGCGACCGCCTATCTGCTCGACCGCGCCTTGCGCGCGCAAGGCGTCGTCAGCCTGGATTCGATCTGCCATCTCGACGCGCCGAGCAAGCCGGCGGTCCGCCGCCTGATCGAGCGGCGGGTGCGACGGAAGGAGCTGCTGCCGGTCGCCCTCGAAGGCGCTGGCAAGACGGAGCATTGGGCGGCGCCCGAAACGTTGGAGAATAAGACGTCGCTCGAGGATACGACGCGCGAGACCCAGGGCGAAGGCCCGCTCGTGCACATCCTCTCGCCGTTCGATCCGTTGATCATCCAGCGCAAGCGGACGCATTTGTTCTTCGACTACGAGCACCGCTTCGAGGCTTATGTGCCGAAGGAGAAACGCCAGTTCGGCTATTTCGCGCTGCCGGTTCTGGTCGGCTGCGACATCGTCGCCGCGCTCGATCTCAAGACCGACCGGCAGAACAGGAAGCTCCTGATGCAGAAGTGGACCTGGGTCGGCCGGGGCAAGGCCGCGAAAGGCGAGGCGCGCAAGGATCTGAAGCGCCGGATCGAGCAAGAGCTTGATCGCTTCGAGCGGTTTCAATTGGCGGATTGAGGCGAAGCGTGTCCACCAGTTCAGCCGGAGCAAGAAGAATGGTGGGCACGGCGCAAGTGCGCCTTTGCGCCACCCTACGCACTCATCAGAGAGAGGAAAATCATACCGCAGTCGTCGGCCCGAACATTCATTAACATTCACGAAATGATGATCACTGACGATTGTTGACATTCGTCAGTGAGTAGTCGACATTCCTCCATAGTTACAGCGGAGGGAGCGTCCGATGTTGGTCCGGTCGATTTTATCGAGTTACTCCAAGCTTTTAGCAGGCGCAGCGCTGGCATTGGTCGCGATTGCGCTTGCCGGTTGCAACGACAGGGTCGCTGAAAAGCCAGCCCCGCAGCGGCCGGTCCTGGTTGCAACCGCCCATTACGAGGCCGAGACCCCCGAGCGCAGCTTTGTCGGCACCATCCGTCCCCGGATCGAGTCCGATATGGGCTTCCGCGTTCCCGGCAAGGTCGCCAAGCGCCTGGTCGAGGTCGGCCAGACCGTCGATATCGGCCAGCCGCTCGCCACCCTCGATGAGGTCGACCTGAAGCTGCAGGCCGAGCAGGCCGTCGCCGAATTCACCGCGGCGACCGGCGTGCTGGCGCAGGCCTCCGCCGCCGAGCAGCGCGCCAAGGATTTGCGTGCCAAGGGCTGGACCACGGACGCCCAGATGGATCAGGCGAGGGCGGCGGCCGATGAGGCCCGCGCGCGGCTCAATCGCGCCGAGCGCTCGGTCGACCTGACCAAGAACTCGCTCTCTTATGCGACATTGGAGGCCGATGCCCCCGGCGTCGTCACCGCGACTCTGATCGAGCCCGGCCAGGTCGTGGCGTCCGGCCAGACCGCGATCCGCGTCGCCCGCTTTGCCGAGAAGGAAGCCGTGGTCGCGATCCCGGAAACGCTGGTCGGACGCGCCAAGAGCGGCACGGCCTCCGTGACGTTGTGGTCGGAGCCCGGCAAGAAGTACACCGCCAAATTGCGCGAGATCGCCCCCGCCGCCGACCCAGCCACCCGCACCTATCTCGCCAAGTTCTCGCTGCCCGAGGCCGGCGACACCGTCTCGCTCGGCATGACCGCGACCTTGACGCTGTGCGACAGCGCAAGCCAGCGCGTGGCGCGGCTGCCCCTGTCCGCGCTGTTCAACGAAGGCGACAAGCCGTCCTTCTATGTCGTTGAGGATACGGGCGAGATCGTGCTGAAGCCGGTTCAGGTGAAATCTTACGAGAGCAACGACGTCGTCATCACGGGCGGCGTCGACGAGGGCGCGAAGGTGATCGCGCTCGGCGTGCAGAAGCTCGACCCGAGCCAGAAGGTTCGCGTCGTCTCCGCACTGTCGTTCTAAGTCGCCGTCAACAACGAATTTCCCGTCATTGCGAGGAGCGAAGCGACGAAGCAATCCAGGGCCGTGACATCCAACTCTGGATTGCTTCGTGGAGCCTGTCATCCGGCGGCGCTTCGCACCGACCGGGTGGCTCGCAATGACGGTCGTAACGGTTTCGGATCATCTTGGAGGGTGCGATGAAGCGCTTCAACCTTTCGGCCTGGGCAGTCAGCCATCCCGCGCTGGTGCTGTTCCTGGTGGTGGCGCTTGGCGTCGCCGGCTTCTTCTCCTATCAGAAGCTCGGCCGCGCCGAGGATCCCTTCTTCACGGTAAAAGTGGTGAACGTCTCGGCGATCTGGCCGGGCGCGACCGCCGCCGAAATGCAGACCCAGGTCGCCGACCCCATCGAGAAGAAACTGCAGGAGCTGCCGTTCTTCGAGAAGGTGCAGACCTACTCAAAACCGTCCTTCACAGCGATGCAGGTCACATTCAAGGATTCGACCTCGCCGAAGGATGTGCCGTACCTGTTCTATCTGCTGCGCAAGAAGATCGCGGACGTTCAGGGCCAGTTGCCGGCAGGCCTGCTCGGGCCGGTCGTGAACGACGAGTTCTCCGATGTCGATTCGATCCTCTACATGATGACCGGCGACGGCGCCGACTATGCGGAGCTGAAGAAGGTCGCCGAAGGCATGCGCCAGCGGCTTCTGAAGGTGCCGGGGGTGACCAAGGTCGACCTCTACGGCAC
>WNFD01005571.1_pt1 | contig 14199 bp, 25 predicted proteins | sample 5400491 | NCBI WGS metagenome assembly WNFD01 (sample SAMN13153343, study PRJNA577476) | soil metagenome | isolation source: 120 cm saprolite under Douglas fir tree site 2 hole 2 replicate 2 | place: USA:California | collected 2015-04-18
TCGCTTGCCGAAATGGAAGCCATGGCGCACCAGATCTTCGAGCACCTGCCGAAGGGCTTTCGCAAGCTTTGCGAGGGCGTGATCATCCGCGTCGACGATTTTCCGACCGACGAGGTTCTGGATGAAATGGACGCGGCAAACGAATTCGATCTGCTCGGCCTGTTTCAGGGCATAGGCCTGCCGTTCCGCAGCCATGACGACATCGCCCGCCTGCCCAATATGGTCTGGCTCTACCGCCGGCCGATCCTGGATTATTGGGCCGAACATGACGAGACGCTCGGTCATATCGTCCGCCATGTGCTGATTCACGAGATCGGCCACCATTTTGGTCTGTCTGACAGCGACATGGAAGCAATCGAGGCGGCAGCAGGTTAGGATTGCGCAATTCGGCCTTTGATTGAGCCCCTATTCGCGATAAACCACCGCCCAACGGCCTATCCTTCAATTTTTGCCGGGAAGTGCGTTCAAATGGAAAAATTCACCACGCTGGAAGGCGTCGCGGCGCCCCTGAAGATCATCAATGTCGATACCGACATGGTGATTCCCAAGCAATATCTGAAAACCATCAAGCGCACCGGCCTCGGCAAGGGGCTGTTCGCCGAACAGCGCTACAAGGATGACGGCAGCGAGAACCCGGATTTCATCCTCAACAAGCCGGCCTATCGCAACGCCAAAATCCTGGTCGCGGGCGACAATTTCGGTTGCGGTTCGAGTCGCGAACACGCGCCCTGGGCGCTGCTCGATTTCGGCATCCGCTGCGTGATCTCGACCTCGTTCGGCGACATCTTCTACAACAATTGTTTCAAGAACGGCATTCTGCCGATCCGCGTCACCCAGGACGACCTCGACAAACTGTTCGACGATGCCGAGCGCGGCGCCAATGCGACGCTGTCCGTCAATCTCGCCAAGCAGGAGATCCGCGGCCCCGACGGCGGCACGGTGAAGTTCGAAATCGATCCATTCCGCAAGCACTGCCTGTTGAACGGCCTCGACGACATCGGCCTCACCATGGAGAAGAAGGCCTCGATCGACGCCTATGAGGCGAAGGCGAAGAACGCGCGCGCCTGGGCCTGATCTCAACGTCTACCAGGCGAGGCGACGTGGATGCGGCCGGACGTCGTCACCTTCTGGCATGGCCCGCTCGACCGGCTCCGGCAGACCTGCCTGAGATCGCAGGTCGCGGCAGGTCATAACGTCACCGTCTACAGTTTCGAGCCGCTCGCGGGATTGCCCGACGGCGTCGGCAACGCCGAGGCCGAAGCGGTGCTGTCGCATGGTTTTGCCGAAAGACTGCGCCCGACCGGCCCCGATGGGGTATGGCGCGACTGGACCACCTTGCAATTCAGCGATTTTTTCCGAATGCGGCTGATGGCGCAGCGCGCAGGCCTGTGGCTCGACGCCGATGTGCTGCTGCTCAAGCCGGTCGAAATCGATCCCGCAAAACCCTATTTTGCCTGGGAGCGGCCGCGTCAGCTCGGCAATTCGGTGCTGTATCTGCCATCCGGCGATCCCATCGTGGCGGCGTTCGCCGCGCTGATGCGACAGAACGAATTGACACCGGACTGGCTGGCGCTGCGGCACCGGCTGATCTTCGCCCTTCGCAGGTTGCGCGGTTTGAGGCGGCTCTCGGATGTTCGTGTCGCGATCTATGGTCCGGCGGCGCTGACCGCGCTCGCCCGCCGCGCCGGCGAACTGCACAACGCCCTGCCGAAGAAATCGTTTTATGCGGTTCATGCCGAACCAAGACTGTTCTTCGAGCCCGCGGATTTTTCAGTGCTGATCGGCGACCCCGAAATTATCGGGCTTCACATTTCCCCGAAAGGCCGCGGCAACCAGCCGCCCGTGGCTCGCATCGCCAGATGCGAGACGGGTGAGGGGTCACGACCTCTCGATAGGCCGAACCCCCTCATCCGGCACGGACTTTCGCATAGCCGGTGCAAGGCATCGGCGTCCCTTTTCAAGAACGGCGGCCGAAGGCCGCCTATGGCCACCTTCTCCCACAAGGGGACTATTTGACCCTCATAGAGCCTTCTGCTACACCATGGTCCAACCGTAACCACTTGAAATCCCTGATATCGGCCTCACATAACCTCATAGAGCCTCTAGCAGGGACACCCACTGTTCTAGGACACTTTGAGGGGCACCATGGCCCGCAGCATCTATAGCGACAAGCTCCGCAATCGCACCAACCGCCTGAAGCTCCCGGTCCGGAAGAAGCCCTACAAGGTCTTGATCGCGCCGGGCATCTTCCTTTGCTACAGGCGCAACACCGGGCCGGGCACCTGGAGCGTCGAGGCCGGATGGTTGAAGCGCTTTGCGCTCGCCGACGACTACGAGGCCGCCAACAATGTGAGCGTCCTGTCGTTTCATCAGGCGCAGGCCAAGGCGCTGAAGCTGGTGCGCGGCAGCGAGGGCGGCGACAAGCCGATAACGGTCACTGAAGCGATCGACACCTACGAGACCGATCTCGCCGTGCGCGGGGGTGCTAAGTACAACGCGACGTCGGTGCGCAACCACCTGTCACCGGCCATGTTGTCGAAAGTGGTGATGCTGCTGACCGAGGCAGAGCTTGCGGGCTGGCGCAACGGGCTGGTTGCCAATGGCCTCAAGTTGAGCAGCGCCAATAGGGTTGGGAAATCGTTCAAGGCTGCGCTGGCATTAGCGGCCAAGCGTGACAAGCGCATCACCAATGGCGCCGCATGGAAGAATGGTCTGAAGCCGCTGAAGGCCAAAGGCCATAACAATCCGCCACGGGACAACTACTATCTGGCCGACGGCACTATCCTCGCCGTCGTCCAGGAATGCTACGCCGAGGACACCGATTTCGGCGCGCTGATCGATGTGCTGGCCGGGACCGGGGTGCGCGAGAGTCAGGTGCTCAAGCTGCGGCCCGACGATCTGCGCGACGATGACACCAAAGCGCCGCGCCTCATGATGTGGTGCAGTGCCAAGGGTCGGGACCGCGATCCTGAACAGCGCTCGCTGCCGATATCGCCAAAGCTGGCGACGATGTTGCGCAGGCGGGCGATTGCACGAGGGCCAAGCCGTCCGCTGTTTGACCGGATCTGGAATATGGCGCTACGCTTTCGCGTCGTTCTGGAACGGCTCGGGCTTGATCTGACGTTGTCACCGTATGTGCTCCGGCATTCGAGCATCATCCGCCAAATTCGGAGCAATACGCCGTTGAGGATCATTGCTTACGTCCACGACACCAGCGTGATTGAGATCGAGCGTACCTACGGCCGCTACCTGGGCAACGCTTCGGACGACGCGCGCAAAGGGTTGCTCGCTGATGCGGTAGCGCCGCCAGTGGACAACGTGGTGGCGCTCGGGAGGCAGACATGACCGTACGCAAATTAAACCGGCTCAAGAATACGGCCTATCACGAGGCCGGACATGCGGTGATTGCTCGCGTGCTCACGCTTGCCTGTGGTGGTGCAAGCATCAAACCCAATCGGTCGTCCTATGGACGCAGCGCAGGCGTTCACTACGAGATATGCGGAGAGGAATGGACGAAGCGCGGCAAGAGGCGCGGCACCGCGAGGAATAGACAGCGTGCAGCTTTGGATGCCGCGATCATGACGGCCATGGCTGGCGTCGAGGCTGAGGTGGAAATTTTCGGTGCTTCGTTGGACGGCAGCGGCGAAGCAGACATGGCGCGGGTCGAGGAATGGTCGTTTGACGAACCCGTCGACTGGCACAAGCGAGGAGTTCGCCTCCGTGCCATGACGTGCATGCTTATTCGTCGTCATCGGGACCGAATTGAACGTGTTGCTAGGGAGCTACTAAAAACGACCACCATGAGCGGACGGCAACTCGACAAACTCGTTGGCAGAAGCGTCAACGACGTGAAGGTCAACGCGCCGTTTTTTGAAGATGATGCGAGTACCATGACTCGATAATATGCGACCGGGCCGAAACGCTGTCAACGTTTCGACCCGGACGACTAACCACCCAGTGGAGTAAACACATGGGCAAGGCTGACAGCGACTATACACCAGAACAACGCGCCCTAATCAAGCAGGTTGCTGAAAGTCCATTCTTGAAGAAGGTCGCGGCGGACTTGCGCAGGGCGGCCGAGGATGCGGCGGCGATGAATGCGGCTCGGAAGCGTATCGATCGGTACCATGCCATTCGCGATGGACAGATTTCGCCGCAGTCGCCAAAGCTGAAACACCACCAGAACAGCACACCACTGCCAATCGACCGCGCCAGGCGAGCAATACGTGAGTATTACCCGAGCGGCGCAGATGAAGTCTCGACCGCAGCCGTTACTAGAAGGCTTGCCATCGGACTAGAGGACGAAAACAAACAGCTTGGTGTTAAAGCTCTGTCTTACGACACAGTCGCCCGCGCACTTGGCCGCCGCTAACTAAAAATCCGCAAAATCCGCATGCTGATGATGCGTACTCGCGTTGTTGGTGTGCGCGGCTGCATGCTGCCTTCCGTCACCTCAACGGAGAGACAGCACCAATGGCAAATCAATCCAAGGCAAAAGGGGCGGAGGCGCTGCAGAAGGCCGGCATTGCGCGCCGGTCGTTCAGCATCCAGGAATTTTGCGCGCGGAACGGAATCTCGGAAGGACTCTATCGGACGCTCCGCAAGAAAAAGATCGGTCCAGCTGAAACGCGCATTCGGGACCGGGTCGTCATAACCGACGATGACGAAACAGAGTGGCTGAAGGCGCGCAAGATCAAGGCCGATACTACAACCATCGAACCAGCATGAATTGAAAAGGGCGGCCCGGAGGAATCCGGCGACCGCCCTTTCGTCGTTACGCCGATCGCGCCGCCAAGCGCGACCAAAATCACTCTTCCCGCGACAGGAATTGCCACCATGCATATGCTCTCGCCACCCGTCCCGCAAGTTCCATCCCGCCCCCTCCCCGAATCTGATGACCCATACCCGGCGGTTGCCCGGCTAAACGCGCGCTGGCGGGTGGTCGTCTGCCGGGACGGCATCCAGTGGATTCTCCAGCGCAGACATGGCCTAGGCGACCCGGAAAGCTCGGTAAGGACGGTTTGGAACGGCCGGGGTAGGTCCAAAACCGCTTTACTGCGCTGTTGGCGTGAACACGCGGGGCCAATCGAGCCGGCGGCCGCGGCCGTCCTGGCCACCCTCCCTAATTGGGTGGAGGGCAACCGATGATCAGGTTCCATGGCGGATACTCGGCCGGCGCCTCACGGCTGTTCCTATTCAACATCGTCGACGGTTCAAACCTCAACATCATGCCCGACGACGTCATCGCCGCCATCGACGAGGCGCGCGAATCGGACGGCCGCTGCCTGACCTGCCCGGCCAACCTCAAGTCGCCGACAACGTTCGCGGTCCAGCATCGCACCGGCACCGGTTACGAAGTCCCGCTCGCCCGCGGCATATGCACCAGCTGCGCACAGCGATGCGATTGTGCTGAGTTGCGACGGCGCGCCCAAGCTGCGTATCATCGAGGCCCGGGCCGATGACCGTCGACATCAGCACCCGCGGCCGCCGGTACGGCCATCTCATTGTTGCCTACACTGATATCAGCGGCCGCAAGGTCACCTGTTATTGCGTCTGCTCGAGACAGGTCAAAGTCGCAGCTGCCGATCTAGTCGCCGGCGTCGTCACCTCGTGCGGCTGTCGACCTGCAAGTCAAGAATATCACGAACGACGCGTTGAGCTTCGCGCGCAGCTTCAGCGTGAGATCATATTTGCCAGCGCGCTGAGGAGATCATCATGACTGATATCGTCATCATTAACCCCGCTGAAGAAATCCTGCGCCGCTTCGGGCCAGATCCGCATCCGACTTTGATAGACGACGACCCGGACACGTTCTGGGTGGGCGCGTGTCAAGCAATGCTGAAGATGGAAAAGAAGTGGACCCAACATCATCAGACCTTTGCATGGGTCGACGTTGGCCCAAGTTGCGCAAAAGCAATGCGACTGCCGCATGACGTGACCACGGCTAATCGCCTGTTAGCGCGCCGCCGTGAATTACTCGGTAACGTTGAGATTTGAACACCGCGATTGCCGGTCCGCGGGATTCATGGCCGGTTAAAGGAGAGAAATACAATGACCACGAAGACTGACAAAGAAGTTTACGACTGCTGCACCGGCAAGCTTTTTGGACACGTAGTTGACGAGTCGAAGTTGACCAATGCGCAGCTGTGTGAAGCGATCTCCGATTACGAGGGCGGCCTGTGCGTCGTCCGGTTACCAAACGGTTCGCACGTTTTGATCAGCCCGGACAGCGATCGGTGGGAGCCGATGTTTAACAACACCTTCAATAGGCAACGGCAAACCGCCAAGGCAGCACAGCTTCGCAAAGCATATGGCGGCTGAAGACGCCAAGCCGCGACCGCCGGTCAACAACACGGCGTCGTCATTCCCGGCGACGCCGCTTTCATCATCAATAGGAGATAAACAACATGGCTACCAAGAAACCGAAGGTCGAAGAGAACGTCATCCCGTTGAAGATCCACAAGCCGAGTCGCTTGGACAAATTCAAGTCGAAGAAGCCGGGCACTGCCGGACTCGAGACGGCCCCGGAGGTGCTGTCCATTCTCAAGGTCGGCGATACGAATGATTTTGTGCGTCTGCACCCGAATGAAGACGAATACTGGTCCGATGAAATGTGTTTCGTGTCGGTCCCTATCAAGGGCGAGAAAAAAGATCGGCTGCACATCATCGATGAAGAGCTTGCGCTGCGCTACTTGCCCAACAAGAAGATCCGGCGTTTCCGGCTGGCCTTGGCTACCAAGCCGTATGACGCCTGGTTTCTCTGTATGGTGCCGAGCGTGCACCTTGATAACCAGTGGAATAACGACGCGTTGAAAGCGTGTCATCAGGCGACGACCCATTGGATTCAGGTGTCGTCCCGCAAGGAAGAGAGCCCCGGCAGGGAAGGCTACAAGATCGATAAGGCGAAAGATGTGGACGCCTTCCCGGAGCCGAAGTGGCCATCGCAAACGTTGGAGGAGCTGATCGAGTTGAGCTTCAACGGTGCGATGATCGAAACCGAAGACGATCCTAGTTTGCATCGGCTGATCGGCGCCCGGCAAAAAATGTCGTGAGCCGATACAGGAAATACTTTCGGGCGACCGTCGTATGTGACTTCGAATATGAGTGCGCACCCGGCGGTTTACCGAACGTCCTATGTATGGTGGCGTATGTGCTTGATGAAAATCTCAAGCACATTCGCACTGTCCGTCTATGGCGTGGTGACTTCGGGGTGGCCCCACCATTCGACATCGGACCCGACACCTTGTTCGTCGGTTATAGTGCCTGGGCGGAGCTCACATGCTTCATGGTGCTGGGCTGGAAATTTCCTGTACACATTTACGATCTGCACACTGCCTACATCTCGGTAAGCAATCTTCTGTTGCCCTATGCGCCGGATGAGACCCGCAAGAAGCCGCGCAAGCGATTGTCGGATGCATGTCGCGCCCATGGCGTCGCCGGTTGGGAAGACATCGATAAGGCCGAGATGTCGAAAGACATCGGCGAGGGCAACTGGCGCAAGTACGGCCGCCCGATGGTCCTGCAATACAACGAGGAAGACGTCAAAGTCTCGACGACGTTGTTGCGTCGACAGTTACTAGGACATGGCCCGTTCAAGCCGGTCAATGTCGAGCGGGTAATTTACTGGTCCGAGTATAGCGCCAAGACGGTTTGCCTGATCCAGGCCAAGGGTATGCCGATCGATATGGTGTTGTGGAATCTCGTGCAGGAGAACCTGGCCGCCGTCGTCACCGCGCTGTTGCAGAAGTTTGATCCGAGCTTTGGCCATCCGAATTCGATCTATACGCCGGATGGCGAGTGGCGCGATGAGCGGTTTGAGGCTTGGCTCGTCCGCGCTGGCGTCCCGGCATGGCCGCGGCTCGAGAGCGGCAAGATCCAGATTGACGGCGACGCGTTCCGGCTCATGTACCACGTGCATCCGGCGATCGAGGGGCTGCATGCGTTGCGCGACGCGCTCGGCGTCATCGTGCGGGCGAGAATTCCGATCGGCCCGGACGGCAGAAATAGGCCGAGCTTGTTTCCATTCGGGACCGCGACCGGGCGCAATGCGCAGGCCAAGAGTCTGTTCAACGCACACGCTGGCATACGGTCTTTCATGTTGTTCCCGCAGGGTACGATTGCGGTGTATCTCGATTGGCGATGTCAAGAGGTTGCCGTGGCCGCGGCGTTTTCCGGCGATGAGCAGCTGATGGAAGATTATGCCAGCGGCGACATCTATCACGCGCTGGCGAAAATGTGCGAGCTAACCAGCGATACCGACATCAAGCGTTGGAAAGATCAAAACAGCGGCCAGCGCCAACAGATGAAAAGTCTGCAGCTGGGCATCAATTACGGGATGGGCGTGCGCTCGCTGGCCAAAGGCCTGGGCCGTCACCGCTTGATTGCGAGCGAAGTACTTATCCGACATCAGCGGCGATACCCGCGGTATTGGGAATGGCGCTCTGACAATGTGCAACGCGCGATGTTTGATCGCCAGATGGAAGCCGAATACGACGGCTGGCCGCTGCACATCAGCACATCACCTAATAAACGCACACTGTACAATTTTCCCATGCAGTCCGGCGGCGCCTCGATGCTGCGACTGGCGGCGACGCGCTTATGCGAAGCTGGCCTGATACCTAACATGCTGGTGCATGATGGCATCCTGATCGAGGTTCAGGATCAGGAGCAAGTCAACCAGGTGGCGGAGATCATGCGCGCCGCCGGCACTGAAGTTTGCCGCGGGTTCGAGGTAGGCGCCGATGTCGATTTTGACAGCCGAGAAAAGGGCCAACGCTTCATCGACAAGCGGGCCGTTGCCAAGGCGATGTGGGCCACGATCATGAATGTGTTGCGGGAGATTGGTGCGTTACCAAAAACAGGAGGACTGTGAGATGTCGAAGACGATCAGGAATGGGAAGTTGGTAGAGCGGACACCGGAAGAGCAGATCGAATTTGATCGGCTCAAGGCCGAATATTATGCCAACGTTGATGCACCAAATTCCAGGAAGCGGCCAAAGTCAAAAGAGCATTTTGCTAAGATCACAGATATACGGTTTGAAAAATTGATGCACATTGAGTCTGGCGCGAGTATAAAAATTTTCATCGTCTTGGCCTATCAGAGTTTCAAGCATTGGGACAGACCGTTCCAGATATCGACGGATGACTTCGTCAAGAATGGTTTCAGCTGTGCTACACAAAAGCGGGCACTCATCCAACTGGAAAGGGTTGGCCTGATTTCGGTGAAGCGGAGGCCCCCGAGGCCGCCCGTCATAACCGTACTTTAGTGGCTCATCCATGAGCTAGTAGGCTCATTTTACTAGCTCATCCGTGAGCTAGTAGATTTTCCAACAACAGTGATGTTGTTCAATATTTACAGGCCTAATTTGCATTTTCGAGGAGGTGGTTTTGTCTTCTTTATCTTCTATCTCTTCTTAAAGTAATAGAATCAATAGAATCATATGAATCTAAGGGTATGAATCTAAGGGTAGAATCTAATAGGTATTGGTAAGAGATATCATGGAATCGGATGGAATCGGATCGAATCGAATCGAATCCAGGCCCCGGAGGTTTAGATGGGCAAACTTACACCGCGTTACCCGCCGGAAGAGAAGGCCCGGCTGTTGGCTTGCATGAAGCCGGTTGAGCGTTGGACAAAATACGAGCAGCAACTTTGGGCGAGAAGTCATTACGGGTTTCGTCACTTCGTTGCGCCGAACGTGACGCCGATCGAACACTATCGCCCGCAGCCGATTGGATTCTTCGAAGCGTATGGACGCGATAACTCGCCGCGACCACGACGCACGCGACCGCCGCGGAAGCCGGCTGCCTAAGTCGCGCCAATCACCTAACCGGCAATTTGCCGGTTTATTTGGTTGAGAAAACGGAGGCGGGCAATGTTCGTGCATCACCAGCTAATCAACACCGATCCGTCCGCAACGGTGATGATGGTGCAACGGCTCATCGAAATCAAAACCGGTGATGCCTAATCCGCACATACCAATCGATAATCAACATCCATTCAATCAACTTAAGCAATAAGGAATGGCGGGTGCTGTCTTAAAATATGCGGGCCGGGGGGCGGGTTGCTTTTTGAGGAGCCCCCAAGCTCGCGGAGCGGCCCCTCGTCTCGCTGATAGAAAGGGGTAGTTTTTACTGCTTGGTACAAAAAAATGCATCCAATGGATACAAAAAATAAGGAGGATTGTAAATCTAGCATCTGCAACAGGGCCATATCGAGGTGCCGAATTGGGAGCCGAAATCGGAAAGATTACCGATGGTTCAATTGACATCCCCACTTGACATCCCCCGTAGCAGCAAAATCAACCACTTGGCCGTGCGATTTGGTAGCCCGTGGGATCGCAGTTCGTGCAAATGCGCTTCTCTGGCAGCCGGGTTTGTGGATTAATCTCCCTAGCTTTGCCGAGCGATCTGAGAGGGGAGAGACGCTGTTCCGCTGGTTAGGGACCCGGGCAAACCCTCTCCGGGTCCCGCTTCCCTATTGGCCTTCGAAACAGACCCCAAGATAAGGCCACTCCAGTCAGCGGCTTGGCACCCACTCTTTGTTCTAATAGCTCATGACGAATGAGCGACCCGCAAGCTGGCGAATGCCCTCCCCGAAGCAGATGGAAAAGTTGGCGCCCGCGACCTTGTAGAGCGGGGCCTTAAGGAGAAGGGGAAATGACAATCAGGGCTCTGGTCATTCTCGTTGCGATCTGCTTTTCAGCAAATGCCCTCGCTAAGGATAAGCTACCGAAGGTCGGCAACAAACCGCTGGTTCTAGTAAAGCCGAAAGAGCCAATGGGCTGCAAGCTCGTCGGAACGGTGAAGGGCACCAAGCTGTGGGCTGGTGATTGCGTAGCGTCGGAGCTTAGGGGCGCGACACCCGCGACGGAAACGGAATCCTTGCCCGAGCAAGCGCCACCAGGCGAGAAACAGTAGAGCTGGGGCTGAAGGCGAGGGGAAAATAGAGACTGCTTTCGAGCAAAGAAAGATGTTGCGATGACCGGCAAAGACGCTCCGCCGGAAGTCAAGATCCGGAGTTATCGGGATTCTCCGATTTGCGATGTCGTGGTTGTCGTTCACGGCACGGAAATGATTCTCCGCTGCCCTGACTATCGCCAGGCGATGCGATGGGCGCGCGTGGAACGTAAGACATACAAAATTCCCGAGCCCGATATCGACGTTGCAGCCAAAGCTGAATCCCGCGACCTGCCACTTTTCTTGCGTTCAGATAGAAATTGATCTTTGCTCGGCGCGAAACACTGGGGGGCTGAGGGAGAAGGGGAAATGACATTCGCCAACCATCTCGAGCGCCAGTTCATGCAGCGCTTGCGAGGGGCTGGCTGGGTCAAAGCGAGTGCTCTACCTCCGAGCCCGCGACTCGTGCAAACGCTGCTACAAAAAGGCTGGATCGAAGAACAAAATCAGGGTCCGAAAAATGAGGTCCTCTATCGGCTGACCGAAGAGGGTTTGGAGGCTAAGAAGTTGCCCATCCCAATCCCACAGCGAAGGCGACCGTACTCGAAGGGGAAATGATTAGTGATTAGTCGCGACACGAAAGCGCCTGAGTAAAAATCGATATTGTCAGCGCAGCCCGCTCGCGCGCACGAGCGCTGCTAAAGCTATTACCCTGCCAAGACAGGGTCGATTCCCCGGTAGAGCAAAAACTAACCGCCTCCGGGCGGTCTTTGTTTGCCGAATTGCAAAGCCCTCACAAGCGGCTTTCGTGCGGCTGGGCGCGCTGTCCTAATTAGGACACTCGCATCTGCAAACTAGGGCACTCCATATCCGGAGGGTCCGGGCATGAGATTTATGTTTTGGATTTTCCTGGCTGCGGTCGCGACGGTCCTATTTTCATTTATCTCTGACGCGGCCTTAACGCACTGCGCGTCTATGCCCATTTTGAAGGTGACGGGCTGGTGCGCGTAACATGTGGAAAGCCAACCCTCGAAAGAAAAACATTGGTTTTCTCACGACACCAAATCATCGCCAGATTCAATGACTGATATTGTCAGCGCAAACCCGCCCGCCGCGCGGGAGCTGCTAAGCTAATCCTGCTAAAGATAGGGTGCGACCCACAGACTGACCGCCTCCGGGCGGTCTTTATTTGACCGGCAGCTTCCCATGCTGCCGCTCAACCTCTCAAAATGTAAATCTCTCGAAGCTGCTTCTGAATAGCCTCAACGCGCTTTGCGCAAAGAGGGTTCTGGATTCGGCTTTTCGCACTCGTAACGGCCATCCAGCCGGGATCGGGAGACGGCACGATAGCGATAGCCGTTGTCGGTGAGCAATCGTCGAATGATTCGCCGCTGGCTCGCCTTTGGGTTGGATGCTCATGGGGCTTCTTACCGTCATTGTCGGTTCGATCAGCCTTTATCAAGCAACTCGCGATCTCAAAATCGCGTAGCTGAGCCAGGAGTGCGCATCACCTCGCGTAAAGCAACGGGCTGGAAACGGGCGTTCGACGATCCGATCGCCCTGCCACGTGGCTGCCAGCTCGTCACCCTCGAGGACGCCGCGAACTATATCCAGAAGCTTCCTGAGGCAGAGCAGCTGCTCGAGGAGTGGCAGGCCGCGGTAGAAGCCCTGCTCATGGTCGTCTAAACCGCCGGAAACGGCTCTATGATCGTCGTCGGCCCTGACGTCGCCCACCACAGCGCAATCGCGACCGCTAGCACCAAGTAGTCATGCGCGCCCGTTCGGGCGTTGTGGGTCGCCCTACCCGCGTCTGACACCTTCCGCAAGTCCTTCAACTCTTCCTGCAGCGCGCCCGCATCGGACAACGAATATCCCGGTCCTCTAGCCTGCCGGCGGGGCAGACCTACGCCCTGGAAAACGGGCGGTTTCGGGCGCATATTCCGAGAATGGCGACAATTGTCCGATGCAATTGCGGCGCCGAGTACAAACGCACTGAAACAAAGTTCTTGGTGCCGCACACGGGTGACGCGGTCTGCACGGTCTGCGGGGCCGCGCTAGAGTCGTGGTGGAAAAGCGCCCACGTTCCGCATTCGAACTCATCAAACGTCCAGACAGGAAGCCGGCATGACTAGCCGCGACATTCCTATCCTCCTTGCCATCTTTTTCTGCGTGCTAGCCGCGACCGTACTCACATGGTGGCTTTCAATGAAGGCAATCGAATACTTCATGCAGGGCGGTTGAACGCGAAGAAATGAGGCGTTGCTTATTTGTAGGAGTGCTCCGTGATGCAATATCCGCATTGGTTGATGGTAGCCGGAGCCGTCTTTGTGGTGCTCGGATTTATCGGCTTTGCACTTCACAAAAACAACGCTGAGCAGGTTGAAAATAATCTGAAGCAAGAAGCCCCGCCGCCTGAAGAACCCGCGGAGCGCCGGGACTTGCTCACCAAGGGCTTGACCGAGTTTCGCGAGGAACGGATCGATCTGCCGAAGGCGAAAGAAAAATGAGCGAGCCGAATATGCTCGATCCGAGGCCAGAACTGCCGGACGACACGCTGATCAGCGATGTTGAATTTCCGGCGCGAATTCGCAACGTGTTGGCGGCCGCTGACCTAAAGACCGTGGGCGAGGTGCGTGAGATTTCGGACGACACGTTGCTCAGCTTTCAGGATTGCGGCAAAAGCTCTGTCGCCTTGCTTCGTGAGACCCTGGGCTTACCATCGACCGATGGGGTCAGACCGTTGGGCAAAAAGCCAGCCTGATTTGCTGATGTGACAATTCCCCCTGGGGACAGCTTTCGCGCGCCGCCGCTTGAGGGGGGTGCGGTCAGAAATTCAGATCGGCCGGTGCCGCCGCAATCGTGAACGCCGGTAATGAGAGTCTGGCTTCTTCATCTTGTGTATTTGACGTCAATGATCGCCGCGACGGCGGTCTGGTTACGGTTGATCTTGGAAGGCCTTGAGTGGGTACTCGGCTTCTGATTTCCCCCAAGTCAATCCACTATCTTTCGCGCGGGAGTCATTGACACAACCGGGGCGTGAGAGTGGGATGGGCCTAGCTTTCGAGACGGTCTTTCCCAAGACGGTATGGGCAACCGAGCCTAGGTTTTCGTGCCAATCTTGTGACCAATGGGCTTTCCTAGGCTGTGCACATGTAATTAAACTTTCTCGGTGGGACTCTTTCTGTTCAATGCACAGACGTTGCCGGAGGGGCGTGGCAAATCGGAACTATTTCCAATTACGTCCCCAGAGGCGTCCAGGTCTAACAGCCAAGCGAGAGGAGCGGCGTATGAATGGCCTAA
>WNFD01011830.1_pt1 | contig 14199 bp, 7 predicted proteins | sample 5400491 | NCBI WGS metagenome assembly WNFD01 (sample SAMN13153343, study PRJNA577476) | soil metagenome | isolation source: 120 cm saprolite under Douglas fir tree site 2 hole 2 replicate 2 | place: USA:California | collected 2015-04-18
GCGACCTCGGGTTTGAACCAGCCCTTCAACTTCACCGTCGCCATTTTCGATTTGCCGATAACCGCCAATTTGCTGGCGATCACATATTCTTTCTGGTCGGAGTTGCCGCTGAGCACAATCAGTGTGGGCATCTTCAACCGGCCCGCGAATGGCGAACGCTCGCCCATCGCCGCCGCTTGCTGCAGCATGTCGCGGCGCTGCTTGGTGTCCAACACCATCGTTTCGTTAATCTGCGGCGCAGGCTTGCGGCGCGCCGAGTCCACCGCGATGGGCATATCCCCGCTGGCATCCACTTTGATGTGGTGCTTGCCGATCCAAATCGAATCGCCGTCGTGCAGCGTGGCGCGCTCCACGCGCAAATCGTTGACGAACGTGCCGTTGAGGCTGTCCAGATCCTCGACCACCAGCCGCCCGGCCTCGAAAAACACGCGCGCGTGATGATTCGACACGGCCAGGTTGTCGACCGGCAAATCGTTGTCCGGGGAGCGCCCAATGCCCACCGGCCGGCTGCCGATCGGCACTTCCTTGACCAGCTTGTTTTCGAACATCAGGCTCAGCTTCGCCATACTACCTTCCTCCCGCGGTCCCGTTTCCGGCCGCATGTTTCCGCGCCCCCGGGCGCAGCCACGAAAACCAACCCTTGGATTCCGCTCCGATGCGCACCACGATCACGGTGATGTTGTCGGAGCCGCCGCGATCGTTCGCCAGGTTCACCAGCTTCTGCGCCGCCTTGGTGGCGTCCGGTTCGGACTGCAGGGTGCCCGCAATTTCCGGCTCGATGACCATGCGCGTCAGCCCGTCCGAGCAGAGCAGCAAGATGTCACGCGAGATCACCATGAGCTCTTCGGTGTCCACTTCCACATCCTCTTGCGAGCCTAGCGCGCGCAGCAACACGCTTTGCATCTGGCTCTCTTCCGCTTCCGCCGCGGTCAAAATCCCCTGGCGCACTTGCTCGGCCACCAGCGAATGATCGCTGGTCAACTGCTGCAGCGTTCCGCTCCGTAACAAGTAGGCGCGGCAGTCTCCCACGTGCGCGATGCTCAGTCTCGAGCCATCAATCCATGCCGCGGTCAGCGTCGCGCCCATGCCGTGCTGTTCGGTGTGCTCTTGCGCCGAAGCAAAAATCTTTTTGTTGGCCAAGTGTGCCGCGCTGCTCAACCGTTTGGTCTTCTCGCTCCACAACACTTGCTGCTCGCCATAGAGCGTTACTGCCGGATTGTCCAGTGCCTCGAGACAATGCTTAACGACTGTTTCCACTGCCAACGCGCTGGCCACTTCGCCGTGCGCTTCCCCGCCCATCCCGTCCGACAACACAAACAGGTGCAAGGGGGCGACTATGCGAAAGCAGTCCTCGTTGTTGGTGCGCACGCGGCCCACATCGGTCACGCCGCCGCTCACGATCTGCACGGAAACTCCCCTGCCTTAGCCGAACACACCCGGCCTGCACGTAGCGCTGGCAACCCCGTTCCCACGCTAACAGACCCGCCAGCCTCCCGTAAGGCAATGAACCCTACTAATTACTCGCTTTTTCGCCACATTCGGGCGGTGCAAGACAAGGGGTTCGGGCTACGGTGCAGCAAAGCGGACCTCGTGCGATGGCTCTTCTCGTCTACAATCTCGCCATGCTCTCCCTGCATTCCGCGTGGTTATTCGTGATTGGGTACGCAGTGTCGTTGACCTTCCCTTTCCCGCTTTTGCCCCAGCAGCCCCCGCCCGCCTCTGCGGCTCGCACTCTGCTCCTCCCAAAACGCATCGTTGCCGGCGAAACCGCAACGCTAGCGGTGCTCGACGCCAATGGCCGATTAACGCCCGGAGTTACAGTGAATTTTTCTGATGGCGAACGCCTTGCCACCGACGCCACCGGGCGCGCCTTGTTTGTCGCTCCTCTGAATCCCGGCGTAATCTACGCGACCATAGCCTCGCGGCCGACCCGCGTTTTCACTACTATCCTAACGCCCGCCGAAATTAGCTCTTCCTCTCTCCGGATTTCCTCCGCGCCCCGCTTTGCTTCGCTGGCTGATCGATTTGAACTTTCCGGCAGCGGCTTCTGTGGGGAAGCGGACGCCAACACGGTACGTGTCGCCGGGAAGCCCGCCTTGGTTCTAGCCTCCTCGCCGGCCGCTCTGATCGCGCTGCCGCCAACCGAACTGGACCCAGGTCCCGCAGCCGTCGAAGTTTCTTGCGCCAAGCGCTCTGCTCCACAGTTTTCGATCACGTTCCTGGCTTTGACCCTGGCCGCGGATTCCTCCCCGCTCGCTCCAGGCGAGCACTGTGTGCTGACCGTGCATGTCAGCGGCACCGCCGCCAAGGTCCCCCTCGAAGCGCGCAATCTTTCGCCCAACGTAGCCCAGCTAGCCGGGGGCAATCCTGCGAACGCTTCCAGCAGCGGTGGCGCGCAAAATACCGCGCAATTCGAGCTCATCGGCCTCGGCCGCGGCAGCTTCCGCATTTCCGTGCGCCTTCTGCCCACGCCAACTCCCTTGCGCCCTTAGTCCCCGTCTGTGTAGATTGCTCCCAGAAACAATAAAGGCGCCCGTCCGTCTACACGCTAGGGCGAAACGGCATTCCAAACTTGGGTAGAATTGCGTGCCGGCCCCGGCCCGCCTCGCCCGGTGGGAGACGCAAACCATGCAAACTCTCTGGCAAGACATCCGTTACGCCATCCGCATGCTCACCAAGAACGCGGCGTTCAGTTTCGTGGCTATCCTCTCGCTGGCGCTCGGCATCGGCGCGAACACGACCATCTTCACCGTGGTCAATGCCATCCTGCTCAATCCACTGCCAGTGAAGGACGTCTCCCGCGTCGTCGAGGTGGACACTGTTGACTCCAAGACGCGCGTGACCGCCGCCAAAACCGTCAAGCTTGGAATGTCCTACCCGAATTTTCAGGATTATGCGCGCCAGACGCAGCTTTTCTCAGCGATGACCTGTCTGGTCGGCCCGCTACCACTGACTTGGAGCGGCGGCGCCGAACCCCGCCAGGTTCAGGGGCAAATGGTCAGCGCCAGCTATTTTGACCTGCTCGGCCTGCGCCCTGCCGCCGGACGCTTCTTCTTGCCTGATGAAGACACCAAGCCCAGCGGAAACAATGTCGCCGTGCTCAGCTACAGCCTGTGGACCAACAAATTCGGCGCGAATCCCAATGTGGTCGGCCAGACCCTTGCCCTCAACGCCACACCGTACACCATCATCGGTGTCGCCCCGCACGGCTTCAAAGGCACCTTCACCTTTCTCAACGCCGAGGAAATTTGGATTCCGGTAAGCATGTATACGCAAGTGCTCGCCGGCTTTTTTAAAGATAATTTCAACGATCGCCGCTTCCTGGCCACCACGGCCTATGGCCGTCTAAGAGATGAAGTGAGCATGGCTGGAGCGGAGGCTTCGCTTAAGACGGTTGCTGCTGGCCTCGAGAGCGCTTTCCCCAAGGATAATGCCGGCCGCAGCGTAGCTCTTACGCCTCTTGCCGAAGCCGCCGTCGGTGTCAACAATCGCAGCCAAATCACGCTCGCCGGCGGCCTCATGATGGGCATCGTTGGACTTGTTCTCCTGATTGCCTGCGTCAATCTCGCCAACTTGTTGCTCGCACAAGCCGCTAGCCGCGAGAAAGAAATTGGAGTCCGAGCGGCCATGGGTGCCAGTCGCGGCCGCGTCATCCAGCAACTCCTCACCGAAAGCATGGTGCTGGCCTTTCTCTCCGCCCTCGCCGGCATGGCCATCGCGTATGGTGGGCGCTCGGCATTGTGGTCGTTCCGTCCTCCATTCGTCGCGGACAGCGGCCTCGACCTTGGCTTCGATTCGCACGTCCTGCTGTTTACGACGGCTGTCGCGCTTCTCACCGCCGTCCTCATCGGCCTAGCTCCCGCGTTGAAGGCTGCACGCCCTAACATCATCGAAGTCCTGAAAGTGGGCGGCCGCGGCAACACCGTCGGATGGGCGAGCAGCCCTTTCCGCAGCATGCTGGTAGTCACCGAAATCGCTCTCGCACTGGTTGCGCTGGTCGGCGCGGGCCTTTTCGTTCGCAGTATGCAAAACGCGCAGCGCATCGACCCCGGCTTCGAATCCACCAACCTCTTCATGTTCAATTTCGATCTCGGCGCTCTGCACTACGACGAAGGGCGCGGCCAGCAATTCTTCCGCGCCGCCATCGAACGCGCCAAAGCGTCTCCCGGTGTAGAGTCCGCTACCATCGCCGATGCTCCGCCGTTGATCCCAGCATTTTCTCGCACCATTTTCCCTGAGGGCCAGGATGAAGCTTCCGGATACCGCGGCACGTTGACGCAGGTTAATGATATAGCTTCAACATTTTTCGAGACTCTCCGCATTCCGCTCATCGCCGGCCGCGAATTCACTGACTCCGATCGCGCCACCACCAAACCGGTGGCCATCGCCAACGAAGCCATGGCCAAGCATTTCTGGCCCAATGAAAACGTCGTCGGCAAACGCTTCCACTTTCACGGAGATCCCACGCTGCGCGAAATCGTCGGCGTGGTTCGCAGCACGGTGGTGAACAACATCGGAGAGGAGCCGCAGCCGGTCGCCTATCTGCCTCTGACGCAAAACTATTCACCCGCCGTTATCATGCAAGTGCGCACCAGCGGCCGTCCCGAAGCGCTCATCTCCACCGTGCGCGCCCAAGTACAATCGCTGGATTCGAATCTCGCGCTCACCAACGTGCAAACGATCGGAGAGCTGCTGAGCCAGGGCCTATGGGCTCCGCGCATGGGCGCAGCGTTACTCGCCGTCTTCGGTGCACTCGCACTCGTCCTCGCGGTGGTCGGCGTCTACGGCGTGCTCTCCTATTCCGTCAACCAGCAAACCCGCGAAATCGGCATTCGCATGGCTATGGGCGCGCAAACCGGCCGCGTGCTCCGCCTCGTAGTCGGCCAGGGTATGCGCCTCGCCGCCGCGGGCCTGGCGCTCGGCTTGCTCGTCGCTTTTGCCGCCATGCGCCTGCTCGGCAGCTTGCTGTTCGGCGTCAGCGCCCACGACCCGCTCACCTTCGGCGCCGTCTCGCTGGTCCTTGCCCTGGCAGCAGTCCTCGCCTGCTACATCCCCGCGCGTCGCGCGACCAAGGTCGACCCCATCATCGCCTTGCGCTACGAATAGCAGCAAGACACGGTATCGCCGGGGTCGCGCCCGCCTTTTCGGGCTGAAACGGAAACAGGTTCCATTCGTCTTGTACTTTGACAAAAGAAGCGGTATCGTTCCTGTCGAAGTGCAAGGGGAGCGTACCGCCGCTGCGGCCGCGAAGACCCGTACCTGATTTCGGGAGCGCCTCATGTTCACCGACCTTCTCTTCCGCCTCCGCGCCTTGTTCCGCCGCAACAATGTGGAAGCGGAACTCCACGCCGAACTCCGCGCCCACCTCGAAAACGAAATCGCAAAATGTGTAGCAGCAGGCGTCCCGCGAGATGAAGCCGCGCGCCGCGCACGCTTAGCCCTCGGTGGCCTCGAACAAATCAAAGAGCAATGCCGCGAATCCCGCGGTACCCACCTCCTCGAAACAACCATCCAAGACACCCGGTACGCCTTCCGCATGCTCCGTAAGAATACCGGTTTCACCGCCGTCGCTATCTTCACTCTCGCCATCGGCATCGGCGCAAACTCTGCAGCTTTCGGATTGGTCGATTCCTCGCTATTGCGCGGTTTGCCGTTCCGCGAACCCGAGCGGCTCGTTCATGTATGGACAACCGATGCAGCGGGCGATCTGCACACGCCGTCTCCGGCGGAATATTTGGCCGTACGAAAAAGCAGCCAATCGTTCGGGCAGGTTACCGGCAGCGGATGGATGGATTTCTACTTTGAGAATAGTGCTTCCGCCGGAGAAAGCCTCGCGGGATTTCTTGTAACTCCGAACTGGCTGCCAACGCTCGGCATTCAGCCCATCCAGGGCCGCAACTTTCTCGATGAGGAACAAACCCCGGGCCGCGACGCGGTCTACGCTTGCTGGCGTACTCGTTTTCACTCCGACCGGCACATCGTGGGAAAGCAGATCGCTCTGAATCGACGCAGCGTCACGATCGTCGGCGTACTGCCGCAGTCCTTGGGCCCCTACTACGAAGACACGGACGTCTTCGCTCCTCTGGTTCTGGACTCTTATAAAGAAAACGGGATCGCGCGAGCCGGGATGGTCCGCGTCCGGATCGTGGCGCGCCTCAGACCAGGGGTAACGCTGGACCAAGCACGTGCGGAAACGGAACTAATCGCGCAGCAACTCCGCGGGCACCGCCCTGCAGCCGATCACAGCGGACATTTGGTTGTCGAGGATTTTGCCGAAGTGTTCCGGCGTCCAGGCCCCACCCGGCAAAATGCACTGCGCGGAATGTGGATGACGGCGTGCGCCGCCGGACTCGTGCTGTTGATCGCCTGCGCCAACGTTGCCAGCCTACTGCTAGCGCGCGGTGTGAAGCGCCAGAGGGAAGTTGCCCTCCGCGCAGCCCTCGGCTGCTCACGCGCGCGAATGATTCGGCAATTGCTAACTGAGAGCACCCTCTTATTTGTTTGCGGCGCCGCCCTCGGGTTGATCGTCTTGCAATGGTCTCGGGACATCATCACAAGAGCCGCATCCGGCTTGGTCCCCGGAACGTATCTGCAGACCGACGCACGCGTTTTGGCCGTGACAGTAGGAGTGTCCTTTCTGACCGCGCTCATTTTCGGAATGATCCCGGCGCTCCACGCCACTCGCGTCAATCTCAATGACACTCTGAAAGATGCTGTTCCCAATGCGCCCGGCGGCTCACAATCTCGGACCACACGAAATCTCTTGGTCGTATTCCAAATTGCTCTGGGCATGATGCTGCTCGTCGGCTTTGGCCTGCTTTTTCGTAGTCTTCGCAACGTGGAGTCCGCATCAATTGGATACGACCCGCGCAATGTGCTGACGGCCACTCTCAAGCTGCCGCCATCGCGTTACACCGAGCCATCCGCTCGAGCTCGCCTGATCCGCGAAGCCGTCGAGCGTGCCCGATTGATGCCCGGAGTCGAGTCAGCCGGCGTCACCGACTCGCTTCCTATGTATGGAGCGGATAGCGCTCAGTTCAAAATCGAGTCTCCGTCACCAAGAGCCCCTAATCAGGAAGAGCTATATTTCGTCACCATAAGTCCCGGTTATTTCTACACCCTGAAAGCTCCCATGCTCTCGGGACGTTCTTTCCAGGAGACGGACTCGCGCGCGTCGAGTCTGGTTGCCATCGTTAATGAAACCTTCGCCAAACAATACTTCCCGCGAGCTAATCCTGTCGGTCATCACATTGCATTTGCCGATTCCCCTGCGTCTTGGATAGAGATCGTCGGCGTGGTTTCCGATTTCAGCCAGCGCAATCCAGAAGAAGACTCGCGGCCTCTCGCCTACTTTCCTGTTTCGCAAATGCTTCCAAGGCAATGGAGTCTTGCGATTCGCATGCGCGCATCGGCGGACTTCTCCAGCGGCTCGCAGACGCTTAACAATTGGCTTGGCCAAGTGGATCCGCGGCTTTACTGGCAATTTGGCAGCATGCAACAGGAGATTCACGATTCTGAGTCCCTGAGCCTGCGCCGCCCAATTGTCACACTACTGGCTTCTTTCGGCGGATTGGCGTTGATCCTCGCGCTCGTGGGCGTTTTCGGTGTGACCTCGTACTCCGTTACCGAACGCACCCGAGAGATTGGCGTCCGCGTCGCCCTGGGCGCGGCTCGCATCGAAATTGCTCGCGTCGTGTTGCGCGAAGCGCTTGCCATCACATTCGTGGGCCTTGTCATAGGTACACTGGCCGCATTTGCAATGACGCGTTTTTTCCCCACTGCGCACATAGGTTGGAGCGGATCGGGGATTTTCCTCTATGGAGTTTCCCGAACGGACGCCCTTACCTATATTTGTGCTGCAGCGCTCATGGCTAGCGTGACGATTGCGGCATCTTGGCTCCCGGCGCGTAAGGCGATGAGCGTCGATCCCATGATCGCGTTGCGCCATGAATAGAACCCGTTGCGCGACGAATAGAACGCGCAAACGGGCGGCGAAACCGTAAATCTTTTCTAAGTTCATCTATCCGACGGAAACATATTTCGTCTATATTCGTATCCTTAGTTACGGAGACACCCATGCGGACCCTTCTGCAGGACCTGCGCTTCGCCTTTCGCCAGTTTCGCAAGTCGCCTGGTTTCGTCATCACCGCGATTCTCTCCCTGATGCTGGGCATCGGTGCCACCACCGCTATCTTCAGTGTTGTCTATGGCGTACTGCTCGATCCTTACCCCTACAAAGACAACAACCGCATGGTGCATGTGCAGCTCAACGACAAGAAGAGCGACCGCGGCCCGCTTCTCATCGTAAACGGTAGCGAATACAAGGACTTGCGGAAGATCCCGTCGCTCGATGACGTGTTCCTGGCGCGGAACAATCAGCGGAACCTGACCGGGGACCAAATCCCGGTTTCCGTGAATGTTGGGTTGTATTCGACAAACCTGTTTGAATACATGGGCGTACCTCCGTTGCTAGGCCGCGAATTCACCCAAGCCGATGCTCCCGGAGGGAATCCCGCGCCCGTTGCCGTGCTCAGCTATCTGTTTTGGCAGCGCCAGTTTGGCGGCAGCCGCGACGTGGTCGGAAAAAACATTGAGCTGGATCGTCAGCTTTATACCGTGATCGGCGTTGTGCCGCCGCGCTTCACTTGGGGCGACTCCGATGTGTACCTACCCGCGGTGCCGACTGCGGATGCTCATGAGTTTTGGCTTGCCTTCGTCAAACTAAAGCCCGGCACGAAATTTCCCGCGGCAGAGGCCCAGTTTCAGGCACTGGTCAACGAGTTTGCGAAAAGCGATAAGAACTATCCGCAAGACCGCAAGGTAAAGATCGTCACGCTGAACGAAGAAGTGCTCGGCAAATTCGCCGGAACGCTGACGCTGCTCTTCGGCGCCGTGCTGGCATTGTTGGTCATCGGGTGCGCCAACGTTTCGATCCTGCTGCTGGCGCGGGGAACAGCGCGGCAGCACGAGCTGGCCGTGCGCGTCTCCGTCGGCGCGGGACGCAGCCGGCTGATTCGCCAGTTGCTGACGGAATCGGTGGTGCTGTCGGTCGCCGGCGCGGCGCTGGGCGTACTCGTTGCCTACAAAGGCGTCGCGGCGCTGGCTACGTTTCTTCCCTACTATTCCTTTCCGCATGAAGCCGCCATTCACGTGAACGCCGCAGTGCTGGCGTTCAGCGCGGCGATCGCGCTGCTGACCGGAATCCTTTTTGGCGTTTCACCGGCCTGGCAGCTTTCGCGGCCGCAGCTCGGTAATTTGATCCAGGCGAGCAACGCGAAGCACACCGGCAGCACGCACAATCGAAATACGCACCGGCTGCTGATTGCCGGCCAGGTCGCGCTGACGCTGGTGCTGCTGGCCGCGGCGGGCGCGGCGATGCGGGCGTTTGTGGCGCGCATCCACACCCCGCTGGGATTCGAGCCGGACCATGTGATTTCCATGAACATCGGTTTTCCAAAAGGGGCGAATCCCGCGTGGGAGGCGCGGCTGAATGCGAACGAATTGGTGCGCAAGACGGTCACCGAAGCGCCGGGAGTGGATACTGCCAGCGTTTCCACCACGTGGTTCCCCGGATTTGGCGGCTTCACGGCGAAAATCGAAGTGCAAGGCAAACCCTCGCTGACCGACGCGCAGGCCATGCTGTGCCTGGTGAGCCCGCAGGAATTTCTGACGCTGCGCATTCCCTTGCTGGCGGGGCGCGTGTTCGACGAAGCGGAGACGCTGCGTGCCGCGCACTTTGCGGTGGTGAACCAGTCTTTCGTCAAACAATTCATTGGCGATGGCGATCCGATTGGGCAGAGCGTGCGCAGTCCCATGCTAAAGGTCGAGCAGCCCTCGCTGCTGCTGGCGTCGTCGCCGGATGAATGGCTGCAAATCATCGGAGTAGTGGGCGACGCGCGCAATGACGGTTTGGACCATCCCATAAAGCCGGCGATCTTCTTGCCGTACAGTTTTGTGCTGCCTCCGGACGAAGCGCTTCTGGTGCGCGCCACGGGAAATACGGACGTGGTCCTGCGTGCCATCAAGGAGCGGCTGCGCCAATTGAATCCGGAGATGGTGGTGGTCTCCGACCACACGCTCTTGTGGTGGCTGGAGACGCAGGGCTGGGGCCAGGAGCGATTTATCGCCACGCTATTCTCGCTGTTTGCGGTGTTGGCGCTGGCGCTGGCGGCCACCGGGCTGTACAGCGTGGTGTCGTTCGGGGTCACGCAGCGGACCCAGGAAGTCGGGATTCGCATGGCGCTCGGCGCACCGCGGACAAGCATCATCCGGCTGGTGCTGGCGTCGACGGGGACCATGCTCGGCTTTGGGTTGGCGATTGGGCTCGGGCTGAGCGTGGCGCTGAACCGAGTGGTAGTGTCGTGGGCCAACGGAAGCTCGCGCGATCCGCTCACCCTGCTGGCCTCGGCGCTGTTGTTGCTGCTGGTAGCCGTCGCGGCCTGCGTGGTGCCGGCATGGCGCGCGGCGACAATCGATCCGATGCGCGCGCTGCGCACAGAATAGGCGCAGCTCACTTTGTAGCGGCGAGTTCATCTCGTTTACCCTGAGCCCCGAAGGGCCACTCCCCTGTCATCCCGAGCGCAGCGAGGGACCTGCTTTCTTCCCCATTTTCATACTGTTCGTCATACCATATCCGCGCACTATCTTTGGATTCATGGGCATTACGGATATACACTTCATTGCGGCCGGAGGGACCCAGAAATTGATGACCGGAGAAGTTGATTCGCAAACTTTCCTGGCCCCTTCGCTTCAGAAAGTGCACGCACAGGCCAGTCTGTAACCAGCACAAATCCACGTACCGGAGAGGCATATGAGAATTGCATCGATCATCGCACGCTATTTGCTGGGGCTAATTTTTCTCGTGTTTGGCTTGAACGGATTCCTGCACTTCATACCCATGCCACCACCTAAGGGGTTAGCGGCCCAGCAGTTTGGGGGCGCGATCTTCGCCTCGCACTACTGGGTGGTTGTCTTCGGCCTTCAGGTGCTCGGCGGCGTGCTGCTTTTGGTGAACCGATTTGTGCCGCTGGCGCTTGTGTTGCTTGGACCGGTGATCGTGAACATCTTTTTCTTTCACGCGCTAATGGCTCCCGAGGGGCTTCCTCTGGCAATTGTTGTGGTCGTGCTCTGGTCGATTCTTGCCGTGCGCTACAAACAATATCTCGCCGGAATCTTTGTCCAGCGCGCGGCGTAAACACCGAGCAAGTGACGCGCGGCCGAACGGAAGCTCGTGCGATCCGGTCACGCTGCCGGGCGTGCCGAACACGACTTACACATTGCTTGTCTGAATCTGTAAACTTGCGCGACATCAAAAACTTTCACCCGGCGAGCGTTGGTGTCCGAATTTGCGACACGGGCATCCTGAAAACGAGCATCCCAGACACACGCATCGCATACTAAGTGATTTAAAATGTGGTGCTTAAGCATTGGCACGTGTGTTGCTATATCCACAGCCAAGACGGGGTCAAGAACATGTTCTTTTTTCGCGATCTGAGAGTTGCGCTCCACTCGCTCGCTCGAAGCAAAGGGCTTGCGATCACCGTGATTCTGACGCTGGCGCTGGGCATCGGTGCCAACGCTGCGATCTTCACGCTGGTGCGCGGGGTGCTGCTCAAGCCTCTGGTCAACCGCGACGAGGACCGGCTGATCTACATCCGCCAAAGCGCTCCGGGCATCGGAGACGAAAACGTGGCATTCTCCGTGCCCGAAATCCAGGACTTGCGCGCCAGCGTAAAAACCCTGACCGCGTTCGGTGACTTCTCCACCTTCGGTCCCACCATGATCGGCCTGGGTGAACCCCGCGAGGTCCAGGCCGGCGTCGTCGGCGGCAACTACTTCGACGTAATCGGCCTCCACCCTGTCCTTGGCCGTCTCATCGGGCCGCAAGACGGTGGCCCCAAAGCGGCCGGCGTCGTCGTTCTCACCTATCGTTTCTGGACCACCACTCTTAGGAAAGATCCGGGCGTCATCGGCAAAACCGTTCAGCTCGGCAGCGGCCTTATGGGAAGTCGATCCGCTACCATCATCGGCGTCCTCGAACCCTCCGTCCCCTATCCCCAGGACACCGAAATCATGGCTAACATCGTCACCAGCCCGCACCACCTCTCGGCAACCATGGTCACCGGCCGCGTCCATCGCATGACCGAGCTCTTTGCGCGTCTCGCTCCCGGTGTCACCCTCGAGCAAGCTCGCGCCGAATTGCGCTCCGCCTACGGGGCTATGACCAAAGCTCATCCCGAAGCGTATTCGCCCAAGGCGGACTTCCAGATCGGGGCGAAGCTGCTTCGCGACGAGCTCACATCCGGAGCTCGCACCGTCCTTCTCGTTCTGCTCGCTGCCTCCGCGCTCGTCTTCATCATTGCCTGCTCCAATGTCGCCAACCTGATTCTCACCCGGACGGTTCGCCGCGAAGGGGAGCTGGCGATCCGTGCGGCCCTGGGCGCAAGCACCGGAGCGCTGCGGCGCATGCTGCTGGCCGAAAGCCTTCTCCTTTGCGGCGCCGGCGCCGCGCTCGGTGTAATGAGCGCGCAGCCGATGGTGGCCATCCTGGCTCGCTACGCCTCGCGCTTCTCGGTCCGCGCCCTGGATCTGACCGTTGACAACAGCATGCTCTGGGTGGGAGCCGCGCTGGCCATCGTCGCCGCGATAATTTTGGCGTTTGTCCCGCGCTTGCCATCAGCGGAAACGTCCAATGGCCTTGGCCTATCGAGCGGCAGCGTGCGTATCACCAGCAGCACCAACCGCCGCCAGCGAATTTTCGCGGTCACACAAATTGCCGCATCCTTCGTGCTCCTGGCCGGCGCAACTATGTTGATCACTACGCTGATCGCACTGCAAACCGCGCGTCGAGGTTTCGACACGCGCAACGTCCTTGTCGTCAACGTTCCCCCCATGGCTTACGGAAAAACGCCTCAGCAAGTCCTCGATTTCTACAAGGAATCGATTCGTCGCGTCGATGGGCTGCCGGGCGTGAACACCACTTCTTTCGGCATGGCTGCTCCCTGGCGCGATGCTGGCTTCGGTTTCGGTATGCAATTCTCCGCCGATGGCCATGTGCATGTCCCCAATGAAGACCCTCGCGCGCAGATGCGTGTCGTCTCCCCCGGATTTTTTGCCTCGCTCGGCGTTCCCATCCTCGCCGGCCGTGATTTCAACGATTCGGACGGCCAAAAGAACGACCCCGTCGTGATCGTCAGCGAGACTCTCGCGCAGCGGATGTTCCCCAATCAGGATCCCCTCAATCGGCACGTCTACTGGACCGATCCTGTGCTGCAATTCGCGCCCGGTATTAACACCGCGCCGCACCGCATCATCGCCGTAACCCCCGATATTGACGACCTCCATGTCATTCCCGGGCCCATGGTCACCGTTTATACCCCCTTTCAAGAGGGTCCCATCTTTGGCGGCCGCCTTTTCGTCCACACCGATACCAACCCTTATTCGCTCGTCACGCCGGTTACGCGGGTGATTCGAGACCTGTCCGCCGATCAGCCCATCGAGCACGCTGCCACTCTCGAAGATGTCCGCGCGGAGGTGCTCGCGCCGGACCGTTTGAATTCGATGGTGTTCGGCGTGTTCGCGGCTGTCGCTTTGGCGATTGCGTTGGTTGGCGTCGCAGCCGTGCTGGCGTTTTCGGTCAGCGCGCGCACGCGCGAATTCGGCATCCGGCTGGCGCTTGGATCGCAGCCGCGGCATCTCCTGAGAGATGTCATCACAGAAGGTGCCGTGATGGCTGCCGCGGGCGTCCTCGCAGGCGCGGCATTCGGGTTCGTGGTGGCGCGTTTGGCGGGCAGCTATTTCCTGGACGTCAAGATGCCGGGCGCTTTGCCCGTGGTCCTCTCTGCGTTCGTGCTGCTGACGGCCGCGGTCGTCGCGTCGTGGCTGCCGGCGGCACGCGCCGCGCGCGTCGACGTGATACAAGCGCTGCGCTCGGAGTGACCGCTGGCGGGTCGGACAAGCCTTCCGCATTTTCTTCCACGCGCTGATGAACCCCGCTGGGCTTCCGCTGGCAATTGTTGTGGTCGTTGCTCTGGTCGATTCTTGCGGTGCGCTTCAAACAATATCTAGCCGGAATTTTCGTCACCTGCATTCGGGAAGCAACAAAGCCAACGTCAAGATCGAGCACATCTCCGACGGATTGGCAATTACGATTAGCGATCATGGGCGGGGCATACCGAACGGAGTGCTGGACCGCTCCTC
>WNFD01005208.1_pt1 | contig 14198 bp, 13 predicted proteins | sample 5400491 | NCBI WGS metagenome assembly WNFD01 (sample SAMN13153343, study PRJNA577476) | soil metagenome | isolation source: 120 cm saprolite under Douglas fir tree site 2 hole 2 replicate 2 | place: USA:California | collected 2015-04-18
GAATCCGTTGAGCCCCTGCCGGGTGATGCCGAGTGTTGCACCCTGGAGGCCGTTCGGGTTTACGAACTGAGTGTAGTCGGTGGGAATATTCGTGGGACGAGTCTTGCCCGTTCCCTGCCAACCCAGCGGCACGCCTCCCGTCGCCGGATCGCGTCCATCGAAGGTGCGGCTCTGGGCGACGCTCAGCGCGGCTGCCGCGTCAGCCACGGTTCGTCCGTGCGGACCAACCGTATCCTGCGTGTGCGAGATGGGCACGACGCCCGCGCGGCTGGTGAGCCCGACCGTGGGCTTAATGCCGACCACGCCGTTAGCATTGGCGGGACAAACGATGCTGCCATCAGTCTCGCTGCCGAACGAAACCGCAGCGAAGTTCGCCGAAGCTGCCGCGCCCGAGCCCGAGCTCGAGCCGCACGGATTGCGATCAATGCCGTAGGGATTGTGCGTCTGTCCGCCGCGGCCAGACCAGCCGCTGATCGATTCGAAGGACCGGAAGTTCGCCCATTCCGAAAGGTTGGTTTTGCCGAGGATTACGGCGCCCCCCGCCCGCAGATTCGCTGCCACTGTGGAATCCTGCAACGCTGGTGTGCCCACCAGCGCGAACGATCCCGCGCTAGTCTGCATCTTGTCCCCAGTGCCAATGTTGTCCTTGAGCAGGACGGGAATGCCGTGCAACGGTCCAAGCACCACCCCGCGTCTGCGCAGCGCGTCCGCGTTGCGTGCCATCACCAGCGCGTCCGGGTTCAGCTCAATCACTGCGTTGACTCCGGGTCCATTCTGGTCCAGCGCGATGATGCGAGCGATGTATTCCTGGGTCAATCGCTCCGACGTAAGCGCGCCGGAGGCCATCTCTGCCTGCAGTTGCGCAACGGTAGCTTCGTTGTGTTGCGTGGGTATGAAGGCCGGTGAAACGCTCTGTGCTGCCGCCGAAACCGGCAAGAGCAGAGCAACGAGAAGTAAAATACGGAGCACGAGAGTGTTCATGTTGTTTCCTCCTGGGAGCCTCCGCCGCGGGCTGGGGACGAAATCCGGATGCGGTTGGTTGGCTAATCGAGGTGGTCAAAATAATCCCGTGACTGCGCGAAAGTCAAATCAAGATTTCCGCTTCCTGGCTCTAGCCAGCTTCCCGGCTAGTTTGCCCGGCCTGGTACTCTCAGCCATCCCCCAGCCCCGGTGGCCGACAATGAGCCATAAGACTGCTGCCTCTTGCCCTTAACCCTCATTCCGTCTATTGTTTCCGGGCGCAAACCTATGAACACCATCGATTCCAAGGGTTTGTCTTTGCCTTAGTGGCACAGCCATCAGGCTGTGGGTTTTTCTCATGTGGATGCGGAGCTTGCCCCGTAAATCTGTCAGCCGTAATCTTTCATGAGTCGATTTGTTGACTTAATCTGGTTGGAAGCCATGTCCCCATCGCCACAATTCTTTCCCACGCCATCCGACTTCCGCGCTTGGCTCGAAGCCCATCACGACAAGTTCCACGAACTATTCGTTGGTTTCCACAAAAAAAGTTCCGGAAAGCCCAGCATCACTTGGCCCGAATCCGTGGAAACCGCCCTCTCCTTTGGTTGGATCGACGGCGTTCGAAAGAACATCAACGAAACCAGCTACATGATTCGCTTCACTCCACGCAAGCCCACCAGCACCTGGAGCGCCATCAACATCAAACTCGCTCGAAGGCTTACAAAGCGGGGGCTCATGCATCTCGCCGGTCTCAAGGCCTTCGCCGCTCGTAGCGCAAAAAAATCCGGCGTCTACTCTTACGAACAGCGGAAGAGCGCCCAGTTCACGCCTCAGCAGGAAAAGCTGTTTCGCGCCAACAAAGCCGCCTGGAAATTTTTCCGTTCTCAAGCTCCCTGGTACCAAAGCGTGACAACTTATTGGGTCATCAGCGCAAAAAGGGAAGAGACGAAGCTCAAGAGGCTCTTCTCGCTCATCGAGCATTCGCAGAATCACCGAACTCTGCTGCGGAATACACCCGCGAAGAAGAAATAACCTGCTCGCTTGCTATGTAGAATGTGCCTCTCCCCAAAGTTCAATATAAATTTCTGATAGGCGACTGATTCCTCAAACCCGCGTATGATTCCTGGCGAAGTGGCGAGGTTGAATCAAATGAAACGCTCAATTCTTGTTCTGTGTTTTCTTGTAGCCACGCCTGCGTTCGCGCAGCAGCCGCCGGAACTCCGTTACCTCTCCGTCCCCGATTTTCTGAAGCTTCCGCCCGACATTCATCTCGGCGAGGTCGCTGGTGTTGCGGTCAACTCCAAGGGACACGTCTTCGTCTTCTCCCGCGGCAACAGCACTGGGCCGGCCTACGGAGCGAGCGCCGCGCAACTCCTTGAGTTCGCCACCGACGGCAAATACCTCCGCGAAATCGGCCACAATCTTTACGCGTGGTCCTTTGCGCACTCCGTCCGCATCGATAAGGACGACAACATCTGGGTCGCAGACAAAGGTTCCGACATGGTCATCAAGTTCAACCCCGAAGGCCGCGTCGCCATGGTTTTCGGCCGCAAGCTGGAAGCCTCCGACGAAGGCACCGAGCCGCTGAAGCATCCCAAGCCTCCACTCCCGCCCGTCGACGGATTGTTCCGCCAAGTCACCGACATAGCCTGGGACGCCGCTGGTAACACTTACATCAGCGACGGCTACATCAATTCCCGCATCGCCAAAGCCGACAAGGATGGCAACTGGCTCAAGTCTTGGGGCGAGCCCGGCAACCAGCCCGGCCAGCTCAACACGCCGCACAGTATCGCTGTTGATGCGCAGAACAATGTCTACGTGGCCGATCGTGGCAACCGCCGCATTCAGGTCTTCAGTACCGACGGAAAACTCCTCCGCCAGTTCACCATTAACGTCCTCGCGCCTCCCGACGCTCGGCCAGCGATCGGCGCCGCGTCAACAAGCGGCACGATGGCCCCCGGCGCGCCCTGGACTCTTTGCATTACTCCCGGCCCGAATCAAGTCCTTTACACCTCCGACGCTTTCCCAGGGCGCATCTACAAACTTTCGCTCGACGGAAAACTTCTCGGAATGTTCGGCAAGTCCGGCAAACAACTTGGACAATTCGGCTGGATCCACGCCATCGCCTGCCCCTCGGAAAATGAACTCTACGTCGCCGAACTCCTGAACTGGCGCGTCCAGAAAATAATCCTCGAACCAACTCACTAGCCCAAAGCCAATTCCGCCGAACCGCGCTCTTCTCAGACGAAAGTATCCACTGTGAAGCGGAAAGTTTGAAGGGGCCAACTTAAATTTAAACTTCCCGCCTCAAGAGAAATGCTTCCTCAATCAGGGGAAAACGGAGAAGAGATCACTCAAGTCCGTCTCATTCGCGGCATCATTGAGCAGCGGCGTAACCCCAAAAATTTCTTGGAACGTCCGCAATGTGGAACCATGCGTGTAATGAATCGAGTTTTGGTAGCCGCTACCCTTGGCAAAGGGCGAGAGTACGATCATGCCGATCGGGCCGTCTCCGGTCGCCGCTTCGTCCCAAGTGACGAAAACAGCGCCGCCGTTCTGATACGCCGCCGAGTTCAAAATTTGCGGCAGGTTCTGCGAAAGCCAGGTGTCGCCCTGCTTGATGGGATTGTGGAGCGGCTTGCACTTGTCATGCATGTCGTCGCACAGATTCGGTGTGATGAAATTGTACTGAGCGACGTTGCCTGTCGCTAGATCGTTGGTGATCTCCGTGAATGGCCGGATGTGCGCGATGCAATTCGCGGAATTGGCGTTGAGATTGTTCGTTACATCGTCGAAGAACACGAATGGATTGTGCTTGGTGGCATACAACCCGCTGCTCACCAGCGGACACGTTGTCCCGTCAATGTTTTCCTGATAACTTTTCCAAGAAATATTTTTGTTTTGCAGAAAAGTTGCCAGATGCTGCGTCGCGCTCTGGTGATTTACCGCCGGCTCGTTGTCATCAAGAATCCCGAAATTCGTGCCCGCCTCCAGCCAAAGATAATTCGGCTCGCTGGGATGGATCCCCGGAGGATTGAAGTACTGCTCCGCGTGTGACGCGATCGGCAGAAGCGTGCTGTTGATGTATGGCGCGCTCTTGCTGCCAATGATTTGCGACCAGTTGTGATTCTCCATCAGAATAATCCACACCGTCTTGATATGCGTTGTCGTTTGGGGAGTGGTGCGTACGGCGAATCCTGCAATCTCAGGCGTGAAAATGACAGTCGTCAGGACAAGTCGTGAAAATTTCATGATCACCTCGTAGGGTCAGTGTGGGATTGAAGAGCGCCGGGCGACTTTCGAATGAGGACTCTAGAAGGAACGCGGTGAATGCGAAATAACACGCCGATTAATTTTTGACGAAGCGGAGCGGAAATTTTTTTGGGACCTCGCTCCCGCAACGGCCCCCGTGTACAATAGGCGCCATCCAACCACACTGAGGTGAGGATCCGATGGCTTCCGACTATTTGCTCAAAACCGAACCTTCTGAATATTCCTTCGCCGACCTGCAGCGTGACAAAGTCACCGTGTGGGATGGCGTTTCGAATCCGGTCGCCGTAAAAAATCTTCGCGGAATGAAGCCCGGCGACAAACTGATCATCTACGAAACCGGCGACCACAAGAGCGCCGTCGGCACCGCTTCCGTCGTCTCCGTCGACGGCTCCGATGCCAAAAATCCCGCCGTCGAAATCAAAGCTGGAAAACCAATCGCCAAGCCCGTCACCTTGGGCGAAATCAAATCCAACAAGCTCTTCAAAGATTCCCCTCTCGTTCGAATCGGTCGGCTCTCCGTCGTTCCCCTCACCGAAGCCCAATACAAATTTTTAGCCGGCGAATGATTTTCCAGACCCGCGCGGATACGGATCAGCAAGCGAAGACTGATCGCCCATTTCGCTCCCTTCCCTGTTCGGAAGGAAGAGTGTATGCTTCCTCCGCTAATTCCCCAGGGCAACCATGAACGACGTTCGCCGCTTCCCTCGCCTTGACTCGCCGAAAGGCACCATTCTTGCCTGGTCCACCGCCGGCCAAAGGCGTGTTTCCCATGTCGCGAATATTGGAATGGGTGGCCTGTTCATCCGTGTGCTGGAGCCTCCTCCTCCGGGAACTTCCATTCAATTGCTGCTTGAAGCGCCGCTCGGCGAAATCCGCGCGCGGGCCGTGGTTCAGCGCGCCAAGTCCAAGTCGGGAATGGGCGTGAAGTTTGTCGCCATGCAACCGGAAGATCGCGCCCGCCTCGGCCGGTGGCTCAACGGACTGATCGCATAAGTCTCGCGCTCAGTCTCCATCCTTCTTTTCTAATTCCGTTTTGCCATCAAACAACAACGGAAAAAACTGTCCGCCCATTTTGTCCCCGCGAGGAATTACCGGGACGCCTGCGAGCAACGGCTCATTGGAATCCGACATGACGCCATCGCGAAAAACGTTGATCACCGTGGCGCGGCGCGGTGCGGGCGTATCGTTCGCCCGCGAGCCGTGCATCGTCCGCGCATGGTGAAACGAGCTCTCGCCCTTTTTCAATTCCACGGCGACAGGCGCGAATTTGTCTTTCAGCTCTTCGGGCAAAATATCGCGGATGCCATCCATTTCTCCGGTTAGCACGGGTTTGGGCAAGTCGGGCCATTTGTGGCTTCCGGGAATGTAATTCAAACAGCCGTTTTCGCGCGTGGAATCGTCCAGGCCAATCCAGCTTGTGAGATGAGCAAGAGGCGTAGTTCTCGTCCAGTACGAATAATCCTGGTGCCAGGCCACCACTCCGCCGTGGCGCGCGGGCTTGCAGAAAAGTTGATCGTGCCAGAAGCGCACCGGACCGTCCAGCAACTGCGATGCCGGTACCAGGAACGCGGGGTTCCAAAGCAGATCGTGAAAGCCGGGCAGAACACGCCAAGCCCCGAGGGCGTGAAAGACCACGCGGTTCGGATCCGTCGATTCGTTGGAATGGTATTCGTGAAACAAATGCCGGCCGGGATGCGCCGGATTCATCAGTTGCTCCAACTCCGCGCGTAGCACCTCCACCTGCTCGTCCGACAGAATGCGAACGCCTTTCAGGAAGCCATTTTCGCGAAAAAATTCGAGCTGCTCCTCGCTCAGGCGATAGCGCTCCCAATCGCCGGGCGCGATTGAGGTGGCAAACAGCGAGCTGACTGGTTGATGGTAACGCGATAAGTCTTCGATCATGCGCGACGCTCCATCTTCCTTTCCTCGAGGTGGCGCTTACTTCAGTTCAACTTCCACGATTTGCCCTTCGGCAGTCCCTGCGTTGGCGAGGGTGTGCGTGACCTTGGCGTCCACCCAGTGAAAATCGCCGCGCTTCACGTCGTGGGTGACTGCTTGGCCGTCAGGCGCAGTCATTTTCAGATTGAATCCCGTTGTCGCGACGATCAGATAGGGGCGCACATGGGTATGCATCGCGGACGTTGCGCCCGGCGCGAGCACCCAGTTATAAATGCGCGCGCTTGGATTTTCCGCGGCGACTGCCGCGGCGGCCGGGGGCGACGGTGTTCGCGGGCGCTCCTGAAGCTCGACGTCCAGAACATCATACGGAACGGAACCCACGTTGTGGACCCGGTGCGTGTAAGAGCTGCCAGCAAGGGTGAGAGCGGAAAAGGCGCCCGCCTCGGAAGGCGAAGGCGCGCTTTCCTTTTCATTCAGGACTTGCTGTGTGATGGAGGTAGCGGAAAGAGGAATGGCGACACGGTCGTGCGAGTGAGTATGGTAAAGCGTGCGCTCGCCGGGCGGCAGAGTCAGATGAATGACGACAACAGATTCGTTTTTCAGTACCACGTGATGAAGCGGTTCGTCTTCAACGGGCACTGGCGCCAACGCCTCCTGCGCCGCGAATGGAAAAGACAAGAATAAGAGAAGCGCCGAATAGGTTTTCACGGTCGTCCTTCCTGCAGCCCAACCTGGGCGGAGCGAATGGACGGGTATCGTACATCGATTTTCTGCACGTAGCAGGCCTTTTGCGCTTTCGATCCCGCGGCAGAACTTCGCGAAAATTCATTGTTGTTAAATGCGCCTGCTGGTACACTCCCCGCACAAAATCATGGAAAAATCCGACTACGTTATCCGCGGCGGCGTTGAGGGAAGAGAACGCCTGCGCGTCCTCTCCCGCGTTATGCAGCCCACAAGTCATGCTTTGTTGCGGCGCGCCGGAATCCGCCCAGGAATGGCGTGCCTGGAGATCGGCTGCGGGGGTGGCGATCTCGCGTTTGATATGGCGCGCATGGTGGGTCCCGCGGGCAGAGTGGTTGGGACGGACATCGACGAGAAGAAGATCGAACTTGCGAGCCGCGAAGCCAGCGAGCAGCAGCTGAGCAACGTCGAGTTCCGGCTTGCCGACATCACGGCGAGCGGCCCCGGAACGGGTTTCGATTTGGTCCATGCGCGGTTCGTGCTCACGCACTTGGCCAATCCCGCTCAGGCCTTGGCTAGAATGCGCGGAGCCTTGCGCTCCGGCGGAGTCATCGTGCTGGAAGACATCGATTGTCGAGGATGTTTTTGCTATCCGGAGAGCGCGGCGTTCTGGCGATTCGTACAACTCTACACCGAGACCGTGCGGCGAAAGGGCGGGGATGCCAACATCGGTCCCCGTCTGCCAGCTTTGCTTGTCCAGACCGGCCTCGAAAATGTCCAGCTGAATGTCGTCCAGCCGGCGGGAACCGACGGCGAAGTTAAGCTCATCCCTCCACTCACCATGGAGAACATCGCCGACGCAGCGCTGGCGGAAGGTCTCGCCTCCCGGACCGAGATCGACCAACTCGTGGCGGAACTCTACGAATTCGCTCACACCCCCGGCACTCTAGGCTCCTTGCCCCGCGTGGTTGAAGCGTGGGGCTACCAATCTAACTCCCCGAACTGAAGCGATATGCCCAATGCCGCAGCCACTCCCTTGTCCGCCGGAGTCGGCGAAAATAGGTATACGCTTGGCTTCCGTGGGGGCTCGGCTTCAAGTGCGAACTCGAAATCATCAAAAAATCGGACCATTACTTGGTCGCGACATGGTGGTTGGCACTCCTTTGAGGTGCAGGCTAGTGCTCCTCGCTTGTCCACGACTTTGCAGGCGCAGTAGAATGGGATGATTGGAGATCGAGGAGGAAGGCGTCATGGCTACAGCGGAGCAGGTTGTACACGTTTCGGAGTTTACGAACGAGCCGTTTATTGATTTTATGAAGGCGGAGAACCGGGCGCGGATGGAAGAGGCGCTGAAAAAGGTGAAGGCGGAATTTGGGCGCGAATACCCGATGTGGCTGAACGGGAAGAAGGTGACGACGACGGAGAAGAGGACGTCCACGAACCCTTCGCGGCCGACGGAAATCATTGGCGTTTTCCAGAATGCTACGGCGGATATGGCGCGGCAGGCGATCGAAGACGCGCACAAATACTTCGACACGTGGAAGAAAGTTCCTTCGCAGGAGCGGGCGAAGTGTCTTTTCCGCGCGGCGCAGATTGTGCGAGAGCGGAAGTTCGAGCTGAATGCGCTGGTGTGCTACGAAGTGGGAAAGACGTGGGTGGAAGCGGACGCGGACATCGCGGAGACGATTGACTTCGTGGAATATTACGGGCGCGAAATGCTGCGATTGGGCGAGCCGCAAAAGCTGGTGCCGATGCGCGGCGAGCGCAACTACCTGGTGTACATTCCACTGGGCGTTGGCGTGATTATTCCACCGTGGAATTTTCCTTGCGCGATCATGGCGGGACTGGTGGCGGCGTCTCTGGTCACTGGGAACACCGTGGTGCTCAAGCCGGCCAGTGATTCACCGACGATCGCGGCAAAATTCATCGACATTCTGTATGAAGCCGGCGTTCCCAAGGAAGCGGTGAATTTCCTGACCGGGCCGGGCGGCGCCGTGGGGGATACGCTGGTGCAGCATCCGAAGACGCGGTATATCGGGTTCACGGGCTCGAAGGAAGTAGGGCTGCACATCAGCGAGCTTGCGGGGAAGGCTATGCCGGGACAGATTTGGATCAAGCGCACGGTGCTGGAGATGGGCGGCAAAGACGGAATCGTGGTGGACGAAGAGGCAGACATTGACGCGGCCGTGGAAGGAACGGCGCAGGCGGCGTTTGGTTATCAAGGGCAGAAGTGTTCGGCGTGTTCGCGCGTGATCGTTTCGGAAAAGATTTACGACACCTTTGTGCAGAAGCTGGTGGAGCGTACAAAGAAAATCACGGTGGGCCCGAGCGACGATCCGGGGAATTACATGGGGCCGGTGATCAGCCAGTCCGCGATGAAAACGATCCTGGATTACATCGAAGTCGGAAAGAAAGAAGGGAAGCTGCTGACCGGCGGGAAGCGCGCCGCGGGAGATGGATATTTCATCGAGCCAACGATTATCGCGGATGTGCCCCCGAAGGCGCGGCTGGCGCAGGAGGAAGTGTTTGGTCCGGTGCTGGCGGTGATCAAGGCGAAGAATTACGACGAGGCACTGGAGATTGCGAACAATACGGAGTTTGGATTGACGGGCGCGGTGTATTCGAAGAATCCGGAGAAAATTAAAAAGGCCGAAGAGACGTTTCACGTGGGCAACCTTTATCTAAATCGGAAATGCACGGGCGCGATGGTCGGAGCGCATCCCTTTGGCGGATTCAACATGTCGGGGACGGATTCGAAGGCGGGTGGAAAAGATTATTTGCTGCTGTTCATGCAGGGAAAATCGATCGCGGAAAAAGTGAGCTAGGAAATCTTTGACGCGGCGCGGGCGTCGGCGCGCTGCGTGACCCACTTCAAGACGCGAAAGACCGGATAGCTCAGCACGAGCATGCCTAACGCCAGCGGCGCGTTTTCCCGGTCGGTGACGATCGAGGCGATCAGAAACAAAATGGAAGCGCCCAGTGCGATCCCTGTTGTCCAGGGATAGCCCCACGCACGATACGGCCGATTCGCCAGCGGTTCCCGCCTACGCAGCACAAAAAGTGATGTATACGAGAGCGTATAATTCGCGACAAAGAAAAAAGATAACATGGCGATGACGCGCTCGAATGATCCGAGCACGAAGAACACGCTGACAATAGTGCTCAGGAAAAGCGAAAGAGCGGGTGTGCCGCCTGCGTTGACGCGCGCTACACGGCGAAAAAAGAGGCCATCGCAGCTCATGGCGTGGAGAGTGCGCGAGGAGAAGAGCAGATTGGAGTTGACGTTGCTCAACATCGAAATGATCATGATCGACCGTATGATGGGATCGCCAAATCTGCCAAAGACGCGATCGGCGACCGTGCCCAGAACAAAATCGTTACCAGCAATTTCATGCATGGGGAGCACGTACAGGGCCACCAGATTCAGGAGGAGATAAATCCCCATGACAATAAAAACGCTGCCAAAGATGGCTCGCGGAATGTCGCGGCCCGGCTCACGCACCTCTTCGCCGAAATAGATGACACCGTCCCAGCCGTCGACGGTGAAGACCACGGCCTGCAATCCGAGAACGATGGCGACAGCGAGCGGCCATCCAGCGGAGAGGGGTGGCAGAGCCGTGGTGGCGGCCGGAGCGGCGGCGCGCGCGTGCGCGCCAAGAATAAAGCAGGCGATGACCAGGATCAGGAGCGCGGCGGTCTTGAGCACGGCAGTTATGAGTTGCGCGCCACTGCCCCAACGGACGCCGCGCCATTGCAGAATGCCAAAACCGAGGACGAGAGCGGCGGCGATAAGTTTTACGTGGCCGGCAAGCACGGGAAGCAGATGGCCGCTGTATTCGGCGATGACGATGGCGACGGCGGCGGTGCCGCAGGTCGAAAGCCAGTCGCTCCATCCGACGATGAACCCGGCGTAATCGCCGAGAGCGCGGCGAGAAAAATTGTACTGGCCGCCGCTGCGGGGAATGGCCGCGCCAAGCTCGGCCATCGAGGACGCGCCGAAAAGTGCGTAGAGTCCGCCGGCGACCCACACACCGATAAACAACCATGCGTTCGGAAGAATCCTGGCAATTTCGCCAGGCGTTCGAACTATACCCGCCGCAATGGCGTTTCCGACCGCCGCGGAAATTCCGAACCACATCCCGAGAACTTGGAGCAGGCGTCCGCGGCTAACCGCGGGAAGTGAGCCCGTTGTGGAAGAAGCTGCCGACGATTCAGGCAATGTGAAGTCTCGGGGATGCGCGAAACGCAGCCATCATATCGGGGAGAGGAGAAAATGCAAGCTGGAAGTAGGAGACGACTGAGTTTTAAATTGTTAGTTTTAAGTTTTTAGTAGGAGGCGAGCGGAAAGAGATTGCGGGCGAGGAAACCCTCAGGCCTGAAGGCCTGAGCTACAGTCCGAGGAACGCGGAGCGCCGAGGAAATTCCATTTGCCCCAAGCGAAGGATTCATGGAGCGGAACGAAGTGGGCGCGGGCAATTTTATGGATGAGTAAGGGCTGGCCGAGCCATTGCTCGTAGGTGCTGCGTTCGAATTGAATCATGCTAGCTAACGCATCCATTTTGTTCGAAAGGTGGCGCGCCAGAGGATTCGCTGAAACCCAGTGTACAAATTTCAGAAATGGGGTCAGCCACGGCTCGACAAAAATGACGTGGCCGTGTCGACGCAGTACGCGCTGCATTTCGGAAAAAGTTTGCTCGAGATCGTCAGGCAAGGTGGGGAGATGGTGGAGGCCGCCCTGGACGATGAGTACGTCTTTGCTGAGATCGGGGAAGGGAAGTTTGCGGCAATCGGCGACCGTGCACTTCGCTGGGCCTTTGTACTGTTCGAGGAGACGCGGCGAGAGGTCCACGCCTTCGATGTGGGTGAAGCCGAGACGCTCAAGGGCGACCAGGCCGTTGCCGCGGCCGCAAAAAAGTTCGACGATTTCGGCGTCGCGCGGCCATTGACGGGCGCCCAAACGATTGAGGCGTGCGAGAAACTTTTGAATTTCCTGTTCGGGCTTTTCAAAACGCAGGTAGGCGGCCTCCCAGGGGTCGGGAGCTAAAGCATTTTGCGGCTGTGGATTCGTTTCGTTTCCTGGTGATTGTGCCGGCGAAGTGGGCATATTCGATGGGCGGTAAAGAGATCATCGAAGGTTCCCATAGAATGCCGGGTAGTTCAAGACAAGGGTCAATTCGTCGCTATGACGCGGGCTTTGATGGCGCTGCCGCGCACGATCGAGCGCGATCGAGCAGAAATTCGCGCTCGCGCGAGTTGCGCGCGAGCGATGCGGCGCGCGCAAACTCGGCCTGTGCTTCGGCGAAGCGACCGAGCTTGAAAAGAAAATCGCCGCGGACGCTTGGCAAGAGGTGGTAGGTGTTGAGAGAAGGCTCCGAGGTGAGCGTGTCGATGATCTCGAGGCCGGCGGCTGGACCGAAGGCCATCGCGACGGCGACAGCACGATTGAGCTCCACAACCGGCGATGGCGTGAGCCGGGCAAGCACTTCATAGAGCGTCACGATGCGTGCCCAGTCCGTTTCCTCGGCGGTAAGCGCTCGCGCGTGACAGGCGACAATCGCAGCCTGGAGAGCGTACGGACCTCGCATGCCGTCGAGCTTTTCAGCACGATCGAGCGCGGCGAGACCACGACCGATAAGCAGGTGGTCCCAGTGCGAGCGGTCTTGGTCGAGCAGCAGAATGGGCTCTCCCGAAGGGCCAACGCGCGCCCTCGAGCGAGACGCTTGAATCTCCATCAAAGCGACGAGGCCATGGACCTCCGGCTCCTGCGGAGCGAGTTCGGCGAGGACGCGGCCAAGGCGGAGCGCGTCCTCACAGAGGGCAGGGCGCATCCAGTCGTCACCCGCGGTGGCCGAGTAGCCCTCGTTGAAGACGAGGTAGATGACCTCGAGCACCGACGACAAACGCGCGGCAAGATCGGGACCGCGGGGAACCTCGAAGGGAACACGCGCGTCGCTAAGAGTCCGCTTGGCACGGACAATGCGCTGCGCGACGGTCGGCTCGGGGACAAGGAAAGCGCGCGCAATCTCGTCTGTCGTCAAACCTCCAAGCAAACGCAGCGTGAGCGCAACGCGCGCCTCGGTGGAGAGAACCGGATGACAGGAGATGAACACGAGGCGCAGGAGGTCGTCGCCAATGTTATCGTCGAGTGCGGTATCGAAATCCGGCACGGCCATCTCCTGCGCCTGGAGCTCGCGGCCAAGTTCCGCGTGCTTGCGCTCGAGCCGAGCCAAGCGCCCGGATTGTCCGGGATGCCTGACTCCGGCCACTGCTGGAGCGCGGCGACGAGAGCATCTTGCGCGAGTTCCTCGGCAATGCCGACATCGCGAACGATGCGCGTGAGACCGGCGATGATTCTGGCCGACTCAATTCTCCAAACCGCATCGATGGCGCTATGTGTGTCGGTAGCCGTCACGGCTACCCATCACATCATCTTCAATCCGCTCGTGCAAGCCTGGCGCGTCGCGGCTATATGTTTGTGGCCGTCCGTATGCGCGAGAACTTCTATGCTTTGGGAGCGAAGTCCTCCGGGCCTAGCACCTGCCGAACCTCGGTTTCCCCCTCCCATCCGGGCCAGTGTTTTTTGTGAAGTTCCATGAACGCCAGGGCCCCTTCCAGGGCCTCTTTTTTCGACTTGTACTCCAGAATCGCAAACCCGCCGATGACTTCCTTGGCCTCGGTGAAAGGCCCATCGATCGCGTTTATCTGCCCTTTGGAAAGCCGCACGCGTGTACTCGCGGCCGTCGCGGCCAGCCCGCCGCTTATGACCATCGTGCCGGCTTTGACCGCGTCTTCACCGAGCTTCGCCATCACATCCATGAATCCCTTGGGCGGTGGGCCCTGGCTTTCAGCGTGCTTGACCATCATCATGAATCGCATCGTCACATCTCCTTGTGTTTTAGGTTTGGAAGCTTAGTTTTTCTGTATCCTGCACCAACTCCATCCAGGCTCTGCTTACGCGTCGAGCGACCGTCAGAGAAATCGGCAGCTCGAACGATCTTTTTCAGGGCTGAGGTATTCCGCGACGATTGCAACTAGACCGTCTGGGCCTTTTGCACGCAGGTGTCCGCTTCAAAGATCTGCCGCAGCTCGCACTCACCATCGCCAACGACCTGCAGGAAATCTTTCGCTAATTGGATGGCCTCCTGCTTGGAGTTTGCCCGAAGGATAGCGAACCCGCCGACGACTTCCTTCGCCTCTGTAAAGGGCCCGTCGGTCACCGTCAGCTTCCCGCTCGAGTTGCGCACCCGCGCTCCAAGAGCGCTGGGTAGGCAGCCTTCGGTTCCCAACAGCCAGCCGGCTTTCATGCCTTCCTCGACCAGTTTGCCCATGTTGGCCATCTCTTCTTGTGAAGGGGGAGCGTTTCTCTCGACCGACTTATAAATGCT
>WNFD01010334.1_pt1 | contig 14193 bp, 12 predicted proteins | sample 5400491 | NCBI WGS metagenome assembly WNFD01 (sample SAMN13153343, study PRJNA577476) | soil metagenome | isolation source: 120 cm saprolite under Douglas fir tree site 2 hole 2 replicate 2 | place: USA:California | collected 2015-04-18
AGGCGGGGGGTTGGTTGGCTGTCAAGGGGGTCGCCGGGCGGTCTCGCGATGCGAAGATTGCGGAAACATGGACGTGCCTGTCTTGCACTTGGTGAACCGCTTCTGGATCGGCGGGGCCGAGCGGCAGTTCGTCGAGCGGCTGCGGCTGCATCCGCCTGGGTTCGGCGCGCTGGTGGGCTGCCTGGAGCTGTCGGGGCCCATGCTCGACCAGGTGCGCGCGCTCGGGTACGAGCCGGTGCTCTTCCCTCTCAAGGGATCGATGCTGCGGGCGAACACGCTCAACCAGATCGCGCGCATGGCCGCGCTACTGCGCGAGGAGAACGTGCGCATCGTGCACGCCACCGATTTCAACACCAACCTGCTCGCCTACGCCGCCGGCCGGCTGGCGGGCGCGAAGGTGATCGTCAGCCGCGTCGACCTGGGCCACCTGCGCGAGGGATTCGGCAAGTGGCACCGCCAGGCCGAGAAGTGGAACGCGCGTCACGCCGACCTGGTCGTCGCCAACGCGGACGCGGTGCGCGAGGTGTGCATCCGGGACGAGCGCTGCAGCCCCGGGCGCGTGGTGGTGGTCCGCAACGGGATCGACCTTCCGCGCTTCGATCGGCTCGCCGCCCAGCCGCTGCAGGCGCCGCTGCCGATCGGACCGGACGACGTGCCGGTCGCCGTCATCGGCAACCTCTGGCCGGTGAAGGGGCACCGCACGCTGGTCGAGGCGGCCGCCCTTCTCACGCAAAGGCTCCCCCGCGTGAAGTTCCTCTGCGCGGGAGAGGGCCCCGAGCGCGAGGTCCTCGAGAAGCGGATCCGCGAGCTGGGCCTCGAAGGCCGCGTCCTCCTCCTCGGGCACCGGCTCGACGTCCCGGCCATCCTTGCGCGGGTCCGCGCGGCGTGCCTGTGCTCGAGCGCGGAGGGTCTCTCCAACGCGCTGATGGAGGCGATGGCCGCGCGGCTCCCGATCGTCGCCACCGCGGTCGGCGGGAACCCCGAGCTGGTCCGGCCCGGCGAGAATGGCCTGCTCGTCCCGTATGGCGACCCCGGCTCGCTGGCGGACAAGCTGGTCGAGCTGTTCTCGGACGAGGAGCGCGCCGCGCAGATGGGCCGGCGCGGGCGCGCGCGAGTCGAGGCGGAGCTGACGCTGTCGCGCATGGCGGAGGGCTACGGCGCGGTCTACCGCCACCTTCTGGGCGGCGCGCGGGCGCCGCAGGCAGCGCTCTCGCCCCAGATGCCGTAGAAGGGCGGGATGGGCCTGCTCTCGGACGCTGCGGCGATGGCGCGCGGCCGCGCGGGAGGCAAGCCGGCCGAGGAGCTGCGTCAGTACATCCGCCGCACCTCTGAGCCTGGATAGTAGTGCGCGAGGATCTGTCGGTAGGATTCCCCGCGCAGCGCGCGCGCCCGGGCGCCCCACTGGCACAGGCCCACCCCGTGGCCGTTGCCGCGCCCGCGGAACACCGCCGCGCCCGCCTCGATCGAGACGTCGAAGAGGAGCGAGGGCAGCGCGCTGTAGCCGAGGATCTGCCGCAGCTCGACTGCGGCCAGGCTGCGCGCGCCCGAGGGGGTGTCGATGCGCAGCGTGCGCGCCCGGCCGCTGCCCGTGCGCGCCGAGACGCTCACCGAGGTCACCTTTGCGAGCACCCGGCCGGCCTTCCGCAGCGCGGCCGAGATCTGCGCCAGCGGCTTGCGCACCACCCAGGCGCGTCCCGCGTCCGCGTCGTCCTGCTCGGACACCAAGTACGGCGTGCTGCCCCCCGCGAGGTTGAACGCGTCCTCGCCGGTCTCGCTCCGCCCGCCGCACGAGGCGCTGAAGTACGCCGCGATCGGCGCGGCGCCGTAGGTGAGCACCTCGCCGGCGGTGGCGTGCGCGGCGCGGAGGGCCCCGCTCGCCGGATGCGCCGCCCCCGCGTAAACCTGGTCCAGCGCCGAGGAGCCCAGGTGCGCGCGCGCCGCCGGCCCCTGCGCGATCTTCTGCGCCACGGCGAAGGTGCGCGCCGCCACCGCCTGGGCCTCCAGCGCGGCGTCCGGCCAGTCCCTGGGGACCTCGCTCGCCACCACCGCGGCGACGTAGTCCTCCAGGTCGAGCGCGTTGACCAGCACCAGGCCGCCCGGATCGGCCCAGGCTTCCAGCCGTCCGGGGAGAGGCCTCCCGTCCACCCGCAGCCGGCCGGACCCGGGGCGCACGATGAGCGGCTCTCCGCCCTCCAGCTTGCGTCCGTCGACGAGGAGGACGCCTCCTCGCGCGGCGACCTCGTGCAAGGGCCCTGGGACCTCGAGGACACGCCCGCCCTGGCTGAGCCGCGCGCCCGGGCCGTCGAGGCGCGCGGCCGGTCTGCCGCGCGACAGCTCGATCCGGATCTCCTCGGCCGCCGCAGGCAACGCGAAGAGCAGCAGCGCTGTCAGGACCCTGCGCACCGGGCGCGAGCCTCTGCCGGGGGGATACGGCGCGCAACTTTCCAAAGCGCGATCCGCAACGTTTCGGACCCCGCGCGAGGCGCGGCGGGGAGCGGATGGTAGAATAAGAAAGTGCTCTCCCGCATCCGCCGCTCGGTCGCGCTGAAGCTGATCCTCGCTTCCGCAATCCCCTCCGCCGTGGTCCTGCTGGTGGGGCTGGGTGCGCTGATCGCCTACACCGAGGACGTGGCGCGGACCGACCCGGTCCTCGCCTTCCACATGCTCAAGCAAGGCGCGGTCCTCGGCAGCCTGCTGACGCTGACCTTCGCCGGGATCGCGGTGGCGATCACTTCGCGCAGGTTCCTGGTCAAGCCGGCGCAGCACCTCGGCGCGACCATGGCGCGCGCCGAGATGGGCGACATCCTGGTGCGCGCGAAGGTGACCGGCGACGACGAGTTGGGCCGGCTGGCGCGCGCCTTCAACACCATGCTCGCGCGCGTCACCGACATGGCGGCGCACGAGATCGAGACCGAGCAGTCGCTGGAGACCCTGGGGCGCGAGCTGACCCTGCAGCGCGAGCTCAGCTCGGTGAACGCGCGCCTCGCCGCCCACGTGCGCGAGATGGAGCTCCTGCTCGACGCTTCCAAGGCGCTCAGCGGCACGCTCGATCTTCCCGAGCAGCTCGAGCAGCTCGGGCGGCTGGTGTGCGCGGCCCTGGGCATCGAGGAGTTCTGCGCCCTGCTGCTCGAGGAGTCCACGCACCAGCTGGTCATCGAGGCCGTCGTCGGCCAGCGGCTCGCCGCGGCGCGCGGGATGCGCTTCCGTCTCGGCGAAGGCGTGAGCGGCACGGCGGCGGCGCAGGGGAAGACCATCTACGTGCCCGACGTGCAGCGGGATCCGCAATACCTCCACTACAAGGGGCTGCGCCGGACGACCGGCTCGTTCCTCTGCGTCCCGCTGCGCGCGAAGGGCCGCATCGTGGGCGTGATGAACCTGAACCGGCCGGCCGTGGACGGGTTCTCTCCCCAGGAGATCCGGCTCGCGGAGGCCCTCTCCGCCCAGGCCGGCCTGGCCATCGCCAACGCGCGCCTCTACCAGCAGACCCGCGACCTGTCGTTCACGGACCCGCTCACTGGCATCCCCAACCGCCGCCACCTGTTCGCGCGCCTCGAGCAGGAGCTGTCTCGCAGCCTCCGGTTCGGCGACGAGCTGACCGTCCTGATGATGGACCTGGACCTGTTCAAGCAGGTCAACGACGCCCACGGGCACACCGTCGGCGACGCGGTGCTGCGCGGCATCGCCGTGGCGCTCCAGCGGAACGTCCGCAAGGTGGACATGGTGGCCCGCTACGGCGGCGACGAGTTCGTGGTGGTGCTGCCGCGCATGGCCCGCTACGGCGGCGACGAGTTCGTGGTGGTGCTGCCGCGCATTGCTCGCGAGGAGGCGATCGAGGTGGCCGAGAAGCTGCGGCGCGCGGTGGCGGCCACGCCGCTCCCGGCGCCCGCGGGCGGTGGACCTTTGCGCGTGACCGTCTCGGTGGGCGTGGCGGGCTTCGGGCACGACGCCACCGACGTGGCCGGGCTGATCGAGAAAGCGGACGCCGCCCTGTACGAAGCGAAACACGCCGGCCGCAACCGCGTCGCGGCCGCGCAGGCGAACGCGCGCGCGGCCTCCTGAATCGCCCCCGGAATGCACGCCCGTGCAGGGCGCGCGGGATCCGGGGGAGGTCCACATGGTGGCGGTGGCGCTGGCGATCCTGGCGACGGCGGCGGCGGTCGATTCCACGGTCGAGAAGCGCCGGGGCGACTCGGTGCAGTCGCTCCTGCGCGAGGAGAGCCCCGACGTCTTCCTCGCCAAGGCGACGCTGCAGCAGTACCTGTCCCGCATCGTCCGCCGGGACTGGGACGGCGTGAAGCGGCTCACCCACCCGAAGGCGCGCCTGTCACCCTGGGCGGAGCGCAACGACGAGCTGAAGACGTTCGAGTTCAAGGACGCGCGGCCGGCCGCGCCCGGCGCGGTCGCCATCGAGATCGCCGAGGACGTCTACCACCGCGACTCCCAGGAGATGTCCACCGGGGATCCCGCCGTCTACCTGCTCTTCAAGTCGCGCGGGTCGTGGCGGGTCGGCGACCGCAAACCGGGCGCCCGCCTCCGCAACGTGTCCAACGACTCGATCCGCACCCGCTACCCCGGCTGGGTCGACAGCCAGGGATTGGCGCAAGCCCGCCGCGCCGACCCCCTCTCCGCCAAGCACCGTTAGCCGCGCTGGGTTCAAAAGATCAACGCGGAGGCGCGGAGGCGCGGAGGATTCGTTGGTTCGTCCGATCGGGCGCGTGCGGTCGATCGGAGCAGCCAAACAAATCTCCGCGTCTCAGCGTCTCCGCGTTCTGCTTTTTGACCCCTGACCGGCCCCCTAGTGGACGGAGGCGGGTAATTCGGCGGAGGCGATGTAGCCGACGTGCTCGCGGGCCTTGGCGATGTCCGCCTCGTACTTGAGCAGGGTCGACAGCGTGTCCGAGACGAGCTGCGCGTCGAGAGAGGCGGCGTTCAGCAGCAAGAGCGCGCGGATCCAGTCCAGCGTCTCCGCGATGGAGGGGAGCTTCTTCAGGTCGAGCTTGCGGATCGCCTGCACCGCGGCGACCACCTTGCGGGCGAGCTGATCAGCCACGCCCGGCACGCGCTCGCGGACGATCTCCAGCTCGCGCTGCGCCGTGGGGAAATCGATGTAGAGGTGCAGGCAGCGCCGCTTGAGCGCGTCGGACAGCTCCCGCGCCGCGTTGGAGGTGAGCACCACGCGAGGCGTGTGCAGCGCGCGAACCGTGCCGATCTCGGGGACCGTCACTGAGTAGTCGGCCAGCACCTCCAGCAGGAAGGCCTCGAACTCGGGGTCGGCCTTGTCGATCTCGTCGACCAGGAGCAGCGCCGGGTCGGGGCTCCGGATGGCGGCCAGCACCGGGCGCGGCAGCAGGAAGCGCTCGCTGAAGAACAGGTCGTCGGACCCGGCGACGCGGTCGGCCGCCTCGCGCAGGGTCCCCGCCCCCGCGATGGTCTCGGCGATCTTGTCCTTGAGGAGCTGGGTGTAGAGCAGCTGCTTGGCGTACTCCCACTCGTACAGCGCCTTCGCCTCGTCGAGCCCCTCGTAGCACTGCAGGCGGATGAGCCGGCGCCCGGTCGCCTCGGCGAAGGCGCGCGCCAGCTCCGTCTTGCCCACCCCGGCGGGCCCTTCCACCAGCACCGGCTTCTCCAGCCGGTCCGCGAGGAACACGCTGGTGGCGATCTCGGGCGAAGGCAGGTAGCCGGCCGAGCGCAACCGAGCCTCGACGTCCTGGATGCTGGCCAGCGAGACGGCGCTCATGCACGGCTTTTAACATGCGGAGGTGCGTAACGCGCTTCGCAGGTGGCACCGCTCCTGCACAAGCATTCCGTCGTGAACCGCCGAATCGCGCTGGTGCTCGCGGCCCTGATCGTCCCGGGTGGTCTCGTCGTCCTGGTCGGGGCCGTGGTGGTCAAGGCATTCTACCGGAGCGAAGCCGGCCGCAAGGCTTGGGGGCGGGTCACCCACCTGTTGCGCCGGCCGGTAGCCGCGCTCCACCCGTTGCGAGAAGCCGCCTGATCGCCGGTCGCGGCGGGACGCGGGAGGAACCGCCGTTCCCACGCGGGGGTCCGCGCTTCCCAACGTCCGGCGGCGGCGAAGCGGCGGCGGTCAGTCCTCGGAGTTGCCCGCCCCGACCTCGATGCGAAGCGCGAGCGGGTCTCCGCGGGTCTCGGTGACGGCGGCGAAGCAGCCCTCGCCGGTCCGGGTGAAGTGCAGCGACACGCGCGAGTTCCCGATGCGCATCCCGCGCAAGGTCACCTGGCTCGCCCACTCGGGCAGGTGGGGGTTGACGATCTTCAGCGCCCGCCGGGGTCCGTCGGGGTAGAGCCCGAGGCAGGCGCGCAGCATGAGGAACATCGCCCCGGACGACCACGCCTGCGGCGAGCACGAGACCGGATAGCTCACCGGCTGCTCCTGGTCGGCCCGGTCCATCCCGCAGAACAGCTCGGGCAAGCGGTAGTGGCGGAACCCGCGCGCGGCGGCGTAGGCGCCGCTCAGGATCTGCAGCGCCTGCCGCTGCATCCCGTAGTGCGACAGGCCCATGGCGATGAGAGAGTTGTCGTGCGGCCAGACGGTCCCGTTGTGGTAGCTGAGCGGGTTGTACGCCTTCTGCCCGCGCGCCAGCGTGCGGATGCCCCACCCGTTGAACCCTTCCGCCGAGAGCAGCGCCCGGGCGACCCGGCGCGCCTTCGCGTCGGGGATGGCGCGCGACCAGAGCAGGTGCCCCATGTTGGAAGCGATGCTGCGCACCTGCTTCTTCTCGGCGTCGAGCGCGAGCACGTACGTGCCGGTGCGCTCGTCCCAGAACGCCTCGTCGATGCGCCGGGCCAGCTGGATGGCCTTTCGCGTGCACCGGGCGGCGTCGTCCCGCCGGCCGAGCTGGCGGTAGATGCGCGCCATGCGCCTGCGCGCGTCGACGCAGTAGCCCTGCACCTCGACGAGCGCGATCGGCGGCGTCGCCGGCGTGCCGTCCGCGTGGGGGACGCCGTCGCGCGAATCCTTCCAGCCCTGGTTGATCAGGCCGCGCGGGGTCTTGCGCTGGTACTCGACGAAGCCGTCGCCGTCCTTGTCGCCGTATTCCTCGATCCAGCGCACGGCCGCCTCCGCCGCGGGGAGCAGCTGGTCGCCGGTGGCGCGGTCGTCGGTCCATTGTAGATACTCCGAGTAGAGGATGATGAAGAGCGGAGTCGCGTCCACGCTGCCGTAGTAGGGAGTGTGCGGTACTTCCCCTGCGCGGGCCAGCTCGCCGCGGCGGATCTCGTGCAGGATCTTGCCGGGCTCCTCCTCGCGGAAGTCGTCGACGCGCTTGCCCTGGTGGGCGGCGAGGAAGAAGAGGGCGTCGCGCGCCACCTCCGGGTTGACGGGCAGCGCCTGGAACCCGGTGATGAGCGCGTCTCGCCCGAACGGTGAAGCGTACCAGGGGATGCCGGCGGAGATGACGCGCCTGCCCTCCCAGTAGATGTTCAGCGCCTTCAGGTCCGCCACCGCCTGCTCGAGGGACCAGTTGAAGGCTTCCTCGGTGGTGTGCACGTGGGTCGAGCTCTCGGCCCAGTCGCGGTAGGCGGCGCGGGCGCGGCCCAGCCTCTCCTCGTACCGCCGCGGCGGAGGCGGGTCCGATTCCTGGTCGCTGCCGGGATAGCGCCAGCCGCTCTCGGGCAGCTCGCCCAGGAGCGGCAGCGGCCGGAACTCCGGGCTACGCCCGGCGTCCGCCGCCTCGCGCACCGAGACGCCGGAGCGGAGCGCGTGCAGCGAGGGGATGCCGTGCAGCTCGATCTGCGCGCTCTCGTTGGGTCCCAGGTGGAAGCTGAAGCGCGCCCTATCCGAGGCCAGCTCGTCGGGCGCGCGCCCGGGGAAGAACACCTCCGACCGGTACACGGCGCCGTCGCGCCCCTGGTACGCGAACACCACCCGGTCGCGGGTGACCCGCGGCCGGAAGTAGGTGCCGCGGTCGCGCCGGCGCGCGCCGCGCACCTCGAACTGGTCGGCGAAGTCGGCGGCGAACTCGTACTCGATCCAGTAGTCCACCTCGTGCACGAGGAAGTTGGTGAGCGTGAGCCGCTCGACGAACTGGTCGTCCATCAACTGCTCGCGCCGCAGGTGGAGGAAGTTCACCGGATCGGCGAAGAGCCCGCCGAACAGCGTCGAGGTCACCGTCAGGTCGATCTGCGAGGTGTACTCGGAGGTGTTCTGGGTGGAGAGCACCACCGGCGGCCCGCCGGCGACGGCCAGCTTGAGCTTGCTGAGGAACCGGGTGTCCTCGAAGTACCCTCCCTGGTCGCGCGCCCCCGGCGGGAAGATGTCGCCCAGCCGCCCTGTGACCGCGAACAGGTTGCCCCGCTTGAGGACCAGCTTCTCGGTGCCCGTGGACTCCGGCAGCTGGGTCAGGTCGTCGTAGCCGAGCAGCTCGCTCGCCGCGATGGGAGTCAGCGTCCGATCGGCCACGTCTATCCCGCGTACCCGGCATCGGCGGCTGCGAAGCTCTCGGCCGCGGCCTGCCGGTACAGCTGGAGGTAGTCCGACGCCATCCGGTCGGCCGACCAGCGCTCCGACGCCAGCGCGCGGATGCGGGCCCGGTCGAAGAGCTTGTCGGCCACGCGCGCTCCGGACACCAGCTCGCACGGATCGTCCGCCGTAAGGCCGGTGATGCCGTCCTGCACCACCTCGGGCACGCTCCCGCGGCGCAGCGCCAGCACCGGCACGCCGGAGAGCTGCGCCTCGATCATCACCAGCCCGAACGGCTCGTCCCACTGGATGGGGAAGAGCAGCGCGCGCGCCCGCGCCAATAGATTCGTCTTGCGCTCGCCTCCCACCGCGCCCAGCTCGAGCACGCCGTGCCGGCGGATGAGAGGCAGGACCTGCTCGAGGTAGTAGTCCAGCTCGTGCGGCTCGCCGGCCATGACCAGCGGCAGCCTGGCGCGTGCCGCGACCTCGATGGCGAGGTGCGGCCCCTTCTCCCGCGAGTAGCGGCCCAGGTAGAGCAGGTACCCCTGCTCCGGGAGGAAGGGGAAGCGTTCCGGGGAGAGCCCGTGGTGGATGACGGCCGAGACGGGCGCCTCCTCCCGCCGGGCCTGGCTGCCGCTGATGGCCACCAGCTTTACCTGAGGGTTGGCGCGGTAGATGCGCGAGAGCTTCTCGTCGCAGTTGTGGTGCACGGTGGCGACCGCGGGGTACGGGCAGAGCCGGGACAGCTCGACCGCCGCGCCGCTGTGCAGGTGCACCACGTCGAAGCCGCGCGGATCGCGCCCGATGTCGCGCAGCGACCAGGCGGCATGGGTCGCGTCCACGTCGGCGTTGGGCGGCCACTGCGCGGACGGGAAATAGGAGCGCACCTCGACGCCCTCGGGCCGCGAGTCGCCGGTGGCGTACACCACCACCTCGACGCCGCGCCGCCGCAGCGCAGCCGCCAGCTCCGCCACGACCAGCTCCGTGCCGCCGTAGCGCGGCGGCGGGACGGGCACGAAGGGCGTGGAGACGAGCGCTACGCGCAAACGGATTCCCTCCCGGGTCGGGGGGAATCTGTGCATTCGATGACTGTCCGGACACGCCCGCCGGTCAGGCCTGGGGACGGTACACGCGGTAGTCGATCTCGGGGAACAGGTTGTCCCGCGCCTCGACCTGGCCGAGCCAGCGCTCGTCCACCTGGTTGCCCTTGATCTCGTCGTAGAGCCGAGTGAAGCGGAGCAGGTGCTCGCGGGTGCGGCGCACGGCGTAGTCGACCATGGTGCCGGTCTTGATGATGAAGGCCCAGTCGCTCGACTGGGCGAGGAGCAGCTCGCGGGCCGCCTGGTTGAGGGCCCGCCGCTGGACGCCCGACGCATCGTGGAACGAGCGGGCGAGCTCGATCATCCGGTCGGCCGCCTTGTGCAGGTACCGGTAGACCCAGTCGTTGCACTCGTCGAGCCACACGCCCGCGTACCCGCCGGCGCCCCAGCTCGACATGGGCGGCTGCGACACCTGCTGCTCCGGGTACATGGCCAGGTAGTCGATCGGCGAGAGCATCTGCAGGACGTCCTGGTCGAAGGCCGCCTTGCGGATGAGCAGGTCGAGGAAGGCCGGCCCCTCGTACCACCAGTGCCCGTACAGCTCGGCGTCGTAGGGGCTGATCACGATCGGCGGCGGCCCTTCGCCGAACGCCTGGCGCAGGTACTCGACCTGCTTGGTGCGGTTGAAGAGGAAGTTGCCGGCGTGCAGGTCGGCCTTGCGGCGCGCCGCCTCCGGGTCGTAGGGCTGCTTCTGGTCGAGCGGCACCTTGCCGGTGATCTTGTAGTACTTGATGCCGACGTTCTTCCGCGCGCCCGTCGCCTGGATGTACGGGCGGATGTATTCCCAGTCGGCGTCGTAGCCGATGTCCCGGTAGAACTCGCGGTAGTCGGCGTCGCCGGGGTACCCGTAGTCGGCGCTCCACACCTGCATCGAGCTCTCGGGATCGCGGGCGAAGGCGGCCACCCCGCTGGGCGTGTACACCGGCGCGTACACGCCGCGGCGCGGGCGCGGCGCGGCGTTGGCCAGGGCGTGCGCGTCGACGAAGAAGAACCGGATGTTCTCCTCCGCCAGGTAGCGGTCGACGCCGGGCGCGTAGCCGCACTCCGGCAGCCAGATGCCGCGCGGGTCGCGACCGAAATGCATGCGGTAGTGCGCGGCGGCCACGCGGATCTGCGCGCGCATCGCCTCCGGATGGACCATCAGCGGCAAGAACCCGTGGGTCGCGCCGCAGGTGATGATCTCGAGCGCGCCGTGGTCCTGCAACCGTTTGAAGGCCCCGACCAGGTCGCGCTTGTACCGGTCGTGGAACAGCCGGCGGAGGTGGTAGTGGTGCTCGCGGTAGTGCCGGGCGAGGGGACCGAACTGCGGGTCGTTCCGCAGGCGGTGGACTTCCTTGTCGGTCAGCTCGCAGAGCGAGTCGAGCCGCTTCGCATAGCGCGAGAGCAGCAGCTCGTCGCGCAGCATGCCGACCAGGGGCGGCGTCAAGGTCAGCGTGACGCGGAACGGGATGCCGTCGTCGACGCAGCGGTCGAAGACCTCGACCAGCGGCAGGTACGTCTCGGTGATCGCCTCGTAGAGCCAGTCCTCCTCGAGGAACTCGGGGTATTCCGGGTGGCGCACGTACGGCAGGTGCGCGTGCAGGACGATGGAGAGGACGCCGCGAGTCACGGCTCCTCGTCCTTCTTCTGCAGCGTGCCGCTCCAGGGCACCTTGCCGCCGCTGCGGCTGGTGGTCGAATGGCGGGGCTGCATGCGCCGCTCCCAGCCAGGCGGCGCGGCCCCGGACTTCCACGCCAGAGGCCGGCCGCCCGCGACCGGGTCGCCGCGCAGCGCCGATCCGAGCGGCAGGGTGGCGTACACCTCGTCGAGCACGTCGCTCGGCTGCGCAGGGGGAAGCTTGATCGGGCGCGCCGCGCGGAGCATCCGGGCGCCGCGATCGCCCAGCGCCCACAGCTCCACGCGCAGCTCCAGCGCGCTCGGCAGCTCGCGCACGTACCAGCCGCGCGACTCGAGGTGCACCTCGACCTCGCGCAGAAGCTCGTTGCCGCGCACGTTCCACACCTTGAGGCTGGCGCGCGCGGTCCCGAGCCCGCCGAAGGCCTGCTCGATCTGCTGCTGCGAGAGGTCCCAGTAGACGTAGATCGTCTGCGGATCGCGGATGAGCGCCAGAAGCCGCCCGTCGCCGTAGGTCCAGGGCAATTCGCCCAGCTCCTCGACCAGGCCGTGCTCCTTGGGCGGCGCCGCCGCCGCCGGGCTGTGCGTGCGCACGTCCGACTCGGGGACGATCCCGGGCGGAGCGAGCGGGACGCCGGGGTGGGCCGGCAGCTCGTGGTGCAGGTTTCCGTTCTGCGGAGCGGGCTGCCCGGCGGAGCGCGCGATCTCGCGCGCCTCCTCGGTCTGGGTGCCTCCACCGGCGGGCTGCTCCCGCCCGTTCAATTCCTGCGGCTCGTCCTCGAGCGCCGCCCGCCGTGTGGGATCGACCCCCTTGCGCTGGGCGGCCTCCTCACGGCCCGTCGCGGAAGGTCGCGGCCGCGGTGGTGGAGTTTTGTCGGGCATCGGCGAGCCGTCTCTACCGGGACGCCGGCAGGGGATCAAGCCGTCCGCGGCAGGGGCCGAATAGTTAGGGCCGCGCGGGGTCCGCCGCAACTCCGAGCGCAGCCAGGTGTGCTGAAGCGGGCGGGGGGACTGTCACTTGCGCGACAGCGAGTCCGCCGTCTGCTTCGCGTAGGCCTTGAGATTCGGCTGTGCGTCCGGAGCGTTGCTCTCGGCGAACGCGCGGTACATCTCGATGGCCCGGGGCGCGTCGCCGAGCTGGCGGTAGGCCTCGGCCAGCCCGAACAGGGGGGCGGCGAGCGCCGGGTCGGCCGCGCGCGCGGCAGCGTAATCCTGGGCGGCCTCCTGGAAACGGCCCAGGCTGATCTGCGCCGAGCCGCGGGCGATCAGCGCGTTCGCGTACCCGGGGCGCAGGGCGATGGCCTGGTCCAGCTCGGCCAGGGCGGGCTCGTACTTGCGATCGTGGATGAGCGCGACGCCGGCCGAGTAGTGCCGCCGCGCGGACGCTTCATCTCCCGACGCCGGCGGCGTCGGGCTGGCCAGGGCCGGCTTCGCGGCCGGGGCAGGGGTTGGGGCCGGAGCCGGCGCGGGCGCCGCCGTGCCCGGCTGCGCCACGGTGACGATCGTCGTCCCCTGGGGTGCGGGCCTCCGCATCTCGCGGCGCGCGAACGCCGCGCCCAGCGCTTCCTGCGCCTCGGCGTTCGAGGGGTCCAGGGCGATGGCCTTGTTCCATTGCTCGATCGCCTCGGGGTCGTGCCCCATCTTCGCGTAGACGTGCCCCGCCTTCACCCGCGCGGGGACGCTCTTCGGGTCGGCCATGATCGCGTCCTGGTACGCGTACAGGGCCATGCGGAAGTCCTTGGCGGCCAGCGCGCTGTCGCCTTCGGCGATCTTCGCGCCGACGTCCACCGGCACGGCGACGCTCGCCGGCGCCGTGGACGATGGTGCGGGTGCCGGACGCGCCTTCCGAAGTGGCGGGGGTCGTGCTCGCGGTGGAGGCCGCGGGCGGGGTCGTGTTCGCGGGCGGGGCCGGCGTGGCGGCAGCGGCCGGCGGCGTCGCGGAGGCCAGCGCCGCCGCGGCCTGCTCCTCCATGTCCGCCTGCGGCTGCAGCTCGGCGATCCGCTCGTTCGCGCGCTGCACCCACTTCTGCTCGCTGGGGCGCTTCTCCTTCTCGAGGTACTGCCGGTACGCCGCGACGGCGCCGCTCGCCTGGCCCGACTGGCGCAGCGACTCGGCGAGGCCGTAATAGCCGTCCGGATCCTCGGGAGCGAGCGCGGCGTAGCGGCGATACGACTCGGCCGCGTCGGGGAACTTCTGCGCCGTGCGCTGCGCGAAGGCGAGGTTGTACCAGGCCGACGCGTCCTTGGGCTGGAGCCGCACGGCGGTGCGGAAGTGCCCGATCGCCTCCTGCACCTGTCCCCTGCGGAACAGGATCTTCCCGATCTCGTGGTGCGCCACCTGGTCGTTCGGGTCGGCCTCGACGGCGAGGCCGAAGTCCTGTAGAGCCTCGTCCTCGCGCCCGGCGGCGATCGCCGCCAGGCCGCGCTCCCGCATCTGCGCGGCGCGAGCGCGCTTGGCCGCCGCCGCCTTGCCGGTCGTCTTCTTCGGCGCCGCCGAGACGGGTCCGGCAGCGATCCCCAGTGCGCACAAGGTGAGAGCGAGTCGCATGCCAATCCGCATGCCTGGACGATACACCAGCGCATCCGACGCTCTACTTTTTGGAGCCGGTACGGCTGTCCCAGGAATCTCTCGGTGCGCCACCCTGGCCGGGTGCCGCTCCGGCGCGGCGCCGAAGAAGCCCGGGGAGGCTCATAGGAGCCTAGGCTGCGGACTTGTCCCGGGACGAGTTGAGGTGCGCGATGACCGGGCTCGTTCCATGAACGCCTTCCCGTAAGTTTTTTCCGCGGCGAGCTGGTTGTGCGCACGGCAGAGCAGCCGGATCCGATCGGCCTGGTGCAGATGCGTCTTGGCGAATCCGTCGACGTGATCGAATTCCAGGGCACCGGTCTCCGGGCACCTCCGGCCATCCTCGCCGGTGAACGTGCAGCACCCACCGTCGCGCTCGTAGACCGTGCGCTTGATCGCATCCGGGATGTGGCGCGAAGGGTGTTCGTCCGCAGGTCCGGTCGACGCCGGCCGAAGCTTCCGGCCGGTCGCGAATCGTTCTTTCTTCACCTGCT
>WNFD01019195.1_pt1 | contig 14188 bp, 19 predicted proteins | sample 5400491 | NCBI WGS metagenome assembly WNFD01 (sample SAMN13153343, study PRJNA577476) | soil metagenome | isolation source: 120 cm saprolite under Douglas fir tree site 2 hole 2 replicate 2 | place: USA:California | collected 2015-04-18
AGATCGGAGAGCTGACACTGGAGAACGATTTTTTAGAAGGAGCGCTCACCAAGGCGGGATTGCTGAGCGCAAAGCGATGATCGACCGTGAGCACGATCTGTCGATCACCAAGCAGGCAGAGATTTTGAAGGTCAGCCGCGGCAGCGTCTATTATCTGCCGCGACCGGTATCGTCGGCCGACCTCGAGATCATGCGGCAGCTCGATCGACTGCACCTGGAGTATCCCTTCGCCGGTTCGCGTATGCTGCGAGGCCTGCTGGTTCTGCAGGGGTGCAAGGTCGGCCGCCGGCATGTGAAGACGCTGATGCGGCGGATGGGGATAGAGGCGCTTTATCGCCGTCCGCGCACCACCAAGCCCGAGCCCGGCCACAAGATCCATCCGTATCTGCTGCGCAGCCTGGAGATTACGCGGCCGAACCAGGTCTGGGCCATGGACATCACCTACATTCCGATGGCGCACGGCTTCGTCTATCTCGCCGTGGTCTTGGACTGGGCAACACGTCGTGTTCTGTCCTGGCGGCTGTCGATCACGATGGAGGCGGCCTTCTGCGTCGAGACATTGGAGGATGCTCTCGCGCGTCACGGCAGGCCGGACATCTTCAACACCGACCAGGGCTCGCAGTTCACCGGTGCGGCCTTTACCGGCGTCCTCGCCGGCAACGGCATCGCCATCAGCATGGATGGCAAAGGAGCTTGGCGGGACAACGTCTTCGTTGAACGGCTGTGGCGCAGCGTCAAATACGAGGAGGTCTATCTGCGAGCCTATGAAACCGTCGGCGAGGCACGAAGCTCGATTGGTCGGTATCTCGACTTTTATAATGGTCGCCGTCCGCATTCGAGCCTTGACGACCGCACCCCGGATCAAGCCTACTTCGATCTTCCTCCGCTCCGCACGGCGGCTTAACCTCGGCAGAGGCTCCACTTATCGACGCGGAGATTCTGTTCAGACAACCGGGACCAGCTCTCTTCTAAAACGTTTTTTCTGATCGTTAGTTAGGAAGTCAAAGAAAGGGTTTGGGCTGTATCCTTTGCCAAGTCGGAATCTGAGAAGGTTAGCGAGCACCTCATAAGGAGCATCCATCTCAACAATATGACTGTAGAAAAGGAGGCCCAAGCGCCATTTAGTGAGGTCTTTATCCCGAAATTTATTCTCGTCCAGGTCAGACTGCATTAGGGCATTTATATCGTCCAGCATCGCGCGGGATTCTTCATAAGGATCCCAGCCCTTGTCCTCCATGCCAACGATCCTTAACAATGAGGCAAAATACCTGACAATATCGGGACCGACGGGATCATCAGGGAAAAACAGCGGAGCCATCAACGGTATGTAACGCGCTCGAATTGCCTCTCGCTTTTCTTCGCCGTCGTCACTTCCCACAGGATCGGTCAAGCGATCACCCTTTTAGCCAAAACTATCGGCCACCTTGGCCGGTGACAAACTCTTGACGTCGCAAGCGCCCCGCGGGCTACGATGGTATGTCATCGCTCTCACATTGTCGCAGCATTGATGCGCTTCTACGGTAGCTCTAGCTCGGATGGGTTGAGCCCTTGCGAAACCCATCGCATGTCGTGGCGCAGTCACGGTTTAATGACACCGTGGCAACGCAAAGTCTTTCCGTCGTACGAACGATTCGTCCTAACGTGGCGCTCAAGCGCAGCTGCGTCAGGGATGTTCCCATCCGGATCATAGATAAAAAATATCAGATCATCGCAAGACGGGTGATATCGATAGGTCTCAATATCGTCGTTGATTTCCTTAGCCAACGATTTTCCGTGATCCCTACTTCGTACGAACTTCGCTTCAATTACAAACCGGCCTGAGCGCGACAAAAAATTCCTTAATCGAATAACGATTCGCTATCTTATCTGTCGGATTTTCGGGAACCAAATCCAGCCCGTAGGGCGGATTAGCGTAAGCGTAATCCGCCATCTCGCCGTCCCTCACTGCATTAACTGACGCTTTGTGTCATTAAAAGACGCTGCATGCCCGCCGTAAACGGGGGTCTTAGCTCAACAGTTTGGGACCAGACCGTCAGCAGGACAGTTGAGTGGGAACCCACGGGAGCCTCGCTTTAGCCTTGATTTACAATAGCTTTTGCCGTCGTTTGCCAAGTCTTTGTAGCGGCTCTTGTAGCGGCTACATTGGCGCAATGAACGACTCAACCAACGATAACGATCAAACCGCACCGCTAACAGGCTCGGCGAGTCACAACGACTTCAAGGAGATTGCACATAGCGGCGGGAAGATAACCTTCGACATCGTTTCGGATGCGAGCGGTCGCAAATCCTACCAGGTCACTTACTCAGGTTCGCGGCCCGTGCCCATGCGGATGTTCGCCATCTACGCGACTCCAGACGGAGAGCCGGTGGCCAACATTCAATTGGGTGGCATTGGTTCACCTTGGAACCCCCCTCCCGACCCGTCCTGCCGCCCAGTCTTTATCAGCTCCGACTCGGAGGGACTGTTCGGCCACCAGTGCCCGGCCTGTGGGGGCTATTGGAGAAGCGATACCGCACGTTTCTGTCCATACTGCCGGCTTGAAGCTGAGTCCTTCCTATTTTTGACGCCCGCTCATCTCTCCTATGTCCGACATTACGTCGACACGTTGCATGACGGGCTCGAAAAGGTTGCCCAAGGTCAATCGAGCCAAGTCGAAATCGATCTGGATGCCATTGTTGACATGGACGCCGGCTTGGAAAAACCAGATTTCTATCATCCGGGAACTAGCCAGCAGACCAAATTCCGCTGTGAAAGCTGCAAGACCGTGACCGACATCCGAGGTCGGTTTGGATTTTGCTCCTATTGCGCGCGACGCAATAACTTGGCTGATCTTCGCACCCAGATTTCAATGATCCGTGCTGAACTGAACAGCAACCGAACGCCTCCCGCAGACGCTCTGAGACAAATAGTTTCGGCTTTCGACGCTTGCTGCAGAGACATCGCTTCTCAACTCTCAAAGTTGCCAATGACCGCACGCCGTCGAAAGGAGGTGCTGGACTTGCTCTTCCACAGATTGGATGCGGCTGAGGTCGTTGAAAGGGCGTTCGACATCGACCTGAGGAAAGGAATGTCCGCAGACTTGCCGTTCATAAGGATGATGCTCCAGCGACGTCACGTTTTTGAGCACGAGGGCGGAGTGGTCACGCGCCGTTACATAGAGGAGAGCGGCGACAACTCTGTGCCGGAGAGTACACTGATCCGCGAAGATGCCCAGAATGTTCACCGTCTCGCGGGTTGTCTTACCCGGATGGCAACGAACTTCGAGAACGGGTTCAATGAAATCTTACCACCCGCCGATCTGAAAAAGACACGCTCCTAACGCGGTTGGATAGAAACTCACACGAGCCTCGGTTAGCTCGTAGGATGGGTTGAGCTCTTGCGAAACCCATCGCGTGTCGCAATTGTCACGATGGGTTTTCGCTTCGCTCAACCATCCTACGAGCTAACGCGCCTGCGCATCATTGTCTTCGATCCACCGAACACGAGACCGCAGTCCCTGGCGCGGATTGGCGTAGCGTAATCCGCCATTCTCTCGAAAACCCTGCCCCTCTCGTTCGCCACACCGCGACCTGCTATTCGTGTTCGGCATTCCCCGGCTTTGACGAGAAAGGGCGCACGCGGTGGAAAAACTTCCTGACCAGCTTCAGGATCATCTACGACTGGTCTTCGTCGGCACCGCTGCCAGCCAGCGATCCGCCGACGTCGGTCATTACTACGCGCATCCCGGCAATCGCTTTTGGCGCACGATCCACGAGGTCGGCATCACGCCGCGCCGATATGAGCCGCATGAATTTCCAGGCCTGTTGAAACTCGGCATTGGCTTTACCGATATGTGCAAGGTCGGTGCGGGCATGGACCACGAGGCCCTCAACTTCCCCATCGATGTTCCGGCTTTCCGTGAAAAGATGCTGCGATATCGACCGAAGACAATCGCCTTCACCAGCAAGAAGGCCGCGAGCCTTTTCTATGGACGACCGACGAAAGCGGTTGCGCTGGGCCGGCAGCTTCCTCAGGACGATTTTCCAACGGTGTTCGTGCTGGCCTCGCCATCCGGCGCCGCAACGCGTTATTGGTCAGTGCAGCCGTGGCGAGAACTCGCGGTTTCGATAGCGTGTGGGGCGGATTAGCCAACGGGTCGCGCGAACGCGCGCCCGATGATAAACTCCGCCTAACCCGCCACCTTCGCAACGACAGCCACCCCGGCCCGTGGGCCGCGTTCAATGCTCATTCGACGACGGCGATGGCCTCGATCTCGACCAACCACTCCGGCAGCGCCAGCGCGGCAACGCCGACGAGAGTGCTCGCTGGTGGCGTCCCGTTCGCGAAGAAAGGCGCTCGCGCCTTGCCGACAATGGCTCGATCTTCAGGCTTATAATTCACGACATACGTGGTGATCTTCACGACGTCAGCGTAGCTGGCCCCGGCGGCGGCGAGGGCGAGACCGACATTGCGCATCACCTGCGCCGTTTGCGCAGCCAAGTCACCGGGACCGACCAGCGCACCGCGCTCGTCGATAGACACCTGACCAGCCGTGTAGATCGTGCGCTTGCCGGAGGCGGCGACCACCTGCGAAAAGGCTGGATTGTGCAGAAGCCCTTCCGGGCGAGGGTGCTCGAGGGTGCTCATGTCTTATTCCCTGGCGCCGGCGATGGCGCTGGAAGGATAAACTGCCCCGGGCAGGTTGGCGAAACAAGCGTAGCCGGGATAAGCGGAGCGAGATCCGGGGCTGGCAAGAATCCCGCATGTCGCTAAGCGGAAGCGTATCCCACCGTTTCGCATTTACACCCCTACTTCTTGAACATCGTCTCGAATAGTTCCTTCGCCCGTTCCAGCCCCTCTGGCGTGAAGACCACCGATTTCACCTTGCCGACGGGGTCGCAGATCATGCCTTTGTCGTGCAGGCGCCCGAGCACGTCCCAGTCGATGCCCTTCCAGGCCCTGTAGCCGTCATGGAGCGTGAGGTAGAGCAGCGCCAGCGCTGCGTCGTCAATCTTGTCCGTGTCGAGGGGCATTGCAGACCTCCTGCAGCCAACCGTTTGCTGCGATCGTATTCCGGATCGAATGGAATGCAATCGGCTGGCGCGTTCCGCGCGCGATGACGTGGCCAGATCTCACCATGAGGGTTTAAGGAGTGCTACAATCTGCGAGCTGCTTCGCTTCACCCGCAAGCGAAATCCGGCTGCACTCCTGCGGCCAATCAACACGACGGGCAAATCACCCAAAAGTCTGTCCACCCCTCCGCGCAAAAATATTCCGCTTAACACGTCGGGCAAATCAATGGTTTGAATCCGCCCGTCTCACCCGAACGAGGGGCGGCTCGCGATCGTCACGGACGCGCGGTGGGATGCGGTGGACGCGGGAGTTGCGACTGACGAGCGCGTCTCGAGCGGACGGCGAAGTCGTGTGGTCCTGACGCCGCGGTGCTGGCGTCAAGTTCGTGAGAAGCAAAGCTTCTCAGGGGCGACGGTGGCAAGAAAGCCGTTCACCGGGGAGAGCTCGAAGTAAGCCGTAAACCATTGCGCAGGGAAGGCCGGGATGTCTTGGCTACACCTGTATGCTCGTGTGCGTTTTCTTTTTGCGCATTTGCACACGAGACCGCGGGTGCCAGCCGGCGCCCGGCTTTCCCTGCGCCCTCTGCTTGTCGGAGGGCGAAAGAGAAACGCAAAGCTCGGGCGCAATCGCGCCGCGAGGGCGAATTCGTTTTCTCGCCGTCATTGCGAGGAGCACTTGCGACGAAGCAATCCAGCTTTCGTTGCGCCTCGCAGAAGCTGGATTGCTTCGCTTCGCTCGCAATGACGTCTCGCTGTTTGACAATTTAATCTGTAGCCGGGAGGCGGGCAGCGAACACGCCCCCTCGCCCGCTACTTCAGCGTAATCGCCAGCCCGCTGAGGTCCGCGTTGGCCATCAGCCCGACCTGCCGGCCGGACAGCTCCAGCACCGCGCCCTTCTGGTTGGTCAGCACGATCGCGCGCGCGCCGCTGCCGACCGCGAGCCCCGCGCCCGCCGCGCCGTAGACACCGGCGACGTCCGACGGCCGGTAGATGTTGCTCACCCGGCCATACAGTACCGTCTTCGATCCGCCGAACACCAGGCCGTAGTCCAGTCCGCCGGTTGAGAGCCCGTATCTCCTGCCGCGGAAGCTCAACACGCCGCCGCCGCCCGAGCCGCCAATGATCCATCCCGCCTTGTAGATCGTCAGCGACACGCTGCCCTCGTCGGCATGGGAGGCGGAGGACAGCACGGTGCCGGCGAAAGCCGTCAGCGCGAGCAGCGCGACACGAATCGTGGATGACATCTTCATTGGCATGGTTCCCCTGGATGTTGTGGGCGGGCGTTGACGGCGCAGATCGAATCGCTTTGTCGACTGTAGCAAGCGCAACCCGGATGAGCCAACGGATCGGCGCAAAGTGCTGCCACTATCAGCTCAACGAAGCCAGTTCGCGCGCCAGGTTTTCGCGGGCCTGCCGGTCATATATCGCGGCAAAGACGGCATCGGGAAAGATGAACGGCCGGGCGGCGAACTGGCTGAGCACTTTGGCACGACCGGCGCGATAGTCGGGATCGGGGACATGAACGAATTCCTTCCGGATCGCCGCGGCATAGGCATCGTATCGCGCGGGTTCCGCACCCAGGATGCTGAGGTCGATCGAGATCAGGATGGCCCCGAGGCGGTCATCGGGTTCGACCTGATGCGTCTTTGTCAGGCGGATCAGGCGGCCGACTTCCTGACCAAGATCAGAACGGATGTGCTGTTCGGCGAGCCGGGCGCTGAGTTCTTCGTTGTCCGGCCTGGTCGCATCGTAGACCACATCGTGCCACCAAATCGCCTCGGTCAGAATTTCGCGCTCCGCCGCCGCAAGATTGTCCACGCCCGCGAGCGCACCGAGACAGTCTTCGATGTGCTGCAGGTTGTGATAGTGGCGGCCCGGCGCCGTGTAGGCCGCAACCAACTCATCGTGGTTCATCGCGACAGCTATATGGCGGGAACAACGGAAATGGTAGATGTTCCGGTCAGGTCCGGACCCGCTACCATCAAAGGTGACCCATGGCCCCAATCCAACACTTCGCTCCACCCGCCGGCCTGAAAGCCCCTCCGCTCTCGTTCGCGACGCGGGTCGGCGACCTGCTGTTCGTCTCGGGCATCCCCGGCTTTGACGAAAAGGGCGCGCTCCCGAACGGTTTCGAGGCCCAGTTCGGTTTTGTCGTTCGCAACATCAAACGTGTTCTGGACGAAGCGGGCGCGGCCTTCCGCGATCTCGTCAAGGTCAACGTCGCCGCGATGAATGCATTGTATGCCGGCGCTTTTGGGCCGCCGCCGTATCCCGCCCGCACCACATGCGTCGTCCAGGCGCTTCCGGATCCTGCGATGCTGATCGAAATCGAATGCATCGCATCCCTTGAGGGACAGCATGCGTAGGGAGGCGCTCGCTACGAAATGCGCGCCAATCTCACTTGCTTGATCAGCGCATCGCGCGCCGCGGAGAGTTCCTGGAATCTCTGCGTGCTGCCGCCGCCGTCCGGATGCGCGCTCTTGGCCGCGCGCTTCCAGGCCTGGTGGATTTCCGGCGCGGACAGGCGAGGGCCGTGCGGCAATCCGAGCATCTGCCGGTAGCGCTCCTCCGATGTGAGCGACTTCGGACTGTTCTCGCGCTTGCCGAACGTCGGTGTCGTGAGCGTGTGCAGGACTTCGCGGATGACGCCGAGGCGACGCCGCGCGGCGTCGGTGGTGCTGTGGTCGGCGTCTTCAGACGAGGCGCTGCGCAGGATCGGCAGCGCCTGCGTGGCCGCCTGCCGCAGGATCGCCTCCGTGCTGGCTCTGGCGATCTCGGCCGCAAGGCACGCGGCTTCGCGATAGTCGGGCGCGGCCGCCGACCAAATCAGCTCAACACTGTGTTTCCATTCCGAAAGGTGCTTATCCATGGGCAACGCCAGCCTGACAACTACAATGCTCAGGTAAAGCTTTTCGTTTTCGCCGCTTAAGTTTTGAATTAGTTTGTATCGAAAGCTCAAAACCAAAAGCAGAGGAAACCCCATTATGCCCCTTCTCCAAGACCACATCGCTGTCGTCACTGGCGCCGGCTCCGGCATCGGGCGCGCGATCGCGCTCGGTTATGCCCGCGAGGGCGCGCGGGTGGTGCTGCTCGACATGAACGAGAAGTCCGCCGGCGAAGCCGCGCGGGAAATTCGCGATGCCGGCGGCAAGGCGGAGAGTTTTGCGCTCGACGTGACCCGGCGCGAGGACTGCGTCACCGTCGCCAAGGAGATCGCCAGCAAGGTCGGACAGGTCTCGATCCTGGTCAACAATGCCGGCATCGCCCGGCGCAACGGCATGACCGGCGCGGCCGAGGCCGTAATCAAGGATTGGGAAGACATCATCGCGATCAACCTCACCGGCGTCTTCAACGTGACGCATGCGTTTCTCGTACCCTTGCGCGCCGCCAAGGGGCGCATCGTCAATATCGGGTCGATCCAGTCGTTCATGCATCTGCGCACGCCGAGTTCGCCCGCCTACACCGCCTCCAAGCACGGCGTGCTCGGCTTTACACGCGCGCTCGCCGCCGAGCTCGGCAAGGACGGCGTGCGCGTCAATGCGATCGGCCCGGGCTTCATCGAAACGCCGCTGAACGAGAAGGTCCGCGCCAGCAATCCGGAGCTGGCGAAGGTGTTCATCGATCACACGCCGCTCGGGCGCGCCGGCAAGCCCGAGGACATCGTGGGGCCGGCGATATTCCTGGCGTCGGACCTGTCGGCCTATGTGACGGGATCGATCGTGATGGCGGATGGCGGGTACCGGACGGTGTGAGTCTGTGTGGCCCCCGCCGTCATTGCGAGGAGCGTAAGCGACGAAGCAATCCAGCCTGCCTTGTTTTATGGATTGCTTCGCGGAGCCTGTCATCGGGCGCGCATTCGCGCGACCCGTTGGCTCGCAATGACAGCCCGCGCGGTTTGACGCTTGCAGTCCGCGCAACAGCTTGTAACAAAACTCCGACAGGAAACGCCATGTCCAACGCCCCGCATTTTGACATCGACGTGCCGGCGTTCTGGGCCGACCCCTACCCTGCGCTCGCGAAGATGCGCAGGGAGGCGCCGATCGCGTTCGTGCCGCAGCTGGGATCGATCGTATTCACCCGGCGCGACGACATCTTCAGCCAGGAGAAACGCACCGACGTGTTCTCGTCGCATCAGCCGGCCGGCCTGATGAATACGCTGATGGGCCACAACATGATGCGCAAGGACGGCGACGCGCACATGTCGGAGCGCGCCGCGATGTTTCCGTCGGTGTCACCGCGCACGGTGCGCGACACCTGGAGCAAGGCGTTTCAAGCCCATGCCGACCGCATCCTCGAGGCGCTCGCGCCCACAGGCGGCGCCGATCTCTGCAAGGCGTTCGCGCTGCCGCTGTCGGCGGAGTGCCTGAAGGACATCACGGGTCTGACCAACATGCGCTTTGAGGACATGGACGCGTGGTCGCAGGCGATGATCGACGGCATCGCCAACTACAGCGGCAACAAGGAGGTCGAGGCGCGCTGCCACGCCGCCACCGCCGGCATCGACGCCGCGATCGACGACATGGCGCCGGTGGTTACAAAGCATCCGAACACGTCGATCCTCAGCGTGCTGCTCGCCGCCGGCCAGCCGATGCAAAGCGTGCGCGCCAACGTCAAGCTCGCGATCTCCGGCGGCCAGAACGAGCCGCGCGACGCCATCTCCGGCACGGTCTGGGCGCTGCTGACGCATCCCGATCAGCTGGCATTGGTACGTGAAGGCAAAGCGAAATGGCTCGACGTGTTCGAGGAATATGCGCGCTGGATCGCGCCGATCGGGATGTCGCCGCGCCGCGTCGCAAAACATTGGTCGTTCGGCGGCGTCGATTTCGAGCCGGAGGATCGGGTGTTCTTCATGTTCGGCTCGGCCAATCGCGACGAGGCCTGCTTTGGCGATCCTGACCGTTTCGACATCACCCGCGATACCGCCAAAAGCATCGCCTTCGGCGCCGGCCCGCATTATTGCGCCGGCGCCTTCGCCTCGCGCGCCATGGTGGCCGACGTGGCGCTGCCCGGCATCTTCGCGCGGTTGAAGGACCTGCGGCTCGACGATGCCGAGCCGGTCCGGATCGGCGGCTGGGCGTTCCGGGGCTTGCTCAATCTGCCGGTGAAGTGGGACGCGGGGTAGCGCGCCATGAGCGCGGTCCAGTCGATCCATCGATGGCTCATGGCGCTCAGCGCTTTTCGGCGAGGTCCGCAGGATGGTCGTGGCGCGGGAGCATGCCGCTGCGCTGAAATTGCCAGCGCATGGCGCGGTACCAGGCATATCCGGCCACGATGCCGCAGGTCGACAGCAGGATGACATGGACGTGGTCGAGCGATCCGCTAGACCACAGCATCCATCCGGTCCACAGAACCGTGAACATCACGGCGCAGAGTTTCAGTTGGGTTGCAGTGTTCACGGCTCTTCTCCGAGGCTTGAAAAATTTCCGGCCATCATGAGCGCCGCCGCCTCAGCGCACCGTGAGGTACGTCACGGAAGTCGATGAACCGCCACTCAGCCAAACCTCAGCCGCGACCGCTCTTTGGCCTTCTCGGCTTCGATCTCGCGGTCGCGCGCCGGCGCCTGGGTGTGCAGCGATGTCAGCAGGCGGCGCGCGGACTGCGCGACTTCCGCGACCGCGCGGTCGAACGCCTCGGCATTAGCCTGCGACGGCTTGTTGAAGCCCGAGAGCTTGCGCACGAACTGCAGCGCGGAGGCGTGGATTTCATCCTCGCTCGCGGGCGGTTCGAAATTGAACAGCGTCTTGATGTTGCGGCACATTTGTCTTCTCCCTTGCCCGCCTCGTTCCTGGTTCCGCTCTGGCAGCCGAAGGACGATCGGCTGCAGCAAAATCCTACTTCCCTTCCCATTTTGTCATAGAATAGGCGACGCGTTCACCCCCTGTCGCCGCGCCCCGCACCAGCAAGAAGCGAGTTCCCCCCAATGGCCCACATCACCTACAAAATCGTTCAGCATGACGGCGGCTGGGCCTACACCGTGGATGGCGTGTTTTCGGAGGCGTTCGCGACCCATGCCGTAGCGCTTGCCGCCGCCAAGCGCGCCGCCGCCGAACAGCGCGTGCCCGGCCGTACCGAGGCGATCGAATATGAGACCGCCGACGGCAGATGGCACACCGAAACGGCCGCCGGCAGTGACCGTCCCGAGACCGATGTCGAGGACAAGCCGTAATATTCCTCCCGCACGGCGCCAATCTTTCGGAAATTTTTGCGGATCGTAGCGACGCACCTGCTCGGCGCGTATCCCCCGGCATGATAGGCTTGCGCTCAAGCGGCCCCGATAAGGCGGCCGCGCCTGGGGAGAAGCATCATGAAATGTTCGCGTGCGGCGCTGTCGGCCGCCCTTGCATTGACGTCGTTCACCGCGGTCGCGGCCGATTATCCGGCGCCGCGGCAAGGCGACTGGATCGCCGGGGATTTCAAATTCCACACCGGGGAAACCATGCCGGAGCTGCGGCTGCATTATACGACCGTCGGCGAGCCGACCGGCCAGCCGGTGCTGGTGCTGCACGGATCGGGCGGCTCGGCGGCAAGCCTGCTGACGCCTGTTTTCGCCGGTGAGTTGTTCGGCCCGGGCCAGCCGCTCGACGCGTCGAAATACTTCATCATCATTCCGGACGGGATCGGCCATGGCAAATCGTCAAGGCCGTCCGACGGCATGAAGACCGCGTTTCCGAAATACAATTACGAAGACATGGTCGATGCGCATTACCGCCTGATCAAGGAAGGGCTCGGCGTCAAGCACCTGCGGCTCGTGCTCGGCAATTCGATGGGCGGCATGCACACCTGGATCTGGGGCGTGAGGTATCCGCAGGCCATGGACGTCCTGGTGCCGATGGCGTCGCAGCCGACCGAGATGGCGGCGCGCAACTGGATGCTGCGGCGGATGTTGATCGAGACCATCCGCAACGACCCTGACTACAATGGCGGCAATTACACCGCGCCGCCGCGCATGATGAAATACGCCATCAATGCCTATGGCATTGCGACCGGTGGCGGCACGCTCGGCTATCAGACGCTGGCGCCGACAGCGTCAAAAGCGGACAAGATGGTCGACGATCGGCTGGAGACGCCGGTGACAGCCGACGCCAACGACTTCATCTATCAATGGCAGGCTTCGCACGACTACAATCCTTACCCCGGGCTGGAGCGGATCGAGGCGACGCTGCTCGCGATCAATGCTGCCGACGACGAGCGCAATCCGCCGGAAACAGGCGTGACCGGCGCCGCGCTGAAACGGGTGAAGAACGGCCGGCTCTATCTGATCCCCGCCAGCACCGAGACGCGCGGGCATCTCACCACCGGCAGCGCGAAGTTCTACACCCAGCAACTGCGCGAATTGCTGCAGACGGCGCCGCAGCGCACGATGTGAAACGTTTCGTATGGTAGCGTGAAAGCCATGCCGTCGAACCGCTTTCGCCGTGTTGCCTTGAGTCTGCCTGGGGTGATCGAGGGCGCGCACCAGGGGCACGCCGATTTTCGCGCCGGCAAGCGCATCTTTGCAACGCTCGGCTATCCGGAGATATCTTTCGGCCGGTGCCCGGCGGGTGGGGCAAGCGAGGCAGCACCAATGTGCGGCTCGCGCGAGCGGATCAAACAACGCTGCAAAGCGCCCTCACCCTCGCGTGGACCAACGTCGCGCCGAAGGCTCTGTTGACTGCGCACAACAAGACGAAGCCGTGATTTCGCACCGCATCAATTTCGCGGCGAGGGAACGCCGCATATTTTTTGAGCATGCATCCGACCGATAACTCCGGCTTAATCGCGCTCAATCGCTGTGGAGGATCGCATGCGAAGGTTCGCGCAGGTCGCCCTGCTGGCGTGTCTGCCCGCGCTGGCGAGCGCGGCGCTCGCGTTCGACAACGGCCAATACGAGAACGTCCCGGCCGACATCCGCGCCTGGTTCAAGGGCGTGATCGCCCCGAACGGCGTGCCCTGCTGCGACATCTCCGACGGCCATCGCACCGAATACGATGTTCGCGCAGGCGCCTATTGGGTGCCGATCGAAGGCCAATGGGTGGCGGTGCCCGAGCGCGCCATCATTCGCGACCGCGGCAATCCGGTCGGCGAAGCCGTGGTGTGGTATGTCCATCACCGCGGCAGCATCGTCATCAGCTGCTTTGTTCCGGCGGACGCGGTGTGAAGTTGATGTGCCGCCGAAGTTTGCCTCTCGTCATTGCGAGGAGCAAAGCGACGAAGCAATCCAGCCAACAAGCGCCGATCTGTCGTCTGGATTGCTTCGCTTCGCTCGCAATGACGAAATGAGCCCCCACGCCCAGATGACGGCGGCATGGCTTGCTGATACGCTGGCCCTGGCCCAAACCTTGACCGGAGAAGAATCTTGACCGAGCTTGCCGCCAGCGACCTCAAGACGATTTACCCACAACCCGCGCCCCGCGTGATCGCCAAGGCGCGTCCGGAAATCGACGCGCATGCGAAAAAATTCATCGCCATGTCACCGTTCTGCGTGCTCGCCACATCCGGTTCCGACGGCAGTGTCGATGCCTCGCCGCGCGGCGGCAACCCGGGTTTTGTCCACGTCGCCGGCGCGAACCAGCTTCTGATGCCCGATCGTTCCGGCAACAACCGGATCGACAGTTTCCGCAACATCGTCGAGGGCTCGGGCTTCGTGCAGTTGATCTTCTTCGTGCCGGGCATCGACGAGACGCTGCGCGTCGGCGGCAAGGGCAAACTATCGGCGGACCCGGACCTGATGGCGTCAATGGTGGAATTCGGCAAGCTGCCGCGTGCGGTCTTGAGCATCAGCGTGCACGAAGCCTATTTCCATTGCGGCAAGGCGCTGATGCGCTCGAAGCTGTGGTCACCGGAGACGCGGGTCGAACGCGCGGTCATGCCCAGCATCAGCCAGGTGATCCACGAGCAGACCAATCTCGGCGAGCCGGAAAGCCAGGCCGTGGTCGAGGAGCGCTACAAGACGCAGCTTTAGGGAAGCTTCTTCACGCTGCGCTAAGATTGGCCGTCATACCCCGCGAAAGCGGGGTATCCAGTACGCTACGACCCCTCGATTGATCACAGCCGCTTTGGAATACTGGATCACCCGCTTTCGCGGGTGACGACGGCGTCGCAACTTTCCTAATGCTCGCTCTCGAGCCCGCCGACATGCTTCTGGGTGTAAAGCTC
>WNFD01004372.1_pt1 | contig 14187 bp, 11 predicted proteins | sample 5400491 | NCBI WGS metagenome assembly WNFD01 (sample SAMN13153343, study PRJNA577476) | soil metagenome | isolation source: 120 cm saprolite under Douglas fir tree site 2 hole 2 replicate 2 | place: USA:California | collected 2015-04-18
TTGATTCCCAAATCCTTCAACTGCGCCTCGCTGACAGGAGTGGGTGCATCCACCATCAGGTCAACGGCTTTGGCAGTCTTGGGGAAGGGAATCACCTCGCGCAGACTTTCCGCTCCGGCCAGGATCATGACAATTCGATCCAGACCCAGCGCGATGCCGCCATGCGGAGGCGTGCCGTATTCCAGTGCTTCCAGGAAGAAGCCGAAACGCGAGCGAGCTTCTTCGTCGGTCATGCCAAGTGCGCGGAAGATGGTGCTCTGTATGTCCTGACGGTGAATACGAATCGAGCCGGAGCCGAGCTCAGTTCCGTTCAGCACAATGTCATAGGCCAGCGCGCGCACCGCGCCGGGATCTGATTCCAGCTTGTCCATGTCACGATCATGTGGCGAGGTAAAGGGATGATGCGCCGCGTTCCACCGCTTAGTCTCTTCGTCATACTCAAACATGGGGAAATCAGTGACCCATGTGAAATGGAAACCGCCCTTATGAAAGGCCATATGCCGGTCGGCATATTTGCGTGCCAGTTCAATGCGGAATGCACCTGCGGCGGTGAACACGCCGTAGTCAGGGCGTAGCCCGGTTTTTTCAACCTGGGCGGGTCCGGCGATAAGCACAAGAAGATCGTCCGGCTGCGCGCCAGACATCTCTCGCAACCTGTCCACAGCTTCTGGAAAAGATTTTTCCAGGCGCTTGATGTCGTCCACCAGCCGCGCTTCTTTGCGTTCGCCGAATAGCGGACGATTCTCGTCACGCTCCTTGCGCGAGAGTTCACCAATCTTCGGAATGCGAATGGCGACAACCGGCAGCTCAGGGTTCAGTTGCAAAGTCTGTAGCTGCTCGGCGGTGAAGGCCTCGCGTACGTCGGTCAGCTTCGGCAGGCGAAGGTCAGGCTTGTCAATGCCGTACTGCCGGATGGCCTCGTCATAGGTCATGCGTTTAAACGGAGGCTTGATCTCGAACCCGGCAACCTTAAATGCGGCCTGAAGAAAGCCTTCCACCACTTCGAATACCCGGTCCATCTGCGGGAAAGTCATCTCCAGATCGATCTGGGTGAATTCGGGCTGACGGTCAGCGCGCAAGTCTTCATCGCGGAAGCAGCGCACGATCTGAAAATATTTGTCGAAGCCGGAGATCATGAGGATCTGTTTGAACAACTGCGGCGATTGCGGCAGAGCGTAAAATTCACCCGGATAGACGCGACTGGGCACCAGGTAATCGCGCGCGCCCTCGGGCGTGGAGCGCGTCATAAATGGCGTCTCGATCTCGAAAAATCCCTGGCCGGAAAGGTAGTGCCGTATCGCCAGCGCCACCTTGTGACGCAGCTCAATGTTGTACTGCATGGGCTCACGCCGCAGGTCGATATAGCGGTACTTCAGGCGCATCTCTTCGTTGGCAAGTGTCGGATCGCCGGGAAGAAACGGCGGCTGTTTAGATTCGTTCAACAGCTTCAGTTCCGTGACCACAACTTCTATTTCGCCCGTGGGAATATTGCGGTTCACAGTTTTATCATCGCGCTTGCGGACCTTGCCGATGGCAGCAATAACATACTCAGATCGCAGGCTGGTGGCTTTTTCGTGCAGCGCGGGATCGTCACTCTTGTCGAAGACAAGCTGGGTCAATCCGCTGCGGTCGCGGACGTCAACAAAGATCACGTTACCCAGATCGCGGCGACGGTTGACCCATCCCATAAGGATGACCTGCTGCCCGGCGTTTTCCGCGCGGAGCTCTCCGCACATCTGCGTGCGACGAAGTTCACCTAAAAAGTCGAGCGACAAAAGATGTTACCTGCCTTGTGCAAAAGATAACCAACGGTGGGGCCAAGACTTTGATTATAAGGGCAATTGAACTGTGGAGTCTTCTGGCGCACTTACCAAGAGGACACAGAGGAGCACAGAGGAAAAAGGGAAACCATGACCACAAAGGACACGAAGGAACATGAAGGGCTTCTGTGGTTCTTCATCCCGAGCGCAGCGAGGGATCCCTGCGCGCTTTCGAACTCATAGGACCGCAGCCGCCCTCGGCTGCGCGAAGCCGCATTTCTTCCATCTATAATCTTTGCCCATGAAAACTTTTGCTTTCGCCGCGGTTATGTTTTTCAGCTATGTCCATGTTTCAGCACAAACACAATTCCTGAAGCCAGAAGGAATCGCACCGGGAGCTGGATATTCGCATGTGGTCGTAACCAGTCCGGGGAAGCTGGTATTCATCTCCGGTCAGGTCGCGCGGGACAAGCAGGGCAACCTGGTTGGCAAAGGCGACCTGCGCGCGCAGACGGTCCAGGTGTTCGAAAACTTGAAAGCTGCGCTGGCTTCCGCAGGCGCAACGTTTAATGACGTAGTGAAGATCAACTGGTATATCAAGGACTACAAGCAGGAGAACCTGGGCGTACTACGCGAGGTTCGGGCCATGTACGTGAACAAGGACAATCCTCCGGCCAGCACTCTGAGTGGCGTGGCGGCGCTTGCACTGGACGAATATCTCATCGAAGTGGAAGCCGTGGCGGCAATCCCTGCCAAATCTTCAAAAAAACATTAGCCGCGCCTCGCCTGAGCTAATCTCTTTGCTGGGGCGCGCCGCTCGACGAGCTGCGAACTTATTTCAGTTTTGTGGCGATGTCTTCGCGGGCCACGCTTACCTGGTCACCCGTGGATAAGTTCTTGAGCGCGAATTGCCCGGAAGCAACTTCATTTTCGCCGACGAACAAGATGTACTTTGCTCCCGCACGCTCTGCAGCTTCAAACGATTTTTTTACCCGGAAACTATCGTCGCCCAGTTCGGTGGCGATGGCCTGCTTACGCAGCTCACGCGCGATCACCGCCGCTTCAGCATTCATGCCCTGGCCCAGAGGGGCAACGAAAACGATGGGACTCAAGTCCGGAACCACGACTGTTTCTTCTGCCTGCAATGCCAGCACAAAACGGTCAAGGCCCAGAGCAAATCCGATGCCGGGAGCTTTGGGGCCGCCCAGAGCTTCAGAAAGTCCGTCATAGCGGCCGCCGCCGAGGAGCGCGCTTTGTGACCCCAGTTTTCCGTGTGTGAATTCAAAAGTGGTACGTGTGTAGTAGTCCAGGCCGCGTACCATGCGCTCATTCACTTCATAGCGAATGCCTACGTGGTTCAGGATCTTCTTCACTTCGTTGAAGTGCTCGCGACTGCCTTCGCCCAGGAAGGCGGAAATCTTGGGCAGCGCGTCAATAATCGGCTGGTCTTCCGGCACTTTGCAGTCCAGCACGCGCAGTGGATTGGTTTCCGCGCGGCGCTGGCAGTCCACGCACATCTTGTCTTTCACTGCGGCGAGCGCTTCACGCAGCGCCTGGTTGTAGCGTGCGCGGTCGTCGGCGTTACCCACGGAGTTCAGCAACAGAGTCCATTCTTTGATTCCGACTTCGCGCAGCAGGTGGGCGAGCATGGCAATGATCTCGGCATCGCGTGCGGGCGATTCGCTTCCCGAAGCAGGCGGCCCAAGAACTTCCGCGCCAATCTGATAGAACTGCCGGTAGCGGCCTTTCTGTGGACGTTCGCGGCGAAACTGCGGTCCAATGTAATAAAGCTTTTGCAGTTTGCCAGTGTCGCCCATCTTGTGCTCGATGTAAGCGCGCACCACTCCAGCAGTATTTTCCGGACGCAAGGTCAGCGACTGGGCTTTTTCGCTCTGAGCGCGCGCCTTGTCCTCCCAGGTGAACATTTCTTTCGAAACAATGTCCGTATCTTCACCCACGCCGCGGGCAAATAGCTGCGTGTCTTCGAATATGGGCGTGCGAATCTCGTGGAAGTTGTAGAGATGGAAAATGTGCCGGCACGCCTGTTCCACGTGCTGCCACAGCGCCGTGTCCGGCGGAAGAATGTCGCGGGTGCCACGCACGGCTTTGATAAGACCAGCCATTAGCAATTAGCCATTAGCACTTAGTGCCAGAACCTTTCCAAACTTTTTAAATCATCGCTCCCGCTTTTAAAATCAGCGCCAGAGCCAATGTGGATTCTACTTTTTCCCAAACTCTTTGCGATAGATCTGGGTGTAGTCGTAGTAGTTGTTGGCGTACATCATGATCGTTTGTTGCGTCTTTTCGTCGTCAATCTTCTTCTTGAATTTTCCAGGGACGCCCATCCAGAGTGAATACGGTTCCACCACCGTGTCCTCAGGAATCACCGTGCCGGCGGCGATGATGGAGCCTTCGCCAACTTTCGCGTTGTTCAGGATCACGCAGCCCATGCCGATCAGGCAGCGGTCGCCAATGGTGCAGCCGTGCAAGGTGACGGAGTGGCCCACGGTGACGTAGTCGCCCATGATGACGCCGTATTTGTGGCGCATGCCGTGGAGCACGCTGCAATCCTGCACGCTGCAGTTCTTGCCGATGCGGATGGCAAAAACGTCACCGCGGATTACGGCGTTCATCCATACGCTGGAGTTCTCGCCGATTTCGACGTCGCCAATGATCTGCGCGGACTCGTCGATATAGCAGCTTTCGTGTATGCGAGGTGAAATTCCCTGATAAGCGCGAAGCATAAGCTAAGAACTTAGAGGCTAACACGCAGGGAATCACGCGGGCAATGCGCGAGGCCGGTCCGGCCGGAAGGTTGCGAGAAACGGCTAGCGCAGTTCCACACCCATCAGTTCGGTCACGATGACCCATTGTTCCCAGGCATAGCGCCAGATGGAGACGGAGTGGAGATTCTCAAACGAGTGCACGTCGCGTTCGTTCATGGCCAGGATTTCGTCCATGAAAACCTCACTGACGTAATCGCAATCATTGCAGCGAACAATATAAGGATAGTTTGCGCTCATGGCCAGCCTGTCAAGAAAAGCAGAGTAGCTGATTCTGGATTTTTGCGCCGCTGCTTGCACTAGGTGACTTTGCTTAAGGCGCGGAGATTTTCCGCTTATCGAGGTAACCAACCGAAGTAACGGGGAAGGGCCAGCAACAGTCAGCTTCCGCAAAACGATGTGGCAGTCAGTCGAAACTGCGTTCGCTTTGATAGGCGGCGGCAGGTATCAGCGTCGCGGGCCAGCACCTATTCTGCTTATAATCGTTGTGAATGGTTCCCCCAAAAATCCGGCAGACTTTGCAATGGGTCCTGGCCCTCGCCTGTCTGATTTCCACGCTGCGCGCCGAGCCCATCAAAAAACTCAGGCCCACCGGCTACGTCAACGATTTTGCAGGCGTAATTGATCCCACATCGGCGGAGGCCATGCGCAGCCTGTGCGAACAGGTTGATCAGAAAACCAAAGCCCAGATCGCCATAGTTACGATTCACTCTCTTGACGGATCTGATATTGAAAGTTACGCGGCCGATCTTTACAAGGCCTGGGGCATCGGGCCCAAATCGGACAATCGCGGTGTGTTGATTCTTCTGGTGGCGGATGAGCATCACTATCGCATCGAGGTTGGTTACGGGCTGGAACCTATTTTGCCCGATGGCAAGGTAGGCGGCTTCGGACGTGAAGCAGTTCCTCTCTTAAAGCAACGCCAATTTGGTCCGGCATTGCTCCTGATGACGCGACGGGTAGCCAACGTCATTGCGACTGACGCGAAAGTACAGATTGACGGCGCTGAAGCGCCGGCACCGCGCACAGACATTCCGGTGGATCGCCCTCTCGATATTAAGAGCACGCCGATTTCCCTCGTGGCCATTCTTGTCCTGGTCATTGTGGCCGTCGTCGGCCTGGCGATCTTTCTCCGCGTGCTTGGATTCGGCGGTCTCTTAAACATCATTCTTTTTATGCTGAACATGTTCCTGTCGTCTGGCGGAAGCAGCAGACGGGATGGGTGGGGTGGTGGTGGCGGCTTTGGTGGCGGCGGTGGATTCGGCGGGTTTGGTGGAGGTAGTTCCGGCGGAGGAGGCGCGAGCGGCGACTGGTAATCGGACGCGCAGCGACATTATGGAAACAGAAAAACAGATCAACGAACTTGTGGAACGGCTTAAAGGTCTGGCTGGAGAGAACTTGAACTGCGTCGCGCTTTTTGGCTCGGCGGTCTCCCGGGAATTCCATGCCGGTTTTTCAGATATAAACGTCATCTGCATTTTTCGTGAGCTTACCGCACCAGCACTGGCGCGGTTGGTACCGCTCATGCGCTGGTGGACGAAGAAAGATTTTCCTGCTCCGCTTCTGTTCACCCGAACGGAGCTGGAAAAATCCGCCGATGTCTTTGCCATTGAACTTTTTGATATCCGCCAGAGTCACCGCTTGCTTTACGGGGAAGACGTGTTCAGCAACTTGCATGTGCCCATGGATCTGCATCGCGTGCAGGTGGAGCAGAACTTGCGCACGAAACTGCTGACCTTGCGCCAGATGTATGCCCAATTTGCCGACGACGACCAGCGTGTTCGGCGGTTGATGCTGGATTCAGTGTCCAATTTCGCCACGCTCTTCCGTCACGTACTCATTGCCATGGGAGAACAGCATGGCGAAAGTAAAGAGGAAAACATTCAGAAACTGGCAGCGCGCATTCACTTTGACCCAGCTATATTTATACGACTGCTGCAAGTGCGGGCACAGAAGGCAAAGGAAAAAGATCTGGATCCGCACGCGGCCTTTGCTCAGTATTTAGAAGCCATCGAGAAGGCAATTCAAGCGGTGGACGCGCTGTAACGCGAATTTTTGGCGGTTCTACTTTAGAATCGCATTCATTGAGAACAGGGAGAAGACATGAAAGCCTGGATAGCGATTGGAATTATTGTGTTGCTGATTTTCGCAGGCGCCAGCAGTTACATCGGAGCCAAAAATCAGATGGTGACCAAGAATGAATCGGTGAAAGCGGCATGGTCGCAGGTGGACATTGTGTTGCAACGTCGCGCCGATCTGATTCCCAATCTGGTGGAAACGGTGAAAGGCTTTGCCTTACAGGAGCAGACCGTCTTCGGCGATATCGCCAAGGCGCGGTCGCGCCTGCTTTCCGCCAATACGCCCGCGGACAAGATCGCTGCCAACCAGCAGCTTGATGGCGCGCTGGGACGCCTGCTGGTTGTCGTCGAAAATTATCCGCAGCTCAAATCAAATGAAAACTTCCTGCGCCTGCAAGACGAACTCGCAGGCACGGAAAACCGCATCGCCGTGGAGCGCAAACGCTATAACGACGCGCTTCAGGACTACAACACTTACATCGGACTGTTTCCCAACAGCTTCTGGGCCAGCATGGCCGGCTTCAAACGCAATGATGCCTACTTTGCCGCCAGTGAAGGCGCCAAGACTGCTCCCAAAGTTGATTTCTCGGGTGTGAAACCCGCGGCCACTCCGACGCCGGTGCCGGTGCACTAGAGCTGGAATTCTAAGCGACAAAAAGGCGACGGGAAGGCTGGGCCACCCGACCTTTTCATAGGTCTTCCGAATAGGCTCCGTCGGTTGGTCATTTGCCTGTGGCCATGGCCGGAGTTTGCTCGCCAATTTTGGCGGAGTACAAAATGTATTTGAAAGGATCCGTGTTTTGATATTTTTCCATCAGCTTGAGGTAGACGAGCCGCTCGGCTTTGGCGATCGATTCAGTGCGGCCGAACCTGGCGCTGGATGATTTGAGGAGCGACGCCGCAAGTTCGTATTTACCATCGGCGGCCATTTTCTCCGCCGCCCTCACAAGCTGTTTTTCTGAGAGGCCAAGGTAATCCACCAAGAGTTCAGCGCGGTCGGAATCGCCGATATGGTCGAGGCCTTCGAGGTCGGCCTGCCAATAGCCGACGTTCTGGTGGTACAGCCGGTCAATCACATGCTCTCGCAAGACCAGATAAGGCAAGAGTACGTCGGGACGTCCGTTGAGGAGGTCCGGCGGGATCAGATTTGCCTGATGGATTGCAGCACGTGTGTCGCCGCGGCGGATTGCGGTCAGCACCTGATCGCGCAGCCAACTGAGGTTTGTCTTCAACTGGGCCAGCATGTCAGGAGAAGAGAAGTTCCGCGTCAGAGCCTCATGACCGTGCAGCATATAGCGTGGATTTTTTTGCTTTACGACGTCGATCGCATCGAGCAGGCCTTGAAGGTCGCCTTCTACAACGAACGGTGCACCAATGTAAGGCATGATGAAATCGCCAACGAAGAGCACGCCCAGATCGGGTAGATGGATGAACATGGCGTCATGCGTTTCTCCCCCGAGCATGGGAATTAGCTCGATGCGCGTTCCGCCGAGTTTTAGCTCAGTGGGGCGATCGATGGTTGCGTCAGGCTTGAAATTACGTACGTCGTCGATGCTGAAGCGCTCGCCGAAGAAATGTTTGGCGAGGGACTCTGGCGCGTTGAGCTCCCCGGCAATTTCTTCCCGATAGTTACTGTTGGCATAGAAACGTGGTTTAGGATTCAGGCTTCGAAAATAGGTTTGCCCACCGATGTGGTCCCAATGTGAATGTGTGACGAAAATGGTGGTGAGCTCAGGCAGACTGGGTGCATAGGCGCGCAGCGCTTCGTATGCGGTTTTGGCGGAATCGGCCCGGGTTCCCGCGTCGATCCCAATCAACTGCCGCCGATCGTCGGAAACGACGAAATAGTATTCGGTGAACTCGAAACCAGAGAGCGCGTAGACGCGACCCGGAACAATTTCGGCAATGCGGCGCGCTGCAAAAGCATGACCCGCCACAGGGTCTTCTGAAAATGGGGTGGTGAGCGTTACCGGCTTGTCGAAGGTTTTATAGCCGCTCTGGCGGAGATAGCCACCGGCTTTGGCCTGGTCGCCATCGGCAAGTGCAAGCCTTCCCAATTGGAAGTCCACTTCTCGCAGCCACCCGATGTTGGGTGCTTTGTCGATGTTCGCGACGCACCAAGTCAAATCGTTCTTTGCGGTTCCATTCTGATGGAACCAACCCGGGAGTTGGGAACGGACGACGCCGGAAATCCAGTTCACGAGAAAGATCTGACCACCGGAGAGCTGCTTCGCCTGGTCCAACATTGCGATCGTCTCTTTCACGTAACCGATGCGGTGGAACAATGAGACCGACGAGGCATGTTGAGCGCGCAACAAACCGATGGCGCTCAGGTAGAGCGACTTTTGCGCATCGTTGAGGCGAGGTCCGAATTCATTCAGCCGTGCGGAGAAGAACTCGGCGCCTTCGGTCTGCCGATTGGCATTGGCATACTCCCCCATCAGGAGAAATAGCAATTGCGGATCTTTTGGAGGTGCGGCGCTGTTTACCGCTTTCAGGTAGTCGAGCTCCGGGCGGGAAGAGGTGAACCGGGCCGAACTCGCAGCCCCTCTCGTTCCCAGGTAAGCCAAGGAACCGACGGCGAGCAGAGGCACCAGTAACAAATAAACGTGGTTTCGCGTCATGTGAATCCTTTCCGAGCCTTGCATTCTGCAATAGATGTAGATACATCTATTTGAGATTCAAAGATTACGCTTCTGCCGCCGCGCTCGTGACTTGTGCAACGGCGACCTGCATCTGCTTCCAACCGACGGGGCCGAGCGTTTTCCGCAAACGACGTTCCGCCGCCTGCCAATGTGGCTGAGCCGACGCCAGTTGCTTCTTCCCTGCTTCCGTCAAGCGAATCAATCGCTCCCGCTTATCTTTTCCAGGCCTGGTCTGGATCCATCCCTGCTTGCGTAACAGGGCCAAGGTACGTGTCAGAGTTGTGCTGTCCATGGCAAAGCCGACGCTCAACGCTTTCTGGTTGGCCTCGCCGACAATACTGAGGGCGGTGAGCAGGCCGAACTGGGTTATTTCTATTCCGGCCCTGCGGAGTTCCTGGTCGTAAATGCGAGTCACAAGTCGGGTGACGCGCCGAAGGTTCTGGCAGGCGCAGGAGAGAGCAAAGAGGGTGTTCGATGAATGATCGGCGTGAATCGGCATATTAAAACTATAAGTTGTATATACATGTTATTGTCCGTTGGCGTCAACTGAAAACGAAACCGATGTTCCAGAGTAGCTCTCCGCCGGATGAGGCGTTTCGGCAGGGGCTGATCTTACAACCCACCCTTTGGTCCTGAACGAATCTCGCGGAAAAACCACACGCGAGATTCATTCCCAAAGAGTGGGGCACCCATGCTTTGTCGTGAGGGAGAAAAACGGCGGGAAAGGCTGGGCCACCCGCCCACCCATGCTTTTATTTCAGGCAACATGTCTTGGTCGATATAATCGACCATCCCCGGCTTGCTGGTCATCAGGTTACATTCTATGTTCTTCATTTGTTCTGCATCACCCAGCTTCGCGAGCGCGATGCTAGCTGCCGCTTCTATAGTCGTGGTCGCCAAGCCACTATGAATGAGAAGGGAGTGTAAATAAGGGGCGTATGCTGCATCACCTGAATCTCCAGCTCGTCTAATACTCGCAATTTCATAATCATTGATTCCTGTGACAGTTTTGTCGAATTCTGATTCTGAATCATCACTGGGCTTTTGGCTTTGCCCAGAGAAACTCGAAATACAAAACAAGACACATAGAGCAACTTGACTCTTAATGCTTGGGATTCGATGGATTTCCATGGAGCACCTCCCATTCCGAAAAAGTTCAATTCATATGCCCGGGGTAATTCCCCATTTTCTGCGCAGAAGAGGGGGATCTCCAATGGTTAAGTTGCCGTCCTATGGCTTGGCTGTTGGACAACCAGCGCTCGAAACAGCCAACCCTTTTTGACCCACCGGCCGCAACTGTTCCAATTGCGCACGATGCCGCAGAATCCAGCTCTTCCAGCTTTGCGCAAGCTCTGGCACTCGTCGGTCATATATGCTTTGGACGGCTGGTAGCGGTGAGCGAGGAACTATCCTTGGCAGGTACCATACTGCTTTAATGATCGGAGAGACGAAAACCGAATCAGATTGGTATTCCTGCTGTTTCAGATTTTGCTCATATTCTTCATTGTGGCCGAGCATGTAGTAATAAGCCCTGATGGCGAACCATCCCTTTATTTTCGGCAACATCGTCTCCGCAAGATACTCCCATTCTCCTGGGTCATTGGTTAAGAGATTGCACTCCAGTTCTCTGGATTTCTCTTTATCGCCAAGTTTTACTAAAGCAATAACAGCTTCCTCCTCGGCCGGAGACCTGTATCCCGACGTTGACGTCACAATAGAACGCAAGTAGGGCATATATGCCCGATTCCCCGAACTTCCCGCTCGGACAATCGCAGTTTGATCGTAGTCTTGTATTCCTTTCACATTTCTTGTGAAGGCCTTCGATCCGGCTTGCGTTTGGGCGCCCACGTGGCTGACTCCAATCGCTACGTAAACGACCAAGAATGACAGCATTTTACTTTTTGACCGCGAGCTAGTCTCCATTCATGTTGCCCTCTGTACGTCTGGGAATGCTTGTCATTTAATCTCGTAACCGGCGTCCGTCGCTGAAACACGTGAGCTTCCCCTCCTGAGTTTTCCTGAGCCGTACCGGCTGTGAGCAGGGAACGACCTTTGTGTGGTACCCATCAGGCATCGTGGCTCCTGGAGGCATCCATGCAGGATTGATTCCCATGCTATCGAATGAGACAGAATATACATTCCCGCTGAAATCAGCAGCGATGGCTTCCGCCACCTCTGAATCAAAACCTGATTCGTCATAGCGGACATAGAATGCTTGGCGGTGCTTGAAAGCCAAAAGAGCGCAGGCTGTCGCCTTATCTGAATTCTCCTTCGTGCGCACATCATCCGATTCCAATCTTTGCGGAGTGCGCTTGGGGCGCCGATTCGGAGCAGCGGCCGCGCGGCGCTCGACCAAGGCCAATGGTTGGCTGCTTCCACCATCCCCGCACGGACAGGGTTTAGTTCTGTGTAACGCAACGCCTCCCACAGGTGAGCCGGATCCAATGGGCAGGAATAAAATCGCCCTTGCCATACGTGTCCGCTTGAGTTGTGGGCAGCATTCCAGTACGACGCATACCGCCCATGCGTGTCTTTTAAGGTAGAAGCCAGCGATTCAGTTTTGCCTGGGATCACCACCAGGTGCACGTGGTTCGACATCAGACAATAACCAGCCACGCTCAAGGAGTGACGTTGCGCGGACTCACGCAGAAGGCCCAGATAAACCGAGCGCTCAGAATCAGACGTGAGAATAAACTGACGCGCGTTGCCGCGTTGCGTAACATGATGCGCTACATCAATTGCTACCACACGAGCTAAACGTGCCACGCGCTAGAAAATATCAGAAAACGTCCCGTCTGGAACATGTGAAAAAATTGATTTTCTTAAATTAGGGCGTCTTTCTATGCGACCGGAAATGTATCGGAACACCGTAGCAATGGTTTATAGGGCATTTAAACAACAAAGTTCTTACACCTAACTATCCCGAAATCTCAAGAATCAATTTTTTCACATGTTCCTGTCCCCGGTTTTCCCGCGTCCGCATCCGCACCAGTTTCGGTCTTTAGCAAATCGAGTTTACTCGACACTGTTGGGGGCCGTTGTTCGTCATCCAATCAAGCGGGCAGGAGAGGCACCCCGGGGATGTTTGTACAGCCATGCGGATGGGGAGTATTTCCCTCGATGCTCTCTCCCACTGTCATCTCGAGCGCAGTTGGAGCGCATGCGACGACGTAGTCGAGAGATCTATGCATTCGTCTATTCCCATTTTCGGTTGCAGCGGTTAAATACATAGACCCTTCGACTACGCGCTCGCATCCGCTCGCACTTCGCTCAGGGTGACAATGTTTGAGTGCTGCGCGGAAATGCCTTGCATCTGCATTGATGCTGCAAACATTCTCGGGGTTCCTCTCTCGCCGTCGCGTACGCTCCGCCTTCGCTCGGAATGACAGAGGGATAGTTTCGTCGCTAGTTCTGTTCCGATTTGTTGGTTCGAAGAACAAACACAAGGTCCCTCACCCCGTTTTCGGCGGCTGAAGAAAACGCCGCCTCAACCACGGGGATTCGGGATGACGCGGGTAATAGCGTCTCGTAAAAATTCCCTGACGCCCGATGGTCTCTACAAATTCTGTCAATGCAAGAGTCGGGGTTCCTCTCACGCCGTCGCGTGCGCTCCGCCGTCGCTCGGAATGACAGCGGAGATTGCCAAGAGGTTCGTCATCCCGAGTGGTCGCCAGCGATGCGAGCGCTTTCTTCAGCTCGCGAGCCGACCCGAGGGACCTTGTGCTTCGTCGTCACTAGCAAAGCGCAAGATCCCTCACCCCTATTTCCACCCCTGCGCACGAAGCGCGCGCCGGGGACCCCGGTTCGCCAGCTGAAGAATGCGCTGGCTCGTTGACGGGGGTTCGGGATGACGATGTTGTTAGGGGTAGTTCATGCGCAAAGCGCAGCAGGCGCGATATCTGAAACAGAGATTGAAAATTGAGTAATCGGGTAATCGGGGAATTGAGTAATCGCCGCGGTCGCCGTCATCGCACGATATCGCCGAGATCGGAAGAGCAAAACCGCCGACCTGCGTTCGTAAACTTAAGATCAGTTGCGTTTTTCTGAAGATAGGCGATTATGAAAGTATCGCCGAGAAGCGGGCGAATCATACCGCTGATGAACACTGATCACACTGATTTACGGTGATCGAAAAAAACTTTGCCGCAGATTGACGCGGAAAAGCGCAGATAAGGCATGAGGACAGCAATCTGCGACAGATAGTGACAAAAACTTCAACTTAATTTCAACGTGATTTCAATTTAACTTCGATTTGATTTCAATTTGACTTCAACTTTAACTCTGGGCTGAGAAAAGTGAAGGTAGCACGTGGGTTGGTATGTCAATGGAAAAGAGCTGAATTACGAGGAATACGGGGAGTATCTAAAGAAGGATTTGGAGGAAAGGCAGCGCACGCAGGAGGAAATCTGGCGGCGCATTAACGAGCTAAGCGAGGCGTACAAGGCGTGCACAGAGTTTATTGAGCAGCATCCGGAAGTGCACTACGAGAAAAAGGACGCCCAGGCGCAGGAGCATGAGCTTTATCTGAAGCTGAGGCAGAACCTGGAGCGCGCGGACGAAGCCCCGCGGTGCGAGAAGGTACGCGAAGATGGGACCGTCTGCGGGTGTCCGCAGATGAAGGGCTACAGCTACTGCTATGCCCATGAGCGGATGCTGCAGACGCGATCGAACAAACTGGAATTACCGGCGCTGGAAGATGCAAATGGGATCCAGATGGCGATTATGCGGGTGCAAAAGGCGCTGATTGACGACGAGATCAGCGAGAAGAAAGCCGGGCTGTTGTTGTATTCACTGCAGATGGCGTCAAGCAATCTGAAGAACGTGACGTTCACCAGTAAAGACAAGGAAGTGGTGACGGAGATGCCTGTATCGCCGACGGCGTCGGGACGGACAGAGGCGGGATCGCCGACATCGCGCGTGA
>WNFD01005399.1_pt1 | contig 14181 bp, 14 predicted proteins | sample 5400491 | NCBI WGS metagenome assembly WNFD01 (sample SAMN13153343, study PRJNA577476) | soil metagenome | isolation source: 120 cm saprolite under Douglas fir tree site 2 hole 2 replicate 2 | place: USA:California | collected 2015-04-18
CCTTCCGGCGCCAGCTGACGAATCTCTGTCGCCACCCGATACAGCACATCATCAAGTGCAGTCACTTGCGCCGTCTGCGGTGGCGGAACCACCTCATAACCTTTGCCATCGCTGCGTTCCCGCCAAGCGAGAATGCCGGCCCCCTCGAGATACGTGTTCACGAGCACTTGCGCCTCGTGAATCAAAGTATTGAGGTTGTCCGGGCTGCGCCCTCCGGTGCGCAATCGAGCGGCCCACATGAAATATGTCTTAGGTGGCGCCGCGGCGCGCCAGACGCCCCAATGCTCAATTGCGGTGTCCTGTTGCCGCCGAAACAGTTTGAGGTCGGTGGCTGCGAACTTCACTTCCTTACGGCGATTGCTGAAATCCGCTGTCGCGCCGCGATTCGGGGTCGTGCCATACGCTGGCGCTCCCGTCACTTTAGTCTCAATGCAAACCAGCGGGTCCTTATCGCGGGGCGGCCAAGAGACATCGACCTGGTGCCATTGTGAAAACCCTTGCACTGAACCTTTCGCGGCAATCTCCTGGTGGGTGCGGTTCTGCAGCAACGCCGCAACTAGCTTCGCGAACCAGTTGCCCTTCATGCGATAAACGGCGCCGATTCGCGCAGCCTCCGACACTTTCTCATTCCCCATCCCACGGGGCGCCACGGTTTCAATTCGATACCGGTCAAGCGCCCACATCAAACGCAACCAGTCGGATTCAACTTTAGAAAACAACGTGATGCCTTGATCCTGGACGCGCTGCAACAGCTCGTCGTTGAGGTCGCCGGGATGCCCTACTTCGGCTTCGAGCTGGCGCTGTTTGTCCTCAGACAACCGCCGGTGCCGTGCGTCCTAGTCGACGCGCTCGCAATTTCGTAGCGGCCTCAGCCAATTCTTCCGTGTCCGTCTGGCTGAGCTTCATGACCTGGCGCAATAGCACATCATCGACACGAGCCGCGACCGTAGTCCAAAGACCCGTACGCAGCTCCCGATCCATGGCTGCGCGACCGTCCTTTAGCATCTCCCACGCCGCTAGCAGAGCCCGGGGACTCGGTACCGGCAGACTGGCAGCCTCCGACGGCTCCATCTTGAGAATACCGCCACCGTATGAGCGGCCAAAGACTTCCGCGCCCAACATGGTCACTGAATTCAGTGACAGGAGCGACAACGCCTCTCGAGCCATCTTCGGCGTGTCGCGACGCAGGCGCACTCCGTGCATTGAGTTAACAAACGTCACCTTCGCGCGGTTAGTGACCATGCGCGGAAAGCGATGGCTCATGTAGGTGAAAAATAGATCCGGAGCGCTCACCACAGGCGGCCGCCACCACGGCGTGCGCACGGTGCATTTGTAAGCCAGATCGATTCCCTGCTCCTTCCCTATCGCCACGTAACGCTGCAGCCCTTTCGAGCGATCGGCGGGGTCCGGATGCAAAATCCATACCGATTCGCCCTTGTCCCGTTGGCACTCCCAATCCGCATTGGTGAACGCCATCCCACGCAAGTGCCGAGTTCCGGGAGGACAAAATGCTCACGCAAGACCCGTTTGAATAGCTGTCGCTGCCGCATCGACAGCAACAACTCCGTCCACTTCCCCACATCCGACGGTGTGAACTGAACTTCCGTGAAGGGGATCCGCCGCAAGTCCTGTGCATCGTGGACGTGGTAGAGCGAGAAGCCATCGCAGCCGCCTGATCCATTTGCAAGCAACAGCACGACATTCTCGAGCGCCTCCGAAAACTGCAAAGTCTCAAACATCACCAAGCGAACCGCGGCGAAACGTTCCCGCAGCCAGCGACGTACCGGTTCCGCATAGCCCACTGTGAGCAGCTCCGCTGGCAAGACCATGGCCAGCCTTCCTTCCGGTTTGAGAAAAGCGGCCGCATGCACAAGCAAAGGCGCCCACGATGAGGCCAGTCCGCTCACTCGAACACCCTGGCGCAGCGCCGCGGCCGCGGCGGCCTGGCGCACCTTCCCGATGTGCTGTTGGTAGCGGATGTACGGTGGATTGCCAATCACCGCGTCAAACGGCTCGAGATTGGCAAACAAGTCGGTCGGTGGAGTGACCGCGAAAAAGTCTGACTCGAGAAGATGCGCGCCCAAGCCTGTCTGGGCTAGCAGCTCGCGCGATTGCCGCACCGATCCCGGATGGACATCGACGCCATAGATCAGCGCCTCCAGCTCACCTTGCGGAGTGCCCAGCCGACGCAGCTCCTCCCCCGCCGCCTTCAAGAAAACACCGTCACCGCTGCTCGGGTCTAGGAGGCGGGCATGCGGATTCTGCTGAATAGCCCAGAACGCTAGAAACTCGGCGATCGCCGTCGGCGTGAAGAACGCACCGCGCGCTTTTCGGTCCGCGTAGGACTCGAGAACAGCCAAGTTAGGCACGCTCACGGCCGGCGCTCCGGCCTGGCCCAGCTCAAACCTCTTTCCTGTTCTCCATGGGCAGCGCTAGCTGCGGGTCTACACGGTCACGGTACTGCCGAAGCGCTTCTCGGACCACTTCCGCCATCGCCTCATGCCGGCGAAAGGCGAATCCCCGCAGCCACTCATACTGCTCGTCGGGAAAACTGACCGGAATCCTGGTGAGCTTGTCTTCCCCGGCCTCCCCCGCCATCGCCAAACCAGACGATATCACGATATCGAGGCGCCTAACGAAGCATCACGATGCCCCACACCGTCGCTACCGCCATTTGGGCTTGGCTGGACAGGGAGTCGGTCAGCGCGTACAGGTCATGGCGCAAGCAGCCCTGATGGATGAATCGCCCGACCTCAGGCCCTTTGAGCAGGCCCTACATCGAGATGTGATCGCCACATAAGGGAGGTGTCGCCGCGCCTGCATGCATGGTCCACTCCGAGGACTGCCCTGTGAAATGCTTCACGACTTGTGTACCAGTCTGACTGCTCGCTGGATGTCGCCCGATGCTGCATTACCGTAGAAGGCAATCGCGCACTCCGCAAAACATGCTGCCACCAGTCGCAACACAAGCAGAGCTTCCGCCAGGTATTGGGCATTTGTTACGAGGGCGCTCCCTGGCGTCAACGTTGTCGGTCCGGCATGCCGCAAATACTCGGTATCCACCTTGGCTCGGTTGTGAGCAATTGCATTACGCCTTGCATTTACTTCTTTGAGGCGCACAAGTCGGCGTTGATGGCGTGAGTCGCTGAAATGCTTGGCAACGCCCGGAACAGCGAGATCAGATGCGAACCAATGATCGAACGACCTCACTGAGTCTCGAACCTCAGTTCGAGCATCCTCTTCCAAGGTAGCCTGATAACTGGGAGTCCTCATGAGACTCCCTGCGTCGGTGACGGAGATAGCGCCAGTGGCACCTTGCGCGCATCGAGTGAGTTCCGCGTAGGCCGCATCGGCATATGTCCACGCACTCACTTGATCTAAGAATGCCTCGAATCGGCCAACGAAGTCGAGGAGGATTCTTTGTGCGTCCAGTCCATCAGCTAGGCGGTTGATGACGGCGACTGCATCCTTGCCAGCAAGCAGCTTGGTAGATCGCGGATGCACTAGCGAAGGGAGCGCGATCGATGGAAGTCTCCGCGCCATAATGAGTCGCCTGAGGCTGGGGGAGTAGCTAATGAGCAGCAGATGACCTGCCCAAATGTCATTCGAGGCTTTGTGAAGCAAACGGTATTGCTTGGCTAAGTCGTTAATACGGTGCGCACTCAGAGTCGTATTCACGCTGCTCAAGGCTCGCCCTGCCCGACGAGCTCTGGTCTCGGCTCGCATAAGGAATTTCGCGATCTTGTCGCGAGTCAAGCTTTGAGTCGCGCCCAGCAGGCTGAGTTGCGAACGAGGAGCTCGGAATCATAAGACCTGACTATGGCTCGGACCTCTCCTGATTTACGCGTTGGCTGTCGATCAACTTGAGCGTTTCTTGTCGCGTGTCACCATCGGCTAGCGGTATAGCCGAGTTAACCGGAGAAGTTGAATGTTGATTCGATGTCAGCGGGTCTGGTCCGCCGATAGGCCGCTCGCTCAGCAAGCCCGCGAACTCTGGTGGTAGTTGCACTACCGACCGCAAGAACACAAGCATTAGCTTGATCAACGCCATCGTTGGTGCCGGATTAAACACCTGCCAGAGCTTGAAATCCGGAAGCTGCCACTCACGACGACGGATTCGATAGGCGACGACCAGGTCTAGGACTAGCGGAACATGGCGTGCTGCGGTAGGCCGCTCGGCAAGCCGCTCCAGCACCTCGAGCAGCGAGTCGGCGTATTCAGGGGGAGTCGGTTCGAACGCTCCCATCGACTTAACGATCTCGCTAGGCGGTACGTCATATTGGCGCAAAAGGCCCGTGACGTAGGCGTCGATTGCTTTCGACAGGCGACTCATTTCACCGATCGGTGCAGCGCCTTCGGATAGCCTATTGAGAAGCTGAACTCGGAACTCAGTTAGCGGCATTGTCACTGCACGAGCTGCCAGAGTGACCGCCGAGACCGAGAATGCCACGAGAGCATCTCCCACCAACCAACCAAGCGCCCTGCGACGCCCTGCGTCTTTCTCATTTGCCCAGCGATGAGATATCAACTCGACCACAGTCAGTGCGCGTTTCAGGCCGAGTGAACTTGGCGCATGCCAAAACTCGGACCGAAGGAACCAATAGGCTCGGGTCAGTTCCTCATCGGTCTTTGTGATCGCCCGGATTGCAGCCTCATGCGATTGAAAGGCAGGGTCATGAGATCCCCAAGCTTGATCACGTCCAATCCCTATCAAGTTCTCTCGACGCTCGATGTCGGCAATGTCCTGGACAAGGACCCCAAGCTCCACACCAACTTCTCTAACCTTAGGCGGCGCCTGACGCATGATCACGAGCTCAGCGCGATCAGCACCAGACATCCTCATTAGACCAATCAGCCAGAGCATCCTGTCGATTTCGCTTGGAGCCGACCGACTATGGCCTGTCTTGCATTCAATGATCGTCCTCAAGAGTGAGAGGTCTGGGCCGAACTGGAACGTAAGAACATCGAGATCAGTGATTTGAACCCGGGCCGGATGGACCCAGCGATCCACATCAACCCGGCGACGGACAAATGCCCCTTGCCGGTTGTGGAGCCGAGCGACCCGGCTCTCGAACTCGATGGGATCGTTCGTCGTCACTTAGAAGATGTCCTCGAGCCTCGCCTGACGACGAGCCCTCTTGCGCAACTCGGCGATCGTCGCATCAAACAACTCCTTCTCCGGGCCGGGCTTAAGCTCTCCCCGGACACGAATCCTCTCCGGCCCAGCGTACGTGCTGGGAGTCCAGAGACCACTGCTGAGCGGATCAGTTGCATTGCCAGATTCACCGGAGTCTTCAAGTGCCAGCCTAAGTAGGTCGAGAGAATCTTTGGCAACATCTGTTTTCACAAGTTCCAGGTACGCCCTGCCTGCATGGAATCGTGAAGGCCTAACCCGCGCGATCCCAAGCGCCTCGATTAGGGGGTAGTCAGACGCAATCGCACTCGCGGGGCCGACCGCGCCCTTCGCGATCAGAGCCTGCACAAGCACGACCGGGTTCTCAATTCTTCCAGTGCCTCGGAAACCATATCTATGGCCGAAGAGGATATGGGCCACGAATGACTTCCGCTCATGAAGCGAATCGGATGCGCCCTTGATCGCCAATTGTCTCTCGAGGGCGGGGTGGAACGCGAAGTACTTTCCGGGACGGGCGAGGCTGCTAACCTCGATCGGATCCAGAAAGCCCACCTGGCGGGCTGCCTGGACTAGCTTGGCATTGTTGACCCCGAATTCGTCCATGGTCGCGCCCGGGTGATTCAGCGCGCGCGCAGAGAGGCTTGTTAGAAGACCGCGCTCAGTGGCCGGCAATGACTTAAGAAACTCGGCGATCTTTACCGCCGATGTGCCCCAAACGTATTCATTAAAGAGGATGTCTTCTCCCAACGTCTGGGACGGAGCGCGATTTAGCAAGCTCAAAGCATCAAGTGCTGGCAGTACCTTCGCCTGGAGTTCCTCAGGGTGCCCCGCTTCGCTGAGGATGTGCTGATGGTCGGATACGGTGAGCGGGGCATACGAGGCAAGTCCGACCGAATCCAGGGCACACACCTCTTCTAATTGGGGACCCATCTCTTGCCACACCGCTGCGACCTGATCCAGGAACGGCGCTTGCACGCCTACGAACTCCTCGATGGCGATTACTAATCCGCCTTTCGACTTGTACTCGATGACGCCGGCACGCTTCATCGCAGGAAGCGCCCAGAGGAGCATGTCTGATGCGTCCATCCCGACCAGCCTCGCGTACTCCATAAGCTGGTGCGGGTCAAGGTCCGTCGCCTGCCGACGTATGCGCGCAGCGAAGTCCATTGCCCGACCGGCTTTGATCGCAACGCCGACATAGCTAGTCGCATTCGAAGGCGGGTACTCACGAGCATGGAGGTAAACACGGATAACCGACCGGCCGATTTCTTCAGCGTTCATTGCACAACAGCTACCCGGCCCCTAGCGGCCAGAACGAGGCGAGGAGGCCCAGACTGCTGACAGTCTCGAGGTGGGTGTTCACCGCATGAACTCATCAAGAGCGAGAAACCTTGGGCGCGAAAGCTGCAGCCACCGCATGGACAACACGCTCGATCATCGTGGCGGACTAAGCGGACCCGACAAAGTGGGCAGTGCCCCTCGGACACATCGAGGAGAACTGCCTGTGCGTCTTCTGAAAGGCTCATCTGTGCGGGCCCCTGGCCCCGCTTATCTTGTTACGCCTTTTGGCGTCACTTGGTACCACCTGTGGGTCAGTGTGTACCACCCTTAGGGAAGCCGTCGGAGCACCTCAGTTTGGGTTGAAGTTGAAGTCTTTGAGGTGTCCCGCAGGGATCCACACCGCCAAAGGTAGGCCGTCCCAAAAGATCAGCGTCAAGTCGTTGGGCAGCTCGCGGCTTTCATCCTTCAAGATACCGCGCCAAGCCTTCAACTCCAGGCGGCCCGCGTGCGACCACAAGATTGGCCGAAATTCGGCTGGAATCTTCCGACTTGTCCAACCCATGACGTACCCGACCTCCTCGCCACTCGAGCCCGTGACTGTCATGTTCTTGCCGTCGATGAGCTTGTCGAGAGCGGTTCCTTCATCTCCCCGAAGCTCGGTATCCTTTCGGGATCGGTTCGAGGACTCGCGTTTTCGGAGCTTAGTGGTTAAGCCGTTGAGGGCTCGACCGATCACCTCGCGTAGACGAGTCTTCACTCGTTACGCCGCATGGTGTCCTTCGTCACCACAACGGGGGTCGTTTGTCACCACCCTGCCCGACAGCTTCGCGTGCCTCATGGTCAAGCTAGAGCAGCTCGAGCCCGCGTCAGGCCGTCGTTGCCGATGTACGGCTCGAAGCTCTTAGGAGACCCAAATGCCCCAGGGTGAGGCACAGCCAAGATGAGCCGCACATGTCCCCCGACGTCGCCCGGTCCCCAGATGTGCTCAGGAATGCCGATGTTGAATGTCCGCTTGAATCCGGCCTTGGCCCAACCACCGACGCAAACAACTACGGCGGCCGGTGTCGCGCGTAAGGTCCGTTCGAAATACCGATCAGCGCATGTTGCGAACGCATCAGTTACGCCCGCTTCATGCTGTGTTCCGCAGTGGACTACCTCCGTCATCGCATAGTCCACGCCAGGTACAGGCTGGCGCTGCAGTAGCTCGCGCGCCCTCGCGCGGGCCCAGAGCCAATAGCGGATCGGTTTGGCGCCGCGGTTGCCGAACTTGTCGCTGAGATAGATGCCGTCGATGATTCCGGGCTTACGCCAACGCTCAAACGCATCGTCACAGCAGCTGACGATTTCTTGCGTTTCCCAGGCCGAGGTGTAGGAGGCGTCGGAGATCGGCGCGCCCTCGACATCCGCCCCTGGATTGGAACTGACGAACAGGATTGGAGCACGATCGAGGTGGCCGCTCCATGGCTCGGGGACATATCGCAAACCACCAGCCGCCTGGCCTTGCCACGTAACGACGCGATGGCAAGGCAGCTTCTCGCCACCGGGCGCGAGGCACTCACCGACTACGGGACAGCGGACGATGTCTGAGGCCAAGGCCGCCGTCTCGTTGTTCATCGAGACAACTGGGCTACCTGCGCCCGTATCCAGTTGACCTGCTCGGTGATGGGGTAGATAGCCGTCTCGTTGAACACCGGAATGAGAGAGCTGTAGGAGAACCCTGGCCCTTGGACACTCACCTGGACTGAACCACTGGTGCGTCGTTCCTTGACGAGCAGGAAAAGGAGCCCTAGCAGGCAGAAGACAAAGAAGACGATCGCGAGCACGATTGCCCAAGCGGGAATGGATTCAGTCACGTAGCTCTGGTTCGTCACAGTCCAAGTCGTGCCGGCGAGCGGGTAGCTGCCGAGAGGCGTGTGGACCTGTGTGTCCGTGCATGCGATCTGGCCCAGCCGGACGCGGATTGGTTCGTATTGCGAGGGGGTGGCGAGACTCATCTTCTCCTCACTTCTCCAAGCCGATGAACAAAACCTTGGATCCATCCCAGTAGAGGTTCGCCGTGTACGGGCCGGACGACGTGTCATGAATGTGTCGTGTCGGGCTGTAAGGTGGCGTCGAGTCGTAGTCCACGCTGAACGCGAAGTTGCCGGAGACTGCGAAGATCGAGCGCTTGCCGTCCCAGGTAAGGCTTGCGCCCTGCATGGAATCGCTGTCCTCATGCCACGTGAAATTGGACCCGTCGAAGGCAATGACGCTCTGGGGGCATCCAGGCAGCTCGCCTGCCTGGATGCCAAGGCAAGAATTGAACTGTGCCCTGAGGGCGCCCAAGACTTGCGTATCTGTGGCAGCCGGTCGCGCCAAATCAGCGACCGACGAGGCGTCCTGGAAGTCCGAGAGTTTGAGACCTTGGCCATCCCATGAGAGCGCCGCGATGTAGGGAGCGCCGACGCCGAGCAATCGATCGCGGTGAAGTCGCTGGCTCCCGTAGCTCAGTTTCATAACGAAGTGCCCGCGGACCTCGAGCACGGACTTGTCATCGAGTCCGACTGTGGAATCTGCCACCGGATCGCCAAGCAATGTCCAGCGGACGGCTCCATCTGCCACGTCCAGTTCGGGCAATGACTGGGGACAGCCGGAGATCGCTAGGGACGTGGACTGAACGCAGGCCTGGAACGCCTTGGTCACAGCTTGTTTCGCCTCGTTGCTCCCGTCCTCGGTCATTTGCACCTTGGCGAGGCTGACCGGCGAGAGCCCTGGCAGCCGGGTCTCGGCATCAACCTCACCCATGTACGCCTGGTAGAGCGGGGAAGCGCCCAGAGTGATCTTGTGGGTGCCAGGGAAAACCGCGAGCCTGAGCTCAACTCCCGCCGTTGGGACGGGCTGGCCATCGATGGCCAATCCACCTGCTCCAGCCGGAATCGCGATGCCAAGGGTCGCCGGCTCGACCGCGACCGGCCAGGTATGTGGAGCGCCACCCCTCAAGAAGAGGCTTGCCGCTCGGCGCCCAACAGAGGTGTTGTAGGTCAGCATGACCTTGGTTTCACCGTTGTCAAAGCTCACGCCTTGAACCTTGAAGCTCGAGCGAGAGTGAGCGGTAGCGGCGAGCTGGGCGGCAAGGGCAGTTCGGTCGAGGAGGGCGACATCCGCTTTAGAGACCTTGGACGAGTCGATGATCGAGTGGCCCCAGACGTAGCTGGTGTCGGCGCGATCGACCGCCGCCATGTACGCGAGCGCAGCGCCCGCTGGCGTACCCACATTAGTAGTGACGGTGAAGGCGAGTCCACCAACAGCGAGCACCGCCAGAACGATGCCGGCGATCAGCTCCTCGCGGGCTCCCAGCCGCTGGTTCAGTCGGCGCAACTGGTTGTTGAGGTTGCCCATTTCTAGCTCTCCTGCCCAGTCGCGAAGCGCCGGCGAATCTCCGCGGCGCGTTTGTGCTGCCCGCTCTCGCGGAGTGCGTTGATCAGGGTTCTGGCCAGGTCGTCACGCTCCTCCGACCGAGCGACGATCGGCTCCAGCAATGCGACCGCTTGAGCCGGTTCGCCCCGATCCAGAAGTGTTTTCGCGACCGCGTCGGCCACATCGGCGCGGGTGCCGTCGATCTGGACCCGGACCTCTGCCACGACCTGTCCAGCAACGCCACGTCCCTGGGTCACGCGCTTCTCCATGTCCTCGAAACCGGGCATGAACTCGCCGTCGCCAAGCTCTTGGAGAAGGGCATGTGCCTCGCGTAGGGAGGCATCATCGATGTGGCCGTGTGACTGGCGAATGCGAACCGCGATTCGTCGCAGCCGTGCGAAGTCGGCATCGCACTCGCCGAGGTCGAAACCGATCATCTCGTCGTCGACGCGGACCATCGCACCGAAAGGTTCCGGTAAGCGGGTCAGGTCTCTCAGGTAGCCGCGCAGGCGACCCCGAGGATCGCTGACTCCGTGTGCCACTTCATCTGTGACCGCGCTGCGAGTGACCCGATCGCCTTCGGTCCGCACCTGCCGTGCGAGCAAATAGAGCCACAGGAAGCCGATGACTGGCTTTCCGATCAACTTTGGCGTCAGGTCGCCATGCGCGCTCAGGAGCCGGATCCGGCCGATGGTCCGGATCATCGGTAGGGCAGCCCACGCCACGTCAGGAGTAGATGTTGGGTCCTGCGAGGACTCGGCCAATGCAGCCGTGGCAGCCAGAGGTGATGGAGGAGATGGGAGGGTGGCAGGCGACGCAAAGGGTGACTGTGGGACCCAGAAGGCGGGGCGCGGCGCGGCGCGTCTAGCCGACCAGATTGGGAGAGCGATCAGTCCGAAGCCCAGACCGGTGATGACGCCATAGAAGCCGAGGTCGTCGCCGGAAGTGATCGCCACAATGCCGTCTAACAGGACATAGGCCCATATGGCGACCCCGAGCCAGGTGCGGTGGAGAAATACGACCCCAGCCACGCCGGCAGCCATGAGGATGAGACCGGTCGGGTCGGTGGCCACAAGGACTAGGAGTCCAGCGACAAACACCAGGCAGTAGCCGACCACCAGTACGATTCGGCGCCAGTCCCAGAACCTATCCCCAGCCGCAGGCTGCATCCCCGCCTTCCCCGTGGCGGCGAGGATATCTGACGGGACGCGATTGTGCAGGATGGTCATTCCTCCGCCTCCTCTTCGCTGTCTTCTTCTTCCTGTAGCTTCTCCAGTGAGACTTGGGCTTGTTGTCGGGCCCACTCCCGCCTCAGCCGTCTGGCCAATGGCTGGGTGGAAGCCAGTTTCAAGCGACGGCTGAGAAACGCGGGCCCGGGCAACGGCAAGGAACGGGCAATGCGAAGAAGCTCGAGCACGAGCTCCTGGCGCATGTCCTCAGCGCGGTAGAGCGGTCGCTGGACGCTCATGCGGCGGACCTTGGCTCGGAACGCCGGCATCAGTTCGGCGACGATCAGCTCGGCTACATCGTCCCCAGCGCGGTAGCGGAGCAGCAGATCAAATAAGCGCTGGTCCTGGCGCTCAAGGTCCACCCGCTCCTGGAGGCTTAAGGGACGCCGGCGGACGCGCCTCGAACGGGGTGCGCTGGCCGCGACTTGGGGATCCTCGACTGTGACCATCGGCCACCTCCTTTTGAGATGGCCTCAGGCTCGCAACCGACCGTGCGTTGAGCGTGCGCTGGGCGTGCGTTTTGGGCTGGGTTGGCGTGCGCTTTTGGCCCAGGCGTGAGTTCAAGGCGTGCGTTTTGCGTGCGAACTTCAAAAACGCACGGCTAACGCACGGTTTTTGGCGCTCGCCGATGCCCAGTAACTAAGTGTGGGGACTTCACGCATCCGCCGCGTCCAGGTCAGTCTCAGCTCTGCCCAGCGCCACGCTGTGGGTGACCGCGCCGAACGCACTGGGGCTTCACTGAGTTCGACCGTCCGCGAGTTGGTCGCCGCCGCCCTCCAGGATCGGGCGGTCGAGGAGGCGGACGCCGCTGATCGGGCTCTGGTCGGACTGGGCGCATTGGTCGCCGCCGAGCACAGCCTGAGCTTGCTTGAGCTGAGCTTTCCGGCGCTGGGCCGACGCTCGCCCGAGCTCCGCCAGGAGGCATACGCGTCCGCTCAGGCCCGACTCGAGGAGCTGCGCCGGCAGCTCGAGGCGAGCAGTTAATGGCAGAGCGCTCGATCCTCGCCGTCGCCTACACACCGGTGTCCGGCGCCTGTTCGGCCAAGCGGGCGGTGGCTGGATTCCTCAAGTACGTCCAGCACCGCGACTTGCATCCGGAGACCAAACCGGCGGTCGAAGGCCTGCTCAAGTACGTCGCCCATCGCGACCGAAGTGGCTCCAACGCAAGACTCTTCAACCGCGACGGCAAGGCCAGCGACGAGCACCGACGCTGGCTGGCCGCCTACGTGGGCCGCTCAGTCGCCGGTATGCGGGCGCAGCGCTGGCAGAATTCGGGTGAGGCCGGCGTCGACCGCCGCCGCGCCGCGTATCGGTTCGTACTCTCGCCCGAGACGGCCACGGGCCTGGATCTGGCAAAACTCACGCGCGCTGCCTTGGCCCAGCTGGAGGTGGATGCGGGCGGGATTGGTCCTTGGCTCGCAGCCGAGCACCGCAACACCGCGCATCCCCACGTTCACATCGTGCTCGCCGCCAGGCGCCAGATTGTGCCCGGTCAGTACCGCTCCGTGGTCTTGACTCGGCCGCGCCTGCAGCGCATGAAGGACGCCATCGCGCGTGAGATCGAACGCCAGCGAGACCTCGTAATGGACCACGCCCAGCGACCACCGATCGAGCGCCTCGCTCGGAGCATCGCCAGTCAAAGCCATAAGCCCCAGGCAGCGGCGCGCTGGCGTCGACTCCGCTCACGAGCTGCCTTTCCACACCTGCGCTCGCGCTCGATCATCCACGTCCGGCGCGGACGGTTCGTGGGCGTGACTCTGCTTCGGCTGCGTGCGGTAGCGCTCCGCTACCACAGGCAAATGGAGCGTGACCTCGAGGATGAGCTGGCGCGCCGGGAGCGGGAGGGCTGGGTCAGGTGACGGCTCTGACCACGCTCGTCGCCGAGCTCCTGGTGCGCGCAATCACCGGACTGATTGCCCTCGCTTTGGGTGGGTGGACGAGCTCTCGTCCGCAAAGCCACGGCTCCAGCCGCTGGGCCGGCTGGCGGGACCGCGGCCCTTTGGGTCGCATCACCATTCCAGAGCGAGCAGCCGGCGACGGCATCGTGCTCGGTTTCATCGGCCGCCATGTACTCCAGTCGCCCGCTGAGGACAACCTGCTCTTGCTCGGGGTCCAGCGCTCCGGCAAGACGTCGACGGTGGTCGTGCCCACGCTGCTCACCTGGTCGGGCGCCGCGATCGCCACCTCAACCAAGGAGGAGCTGGTCCGCCTGACAGCCCGGCATCGGGCCGCCCTTGGCCCGGTCTGGGTCTTCGCGCCGCTGGACCGCGACACATCGTGGATCGACAACCTCGGCATCCAGGCCACGACTTGGAATCCGGTCGCATCGATCAACGACTGCGGCTCAGCGGCCGAGCTCGCCGACCATTTCACCGCCGCCGGCAAGCGCGGTTCGGCCGCACACTGGTACCTCTCCGCCTCCAATCTGATCACCGCGCTCGCGGTCTTCGCCAAGGAGCGCGGCGGTGACATGAGCACGGTCCTCATCGCCCTCAACCGCACCGCCCAGGCCGACTACGTCGAGCTCTCCAAGGTGGTCGATGACCGCCACGCTTCTGACCTCTTGATGGCACATGCCCTCACCCCGGACAGGGAGGCTGGTTCCATCGCCTCCACCGCCCGCTCCTGTCTCGGACTCTGGGTCGATGAGCGCGTCTGCAGGGCAACCGCCAGCAGCGAGCAGGAACTGGACCTTGATGACCTGCTCGCACAAGGCGGCACGCTCTACCTGGTCGCGCCGGCAGAAGAGGCTGAGCGCTGCCGGCCCCTCTTCTCGGCTCTGATGGCCACCCTGCTGCGGAAGGCAACGCTGCGGGCGCGGATCCAAGGTGGCGTGCTGGCGCCGCGGCTGCTCTTGGCGCTCGATGAGGCTGCCAACTTCGCCCGCATTCCGCGCCTTGCGGGCTACGCCTCCAGCGGACCCGGCCAGGGCATCCAGCTGCTGCTCTGCTTTCACGATCTGGCCCAGATCGAGTCAGGCTACGGCCGCGAAGAGGCGCGCACGGTTTGGAACAACTGCCGCGCACGGCTGCTGCTCCCCGGCCAGGGCGACCTGATCACCCTCGAGCACTTCAGCCGCGCCATCGGTGACGAGACGCGAACGTACAGCGTCCGCCATGGCACAGCGCACAACACGAGCTC
>WNFD01004379.1_pt1 | contig 14178 bp, 15 predicted proteins | sample 5400491 | NCBI WGS metagenome assembly WNFD01 (sample SAMN13153343, study PRJNA577476) | soil metagenome | isolation source: 120 cm saprolite under Douglas fir tree site 2 hole 2 replicate 2 | place: USA:California | collected 2015-04-18
GTCGGGCAGCTCGCGGCCGCTGGCTTCGCTCATATATGTGCTGAGCTTGTCCATGATCGGGCTCACCCCTTGCCCGGTTGTGTCCCGACTGTGGGATGGTTTGGTCATCAGCATGCCGGGCGGAAGCACTGCAGTTGCAACAGTCAGACCCGCGAGTTCGAGCAGGCTGCGCCGGGAAAGAATTGTATGGTCGCTCTCCGCCGCGCATTCGTTTCGATCATCGCTCATGTATTCCCTTCCTACGGAATTTTGCTAAGGCCTGATCTTGCTCAATGGGGTCGGGCACAACAGATTCATCCGCACCATGGCATTATGCCACTCTCAAACTCAGGTACCTGAAAACAGTATTAATTCCTATTTAGCGCGATTGTGTATGGATGGTTCAGGTCGCGGGTCCGCCTGCATCCGATTGCGGGTTCCGTACGAAACTCCTGCCGTGCGCTTCTGAACCGAGCCAGAGCAGCGTTGCCAGCGTTAGAATCGTCACGATTTCGAACCCGGCGATCGCCCACTGATAACCGAAGCGGACGTGAAGCGCGTATTGGATCGAGTTTGTGGGTGCTGCGAGCAGTATTCCCAGCTGATACGCCAGGCCCGGCATCAACCCACGGGCTGCGTCGGCGGAAAGCTCGTTTAAGTGCACTGGGATCACGCCCCAGGCACCTTGCACTCCCGCCTGCATCAAGAACGAAGCGGCGATGATTGCCAAAAGGCCGCCGCCAAAGGCCCACAGCGGAATCAGCAGGAGCGACAACCCCAGGGCCGCGATCATGCCTTTGCGGCGTCCGGCCACTTGCGAGAAGTGTCCAAAAACAATCGCGCCTGCGACGGCCCCAACATTGTAAATCATCGCAATATTGGCTACCATCGCGGCGGAAATCTGGTGCACTTCTTTCAGGAAATCCGGATAAAGATCCTGGGTTCCGTGCGAGAGGAACATCATGAACGTCATGAGCACGACAAGATACGCGAAACGCTTCCACTCTCCTGCAACGATGCGCAGAACCTGTCCGGTGCTCGCAGCGCGATGCTGCTTCCACGCCTCCGACTCCGGCACTTTCGTACGGATATACAGCGCGAGCAGCGCGGGCAGTGCACCAATCCAAAACATTGGGCGCCAGCCCCACAGGGGCAGGAGAAACCTTGCGGCCACCGCTGCCAGCAGATATCCGATCGAATAGCCACTTTGCAAAATCCCGCTGAGGATGCCCCGCCAGCGCACCGGCGCTGCCTCCATTGCGAGCGACGCGCCGACGCCCCACTCCCCACCCATGCCGATGCCGAACAAGGCTCGCAAAATGATAAACACGGTGTAGTTTGGCGAAAAGCCGCACATCAATTCGATCAATGAAAAATAGATCACGTTGGCCATCAGCGGGATGCGGCGTCCGTAGCGGTCCGCAAGCAGCCCGAATAGCAGCGCGCCGATGGGCCGCATGGCGAGCGTCGCGGTGGTGGTGAAAACGATTTCTTTCTTGCTGACCCCGAACTGGTGCGCCAGCGTATCGAAGAGAAAAACGACGATGAAGAAATCGAACGCGTCGAGCGTCCAGCCAAGAAACCCTGCGAGCACGGCGTGATGCGTACCTGATCGAGCCGGCTGCCCCGAGTCCGCCATCTCAGTTTGCTTGCCACTCCGCAGGCTTGGGCATGAGCCGGGAGATGGCTACCCCGCAAGCAATCGCTACAATCGCGAGAACAAATCCCACCTGATACCGTCCGAAGCACAACTCACCAATACAGAACAGCGAGGAATAGATGAGCACGCACCCCAAGATCCAGCACAGAAGATTCTTCCCCAGGTCGCGCGTGACGGGCTCATCTCCTGCGAGCTTCGCTACGGCATGCCATCCGGTGATTTGCGGGCGCACTTTCCGGTAGAACTTCACGAGCGTGTCTCCCGGTTCTGCGGGCGTAAGCAGTGTGACCGTCACCCACACAAGCGTGGTGACGCCGGTGGTGCACAACGTCGTCTTCGCGAAAATGACGGAGTCCGAACCGCTGAAGGGTTGCGGCCTGCCTGCAATCGCCATCCAGAGCGCGGTCGAATGCAGCGCCAGCGTCGTCACCAGCGCCGCCATCATCGCGGAGATTTCGCTCCATGCATTCACGCGCCACCAATACCAGCGGAGCAAATATACGCCGCCGGTCCCGGCCCCCAATTCGAGCACGATCTTCCATCCGGCGCTAACCGAGCCAAGCTGTAACGCCACAAGCGCCGCCGCGATTACCAGGAAGACCGTGGCGAGACGCGAAGCATTCACGTAATGCGCCTCGCTTCCATTTTTCTTCAGGAAGCGCCGGTAAAAGTCTTCGACAAGGTAGGAACTGCCCCAATTCAATTGCGTTGCGACGGTGGACATGAACGCTGCCATGAATCCTGCGAGCAAGATTCCCAGGAGCGCATGCGGTGTCTGCCGCGTCGCCACCAACATGTATCCGCGCTCGGGTTGCGCCAACCCCGGATAAAGAACAACCGCCACGAGCGCCGTCAAAATCCAGGGCCAGGGCCGCAGCGCGTAGTGCGCCAGATTGAACCACAGCACTGACAACAATCCGTTTCTTTCGTCCTTTGCGCTGAAAATCCGTTGCGCGATGTATCCACCGCCGCCAGGTTCCGCTCCCGGATACCAGAACGCCCACCACTGCACCGTCAAATGCACCACAAAAGTAATCACCGGCAACGTCCACAATGCTTCGCTGGCAAACCCTCGGGAAAAATCGGGTAAGAGAGCGGTGATGTCGCTAGCTCCCGGCCCGGCAGCGGCACGCCGCGCCGCAAGCGCCGCGAGAAGTTGCGGCATCCCGCCAACCGCGTGAATTCCGTACCAGGCCACCGAAATCACAATCGCCATTTTCAGAACGAACTGGAATAAGTCCGTCCAAAGCACGCCCCACAAACCGCCAAGCGAAACATAAATTCCCGTGAAGGGCATCAGGAAGAACACGCAGATGGCCAGCGCTTTCGCGTCGCTCACGCCCATGGCCGTGCTGATGATATTGACCATCGCCTTCGTCACCCACCCAAGGATCAGGCAGTTCATCAGCAGGCCAAGATAAACGGCACGAAATCCACGCAGGAACGCCGCAGGTTTCCCGCTGTAGCGCATTTCAGCAAACTGTACGTCGGTGATCAATCCGGAGCGCCGCCACAATCTCGCGAACAAGAACACCGTCATCATCCCCGACGGCAAAAAACTCCACCACAGCCAATTCCCCGCGACTCCGTTGACATAGACCAGTCCCGTCACGGCCAGCGGCGTATCGGCCGCAAACGTGGTCGCCACCATCGACGTTCCCGCCAGCCACCACGACACGTTTCTGCCGGAAACAAAGTAGTCCTCCGTGCTCTGTCCCGACCGCCGCCGGAAATACAACCCCAGGACAAGAGTGATCAGCAGATAGCCAACAATCGCGGCCCAATCAGCAAGTGTTAAGTGCAAGGTGCCTTCCCCCTGTGCAGGAAATCCTTACGGCAACTTCTCGTTCATTGCAAAATGGGCGCACGAGCCGCCCGGCCCGGAAAAACACCATCAACGAGTTGCCCATCTTTGACGACGGGAACTCCGTTGACAAGCACAAACTGAATCCCTTCCGAGTATTCTAACGGCTGTTCGTAGGTTGCTTTATCAATGACGCGCTTCGCGTCGAACACGGTAATGTCCGCATCTTCCCCCACGCGAATCCGTCCTTTGCCCTTGAATGCCAGCGCGCGTTTTTCCAGCCGCTGGGCCGGCATCAGGGTCATCTTTCGCAGAGCCGTCATCAAATCCAACGCCTTCTCATCTCGAACGTAATGCCCTAGCACGCGCGAGAACGTCCCCTGCCCCCGTGGATGGACCTTGGCTCCCGTAATGGGCATGCCGTCGCTGGCGATCATCACGATCGGATCTGCGACCGCCGTGCGTGCAGCTCCTTCGGGGATCGAAAAAATGACGACCGTACCCCCTTCTTTGCGATATTTTTCAAAAGTCCCCGCGGTCAGCCGCTCGCCCGTCTTCACCCACTGGACATCTTTGTAATTGATTCCCTGCCGGTCTTGCCATCCGGGATCAAAAATCGCTGACTCCAACGAGGTGCTGCCGGCCGTATAGGGATAGCACTCGGTCGTCACGTCAAGACCGTGCTCCTGCGCGCCTCTCACCATGGCGATGAGCCGCGGCGTATCCTGCAGACCCATACTCGTGATGTGCACCACGTGCAGCGGAGCTCCCGTCGCCGCCGCTGCCGCAATGACCTCTTCAATCCCGACGAGTCCCGTTGTTGGCTCTTTCAGTCCCGCGTGCCGCAGGTGCACGTGTACCGGCGCGTTGCTCTTCGCCGCCAGCCGGAACACATCGACGATCTCGCCATGAGTGGCGGCAGCCGTGTAATTGATTCCCATCCCGACAGCCAATGCGCCACGGTGCAATCCTTCCTCTATGTCACTATCGATTTGCACCAATTCGCCCGGCGTTGCTTCGCGATGAGCGGCATCTCCACTGGGCAGGAAGTTACCCGGGTCCTTCATGACCTTCATCCGCACAGGAATGTGCCCGATGCCCACTCCAAAGTTGATGAGCGTCTTGCCTTCCCTCTCCGCATACCATTTGTCGATATCGTCCGTTCCGGCCTCCAGCTCGAGCGAGGTGGTGACCCCATCGCGCGCTTTGAACTGATAATTGCGCGGCTCCTGCCCGTGCTGGTGCAAATCAATAAAACCTGGGGCAACCGTCAAATCCGTTGCATCAATCGTCTTCTTTCCCTGCAGCGCTTCCGCGGAAATCGCACGAATCTTCCCGCCGGCGATCCCCACGTTCCGCACCGCATCAAGCCCCGATTCGGGATCCATCACTCGCCCGTTGGCGATGACCACATCATAGCTTTCGGTTCCATTGCTTGCGCCGCTTCGTGCGGTCGTCACGAGCGTGGCGGCGAGAAATACCAATGCCGCTGCCCCCATCCACCATCCACGAACTATAAAGTGTGACATTTGACCAGCATCCCTCCCGTGCGGCGCTAAGTCTCTTCGCGTGGACTCCGTCTGTCAAAGGTTTTCTAAACCGATTCAACGGCCGCGAATCGTTCACTTGGCGTCTTCGGAGGAAAGAAAAACCCCGGATCGCTGGGGGGAGCGACCCGGGGTGGGGGTGTTACTGAGGGGGGCCGGAGGAAACTCGTTCTTGTCTAGTGCACCTGGTGTACGGCCAGCATGCAGATCTGTCGCAACTCTTCGTAGGTGAAATACGTCTCTTCCTGCTCGCCTGCGACTTCTTTGTGTCCGAATCCCGATTCGCTCGAGATGCGGCTCAATTCCATTTCCGATAGACCCAACAGCACCGCCGCGCGGCGCCGGGTTACATATTTGAGCTCTTGCGTTTTCATGGCGTTATCCCTCACGCAGGAAGTAGAACCATGGAGTCTTCTTCAACAGCCAGGATCATGGCCTTATAGATGTCCACGTCCCAACCATCGCCAATCCGCATCCTTACGGTTTCGCCGCCATCTTTCAGCAGCTTCCCCCGCAGCGGCACCTTGATGTTTCCTAGCGCCACCTGCAGGACCACTGGTTGCCCGATCCAAGCTTCGAACGCACTGTCCATTCTTGTTCCTCTCAGTGATTCAGCCTGACGGAAGAGAGAATCGCGCAGCGGCCTGCGGTTCACAATGGTACAGAGAGGGCACCGGACTAGTAAGAAGGTACTGCACAAAATTCGCGCATCGATTCACACTCAGTTTCCATCGGAGTACAGAAGTACTGTTCTTTCGGGACGCCCGGACCATAGGAACAGGATGTTTTCCCTGCGATCCTGCTGGTATGACGAGGCACGGTCACCCTTCGCGCAAGACCCTGAACGAAAGTGCAGTCGCCATGTCCAGCCGGGCAGGCGTCGGCCTCGCCCTTGGCGGAGGTTTCGCACGCGGCTTCGCTCATCTAGGAGTTCTGCAAGTCCTGGAGCAGAACCACATCCCTATCTCTCACATCGCGGGCACCAGCGTTGGCAGCATCCTGGGCGCTGCCTACGCCAGTGGCGCGCCTCTTGCACGCATCATTGAGACCTGCCGTACCCTGCGCTTCCGCGACATCGCGCGTTGGCGCGTCTCCCGGCTCGGCTTGGCAAGCAATCAGCGTCTTGAGAACTTAATCGAACGTGTTTTCGAATCGCGCCAGTTTGAAGATCTACGCATTCCTCTTGCAGTGGTAGCCACGGACTTGAACTCCGGCGAACCAGTGGTGTTCACGCAAGGCGATCTGGTGGACGCCATCCGCGCGAGTTGCGCCTTCCCGGGCCTGTTCGAACCAGTCGAGATCGGCACGCGGTGTCTTGCGGACGGTGGACTGGTCGCCCCGGTTCCAACGCACGCTGCCCGCGATCTCGGTGCCGCCGTGGTAGTCGGTGTCTCCGTCGGCATGCAGGACGGCCACCGCGGTGCCCCCACGAACATTTTTCAGGTCGTCAGCCGGGCGGTGAACGCGGCGCAAAAGCACCAGCTCGAGATCTGGGAACGCCATGCCGACCTCGTCCTCCGGCCCGACGTCCAATCCCTGGCCTGGGACGAATTCGACCGCGCCGATGAGGCGATCGCTGCCGGCGCCGCTGCCGCGCTGCGCGCTCTCCCGCGTATTGAAAAACTGCTGAGGCAGAAGCAAGACGCCGCCCAGGATCTCCAGGCCCGGCTCGACGCTGAAGACAAAGGTTACCTATGGCTCGCGGAGGCGCTCCGATGACTCGCATCAGCATCTGGCTTGCAGCCCTTACCGTCCCACTCCTTCTGTGGCATGAATGTGGAGAGGATATTGGCGTTTTCTGCTACCGTATAGGATTGGGCGCTGTCACCGCCGTGCGTGCGCGCATTCTTGCTCCGGTGCCCGTCTGGAATTCGATCGATTCTTCCTCTGTGAGGAACAACACCGAGTGCTCGACGCCATCCTTCATTTTCTCCACTCGCTCTACAACCCGGACGGACTCAAGGAGCTGATTCGTTCCGGCGGCGCACCGCTCATCTGCGCGATCGTCTTCGTCGAAACCGGCTTTTTTGTAGGATTTTTTCTTCCCGGTGATTCCCTGCTTGTCACCGTCGGCATCTTTTCCGCCGGTGGCTTCATCCACATGCCCTTAAAGTGGCTCCTTCTTTCCGTCATGCTCTGCGCCATCGTGGGCGATCAGATTGGCTACTGGATTGGCCGCTCTGCCGGTGCAGCTCTTTACCGCCGCGAAGAGTCCTTCTTCTTCCGGCGCAGCCACTTGCAACGCGCCCATGATTTCTATGAAAAATATGGCGGCCGGGCCGTCATCCTGGCGCGTTTCATTCCCATCGTTCGAACGTTCTGCCCTCCCGTCGCCGGTGCCGCCAAGATGCCCTACGCCAGCTACGTAGCCTTCGACATTTGTGGAGGGATTTTTTGGGTTGCCACCATGATCCTCGGCGGCTACACTCTGGGCCGCTCGGTCCCGAACATTGGTGCGCGCATCCATTACATCATTGCCGTTGTTATCGTGGTTTCCGTGCTTCCCGCAGTCATCAGCATTTATCGCTCCAGGCATAAGTTCAGTGCTTCCGGTGACCAGGGCTCCGCCGCCACTCCCCGCGGAAAGGGCGAATAGACTGTGGCCTTCGCCAAGTTCCGCGCCCTCATCTTCGATATCGGCCGTGTCCTGATCCGCGTGGACATTTCCCGGGCCATAGACGGGTTGGCTTCCGGCCTCTCGCTAACGCCACAGGATGTATGGTCCGCGATCGAAAAAGACCCGCGCTGGCTCGATTGGCAGGAGGGGCGCATTTCTCCCCGGGACTGGCACCTTCATCTAGCCAAGCGTCTTGGTTCTTCGCTCACGTTTGAGGAGTTCTCGGAAGTCTGGAACCGCGCCCTTGACCCGAATCCGATCCATTCGGAATCGTACCTAGAGAGGCTCTCCAAGAATTACCGCCTTGCCTTACTATCGAATACCGACCCCATCCACATGTCCAATGAAGAGGCCCGCTTCCCCTTTTTCCGCTTCTTTCCCATTCGTATCTATTCCTATCGGGTTGGTGCGAGCAAGCCTGACCCCGTCATCTACCGGGAAGCCCTCCAAGCCTGCCAGGTCCGGGCCGAGGAAGCCGTTTATATTGACGATGTTGCCGCCTACGCGGAAGCCGCTCAGCGCCTCGGGATGTCTGGAATCGTCTTCGAATCGCCCGAACAGCTCCAATCCGATCTCCGAAAGCTCGGAATTCAATTGGACTGACCCAACCCCAAGCAAAAAATCCGCTGTTCGCTCTCTCTTCGCGTAAACTTTGCCAGGACTAGTACCACATGCCTTTTCCACCATCTCTGCCAACCAGTTTCATTTTCATCCATTTACGAGTGCTTCCCGACACTGACCTTTTGGTGCAGCACATGCACTTCCCTTAGTACGGGTTTGTTACTGAGAGGTTTTGGCCCGTTAGGGGTGAGGAGAAAGATTGACTATGTCAGAAGATAAATTTATGGAAACGCGTACGGAATCACCAGCTTGGACGTTGCCAGCGATCATCGTGCTGGGCTTGTTCGCCATCGGTGGACTGGCATTTGGCTGGAATGCCTCTTCGAAGCTCGATGCCACACAGCAATTGGTTGCCGCTCAGTTGAAGACAACGCAGCAGGCTGTACAGCAAGACGTGTCCTCTTTGAAGGATCGCCTTGCTCAAGACGAAAAGGCCAGCACTGATCTCCAAGGCGACCTGAGGGTTGTCACCGGTAAGCTGAAGATTACCCAGGGCCAGCTCAAAAAGGCCCGCGAGGAAGCAGCAAAACTCAATAACGCGACCACTGAGAAGCTGACCGCGCTGGATACCTCGGTTCACTCGGAACTCGCCACCAAGGCCACCAGCGATGATGTCAAGGTTGTGGACACCAAGGTTGTAGGCGTCAAGACCGATCTCGACGCCACCCGCGAAGACTTGAAAATGGCTCGCAGCGAAATGGGCACGCTCATCGCGCGCAACCATGACGAAATCGACCAGCTCCGCCGCCTTGGCGAACGCGACTACCTTGAATTCACCATCGTCGGCAAGAACAAGCCGCAAAAGGTGGGCAATGTCACCGTCGAACTGAAGGGCGTAAACGAAAAGCACAACCAGTTCAGCGCCGCCATGACCATCGAGGACAAGCGCTTCGAAAAGAAGAACCGTGCCATGAACGAGCCGATCTTCTTCTATACTTCCGGCACGCATATTCCCGAAGAAATGGTCGTCAACAAGGTGGGTAAGAACACCATCAGCGGATACGTCAGCATTCCAAAGGCGAATTCGCAGACCTCCGCCAGCGCCTCAAAGTCTGGCAATTAATCACAGATAGAAGTGTCCGGCCGGCTTTGCCGGGCACACCCCAAGGCGGGCAGTTTCTTCTGCCCGCCTTTTTCTTTTGCTCCGAACGCGGCGACTCGCGAAATTCCGATAGAATAGGCTTCACCACTCCGGAGCCTTGCGTGCGGCAGACGTCCAGCGTCCTCTACATCGCTGTTGATACCCTGATTCCTCTGCGGGGAAGCAGCGCCCCTGGACTCGATGAATTCACCGCCGCGCTCGACCACCAAGCGATTCCTGCCGTCTGGGTGACCAGCCGATCGCGTCTCCAGTTCGACGATCCTCGTCGTAAACACGGCCACACGCATCCCTTCATTGCGGAAGACGGCTGCGCTATTTACCTGCCGGAGGACTATTTCCACCTGCGGCCCGCTTCCGACGCCTCTCGAACGAAGAAGTGCGAGACCGTGCGCCTCGGCCGTTTTACCTGCATCCCCGTCGCGCAAGCTCTTCCGGCGGCCACGGAGGCCCTGCAAACGTTGTCTCAGGATACCGGCGTGCCCGTTGTGACCTTGCGCTCGCTCTCTCCTCGCGAACTCGCACAAAACACCGGTCTACCTCAAAAAGAGGCCGAACTTGCCCGGCAACGCGACTTTGACGACATCTTTTTCTTTGCCGGCGCCTCCTCTGAACAAGTCGAGAGATTTCTCTCAGAGGGACGCAATCGCAACTTGCAATTCCGCCAGCACGGCGTTCTCTGGTCCGCCGCCGTCGGCCCTAGCGTCCAGCGCTGCCTCCGCGAGCTTGCGAAGCTCTACGACCGAGCACTGCGCTACCACGCCCACATCGTTGGCATAGCCACATCTGATTTGGCTGCCGGTCTCTTCCCCTTCTGCGAGCGCACCATTCTTCTTACCGACCGCAATTCCAAAGAGGCCTCACAAGACCTGCCTGACACTCGCAACGCGCGGAGTCTGCCACTCCTTGTTCCAGACGTTTGGGAGCGCCTCCTGACGGCGATCCCTAATAAAAACTAGATGCGCCTGGAAAAAATATTGCGAAAATGCGCGTAATATTGCACACCACCAATTCGATTCGAAGAGTCGATTACCGTCCCTCGTTTCACAACCCGTCTATTTTCCGTAGGATAAGAGGTTCGGCCCACCTGTAAAAGTCTTGGCCCCTCGATTGCCCCGAGATTGTTGGGCAAACGCTACACTCCCCGGCGCTGCCGACTCGGATTCGCGCGAACAACGGCTACCAAATCGAACCGAGTACTAGGAGACCCCTTACTATGGCTTGGCTTCGCCGCGTTTGCAGCATCCCCGCCCAAGAGTCCAAAGTCGGTCTCGTTCTCATGTTTTGCGTTGTTTCCATGAGCTTTATGTCCATTGCTCTGGTCTGGCAGGCGCAGATCATTGCCAACCAGCGCGAAGCCATCCAATGGCTCGAACGGCTCAAGTTCGGCGGGTAATCTCGCCCTGTCAGAAAACTCACTAGACCTTTCGGGGACCTCGCAACAAGAGAAGAAGAATCCTGCGAACACCGTCGGCCTGCACCGGATGAATTTAGACACAATCTCGAAAGCAATTTGCGGAGACTTTATCTTCAACTTGTGATTCAATATCTTCACGGGGGATTTTTCGTGGGAGAATTACCATGAAGCGATTCGTTCGATTCCTCTTGCTGGCGCTTTTTGTCTCCGTGCAGCAAGCTTCCGCCTTGCAGTCGGCTCCGCAAAATAGTGCGAGTTCGGTTCAGCCGCAGGCGGCCAACCAGGCATCCTCGCATGATCGCCATCATCGCCGGCACAGCAATAGCAAGCCTCACCACCATCATCACAATGGTTCAACGCAACACTAGCTCGAAAGCATTCACACTGAAAGCGAAAGGGGGAGCCTAGCGGCTCCCCGCTTTCGATTTTTTACTGTGTCGCCTCGGAAGCGCGCTGGAAGCACGCATGTTTCGCGAGCGACGCGCACCGCAAAAGCGGTGTGATCAGCTATAGTGCAGCTCTAAGCCCGGTGGAGTCATAGTCCCTCCGGAGCTCCTTGAGCTCACGCTTCGCTTGTACTCCTCTGATTCGTCGGATGCAAGCGAAGAGAGGGTGAACGCGCGATTTCCACAGCGCTCGCGTGGATTGGAAACTTCCAACGATTACTTGATGAAGAGTGTTTCGCGCAGTTGGTCGCGGCCGACGAACGATTTCATCGTTCGATAGCGGATAAAGAGGTCCTGGATCTCGCGGTTCTGATAAACCTTTTGCGCCGGACAGATGACCGCGGACGAGATCACTTGCAATGTATTCGAATCAGCCACTCGATAACGCTGAAAGCCCTCCGGCTTTTTGCTGTGAAACATCGCCAGAATCACGCCGCCGGGCCGCAGCAATTCCGCCAGGCTCGCTACCATTTGCTTCACGAGCGTCGGCTCAAGGTAGTCCAGCAAGTCCCACAAGAGCACGGCATCGAAGGACGCGCGCGAGTATTGTAGGTTCTCCGCCAGGAAACGCGTCGCACGCCCACTCGACGTCATGTCCAGCGTTTCGCTTGCACCGGCGTCATCCCGCAACCGCCTCTCTTCTTCGGTCAAAAACGCTTTCCACCCGCGAAGGATGTCCTCCGAGGACACGCGGAAACCGCGCTCGATAAAGAAGCTCAGAGTCGTTTGCCAGGCGGCGCCTAAATCCAGCAACGTACCCCTCCCAAGACCGTCAAGATTCCACAAGAATTCTTTCAGCCCGTTCGAAACCCGCGTCGATTCATTCTGTTCCGGCGCGCGAGTAGGACCCACGGCGGACATCGGCGCTCCGGGCGTACGCGAGCGCGAATTTGAATGCAGCGGCAAGGAAACACCGCGGCTTATCCCGCTTCCCAATCCCAGGCCCAGTTTATTCAGGAAGCTCATTGTCAGTCCGCCGCCGTTCCCGAGCTCAACGATGTCGAGTCGGCAGCTTTGCCTGTTGCCGTTGCCGCTGAAGCCTTGATCTCGGATGTCTTGTTCGGCTGCCTTCCCGCCTCGACCCTTCCGCGCAACAGCGCACCGTCCTCAATGGACAGGCGATCCGTTTGCACTTCTCCAGTGACTTGGCCGGTGCTCCAGAGTTGAACCCTGTCCCGCCCCGTAACTTTTCCTTCGATCTTTCCACGCACGATGACTTCCCGCGCTATCACGTCCGCTTTCACGCTTCCGTTCGGTCCAATGGTCAGGCAGCTGTTCGTCGTCAGACTGAGTTTTCCCTCCACTACCCCGTCAACGAAAAGATCCTCACTCCCCATGACTTCACCTTTGATCTTGATTCCCTGGCTGATGCACGCGGCCGCCCGTGATGTAGTCGGGAGTGCAACGGACACCGAGGGCGCACTGGCGGTGGTGGACGAAGTCGCAGAATTTGCGGGAGGTGCGGCGTTGCCGGAAATTCCTTCGGGCTTTGAATCTTCTTTTTTCCACATCAGACACCTCGACATCGAAAACTGGATTTTCGAAGCCGCTCATCGCAGGGCTGGTTGGAACTGCGACTCGGAAGAGTCAACATAATACACGACTTAGCGGGTGTAAACAAGGAATGGCAGGTAGCAAATCTGGTGTGTTTCCTGAACATCTACACCACTAATTGCGGAATTAGTCCTCCCAATCCCACTACCGATTGCGTTGTCTCACCTGTCTCACTTCCCCCTTTCAGCTCCCACAAGGCCGCCACCATGCCTGCAAATTCCCGCGTTAACTCTTTGATTGACTTACGCTTTTTCCACCAACGCTCGGGATCAAAGTCTCCGTCGCGAGCGCTCGCGATACGCACTTCCGTGCCCTGTGGAAAAACTCGCCGAAAAATATAGCGCGCGCGTCGCGTGTGAATGTTCGATGTCACCACGATTACACTGCGCCATTTTCTTTCTTTTGCGAGTCGCGCAAGTGCTTGCGCTTCTTCCAGCGTGCTATCCGCGTCGTGAGTAAACCGCACGATCTTATCTCTCGGCACTCCGCGCTCCACTAGATCGTGCTCCATCAACTCCGCGATCCCTGCACTCGGCCGCAGGCGTCTTCCGCTCGCGACAATCGCGGGTGCTCTCCCTTCCCTGAACAATTCCGCTCCCCGCGTTGCCCGATCGGCGTAAAAATTATCATCGCCTAAAACGATGACCGCATCTGCTTTGTCGAGAGGATCCTCGATAATCCATGATTCCGCTGTGAAGCGAAGAATGGGGCGTCGCGCCAGGTACAAAGCGACGCAAAAAACCGAGAAAAACAGCAAAATGATCAAATTAATGAAGATTCGGCCGGGCTCGCATGGATTCGCTTGGCCATCCCTCATGAATTGGGGTCCAGCGCTCGCAAGTTCGCCGCGGCATGCTCTGGCAATTCTCCGTTGAAATACACTTCTTTGATGCTGTACGACTTGCTGCGCTTCTCCACGATCGGCAGGATCTCGATGTGCCAGTGATAATCGTCCGCTAGCGTCTTCCAGTAGCCGGCCAATTCACCCTTTTTATTCTTGGTATTGGGCGAGGTGTGCACCACCAGATGAAACGCCGGCGCCACTTTCTCCAACCGGCGCAATACGCGGCCCAGTAACGCCGCCAACTGTCTGCGGTTCGATCCCGGCCGCGGCTGCTCGAACAAATGGTTGTGCCGCCGGTGCATCAGCCAGACTTCGAACGGCACGCGCGACGCATACGGGCACAGCGCATAGTAATCTCCTTGTACGTCCACGATGCGCTTCCCCTGCTTCTCTTCCTGACGCACAGTGTCGCAGAAAATGCAGCGCTCTTTATCCTTGAACCATTCGTGCGCGGAGCTGAGTTCGTATTTGATTCGCCGCGGCACGAAAATCGTCGCCGTCAACTGTGAATGCGCATGCGCCCACTCTTCCCCAGCCAGCGCGCCCTGGTTCTTAAAGACGCTGACATACTTAAATCGCGCGTCCTTCTT
>WNFD01009640.1_pt1 | contig 14178 bp, 14 predicted proteins | sample 5400491 | NCBI WGS metagenome assembly WNFD01 (sample SAMN13153343, study PRJNA577476) | soil metagenome | isolation source: 120 cm saprolite under Douglas fir tree site 2 hole 2 replicate 2 | place: USA:California | collected 2015-04-18
CAGACAGTCGCGAGCCGCCTGATAAGTGTGGGCATGACGTCCTCCCTTTTTTTGACCTTATGCGGGTCAATTCGGGGGAAACGATAGGCCACCGCGGCGGGAATGCCTAGGGGCGGCTGTCGGCCGCCGCCGGCCGCCAGACCAGCAGGCGGTTCTCGATCACGGTGACGATCGCGTCGATCACAATCACGAAGACGGCAAGCACAAACATGCCGGCAAAAACACCGGCGACGTCGAATACGCCTTCGGCTTGCTGGATGAGATAGCCGAGGCCAGCCGCCGCGCCGAGATATTCGCCCACGACCGCTCCCACCACGGCAAAGCCGACCGCGGTGTGCAGAGAGGAAAACATCCAGGACAACGCGGAGGGCCAATAGACGTGGCGCGTCAACTGGCGCTCGCTCAGACCGAGCATGCGTGCATTGGCCAACACGGTGGGGCTCACTTCCTTGACGCCTTGGTAGACGTTGAAAAACACGATGAAAAACACGAGCGTCACACCGAGCGCTACTTTCGACCAGATACCAAGGCCAAGCCAAAGTGTGAATATCGGTGCCAACACCACGCGCGGAAGCGCATTGACCATCTTGACGTATGGATCGAACACGGCGGCTGTTCGCGGTTGGCGAGCAAACCAGAAGCCGACCAGCACGCCGCCGATCCGATCGAGCCGATCACGAAGGCGAGGATCGACTCAACAAGCGTCACCCAAAGATGTTTCCAGATAACGCCGCTCACAAACCAGGCGACGATTTGCGCGCCGACATCGACCGGATTGGAGAAGAAAAACGGCGGCAGCAGAATCTTGCCGAAGATGGGGTAAGTTGTGAGCGCATACCAAAGGGCAACGCTCACCACCGCAACCAGCGCCTGCAACAGGAGGAGCGTGATTCGAGACATTGATCACGCTCCCCCATGTCGCATGTGCGAATGTGACTCTAAGTCAGATCGGGTTCTTGAACATCCCGATAATACCGGTCGAGCCCTTCACATGTCCGTTGAGCTTGTCGAACAGCTCCAGTTTGGTCAGGCCCGCCGGCAACGCCTTCGGGTCGAGATCTGTCGCGATCAGCACGAAGGTGTAGTGATGCGGCGAACCCGGCGGCGTGCAGGGACCCATATAGATGCTTTGCTTTGCGGTGCCGATGCCACCGACATATTTATCGGAAGGCTTGCTGGTTTCGCCTTCCGCGAATGATGTTACCGAGGCCGGAATACCATAGGCAATCCAATGGTCGACGCCGGTGCCGCGGCCTTCCGGATCAGTCATGACCAGTGCGAAGCTAGTGGTCCCCGCGGGGGTGTTCGACCACGCCAATGGCGGCGACACATTCTCTCCGACGCAATTCGGATTGGTTTTGTTGGCACCCGCGTTCTTTTTCGCCAGCAAAGTGCCATCTTTAAAGGCGGGCGAAGTTATTGTGAACACCTCGGCCGCATGGGCGCTTCCCGCGAGCAGCAGTAAGCCGGCCGCCGCCGCGAGCATTTGACGTATTCCAATCATTGCATTCCTCCCTTGAGTTTTCTGGGTAGCCATCACCATCAACAATGCTAGCTCAACAAAATTCCTTTCGCATCAGGCCCCTTCGCTCTGCGCGTAACCCTTGATTACTTCGGCTTTCAGCATATGCCAGATATCGCGATGCAGTTTATGGAACGCCGGATCGAGCCTGACCTCCGAAATATCGCGGGGCCGAGCCAACGGAACCCGCCAGTCGCCTATAATCCGCGCAGCGGGCCCTGCTGACATAATGACGACCCGATCGGAAAGAGCGATTGCCTCCTCCAAGTCGTGGGTGACGAACAGGACTGCCTTGCGGTCCGCACTCCATAGATCGAGCAACAGATTGCCCATGATCTGTCGCGTTTGTGCATCGAGCGGACCGAACGGCTCATCCATTAGCAGGATCTTCGGATCGCGGATCAGCACCTGCGCAAGGCCAACACGCTTACGTTGCCCACCCGACAGCATGTGCGGATAACGGTCGCCGAATGCACCGAGGCCAACACGCGTAAGCCATGCGTGCGCGCGTGCACGCGCATCAGACGTGGGAGTCCCCGCCGTTTCCAGTCCGATGGCAACGTTTTCGATGGCGGTCTTCCACGGAAATAACGCGTCGGCCTGGAATAGGTATCCGGCCTGGCGGTTGAGCGCGGCAAGCGGACGACCAAATATATCGACGCTGCCTGTAGCGGGCGCGAGTAGGCCAGCGATGACATTGAGTAGCGTGGATTTGCCGCAGCCGGTCGGCCCAACGATGGCAACGAATTCGCCATCGGCGACGCGGAGCGTCGCGCGTTCGACAGCCGTATAGACGCCGCCGTGAACCAGACGGAACGCGACCACCACGTCGCTAAGCGTGACCGCTGCGCCGGACCGGCGCACATCCTCAACGTCGGCCGCAGCGGCGGCGGTATCGTCCGCCATGCGTCCCCTCCCGCTTTTCGTTTCTTGGGTGCAAACTATCCGGCCAACCGACCCTTGCAAAGCCAAGAGAAAGCCTGCCTACAGCCCCTTGATCAGCCCGGCTTCGATCAACAAGCGATTGAACCGTCGGACCTCAGCGCCGCCCGCGCAGTGGTAGAATAAACCGTGGCAACGTTTCAGGATTTTCTTTTGCTCGGAGAATGAGGAGTCAAGCGGCACTCCGGCGGCTTCCTGTACCAGCAACGGAATATAGGGAGCGTCGAGCGTATTGAGCGCGGAGGAAAGATCGACCGGCGTGAAATTCACGGCATCGACTGCGTAATAGCTGGTGTAGTAGCGCGGATCGAAGGTTTCCAGATGTCGCGCGAGGGCCGCTTCGTTAAGGGAAGGGTCGATAATGCGATAGGCGAATTCCGGCTGGTGATCGCCAAACCGCACGACCAAAAAGGATTCCGTCGGAAAATCGCGCTTGAGGCGATCGAGCAGCTTGGAATAGTCACGCGCACTCATCGTCTGCCGCCGGATGTATTCATCGATATTCGGAGGATTGCCGAGGGCGCGCCATGAGGGAGTCAATTCCGGGCGGTAATTGAAATCCCATGGAAAATGATTGGCAGCGGTATAGACGAACAAAAATAACGGACCTTGGCCACGTTCACGCGCAATAATGTTCGTCGCCTGTTCGAAGTAGAAACTGTCGGGCTCCAGACCCCGCGCGCCGAGGTCCTTGATGTCAAGATAACGCTCGACGCCGGCCGTGGTCTGGAAACTACGCGAACCAAGGAACGCGCCGTAAAACGGATACAGGCTGAAAGTCTTGTAGCCGCAGCGGGTGAGCGCATTCGGCAAGCCGCGCGCCACATGGCCAGCGGCGATGCGTGTCACCGATGTGGCGAAACGGCCGTAAGAACGTGCGGACAGACCGGTCAGCACATTGTATTCGGTGAACCAGCTGGGGCCCCCGGCGCCTTCCACCACGAGCTTGCGCGCCTTGCCATCGAATGACCGGAAGTGCCGCTGATAGTCGGGCGGAACAATCATTCCAGGAGCCGCGGTGATGTCGAAGCTCGACTCATCGTGCAGCAGAATAATGTGCGGTAACTTTCCGCCCGGACTGCAACTCGCCGGCAGCACTTTCAGCTGGTCGGAGACGGTCGCATCCGATTCCAGGAGGCCGTGGGTCGCGAATTCATAGACCGACTCCACACCCGAGCGCGCGAACTTCGACACATAATCGCGATTGAAGAATTCGCCGTAAAAGTCGGCGGGATAGGCCGACGTTAACGCCACCAGCCCGGCCATGCACAGAGCACCACCAAGCACGCTCGTGCGCACACGGACCCGAAACGGATCGATCCGCCAGAGCAGCACGATGAGCGGCACCGCGAGCACGACACCGAGCAGAATTGGCTCGCGCAAACGCGGCATAACCGTGAACAAAAAAGCGGATGTATCCGGATCGATAATCATCAGGTCCACAAAATTGACCGTCATCATCAGCTTGTCGTACTTGAACTGCGACAAGAGGATGAGTCCGACGACCATCGAGAGTGACAGCAACCCGGCGATCGCCGGCCGGCGCAGCAAGGCCAGCCAGAAAAAATTCAGGAACGCCCACGCCACCAAGAATGTCGCTTTGGTCGAGAGGTCGAGTTCGGTCGCCGTCATCACGACCAATGCGGCAAGATGCAAAATGGAAATGAGGACTAGCGCCAAAGCGTCGCGGCGCGAGATCGCCTCGGCAGGCGCAAAACGGCTGAGCAGGGCTGACGCTACGGACAACATGGCCTATGGACGGCCCTGCCCGGCTGCGACTCCAACAACTCCCCAGCGCATGGCCCACCGTCATAAGACTGTAATCAATCTGTCATTGCAAGGCGGCCGGCCGGCCGCGAGACCGATTTTTCCGCTTCGGACAAGGACATAGGCCGGAGAGCCCCGGATTCATTGGTTCCGCGGCCTTTGCTTGCGTGCCATCATCGCGGCGATGACCCTCGACCCCCGTCTCGCCGACGCCTGGGCGCGGCTTCCCGACTATCTCGGCAGCCACGTGCTGGTGAGCCTGACCGCGTTGGCCATCGGACTCACAATCAGCCTGCCGCTTGCGATCGTTTCGCGGCACAAGCCGATCTTGCGCGGGACGCTGTTGGCAGCGGCAAGTGTGGTCCAGACGATCCCGGGGCTGGCGCTGCTGGCGCTGTTTTATCCGCTTCTGCTGGCACTCGCCGCTCTGTCCGAACGCATCTTTGGCAAAGGCTTTTCAGCGCTCGGATTTCTTCCATCGGTCGTGGCGCTGGCGCTCTATTCGATGCTGCCGGTTTTGCGCAACACAGTGACGGGCCTCAATGGCGTCGATCCGCGCCTGAGCGAGGCCGCGCGTGTTGTGGGCGTCCCACCATGGCGGCTGTTAACGGACATCGAACTGCCGCTGGCGTTGCCGGTGATCATGGCCGGCATCCGGACATCCGCCGTTTGGGTGATAGGCACCGCCACGCTAGCGACGCCAATCGGGCAAGAGAGCCTCGGCAATTACATTTTCACGGGCTTGCAAACCCAAAACTGGGTGTTCGTCATCTTCGGGTGCGTCGCCGCCGCTCTGCTGGCATTGGCGGTCGACCAGTTGCTGGCGCTGGTCCAAGCAGGCGTGGGCCGGCGCAGCCGCGCATATGCGACATTGGGCGCTTTCGGACTTGTTGCGCTGACATTTGCAGCATTGCTCCCGGGCCTGGCACGGCCGCAGGCCAGTTACCTGATCGGGTCCAAGACCTTCACCGAGCAATACGTCTTGGCGGCGCTGCTAGAGGCGCGTTTGCAAGCCGCAGGGCTGACCGCGGCACGCCGGCCGGGGCTGGGGTCGAACGTGCTGTTCGATGCGCTCGCTGCAAGCGAGGTGGACGTCGCGGTAGACTATTCGGGCACGCTCTGGGCCAACCGCCTGCAGCGCAAGGACGTACCTTCACGCGAGCAACTGCTCACCGAGTTGTCGCGCTGGTTGCAAACGACACACGGCATCCGCCTGCTTGGCTCGCTCGGATTTGAGAATGCATATGCGTTGGCGATGACGCGCAAGAAAGCCCAGGCGCTTGGCATTCGTTCCATCGCCAATCTCGCCTCGCATGCCGGCGAGTTGACCATTGCCGGCGACTACGAATTCTTTGCGCGCCCCGAATGGGCTGCCCTACGCGACGCTTACGGATTGCGCTTCCGGGCCGAGCGGCAAATGCAACCCGAGTTTATGTACAAGGCCGCGGCCGATGGAGAAGTCGACGTGATCGCGGCCTATACCAGCGATGGCCAGATCGCGACCTACGATCTTGCCGTGCTCACTGACGACAAGCATGCCATCCCGCCTTATGATGCGATTTTGTTGCTCTCGCCGAAGCGCGCGGGCGATGAAAATCTTGCAACCGCGCTGCAGCCACTCGTCGGCGCCATTGACGTTGCCACCATGCGTACCGCCAATGCGCGCGCTTCGAACGGCAAAGAGACCCCGGGCGCCGTAGCTCGCTGGCTGGAAGGTGAGATCGCTAGGCGCCACTAAAGCAGTTGCGGTCGTCCTATGGAGGCGACCCGCTACATTTGCGCTAGTTTTTGCTCTTGTCCACCAGCGCGCGCTGTTTGATCCACGGCATCATTTCGCGAAGTTTGGCGCCCACCTGCTCGATCGGATGCTCGGCGAGCTTGGCCCTGGTGGCCTTAAATGAAGTCTGATTGACCTTGTTTTCAAGCATCCATTCGCGCGTGAAACGGCCGGACTGAATATCGGCCAGCACCTTTTTCATCTCGGCCTTTGTTTCTGCCGTGATCACGCGCGGGCCGGAGACATATTCCCCATACTCGGCCGTGTTTGAAACCGAGTAATTCATATTGGCAATGCCGCCCTCGTAGATCAGATCAACGATGAGCTTCACCTCATGCACGCACTCGAAATAGGCCATCTCGGGCGCGTAACCCGCCTCGACCAGCGTTTCATATCCCGCCTTCATCAATTCCACGAGACCACCGCACAGCACGGTTTGCTCGCCGAACAAATCGGTCTCGCATTCTTCCTTGAACGTCGTCTCGATGATACCGGCGCGGCCGCCACCGATCGCCGATGCATAGGAGAGTCCGAGATCGTGGGCATTGCCGGAGGCATCTTTGTGAATGGCGACAAGGCACGGCACGCCTGCACCGCGCTGATATTCCGAGCGGACGGTGTGGCCGGGGCCTTTGGGCGCGATCATCAGCACGTCGAGATCGGCGCGTGGCTCAATCAGGTTGAAATGCACATTAAGTCCGTGCGCGAACATCAACGCCGCGCCGTCCTTCATGTTCTTGGCGAGGTGGTCGCGATAGATATCGCCCTGCAATTCGTCGGGCGTCAGCATCATCATCACGTCAGCCCATTTGGCGGCATCCGCGACTTCCATCACTTTGAACTTTTCGGCCTCGGCCTTTTTGACGCCGGCGGACGTTTTACGCAGCGCCACCGCCACGTCCTTCACGCCGCTGTCGCGCAAATTGAGCGCATGGGCATGACCCTGGCTGCCATAGCCGATGATGGCGACCTTCTTACCCTTGATCAGGTTCAGGTCGGCGTCGCGATCGTAGTAGACACGCATGATACTTGGTCCCTCGTTCAGCCAATGGCCGCTTGATATGTCGGAGCTGTCCCCGCCGCGCTGCTTCTAAGTTGCCCCAGCACCTGGGGCAAGTCCCTGGGGCAAGTCCCTGGGGCAAGTCCCTCCGGCGGCTTCCCTTTATTGGCCGTCGCGCTGCCGTCTGATCTGCAACCGGCCTGCATACAGCAGCGCGAAGCCAGCCAGCACGCTGCTGTATTTGATGACCTCGGGCATTTTGGAGCTTTGCTCAAAGCAATAAGGGCGAGCACTGGCGAAGCTCATGCTGATACAACGCTCATTCTCCAGCGAATAAGGCTTCAAGAACACCCCCAGCATGATCAGCGGGATCGCCAGGATCGTCAGACCCATCGTCTACATCCCCTCCGGCCCACGCATGATCGCGGCAATGCCCGTGCGCGCGACCTCGATGAGGCCGAGCGGCAACATGAGCGCAATGAACTGCTCGATTTTGTCGCTGGCGCCAGTGATCTCAAACACAAAGCTCTCAGTGGTCGCGTCGATGACGCGCGCGCGAAACGCATCCGCCAGCCGCAGGGCTTCGACCCGATTATCGCCCTTGCCCTTGACCTTGACCATCGCGAGCTCGCGCTCGATGGCGTTGCCCGCAGTCGTCATATCGACCACATGATGCACGGGAACCAGCCGGTCGAGCTGGTTCTTGATCTGCTCAATCACCATCGGTGTGCCGGTGGTGACAATCGTGATCAACGAAAGATGTTGGCGGTGTTCGGTCTCCGACACCGTGAGAGACTCGATGTTGTAGCCGCGGCCGGAGAACAGTCCGATGACGCGAGCGAGCACACCGGGCTCGTTGTCGACAAGCACCGAAAGCGTATGGGTTTCCGCCTTTTGAGCGGTCGGCGCGGCTGGATAATGACTTGTCGTGGGAGCGTTCATCACACCATCACCTTGCCTTCTTCGGTGATGGCATCTTCCACGCTGACGCCTGCATCACCGAGCAGCATCTCGTTATGCGCGCGTCCCGATGGGATCATCGGGAAGCAATTCTCCTTGGGATCGACCACGCAGTCGAACAGCACGGGCTTGTCGACCTCGATCATCTCCTTGATCGCGCGGTCAAGATCGGCGGGCTTTTCGCAGCGGATGCCGTGCGCATGGTAGGCTTCGGCCAGCTTGACGAAATCCGGCAACGCCTCCGAATAGCTCTCGGCATAGCGTCCGCCATGCAACAATTCCTGCCACTGGCGCACCATTCCCATGTAATTGTTGTTCAGGATGAAGATTTTGACCGGCAGCCTGTATTGCACAGCGGTCGAGATCTCCTGCATCGTCATCAGCACCGAGGCTTCGCCGGCGATGTCGATAACCAGGGATTTCGGATGCGCGAGCTGAACGCCGACGGAGGCCGGCAACCCATAACCCATAGTGCCGAGGCCGCCTGAGGTCATCCAGCGGTTTGGCTCCTGGAACGCATAGAACTGCGCCGCCCACATCTGGTGCTGACCGACCTCGGTCGTGATGTAGCAGTCCTTGTCCTTGGTCAGCTCATAGAGCCGCTGGATCGCGTATTGCGGTTTAATAACGTCGTTTGATGATCGATACGCGAGAGACTTGCGCGCGCGCCATTTTTCGATTTGCGCCCACCACGTTTGCAGTGACTTCTTGTCGGAGTGGATGGCATTCGTGCGCCAGAGACGCACCATGTCCTCCAGCACATGGGCGCAATCGCCAACGACCGGAATGTCCACCTTTACGTTCTTGTTGATCGATGACGGATCGATGTCGACATGTATCTTCTTGGATGCCGGGGAGAAAGCGTCCAGCCGTCCGGTGATGCGATCGTCAAAGCGCGCACCGATGCAGATCATGACATCGCAATCGTGCATCGCCATGTTGGCTTCGAGCGTGCCGTGCATGCCGAGCATGCCGAGCCACTTCGAATCGGCGGCCGGAAATGCGCCAAGCCCCATCAACGTCGAGGTAATCGGATAGCCGGTGAGTTTGACCAGCTCGCGCAACAGATCGCAGGCGGCTTTGCCCGAGTTGATAATGCCGCCGCCGGTGTAAAATAGCGGCCGCTTGGCATGTGCCATCAGCTCCACCGCCTGCTTGATCTTGTCCATGTCGCCCTTAACCTTGGGCTTGTAGCCGGTGTGCGGAAAAACTTTCGGCTTGGAATAGATGCCCTTCGCGAACTGGATGTCTTTCGGCACGTCGACGACCACAGGACCCGGCCGCCCGCTCGACGCTATGTGGAACGCTTCGTGCAGCACGCGCGGCAAATCCTCGATGCGCTTGACCAGGTAATTGTGCTTGGTGCACGGCCGGGTGATGCCGACCGTGTCGCACTCCTGGAAAGCGTCATTGCCGATCAAGTGAGTGGGGACCTGGCCGGTGATGCACACGATCGGAATCGAATCGCAGAACGCGTCCGTCAAGCCGGTCACGGCATTGGTCGCCCCGGGGCCAGATGTGACCAACACGCAGCCGACCTTGCCGGTCGAGCGCGCATAGCCTTCCGCCGCGTGTACCGCGCCTTGCTCGTGCCGAACGAGAATGTGGCGCACCTGATTTTGCGAGAAGATGGCATCGTAGATCGGCAGCACCGCACCGCCCGGATAGCCGAACAGATGTTCGACGTTCTGGTCGGCAAGCGCTTGGATGACCATTTCGGCGCCGGTCATTTCGCGTGTCATGTCATCTCCTTATCGTCGTCTCGTCTTTGGGTCCTGCGGCAATAAAAAAGGCCCGTAACGGGCCATGTCGGACGCCTGCCTGCGGCCCTTTCTAGGGCCGGGCCAGCGCCCGAACATCGACTACAGTAATAATATTGCGCAACATCCGCATCACCTGAACTTTCATTGCGCGCGTTATATGGCCTGATGGCGTTCTGGTCAAGCGGTCGATTGCGAAAAATGGCACTTCGACCGGGCCCTTCCGGGGGGGCCCAAATGCTTCCGGCGCGAGCCAATGCCAATCCCCCATCTGGTTTCGAAACCACGTCAGTTGGCGCTTGGCATAACGGCGCGTGTCCATGACGGAACCGGCAGCGGCCTCGTCGAGCGAGATTTCGCCGTTAAGATGGCGCCGCAGCCACGGCACGCCATGGGCTTTTGTTGCAGGCAATGTCGGATCGAGCTTGCGTTCGTCAAGCAACCGGACCTCTTCAAGCGCGCCTGCTTTCAACATCATGTCAAACCGCGCCTCGATGCGACGAACCAATTCCTTGCGTTCGCATGTAATAAATAATTTTGTGGCGCCCTCGGAATTTATAAGCGGCGGCAGACCTTCGCGATGCCAGTCCGATAGCGGACGGCCGGTCGCCACGACGACTTCGAGCGCCCGTGAAATTCGCGATCGATCGTTGATCATGACGCGCTGAGCGGTTTCAGGGTCGAGCCGCACAAGTTCATGATGCAACGCTGGCGCGCCGTCACGCTGCAATCGACTTCGGACGTCGGTTCGAATATCAGCCGGAATTGGCGGCACCGCCGCCAAGCCCGTCGTCAGAGCTTTAAAATACAGACCTGTACCGCCGACCAGAATCGGCAGACGGCGCTGCGCAACGGCCTCAGCAAGGGCCGCTTTGACATCGCCGAACCAGCGGCCGACCGAGTAATTTTCTGCTGCATCTGTATGTCCGTAGAGCCGATGGGGCACCCGCGCCTCATCTTCGGGTTTCGGCCGAGCCGTAATGATACGCAGGTCGCGATACACCTGCATGGAATCAGCGTTGATAATGACCCCTCCGAGCCGCTCTGCCAGATCAAGCGCAAGTGCCGACTTGCCGCTGGCGGTCGGCCCTGCAATAAGCACCGCTCGATTGGCACTGTGCCTCGCATGACTCATGTCGCGACCCTGATCGGTACTCCAAACGCGGTCGCCGTAGCGCTAAAGAACGCGCGCGCGGCGTTGCCTGGCGCCGGCATGGAGCAATGGCTCGGGCCCGACGCCGTCGACATTCCCTTTAACGCGGAAAATGCAACAGACCAACGCGCGGCCGAACGATTGCGCGCCCTCGCTAACGGTATCGATGCTGTGGTGCAACCCGCGACCAATCGGCGAAAAAAGCTGTTTTTGGCTGACATGGACTCCACCGTTATCGAACAAGAGTGCATTGACGAGCTCGCCGATTACGTCGGGATCAAATCTCATGTCGCAGCAATTACCGAAAGGGCTATGCGCGGCGACATCGCTTTTGAGCCGGCATTACGGGAGCGGGTCGCGTTACTCGAAGGCTTGCCTGTTTCGGTGATCGAGGAGGTTCTACGCGACCGTATCAAATTGACGCCCGGAGCCAAAACGCTTGTGACGACCATGCGTGCGAATGGTGCCCACACTTGCATGGTGTCCGGCGGATTCACGTTGTTCACTGATCGCATCGCCGCGATGGTCGGCTTCGATGCAAGCCGCGCCAATTCGCTCACAATTGTGGATGGGCACAAGCTCGCGGGCAAAGTCGCCGAGCCGATCTTTGGCCGCGACGGCAAACGTGCCGCGCTGGTCGAGCTACGCCAGCAATTCGCCCTCACCAAAGAAGAAACTATGGCAATTGGCGACGGCGCGAATGACCTCGACATGATCTTGGAGGCCGGACTTGGTGTCGCATACCACGCCAAGCCGAAGGTTGCCGCTGCCGCCGCCGCACGCATCGATCATGGTGATCTTACAGCACTGCTTTATGTGCAAGGCTACAGGCGAGCGGATTTCGTAGAGGCGTGATCCGCTCGCGTCCTGATGGCCGAATGGATTACTGCAGGCTCAGTGCTACAAAGCTTGGATCTCCATCCGGAGACACGACCAGCAGCACCACCGCCTTCTTGCCGTCCTTCTTAAGCTTGTCGATTCGCTGTTGAAGTTCGGTCGCGTTCGTCACTGCCTGCTGTTGCACCTCGGCGATGACCATCCCTGGCACGAGCCGCTTTTCGGCGGCGGGCGAATTGGCATCGACGCCAGTGATCAACACGCCCTTCACTTTGTCCTTGATGTTGTGCTTCTTGCGCAGATCGTCGGTGAGATTGGCAAGGTCGAGCCCGAGCGCCTTTTTCACCACCGGTTTTGCGTCCGGCACCGCATCATTTTTGGTATTGAGGGCCGCCTGCTTCTCATCCTCCAGCCGGCCAAGCTTGACCGTTTTCTTTTCTTCCTTGCCTTTGCGGATAACGACCACCTCAACATCCTTGCCGACGGGTGTGTCGGCAACAATCTTGGGCAGATCGCGCATTTCCTTGACGTCCTTGCCGTCAAACTTGACGATGACATCACCCGGCTCAATTCCTGCCGGCTTTGCAGGACCCTTATCGTCGATGCCGGCCACCAACGCGCCGCGCGCCGGTTTCACGCTGAGGCTTTCCGCGATCTCGTCGCTTACTTGCTGGATGCGCACACCGAGCCAGCCGCGGCGCACCTCCTTGAATTCACGCAATTGATCGATCACGGGGACCACGGTCTTCGACGGTACGGCAAAGCCGATGCCGATCGAGCCGCCGGATGGCGAGATGATGGCCGTATTCACTCCGATCACCTCCCCGTTGAGATTGAACAGGGGGCCACCGGAATTGCCGCGGTTAATGGCGGCGTCGGTCTGGATGTAGTTGTCATAAGGCCCCGACTGGATGTCTCGGTTGCGCGCCGAGACGATGCCTGCGGTCACCGTACCGCCAAGACTGAATGGATTGCCGATGGCAATTACCCACTCGCCGAGGCGCAATTTGTCGCTGTCGCCAAACTTCACTGCTTTGAGAGGTTTGCTCGGCGTTACTTTAAGGAGAGCGAGATCGGTTTTCTGATCGCGCCCGACAACTTCAGCTTTCAATGTGGTGCCATCGTTGAGGATGACGTTGACCTCATCGGCGTCGGCGATGACGTGGTTGTTGGTCACTACCAGGCCCGCGGCATCGATAACGAAGCCAGAGCCGAGCGAATTCACGCGCCGCGGCGTGGGCGTCGGGCTGTTCTGTCCGTCCGGTCCGTTTTGGCCATTCTGTCCGTTTTGTCCGCCCGGGCCGCCCTGTCCGCCCTGCCCGCCCTGCCCGCGGCGGTTTTTGAAGAACTCTTCAAAGAACTCCTCAAACGGCGAACCCGGCGGCAGCTGCGGCATGGCCCCGCTTCGCAAATCGACCGACTGTTTGGTTGACACGTTGACAACAGCGTCGATGACCTGCTCCGCGACGTCCGCGATGCCTTCCGGTCCTCGCGCCGCAGCGGATGCGGTTAGAGCCGGCCAAGCGATGGCAGCAGCAGCGAAAATGGCCAAGCCAGAACGGCCTGCGGCGGGTCTCATGCGGAAAAAGGATGCGCCCATGGGCGTCGTATCTCCTGGGAGTAAGCTAATAATGAGAGTGGCCCCGACTTCGAGGCGATTCAAGGGCACAGCGAACCAATACCATGCGAGAGCGGATTCCCTGCGTCATGCGCGCACGAGCCACACCAAACCTACGCCGACGATAGCCGATCCGATCCCGATCAGTCGCAGGGAAAAATCCGGGGTCCCCAGCACGCTCGTCATTGCCTTTTTGGCGGCCTCCGGAAATGCCGCGAAGATCAAGCCCTCAATGACAAAAACCAGTCCGAGAGCGGCCAGAAAATCCGACATACCGGGCGCGCGTGTTCGCTAGCGGGCTGGCGGCTGGGTCGTCGGCACCGTCGCCGATTTCTCCGGCGGCTTGCCCGAGGGATTGGTAAAATAGCGGAAGAAGTTCGAGTCCGGCTTGAGCAGCATCCGGGTGTCATTCTGCTTAAACCCGCGCTCATAGGCCTGCATCGAGCGGTAGAAGGTGAAGAATTCAGGATCCTGGTTGAAGGCTTCAGCATAGATTCGGTTACGAGTGGCGTCGCCTTCGCCGCGAATTTGCTCCGACTTTGAAGTGGCCTCCGCGACAAGCACGGTGACTTCACGATCGGCGCGCGAGCGGATTTCCTGAGCGCGCTGTGCGCCTTGGGCGCGGAATTCCGCCGCTTCGCGTTGGCGTTCGGTCTGCATGCGCTGATAGACCGCCTGACTGTTTTGCTCCGGCAGGTCGGCTCGGCGGATTCGCACGTCTACCACCTGGACGCCATAAGATGTGGCTTCGTGATCGACCAATTCCCGAATGCGCGCCATGAGATCGGAACGCTGATCACGCACGACATGCATGAAAGTCACTTCACCAAGCACGCGACGCA
>WNFD01009825.1_pt1 | contig 14177 bp, 15 predicted proteins | sample 5400491 | NCBI WGS metagenome assembly WNFD01 (sample SAMN13153343, study PRJNA577476) | soil metagenome | isolation source: 120 cm saprolite under Douglas fir tree site 2 hole 2 replicate 2 | place: USA:California | collected 2015-04-18
TGATCCGATAGTTTGTCGATATGGTCCTGAATGTAGACTTTACCCTCTTCCAAAGAGAGATCACGCAGGTTTTGTACAAATAGATCAGTATCCATGTTTGATGGTTCGCCCCCAGCGACTGACATGTGATTCCAAAGATTTAAAAAGCCAACTAAGGTATAAATTAGGATCCATAAATTTATTCGATAGTAAGGTCCTCTATGACCAGCTCGCGATTGGGAAGATAGATAATCATGATATATTGACCAGTGGGTACGGGTTTGAAGACGATATTGCCAAGGTCGTCTACCTGAGTGCTCAGAAGCGGGGGTTCGGCGGGTTTGTTGCCATTGGCTGCTAGTGGTCCGGGAGCGGAGTAAAGTTCAGCAGGCACTCCTTCAAAAGCATCTACGCTCTCTGTTGGATCGACGCTGGTAATAATGCCGATGAGCATGTGTTCTCCATTGCTCGTGAGCGAAAGATGAAGTGAGAGATCGACGGCTTCGGCTTTGTACTGGCGCGGCCAGGGTGTTTCGGAGGCATCACCACCACGCATAGCAAATTGCGGCTGCGTACGCAAAACACGCGTGGCAAAAATGGGACGTAAAAGAGCGCGCGGAGAAAAGGAGGAGACGGGAAGTTCGACGTCAAGTGTGCGCAAAAATTTGCGCGTTTCCGTAACTTCATTGGTACATAGCGGACAATCCAGGATGTGGTTTGCAATTCTGACGCGTTCTTCGGTAGGTAACAAATCGGCACAATAGAGGCTCAATTCTTCGCCGGACGGGCACTGACTGCGATAGAGGTGTGATAGCAGGTATGTGTTGACTTGTTTGTAGCTGGCAAGTCGTTTTTGGCAGGTTTCACACTGCTGAAGATGGTTGTTGGCTTCTGCGGGCAATGCTTCGTCGTCGAGAGCAAAGCTTATTAGCTCCTCGTCTGTGGGGGCTTTTGAGTTTAAACAATCCATCGTCACTATTCCTCTCCTTCTGTATTATCGCATTAAGTTTTTATTTTTAGCAAGTTCCCGGTTTTCATCCCCGCCCCACCCCAAAGAAAAGGGGATATGTGGGGGCACCCCACACCCCGCTAAGGGACTGCGTCCCTTGGAACCCTGCTTTTCTTTTTTCCCTATCAGATAGGGGGTCATGGTGATACCCAGTACCCCGCCAAGGGACTGCGTCCCTTGGAACCCTGCTTTTCCCGTTTGGGGATGTTGCTGTATAAACGTGGCAGTCACTTTTTTTTGCATATGAGTTTTACGGTTCGCCATCTCCCAGGCGCCAGCGAATTTGATCGCGATTGCGTGTGAGGCGTTCTATGATGTTACGTGTGAGGCGATAGATTTCTTGTATGTCACTGAATTCTTCTGGACAGTAGTGTACTATTTCCCTGGGTTTGAGACCATTGATAAACAGTTGATAGGCCAGCCGACGTTCGCGCTCGTTCGGAAGCAGGCTCTTGATTGTTTCCCACAGGTCGTTACTCTCGTAGTCGTCTTCGGTTGCAAGCTCTTCGGGATGGTACGTGTCGGAGCCGGGATCGGGCAGTGGCACTTCTATTGGCCGCGAGTACGCTCGCAGGTTGTCAATGACGGCTCCTTGAAGACATAACTTCAGGTAGCGCAGTGCGGCTGCCATGGAGTCAAACTCCAGGGTATTTCTTGTAGAAGCTTGCCAGACACGGACAAACGCTTCATCTACATAATCTTCTTCCGATTGATGTCGACATGCTACATCTCTCTGAGGATGATTGCGCATCCACGCTCTCACGGTTGGACTGAAGCGTTTCTGTAGGAGTTCCCAGGCGTCAGGATCGTGTTTGACCATGGCGCGATGAAAAATCTCTAAGCAGTATTGGTCGTTGTATGGTTCTTTATGGCGATATTTTTCGATTTCGCGCATACAGCGGTCTGCAAGCGCTGTTAAGCTCATCTGAGCAGGTAGGTCTTCCATCTCTATGCCCATTATCGACCTACTTTCTGTAGGGGTCTTAGGAGAACACAGTTGACCCTTACATGCTTAATCTGGATTCATACGTACATACTCTCACACTAATACAATTCCAATGTTACTATAGACGTATAATACTTGTGTCTATCAAATGGGGTTGTAAATTTGCTTCTGTTTTACTTATTTTTGAACGTTTTGTATTTCGCAAAAGTTGCGGTTTCGAGGGGTGTTGTTAATTAGAACAATTCTCCCTCAATAGCTTAGTGCGTTGTTGGTTAACTGTCAAGAGAAAAAACTTGCCTTCTGATATGAAAAGCTTGTATACTTTGTATGCTGGTAGATGTGTAAATGTACTATGTACCGGGGTTATTTATGGTTCTTAACTTTTTAATGCGGACATCGGAACATCCAGCGAGGGCCGATACATCGGCGATGGGCGCGATAAATCGGCCCCTACGGATGATCGGATGATAGTGTTAAAAACCTTGAGTTGTTCAGAATAGGCTGCGGGTTAGACTGACCGAAATTAGGTAATCGGTTTCACAATTAAAAACCGGGAACGGCCATGAATAAGCGCATTTTGCTGGGTATTGATGCCCCCATCTCACCTGCCACACAGCAAGCACTGCGTTCGATGAGCGAGTTTGTCGAGCAGGCTGCACCGCTGTTACATCTGGTCTTACTCCATGTTATTCCTATCCCATATCTCTCGTTACCCACTCTGGGCATGGCTGCCGGACATATACAACCTACATTTTTTACTTCCGAACAACGTTCTCTGGCAGAGGAAGCCTTGCGGTTCGCATCCGCCGAATTGTTAAAACATGGTGTTGATTCGAGGCAAATTGAAACACTGATATATACGGGCGTTCCAGCAGATCAGATTGCCAAAGCGGCAACTGAGCTACATGTCGATTTCATTGTTGTTGGCAGTCGTGGTAGCTCTTCAAAGCAGAAGATACGACGTTTTTTTGCTGGAAGCACCTCGCGCAGCATTTTGCAACTCGCTCCCTGTCCTGTAATGTTCGTTACCTGCCCACAAGCAAAGCAGCCCGCAGATCTTGTGACATGGTATGAAAAGTCGATTACGCATTATTTACAGGAACACACAAGCGATTTAACTGTATTTTCCCCGAAGGAAGTGGCGCAGATGTTTGTGCCTCCTGGCAAGAAAGCGGTAGGGCGCAAGGAGAGAGCTGCTGCCATTCTTGCATTGGAGCAGTTGGCACGGGGAGGAATGCTGTGCCGCCATGATGTTAAGGGTGAGATGAGATATGTGAATGATTAGAGCATACACATGCAAAATGTCCTGGCAAAGGCGCAGCCTTTGCCAGGACATTTTGCATGTGTATTAAGTGAGTAGTCGGTCCAGTTCTTCGGGGGTGTTGACGGGCGATAGGCAGGCGAAGTTTTGGCAGATGTAGGCGGTGGCTTTATGGTCTTTCATGGGACGATCTGCAAGTAGGGGTATTGATTGAATGGATTCGCTGTCTTCCAGGGATGCACACGCCAGGACGCTGTTTGGTAGGTAGCGAGTGTTAATTACTTCGAGTAATGCGCGGGTGTCGGATTGTTGAGGGTCCCCAATGAGTGCAATTTCCTTACTCTTCGAGATGGCGAAGTCGAGCGCGCCGAGTATGTGACCGAAGGCTTGTGGATGTTGCACCATGATATCAGCGATGGGGCGTAAATAATCATCGGCACGGCGACGATACGCTTCCTCACCTGTGAAAGCTGCGAGGCGTAGTAAGACATCGGCTGCTACGCTGTTGCCTGCAGGAGTGGCGTTCGACGGGCCTCTGTAAACCAGCGTGGGTTAAAGCTGGCTTCGTAGAGGGCCAATAAGCCATCGGCCAGGAAGGCGTAATCTTCCAGGTAGCCATGCAAACGTGCGCGACCATCTTTGTAGGTACGCAGTAGTCGTCCATCAGGGATTAGCTCGCGCAGCAAAAACTCGGCATTGTTAGTGGCAACTTGAAGGTAGTCAGGACGGTCAAGGTAACGCGCTGCTTCGGCAAAACTGCGTAACATCAGCCCATTCCACGAAGTGAGTATTTTCTCATCGCGTCCAGGCTTGACTCTCTTTTCACGCAATTCAAAGAGCATTTCGCGGCTGCGCTTGAGGGATGCTTGCAGGGTTTCGAGGTTAACCTGCGCTTTATCTGCCACTGTTTGAGCATCCTGTTCCACGTGAAGAATGTTCTTGCCTTCGAAATTGCCAGCCTTGGTTACGTCATAGTAGAGCATAAAGAGCCGAGCATCCTCGGCCAGGAGCGCGGTTTCAATCTCGTCCGTTGTCCAGATAAAAAATTTACCTTCTTCACCCTCGCTGTCTGCATCCTGGGTAGAATAAAAGCCGCCTTCAGGTGAGACCATTTCACGCACAACATAGTCGAGCGTTTCCTCAACGATACGTTCATAAAAGGGATTGAAAGTTACGAGATAGGCATGCTGGTAGAGGCGACTGAGAAGGGCGTTGTCGTAGAGCATTTTCTCGAAGTGTGGCACGAGCCATTCAACATCTACAGAGTATCGATGAAAGCCCCCGCCCAACTGGTCGTAGATACCGCCATTGGCCATACGCTGTAGGGATACCTCGACAATCTCCAGTTCGGGTTTTGTAGCCTTTGAACCGATCTCACCGCGCAGGCGATGCTGGTGAGTACGCAAGAGAAATTCCAGGGACATGGTGTTGGGGAACTTGGGCGCATGACCAAAGCCACCATGCACGGGATCGAATTCGGAAGCGAGTTCACCGCTGGCAGTATTGAGCATCTCAAGCGGTATGGTACCAGAGGGAATAACGCCTCCCTTGCTGCGTAGAGGGGTACTGCTGCGCTGCTTGAGATAATCGGCTAGCTGATTGGCCTGCTCTTCTACTTCTGCGCGATGGTTGTCATAGTAATCAGCGATAGTAAGCAGGATACGAGGAAAGCCAGGCATGGTCTCTTGACCATATTGACGATCGTTCGGCGGGAAAGTGTAAGCGCCTGCACTGCTTGCATATAGATGTTGTCGATATCGGGTCGCTCTTCGCGATCTACTTTAATGGAGACAAAATGCTGATTCATAAGGCCAGCGATGTCTTCATTCTCGAAGGATTCGCGCTCCATAACATGGCACCAATGGCAGGCAGAGTAGCCGACACTAAGCAGGATTGGTTTGTCTTCTTGCTGTGCCTTCTGTAGTGCTTCTTCGCCCCAGGGATACCAATCTACCGGGTTATGGGCGTGTTGCAGCAGGTACGGGCTGGTCTCGTTGCTGAGCCGGTTGGTGTGTTTATGTTGGGATGCTGGGTTTGTGTTATCGGACATGATTCCTCTTTTTTCTGTTAATCTGGTTTTTGGTGGTATTGTACCATATGAGGGGGTAGGAGGTTTATCAATTGCATATTTGATGCGTTGACAATAAGGAAACTCATATAGTATATTTGTTCAAGTCTTTGATTTTTGCTTCTTGACTTACTCTGTCAATGGGCAATCAAGGACAATGCCTCGCAAAGGAAATATAGCATGAGTCAAATACCACATACTTCGCCATTTGATGGGATCCGCCACGAGGATAAGCATGGCAAGGAATACTGGAGTGCTCGCGAACTCTATAGACTTCTGGGTTACACTCGTTGGGAAAAGTTTCAGAAGTCTATAGAGGAAGCAAAAATAGCGTGTGAGAATAGCAATCAAGTCGTTTCAGATCATTTTCACCTGGAGGTGCAATTGATCAAAGCTGGCAAAGGAGCAAGACGACCAGTAGAAGATTTTCGCCTCTCGCGCTATGCCTGTTATCTCATTGTTCAGAATGCGGATCCCAATAAGCCAATAGTTTCCCTGGGTCAAACCTACTTCGCATACCAGACACGACGTCGGGAGATAGCTGACGAGCTAGAACTGACAGCACTCCCTGAAAATCAGAAACGAATCATCCTGCGATCTATGCTAGCAACCTTTAATGTGAGGCTCCAGGAGGCTGCACAACAAGCCGGTGTGGTAGAACCACCCGACTTTGCCACGTTCTACGACCACGGTTATATGGGCTTATATGGAGGGCTACGAGAAAACGATATACACACGAGCAAGGGTCTTACCTCAGACAAACAGAAGATTTCAGACTATATGGGCTCCGAGGAGTTGGGCGCCAACATCTTTAGAGCGACTCAGACAGATGCCAAATTACGGCGCGATCAGGTTATTACCAAAGGACAAGCCAATGTCACACACTACCTGGTGGGACAAGAGGTGAGAGAAGCTATCAAACGCCTGGGTGGAACGATGCCTGAAGATTTACCAACACCTGAAAAGAGCATTCAGGAGCTGCAGCGCGAGGAAAAACAACGCTTAAAGCCAGGCCAGCAACTGTCACTATTGGATGAGTCTGATAAGGAGTCACAATAAAGAAATAGAACAGTCACAACGAAAGTGAGCGCTTTCACATTACCTCTGTGCTATGGAGCATAGCGTATGCCAAAAAACAGGTGTATTATCGTATACAGATAAGGTCGACTTGATAGATTTGTACAATTCATGTCGTGCCTTGTGTGAGATAAATTTGAGCCTAAAACCAATTTGAAATGCACGGAGAGAATTATGCAAAAAATTTCACTACCTCGTTTCCAAGGTATACTCGTAGGTACCGCAGCGCTTGTTATGATGGTGTTGGTCTCAGCGTGTGCTGGCACTGGGACAAGTACCGGGCAGTCAACGACAGGTTCCACTGTCACGACAACATCTACAACACAGGTACAACAACCAACCACTACCCAATCATCTTCCCCTACTGCCCAACCGGTCGCGTTTAAAGCAGGTGGTATCTCATTCATTGGCCCAGTGAAGAGTGTCACGAGTAGCAGTCTTGTCATGAGCGCGCCAAATGGCCAGACCTACACAATGGTGATCACCGCTCAAACGGATCGCTCTGCCTTTGGCGGGAGTCTGCCCACTGTTGGGGCTTCAGTGGATATGGACTCAACAATTAATCCTAATGGGAGTCTTACCGCAACGATCCTGAAGCCTGCTCAGGCTGGTGATGCAGACCTGAACAACATTGCGTACACAGGCATCACGACAAGCGCTGTCGGAGCTGATCGCGTTCTTCACTTCACCGCCGGTGTCAAGAGCTACACCTTCACTCTTCCTGCGACGGCGGTTCTGACTGATTTCGGTGGCAACGCACAGGCTATCGGAATCAATATGTCGGTCAAAGTCAAAGTACAGTACCCGGCTAACACGGTAGTCAGTGTCGGAAACGCTAACGCAACAACGGGTGGCTAAACAGGGGTAGCAACGAAGCAACTAATAGACATGATGTGTCTGCCTGGTGACCCGGGTCACCAGGCAGACACATCATGTCTATTGATTACTCACCGAGAACTGGGGAAAATAGTCGTGTTGAGTTTATTCTACAGCTGGTTCCAAAACGTGAGAGCTTCCTCGATGGTTTGTAGTTCCTGGTCTGTGAGTTTCCAGTTGAGGCCACCGGGCATTGCCAGCGCTTCCTGGGGACTTCGGATGCCATTGATGGCTCCAGTTACTGCCGGTTGTCTAAGAACCCAGGCAATCACGAGTTCGGCCATCGTTTTATAGTGGTCCTGAGCGATAGTTTGGAGCACACTCCGTAGCTCTTTGAGCCTGGAATAGACTGGCTCCTGGGCATAGGGGCGCCCCCGCCGAAAATCATTAGGATCAAGGCTATCCAGGTCGAAGCCATCTGCTAAAAAGCCACTGGCAAGTGGGGACCAGCACAGTACACCAATAGTATGCTGCTGGGAGAACGGCAAGACATCTTGCTCGATTTCGCGGTTAAGCAGGTTATACTGGTGCTGATTTGAGGTAATCGGTGCCACAGTCATTGCCCGTTGCATCAGTTCGATTGTGTGATTGGATAAACCGCCGCAGCGCACTTTGCCCTCTTTAATGAGCGTTTGCATAGCGGTCCAGGACTCTTCGATAGGTGTATTGGGATCTGGATCATGGAATTGGTAGAGGTCGATGTAGTCGGTATTCAAATTACGCAGGCTGGTTTCGATTTCGCGCCGGATGCTTGCAGGTGAGAGGTCTTCGCTCTCACCACCCTGCTCATCTTGCAGCGTGCCACATTTGGTAAAAATGTAGGCTTTGTCGCGCTTACCTTTTAAAGCTTTGCCTACGATCTGTTCAGCCTTTCCCCAACCGTAAAAGGGGGCAGTATCAATCCAGTTCACTCCGAGATCAAGAGCCACTTCAATAGTGCGAATAGCTTCGCTTTCATCTTGAAGTCCCCAATAGATGCGCCAACCAGGCGTCGAGCCGATGGGAGCCGTGCCGATGCCAACTCTGGTAATTTCAAGATCACTCTTGCCAAGCCTGCTGGTTTCTAACTGCATGTCGCAGCCCCCAATTGGTTTACATTGAGAAAGTATAGTGACTGCTGAGAGTTTACATCAGATGGCAATTCTCTACATTGTTCGAGAGGTCAGGATTTAGGCTGGACTTCGGTACAGGATATGCAGATGCCACATTACAGCATGAAATGGCGAAGATCCGTTTAGTAATATGTTGATACGATAGATCACTCAAGGTTTCTATGACTTTTATCGTAATGATCAGAAATGCAGGATGTACGTGATGATATTGATGATAATAATCACAGCAGCCACAGCAATCAAGATACGAATTATTCCTCCTGCGATACGGAAGAGAAATCCCAGGAGCCACAGGACGAGAACTACAATGAAAATTCCCCAAAGAACGGTATGAAGCATGATAATCACTCCTTCTCGAATACAACTATGAACTGATGAAAAGTACAAGATCACAGATCTTCGTTGATTTGGATATTCAACTTTTGAGCACACGGGATGAATTCAGATTGCAGTGCAGCTTATTCTCTTACTGAGAAACTGCTTCTTGAGTATATTCCCAATCTCTTCAATAATCAAGTAGGCATTTTCACGTAAAACCCCTTGATTTTTCTAGAACTTCGCGCTATAGTTATGACCAGATAACATATAATCACATTAGCTTATCTGGTCATATGGTCATAAGATGAGAGGAGGTGTAAGTTTGGCAAGTAAACGTACTGCGACTAGCGCTACTCAGGAGGATCGATCGAGGCGACAAGAACGCGCAGACCGTATTTTGGATGCCGCGGCTGAATTGATCCTACGTTGGGGATATAGGAAAACAACGATCGATGATATTGCAAAACAGGCAGGGGTAGCGAAAGGGACGATCTACCTGCACTGGAAGACGAGAGAAGATCTGTTTCTGGCCTTGATGGCACGTGAGGGTTTGAAGGTAACAGAAGATATCAAGCAGCGCATTGCAAGTGATCCCGAAGGCTCGACGTTACGCGGCTTTGTAAAACATTCTACTCTCGCTTTAATACAGAATTCTCTGATGAAGGCTATGTACCTGAATGATACCGACATGTTGGGAGAATTGGCAAACAGAGAGTACGCTAGCCCAACGTATTCACGACGTATAGAAAACTATAAAATGTATCTTGAATTCCTGCGCAGCCATGGCCTGGTGAGTACTGATATTGGTATACGCGAGCAAACATATATACTCAGCGCAGTCTGGATAGGATTTTTGCTTGTCGATCCCTGGATGCCAGAAGAGTTCAAAGTTTCTGATGAAGAGATGGTAGAGATGCTGGCTGATACAATGCAACGTGCACTCGAACCGCGCAACACTGCTACAGGCAGTGCAATAGATGCAGGAACTCTACAAAAAGCATCGATCGCTCTCAACCAGTATCTTGATCAGGAAGTAAACGAAGTAAAAGTTATGCAAAAGGAGTTGGAATCATGACCACTCAAGAGCCAGTAATCGTGATTGATAAACTTGAGAAATCGTATGGCAAGATACAGGCGGTACGAGGCATTTCGATGAGCGTGCAGCGTGGTGAAATCTTCGGTTTCCTGGGACCGAATGGCGCCGGGAAGACCACGACGATTCGCTGCATGTTAGATGTCATCCGCCCTTCAGCAGGAACGATTCGCGTGTTAGGCATGGACGCGCAACGGGACAAACTGGCAATGCACAAGCACATTGGTTACCTGCCAGGTGATGTACGCTTGCCTGGAACAATGACGGGTAAACAAGTAATCGACTACTTTTCACGCTTGCAGGGACTCGAGCCGGTGTTGCTGAACGATTTGATAGCTCGCTTTGACGTCGAGGTAAAGCGGCCTATGAAAAGTTACTCCAAGGGCATGCGGCAGAAAATCGGTATCGTGCTGACGTTCATGTGCGATCCCGAGGTACTCATCCTGGACGAGCCGTCATCTGGCCTTGATCCATTGTTGCAGAGAGTTTTCAACGATTTTCTGCTGGAAGAGCAGGCACGAGGGAAGACCATCTTCATGAGTTCACATATCATGAGCGACGTAGAGAAGGTCTGTCACCGCGTGGCAGTCATTCGCCAGGGTGAACTCGTGACCGTTGAAGAGGTGGAAGCGTTGCGGGAGAAGGCAGGTCAACGAGTAACGGTAGAATTTGGCGATGCAGTGACAGACGAAGAACTGGCGCGTATCCCTGGCGTGAACATGGTAAGGAAAAGCAACAGTTCTTTCCACTTCAACGTCAGTGGCAGTATGGACCCACTTATTAAAGCGCTCAGTCTTCATGAGGTGGTGCGCTTGCAAGCCGAAGAAGCGCCGCTTGAGGAAGTGTTCTTGAAGTTTTATGAAGAGCCAGAAAAGGTAACAGCGACGAAACAGTGAGTAGTATACAAGGAGATATTACGATGGCTACAACTTCGATTTCAAAAAGCATTCCAGTGCCTAAGAAGCGCGCAAGGGGATTGACCGTAATGGTGAGGACGATCATCAATGCGAAGTCGCTGCTAGCAATAGGCTGTTTCTATGGTGCATTGTTTGCCTTACTCCTGGCACCTCTCTACCCGTCTATATCCCAAGCCAACCTGGGGGCATACCTGTCCTCCGGTCTTGTATCAGGTCTCGTAGGGGGACATATCGCCAACTTTTCAGGCTTTACAGCATTCCTGGGGCTTGAACTCTACAGTTCTTTCTATGGTTTGATATTCGGAGGTATCCTGGCCTGGATTGGTGGCTCTGCACTGCCCCTGACGATTGAGAATGGCACGATTGACCTGGCTCTGTCGCGACCAATAAGCCGCACACGCTACTACCTGGAAAGCTGGCTAGGCACGCTGATCTGCGGCGCTATCATCGGCCTGGTGATAGTTTTCGCAGTGTGGATAGATACGTTTATCGTTAAAAATGCCGGTATCAACTGGCAGTGGCTGTGGATTACGCAATCCGTGCAATGGGCTTTCATGTTCTTCGCAGCAGGGTTGGGCATGCTGTTTGGATCATTTATGAATGCCAGCCGTGCTGCCGGTGGAGCTGCCGTGGGCATCATTGCCCTGGCCTACCTGATCAACACTATCGGCCAACTTACAGATAAAATAAGCTGGCTGCTCAAGATTGGGCCGTTTTACTACGCTCCAGCCATAGATACATTTGTCAACCATCAATTGACATGGTGGTATCCGTGGGTGTTGGTGGTTGCGGGCCTTGTTTTGGGTATCGTTGGACTGGTTGTGTTCAACAAGCGAGATTTGCCTTCGGTATAAATTCACCTGCCTGTTCTCTGGGGGTTGACAGCAGACCTTTCGCCAGGTATACTTCTATGTAGAAATAAACCGCCGGTTGGTTTATTAACAGATGGGATAGATCATGGCACGCATCGTCAAAGAAGAAGCATACGCTGTGAGGCGCAACGAAATCCTCGACGTGGCACAACGGCTCGTATACACCAAAGGTTATGAGCAGATGACGATTCAGGACATCCTGGACGACCTCCAGATTTCCAAGGGGGCGTTCTATCACTACTTTGACTCGAAACAGGCGTTGCTGGAAGCGCTGATCGAACGCACGCTGGACCAGGGGATACAGCTCATCCTCCCAATCGTGCAGAATCCTCACCTGCCTGCCCTCGAAAAACTCCAAAGCTACTTTGCCACGATTGCCCGTTGGAGAACCGCACAGAAGGCTTTTTTTCTCTCGCTGTTGCGCGTCTGGTACAACGACGACAACGCCATCGTCCGCCAGAAAATGCGCTCAACGATTGTCATCAAGGGGATCACGTCTCTGCTGACGGGGGTTATCCGTCAGGGCATTCAGGAAGGCGTCTTTACGACCTCCTATCCTGACCAGGTGGGCGAAGTGATCGTGTCCCTCGGATTTGACTTTCAGGAAACCATTGGCTGGCAAATCCTCTCGTTTGACCCGCAGCGTGACGACATGCTATCCATCGAACGCACCGTCGCTGTTTATACCGATGCGTTTGAGCGTGTTCTAGGAGCTCCCACAGGTTCCTTGCATCTCGTTGATGCTGAAACACTGAAAGAGTGGTTTTTAACACCAAGAGACAACGTATAAGTCTGTTCTGAGGAAATTCCTTGCAGGATATATGACCGTAGGAAGTTGCGTTATTGGCGTAGATGATCTGAATACAGAGAAGGAAAAACAGATGTCTAGCATCATTCAAACAAACAAGCTTACTAAAAGCTACGGCAAGAGCAGGGGCATTATCGACGTGACCTTCGAAATTCAGGAGGGCGAGGTCTTCGGCTTCCTGGGACCTAACGGCGCGGGCAAGACCACCACCATGCGCGTCTTGATGGGCCTGCTGCGACCAACCAGTGGAAGCGCCACCATTGGCGGGCTGGATTGCTGGACACAGTCCACCGAGGTCAAAAAGCTGGTCGGCTACCTGCCAGGCGAGTTCACCTTCGACCCCGGCTTGCGCGGTGCGCAGATCATCGAGTACCTGGGCAACCTGCGAGGTGGGGTCGATCAGGCGTATGTACGCGCGCTGGTTGAACGCCTGGGCTTTGATCCGAGCAGACGTTTCCGCGAGTATTCGCGCGGCAATAAACAGAAGCTGGGTGTGGTGCAAGCATTCATGCACAAACCTCGTCTGCTGATCCTGGACGAGCCGAGTACCGGCCTCGATCCCCTCAACCAGCAGGAATTCTATAAAATGGTGGCCGAGGTACACGCCGAGGGACGCACCGTCTTCCTCTCCTCGCACATCCTACCCGAGGTAGAGCATACCTGCGACCGTGTGGCGATCATCCGCGAAGGACGGCTGGTCAAGATTGATCATGTTTCCTCGCTCAAAGACATCCGCCAGCATGATGTGGAGATCAGTTTCGCCGGCCCTGCCTCTGTGGAATGGTTCAAAAATGTCGAGGGCGTGGCCAAAGTAGCTCAGGGAGCAGATGAGCACACCCTTCAATTGAACGTACAGGGTGCATTGACGGAGATCATTCAAATCGCGGGAGAGCATCACGCGACAAACATTGATACGCACGAGCCTTCGCTGGAAGAGGTCTTCCTGCATTTCTACGAGCCAGAACAGTCGTCAGCCGCGCTCGCTGGAGAGAGGTAACGCCATGTTTCGCACCATTTGGAGCAAATCGCTTCGAGATTACCGGGTACCGATCCTGAGCTGGGGGTTCGGGCTGGCCCTGCTCATGGTCGCCGGTTTAGCCGCAGCCACGCCGGCCTTGCGCGATGCCTACGCGAGTATCGCGCAAAGCTTGCGTTTTCTCGGTGACCCATTCGCGATGCAGACCCCCGAAGGCTATGCTACCACGCGCTACCTGGAACTCTTCGTTCCGCTTCTATTGAGCATCTGGGCCATCCTGGCCGGAGCGCGCATGCTGCGCGGCGAAGAAGAGCGCGGCACGATGGATGTCCTGCTGGCCACACCGCAGCCGCGCACGCGCGTGATCCTGGAAAAGCTGCTGGCCCTGGTCATCGCTCTACTCCTGGTTGCCCTGCTGATGGCGCTGGGTACTATTGCAGGTGAGTCGAGAGCGGACACGCAGGTAAATGTCGGCAGAGCGCTCCTGACGGCACTGAACGTGAGCCTGCTGGCCTTCTTCTTCGCGACGTTGGCCCTGTTGATCTCACAGTTCACCAGTAGCCGTGGCGCTGCTGTCGGCCTGACAAGCGGGTTGATGATCCTGGCCATCCTCCTCGATGGAACCGGGCGCACCGTGAGCGGGGCATGGATCCAGTACCTGTCACCTTTTTATTACTACAACCTGAACCGGCCACTGATCCCGAGCTTCAACGATGCGCCTGCAGCAGCGCTGTTGCTGCTCGGCCTGAGCCTACTCTTCGCGGCGACCAGCGTGGTACTCTTCGCCAGACGCGATAGCGGTCGTCCAGCCTTCGCGTGGCAGCGCAACCACACAAACGACAAGCAGCAGGTTGAGCGCAGCTTG
>WNFD01004382.1_pt1 | contig 14175 bp, 9 predicted proteins | sample 5400491 | NCBI WGS metagenome assembly WNFD01 (sample SAMN13153343, study PRJNA577476) | soil metagenome | isolation source: 120 cm saprolite under Douglas fir tree site 2 hole 2 replicate 2 | place: USA:California | collected 2015-04-18
CAAAAAAGGATGGGGTTTAACAGTGACCGCTCCGTCGTCGAAGAGTGTATGTTTGCCGCCTGCCGCTAAGCTTACGGCTCTTTTCTGTATGCTCACGCTTTCACTCGTGGCGAACTGCGTCGCTCAGCAGGAAGACCATGCACTGGCCACGGCCCGCTCCCTTATCCAAGAAAACAAAAACCAGGAAGCCATTGTCCAACTGAAGGCTCTGGCCGCAAGCCACCCCGGAACCAAAGGCATCAGCCACGAACTGGGCATCGCTTATTACAACCAGGCGGACTTCTTTGAGGCGGCTACGTACCTTGAAGAAGCCCTGCAGGAGAATCCGGAAGATCGTGATGCTGCGCAACTACTAGGGCTCTCCTATTACTTCAGCGGCAAGCCAGCACAAGCCATTCCGGCGCTGGAAAAGGTTCGACTCTGGCATCCCAACGAGAATATTGACGCCATCTATATCCTAGGTCTTTGCTATGTACTGAAAAGGAACTACCCTGAGGCGCTGGAAACCTTCGCACATCTATACCGTTTGGAGTCCGACTCCGCAGCATCCCACTTGATGCTGGCTCGCATTTTGCTCCGTCAGGGCTTCGATCCGGTCGCTGAGCAGGAGGTCCGCAAGGCGCTGGCGCTTTCACCACGCTTGCCGCTCGCCCATTTCACATTGGGAGAGTTCTACGTTTACAGCGCTGATTATCCGAAAGCCGCCCAGGAGTTCCAGCAAGAGCTGGACATCAACCCCGGCTATGCGCCCGCGTTCAACCACCTAGGCGACGCATACTGGCGACTCAAGCGAAACGAGGACGCGGAAAGAGTTCTGCAAGGTTCCATTTGGCTGGACTCCACCAGTGGGGAGCCTTACGTGATTCTGGGCAAAGTGTTCATGGCCAAGAGGCAATTACCGCAAGCTGAACGAGCCTTGCAACGCGCAATCGCCGTGGATTCCGGCAACTACACGGCACACTATTTCCTCGGCCAGCTTTACCTGGAGCTAGGCAAAACAGCTGCCGCGGAGCGTGAATTGAAAATCGCAGCGCATATCCAACAGCTCCAGGCGCAGAACGCGCCTCGCATTCGATAGTTGAGCCATTTTAGGGACCTCCGCGCTTCTCCTTGGGAGCTTCGAGTTCCGCCCGGATGATTTTCTCAAACGCAGCTTCCGGTTGAGCTCCGCTGAGCAGGATTCCGTTTATAAAAATTCCCGGCGTGCCTTCGACGCCGGCGCGTATCCCATCCTGAAGGTCCTGTTCAATTTGTTTCGTGTATTTGCCACTTGATAGGCAAGCACCAAACTGTTCCTCGTGGAGACCCAGACTCTGCGCCATTTCCGCCATGCCTGTCCGGTTGAGTTTATCGGGATTCGCGTACAACAGGTCATGATACTCCCAAAATTTCCCTTGCTCGACGGCGCAACGCGAAGCTTCGGCAGCCAACTCCGCTTGCGAATGCATCCCGCGTAGCGGAAAGTCTCGGTATGCCAGGCTGACCTGCCCTTGGTACTTTTGGAGCAGGTTCTTCAGGGTGCTCTGAACTTTTCTGCAAAACGGGCACTGGAAATCGGAGAATTCAACAATCATTACCGGCGCTTGCGGACTTCCGCGAAGCCGGGCCGGGTCGTAGACGACTTGGGTCTTGCCCGATTGCAGTAAGATCTGCGTTCCATCGTGTTCTTGCAGGCGTTTCAGCAATTCCTGCCGGGTCTGGTGAAGTTCCGATTCGTTCAGCGCGAGTTTTTGGCGAATGCGGCGCAGTTCAGGCAGATCCTTGTCGGCGTCACTCCACAGCTTTTCTGCGATGGCAAACTCCTGGCTTGCGGCGACAGAATCGCCTTGGTGTTCGGACACCGAACCAAGGGCGTAGTAACCACCGGCGTAGCTCGGGTCTTGCTGGATCATTTCCCGCGCAGTGAACTCGGCCAAAGCCCATTCCTCGGTCTCGCGGGCCCTGCGCGCAATTGAATCAAGCTGGATTAGCGCTTGGCTTCGCGGATCCGGCCCGGGTGATGCGCGAAGCTGCTCTTGGATTTGCTTCATCAGCCCTACGCCTTCGACGGATTTTTTTTGCGAGAGCAGAATCTCGGCCCGCAACGTCTCGGCATAGGGCCGCAACCGATCGGCTTCGGTTGCGGTAACCAGAACGAGCGCATCGCGCGCCAAAGCCAATTCCTTCTCGGCATCATCGACGCGATTCAGGATCACCAGCGCACGGCCCATCAACGTATGCCCTGCAAATCGCGCCATCATCGAAGGCCTCTGGGCCAGAATCTGCGATTGCTCGTAAGCCTCCTGAGTGCGCCCTCGCGCCAGCAGAAACTCCGGCCATTGCCTGTGGTCGAACTCCGCGAGTTCCCCGTGCGCCGGCAGGGAAAACGATTCACGCAGCAGTTGCTCCGCGGCTTTCATTTGTCCCAGCAACTGATAGCACATCGCCAGGAGGCCGAGGTTATGAGGACGGTGCCAGTCGTACTCTGCAGGAATGTGCTCGGCACGATAGTAGGCACTCTCCAGCTCGTTTGCCTTTCGAAACTCTTCGATGGCATCCTCAATGCGCCCCGCCCGGCGAAGTTCATGTCCGCGCATGTGATGTGCGTGCGGAATCGAAAGAGACACGCGCAAATATGCCTCGCTGTGATACAGCGCCTCTACGGTGCGGCCAATGTTCTCGTAGGAATGAGCCAAATAATGATGCGCAGCGGAATTGTTGGGAGAAACCGCCAGCGCGGACAGGTAAAACGCGATGGAATCCAGATCTCCGGTCTGACCATGTCCCGCCCCCGGGCCTTCATCGGCAAAGCCTCGCAAAATCCAAAGGCCTGGGTCGAGAGGGTTGGCCATCAAAGCGTCGTAAATGGCTTTACGGTAGGCGACGAATTTGTCGAGGTTCTGCTTGTCTTCGAGGAACTGCACAAGGCGGTCACGGATCTCCATACGCTGCCGCTCCGCTTCGGTTATCTTGCTGGAGAGCGATTGCGCTTTCTCCAATGCCGCTCGCGCAGCGGGCACGTCTTGCAATTGCACGTAAACATCGCATAGTCCGACATAGGCCGCAGATAAGGAAGGATCCAGTCGCAAAGCCTGGTGAAAGGAGCGCGCCGCTTCGATCCAGACATACGAAGCAAAGTAGTTTAACCCCTGATCATAAAAGGCCTGAGCTTCCACGGAGGAGGTCGTCACTTTCTCGTGAAGATTGCCGATGTCGTGCCGAAGCGGGAGCGGCCGCCCGAGAATCTCCTGCGGCACCCATCCGACCACTTCATGAGTTTCGTGAGACTCATGCTGGGCGAACGCCGGTGCCATGGGTAGCACTGCACAGCAAATCGCCAAAAACACCGCCAACCCTATATGGCGCATGCCCGCGTTGCTCACTCTGTCACCATGGAGCTTGGCATTTTTCTTGGCGCTGCCCGCAGCGCAAAATTCAGGGCCAATCCATTTTTCAAACTTCTGTCACCTCAACCGAACGAACATAGTGGCCGGAATCCAATCGCTTTGTTTCCACCGGAGGATCAGTCACTCGCAACCGGATCAAATAGGTTCCCGTGGCTTTCGGCGTCCAGGCATGGGACCAAAAGCTCCAGGGATCATTTGTCGTTTGCGAAAAATGCGCCACTCGGACGTAGTCCTCTTCCGGATTAAAGCGTATTTCCAGCGCCTTCACCAGGCGCGACCCTCCCCACAGAATCCCGACAACGCGATACTTGATTCTGCCATCCGCAAACCACTTTTCGACGCGAATTGGCATAGCCGCCTGGTCAATTATCGCCGGCCGATAATCTCTCGCCAGCTTCGGTACGCCTTGCTGATGTGTTCGGGCGGCAAATTCTTGCATCTGCGATGTCGCCAAGAAATTTTCATCGACAAATGTGATTGCGTTTACCCACTTGATGGAACTGCAGCCATACCAGCCGGGCATAATCAGCCGGACAGGCGCGCCGTGGTCTTTGGTAAGTGGCTGCCCGTTCATCTCCGTGGCTAGAAAGGCCTTGGAAGCCTTGAGTTGCTCAACTGTGAAGACCCAATCCGCGCCGGGAATCGACGATGCCGATTTCATCGGGTACTGGTCGAAGCCCGAAACCATCACGCGATCCGTTCGCGGCCTGATTTGAGTCGCGAGTAGATCAGAAATAAGTACGCCGGTCCAATCTCCCACGCTGAGCAGTCCGAACCGCGTTGCTCGCGTGTTGCCGGAGCACTCCATCAGGTGCATGCCCATGGGTCTCGCGCTTTTTCCTAAGGTTTCTAAGGTGAGATTCACCGGTTCTTGAACGAGCCCGCCGACCTTGATCGTCCAGGGCTTCCCGCCATCGAATAACTCCGAAGCGCATGTGCGGGTATAGAATTTTTCGGTCGGGGTGACCAATTGTTCTGGACTCAATCTAGAAAGGTCAGAAAACAGACGCGCGTCGAGGCCTGCCCCAATAATCGTATCAAGCGGCGCTCGGCTTTCTCCCGTGAATTCAAGAATTCCAAGCTGCTTGCCGCCCCGAAACGGATTGTCTCGCTCGTTTTGCGGCCGCGCGAAGCCGCTGAGTTTGTCGAAACCCAGAAGGAGCGCGCCACTCCCGAGCAGGGAGACCCGAAGAAACTCACGCCGGTCCGGCTTTACAAGCCCCCGCATCACGTTCTCACCAGGTTCATGCGGGCACTCACCATCTCCCCCATATCATAATGCATGGCCGCCAAGAAAAAGGGGGCCAGGTCAATGACCTGCCCCCCCAGTTGTGCCGGCTGCGCTCTTCTTCAGAAGTCAAACCGCAGACCGATCTGAATATAGCGCGGCGAGTTGAATTGATTGCTGGAAACGCCAATGCCGCCGGGATTGCCCAGGTCCGCACCTGGCTGGTTCGAGAAGAACGAATCGGGGCCGCTACCGAACATCGGGTGATTGAAGGCGTTGACGAACTGCACGTCGAAGCGCGTGGATACGCGCTCGGTGATGCGCGTCTTCTTCGCTACCGCCAAGTCCAGGCTCCAACGCTTCGGACCGCGAACGCGGCCGAACCCCAGAGTCTTGTCGTCAAACGTTGGATACCGGAAGGCGGCCGCTACCGCGGCGGGGTCGCTAAACATGTTAATTCCGCCTGGAACGTCGTGACGGGTTTCGTTGAATGTGCCCGGGCCTATCGGAATCAACCCCTGTGAGTTCCCGTTTGAAGGCGTAGCGCCGAACTCCGAACCGCACGCCGTGGAATCGTAGACCATGTCCGGCAGGCCGGTGGCCACGGTATAGATGCCGGCGACGGACCATCCGCCGAACACCCGGTCGGCAAGCGCGCTGGTGGCCATGCTCTTGCCCTTACCGAAGGGTAACTCGTAGTTCACAAGAAGATTGAAGGTGTGGCGCCGGTCGAACAACGACGGAGCATAGCTCCTATGAAGGTCGTAGGCGTCGGGTAGCACGCCGGTGCATTCCTGGACCGTGCCGAAGTTGTCCAGCGCGTGAGAGTACGTATAGTTAAAATTAAACGTTAGCCCGTGATAGTCGCGGGATCGCAGGGTGACGAAACCGGCCTGGTAATTGGCGGAGGTGAAGCTTCCGCTCCAGTCCAGAGATCCAACCTGTGTGCTGGCGAAGGTGCCCGCGCCGAAGAGGGGCTCAAGTTCGAACCAGACAGCGCCTGCACCATGGGCCACCCAGAAGCCACCGCCGTCTGCGTTGACGGCTGCCGCCGTTCCGCCGGGCCCGAGCATTGCTTCAAAAAAGGGCTGAGGTGTGACGGCTTGGTTGTTCTGAAGCTGAGTCGCTACCTTATCAAACGCCTGCGCGAAGCTCTGGTTGACCCCCTTCGGAGTAAACATGTAGGGGATAGCATTCAAATCGACGTTCCCAAACAGATCGCGAGACCAACGGCCGACATAGCCTGCTTCCAGGATCATCTTGCCGGGCAGCTCGCGCTGGATGCTGAAGTCGATCGCGTCGGACGAGCCGGCCCGATATTTCGGGTCCAGACGGAAGTCCCTACTTTCGAAGACACTGTTGGCGCTGGCAGGGCATGGCGCTGATGTACCTCCGCCGGGGCAGCCCTCCCCCGGGATGATGACCCCGCCGCTGACCGGCGGGAGCGGCGGCACGGTGATGTGGTTGCCGTCCACGCCGATGCGGAAATTGCTGTTCGGATTACCGCCCTTATTGCAGCCGATGGGAACGACAAAGCCTGTCCTGGGATCGACCGCACCGCTCCCAGGTGCTGCGCAGACAGAAAGATCGCCAAATCCGATGCCGAGGGCAGGAGTCAGAGTGAGGCCGACGCCGTTCTTACGTTCGAAGACTCGCGCCCAGCCGCCGCGAAGCACTGTCTTCCTATTGCCAAGGAGTCTGGCCAGCGGCCCGTCGGAGAACCCTGGGTTCCATGCAATCGCCAGCTTCGGCCCAAAGTTCGAGTAGTCGGGGTCAAATGGGTATTTCCGTCCGGTCGCGCTGATAGGCACGTAGCCGATGGTCGGATTCAGCATCACGCCGCTCAACGCGGCTTGACGCTTGGCGTTCAGAAAACTCGCGGCGTCGATCACCTGGCCGCTGCTGGTATCGATCAGCATCGCCGTTTTGCCGGTAGGATCGTGCGGCGGCATAGCCACACCCCAGCTCAGTCCATAGGACAGCGTGAGCGAGGGTTTCACCCGCCACGTATCGCTGAAGTAGAGTCCGTAGTCGTGTACGTCTTCTTTCTGGGTTATGGTGTGTCCGGCAGTCTCCGGGCTCAGATCCGCAGCGCGCGTGAATACTTGCGTTGCGCTATCCACGATTCCCAGAGCGGAGATATACGCGCGGCGATAGGTGCTCTTATCCCCAGCGGCAACACCGGCAGGGATGGGGACTCCCCCTATATTGAGAAACTGACCGCCTCGGGCAGCGAAATAGAGAGGCGTGGTTATACCTCCCACGACCTTGTCGTCGCGAATGTGCAGGAAGTGTTGAAGTTGCGCCCGCCCCCCGAAGTTCCATACATGCTTGCCCTTAATCCAACTAAGATTGTCGCTGAAGGTATAGTCCTGGCCGTTCCAAACACGCTGACGGGCCTGTTGCGTGTTCACGTTGATGGGCACCATGCCGTTGATCCTGCTTTCCGACCAAATCTGGATCCGGGTGTCGCTGAGCGAGGAGGGGATCACCGGAATCCCGGCGCCCGGGGCGATCCAAGACCACCAGTGGCGCAACCAATTAAAATGGAAGTCATTCACAAGATTGGGCGTGAGCCGTCCCGTGAGCCCCGCAACCAAATACCGTGGCTGTAACGGGCGGGTAGCAAGCCCGCAGGGCACGCCCTTCTTGCAACCCGGGGCGGTACCGCTGAGATCCTCTTGGATATTTGGAGGTGAAATGGCCGAGGTGCTGTAGCGGTAGGACCCCATGAAATCCCACTTATCATTGATTTTGTGGTCCAAGCGCGCCACCGCATCGTGCTCGTTGCTAAGGTTTGGTACGGTGCTTGTGAAAAACGGTGCCCGCAGGGCCACATCGCCCGCGGTGAAGTCGTTGCCGGCAGGCATAAGAGCCCATTCGGCTGCAATGGCGGGACTCAAGCCTTTCATGCGCGGGTCGAGAGTGCCGTTGTCACCCGGAAGCATCGTGCCAACCAAGGGGTCGTTATCAACGCAAATGGTTTGGGAAGTAGGACAAGCGAGTACGTCAAGCGTTGGAGTTGGATTTAGATTGTAGGCCCGGACCACACCACCAGCATCCCTGAACTTCAGGATTCCGACCCGCAGAGCCTCGGACGGGGCCAACCGTTGAAATACCGATTGCGTGAAGAAGTGGCGCTCTTCTTCAAGAAGGAAGAAGAACGTGCGGTTCTTCCAAATAGGCCCACCGACGCGGCCGCCGTAACGGTTATCTCGCCACTCGGGGTTTTCAGTAAATGGCGTAGTCTTCCCTGTAACCAAGTCCGTGTGGGGCCGATGGCTCCGAAACCAGTCGTTGGCGTTCAGCTCGTCGTTTTGGTGATACCAATAGCCAGCGCCGTGCCAATCGTTGCTGCCCCGCCGCGTGACCATTTGCACCTCGGCGCCAGCCGAGCGAGTAAATTCCACACCGGCGTTGTTGGTTTGCACCCGGAACTCTTCCAGACTTTCGACCGGAGTAGGCACGACGGCCCGCGGCGAAGCCTGGAATCCGGTGTTATAGCCACCGCCGCCTTCCATGTTGCTGGTGGCGTCGCCGCCGTCCAACATGAAGGTATTCTGGTCCATCCGCGCTCCAGCGATCGTTCCGCCGTTGGTGTTGCCTTCCCCCGAACCCGCAACCGCACCGTTAAAGCCGGGAATCGCCATGGGCTGGAGCAAGACCAAGGAAGTCGCGTCGCGACTCAGAGTCGGCATGTTGGCGAGCATATTCGAATCGAGAACATCGCCCACGCTGGCGTCGGTTGTTTGAAGCTCGGCCCCGGTTCCTGCCGTAACTTCTACGGTTTGGGTGACTGCACCCAATTCCAGAGTCACGTTGACCGTAGCCGCTTTCCCGACTTGAACTTTCACGCCGCTCACCACTGACTGCCGGAAGCCCTTGCTTGAAACCGTAATGCTGTAATTCCCCGGACGCACGGAAGGAAAGGTATAGCTCCCGTCGCTTCCCGTGGTGACCGATGTCGTTGCTTTGGTGTCCACATCTCCCAAATCAACCTTGGCGTTCGGAACGACAGACCCCGTGCTGTCGGAGACTGTCCCCGTCACGGTGGACGTTGACGCCGTTTGCGCGGAGAGCGAAACGGCCGTCGACATCACAACAAAGACGAGCGTCACAACAACTCCCAAAAACACCTTTGCCAGGCGCATAAAGACCTCCTCAAATTTATTCATTCTTTGGATGGACGAGAATGGGCGGCGAAATAAATCGCAGTTCAAAGGGCACCCCTTAAATTGTGGGGTAGGCTAGCTCACCGTCGGGTTACAGGCAAGCTTTATTTTGTTAAGTTCAGCTAATCTCCTTTTTCCCGGTTTCTTGGAGCATAGAGACGCTCTAGCCAGAACTAACATAAATTGCAAATAAGGTTCTAATAATTGGTAAGTTCCTTATAAGACTGTAGCAGCTTTCCAGTCTGGACCGAAGGACCGTGACTGAAGTGACGAGATACAACCAATGTATTGCAAGCGAAGAAAAGAAGAGAATCAAAGCCCACAAAGGACGGTTGCGGTCGCATGGATCGTGACAAGTTGCGGGAAAGTGATAAGCAGGCCGCTGTTCGGGGACTGACGGTAACGCCGATGACCGGGCCTACAGCGGCATCGCCCAGGAGGCCACGCCGTCATCTTAAACGATACAGCAAGTGCTTTGTACTTGACATTTAGATAGTTGTGCCGTACTCTAAGGTGTGTCCCCGGGGGAGGTTGCTGTGCCTCATCAACCCTTTCGAGATGAACTAGCCAACCGCCGTAGAAACACGCTCTTACTCTTCTATCTTGCGGCACTTCTCTCAATCACTGCCACCAGTCTTGCCGGCAGGATTCTACCATTCCGCACGCCACTACTGGCTCTGGCTGTCGTGGCAACAGTGGCGGCGATCTTGTTCCTGCTGCGCTTTCTTCGGTCGAACGATGAGCATGAGCGCCAGATCAACTGCCGTGCTCTGACGTTCGCCTTTACAGGAACATTGGTTTTTTCTGCGGCTATCGGCTTCCTGCAGTGCTTCGGGTTTCACGCTGTCTCCTGGCTTGGTATTCCCGCGCTCATGATCATTCTGTGGAGCATTGGGTTGATTCTGCATTCGTGGCGGTATCGATGAAGACGCGCCTACGTGTATTGCGGGCGGAAAAGGAATGGTCGCAAGCCGAGCTCGCAGCTCATGTCGGTGTCGCGCGCGGCACGATCAACGCCATTGAAACCGGCAAGTACGATCCGAGTCTGCCGCTCGCCTTCAAGATCGCACGCGCTTTTGGAAAGAACGTAGAAGAGGTGTTTTTGTATCCCGGGGAACAAGACCAGGCGCATCCCGCACAGGTCTGAGTTCCCTCTAGCAATAGCAACATGATGTGTGCCAGTTCACAATCCCGGATTCTCTTCTTTGCAGCTCAATCGAACTATATCCCTGTTTTCTCGCCAAGGTGAACCGAAAGGAGCCTGTCCATGGATCGTCCCTATGGCATTTCCGACTTCGCATTCCCACAACACTGGGACCGAGAATCGGGGCCCGACCTAATGGAACGGGCAGGTCAGGCTTCACGCAGGGACAGATCGCAAGCCCAATCGGAACGCGAGAGGAGATCGGATTCCACTCGGTCCCGCGGTGGGTTCGACCGCTCGCGCACGATCTATCGCGGTCGGGGCCGGGAATACTCGCTGCGTGAATCTGAAGTTCGTACGCTCACCGACCTTGGCAAGTTCCGCGTGGTGCCGGCAGACGATCTCGCCCGCTTTGGCTACCAAGGTGACCGTTCACAGATGGAAAGTGACGTTCGCAACCTCACCCGCCATGGCCTTGTCGAGCAGCGGAGCATCGAAGGTCATTCATCGTATTCGACGAAAGTTCTGACTCTGACAAAAGATGGCCACCGGCTTCTCGAACGGGCGCAGCTGGTCTCCCACCGGCAAGCCACCTACCACGGCCTTGTAAAGCCCAAGGAAGCCCGCCACGATGCCGATCTCTACCGGCTGTACCAGAAGGTCGCAACAGAAATCGAACGCTCAGGTGGCAAGGTTCGCCGCGTCGTTCTCGACTTCGAACTAAAGAAGGAGCTCTATCAAGCCCTTTCGCGAATGCGGCCCGACAAAGACCCGAGGTACGAACGAATCTTAATTGCGAACCAGTTCGACCTGAAAGTGGTGGATAGCAAGATTCCGATCCCCGACCTGCGCATCGAGTATGAGGATGACTGTCGAGAAGTCCGCCGTCTCGACCTCGAAATCGCTACACGCGACTATCGGCCCCAGGGACTCGGCGAAAAGGCCAAGGCCGGATTTCACATGTTCGCGCGGCAGCAAGACCACGCCAAATTGCGCCGCGTTCTGGACACTCAGGAAATCAGCGCAAGGATCTTCGCCCTATGAAATTCCTCCCCATCCATACGGAAGCACTCCGGCATTTCGGCTACACGGAGGAGGAGGCCCGGTTCCTCTACCTTGTGGCTACGCATTCCGGCTATTTCACCTGTCAGCAGTTCCTGCAGTTCATCAAGACGAAGCCTGGCAAGCGCAGCGTCGCTTTTGCTCGAAAGGTTGTGGAGAAGAAGCATGCCAGCTCGAAGGAATACCTCCGGCATGGCCGTGTCTTTCATGTCTTCTCGCGGAATCTCTATCAGGCTATCGGCAGAGAGAACGTCCGTTTTCGGCGTGTGCACTCGACTGAATACATCCGAACCCGCCTCATCGCGCTCGACTTCATCCTTCGAAATCAGGGCTTCACCTATCTCGAATCCGAGGAGCAGAAGTTATCTTTCTTCTGCGACCAGATGGGGATCGACAAGAAACTCCTGGCCCATAAACGCTACTCGGGGGCTATTAAGGGCGACTTCACCGACCGCTATTTCGTGGACAAGTTCCCCATGTTCTACAACCCTGCCGCCTCTCTCTCCCCTGTGGTGACATTCAGTTTCATCGATCCGGGGTTTGAAAGCATGGATAGCTTCAGGACTCACCTGGACGCGTACCTGACGCTTTTCACCAAGCTTCCGCAGCTCCGTTTCTACTACGTTGCGACCCGCGACACGAATTTCGAGCGCGCCAAGAAACTGTTCCATGGAACGTTTCAGAGCCTTTGGAACGCTGATAGCCCCTCTGGGTTCCTGGATTACTTTCGCACGCGGCGAACGTGGGACGAGAAGAACTACGGCAAGTTAAAGGAGCGCGACGTTCTCTTCATAAACCAGGGAAAGGAGAGATTCGGCGATCCCGGCATGGAGAATCTCTACCAAAAATGGCGTCGAGGCGAGATCACGGAGAACGCCGCACGGTCCGAATCTGTGAAATTCCGAACGCCTTCGCAGGTGACTTTCATCTCCTCAACCGTGAACGGACAGGCGGCGTTGTTTGAGCGGCATCCCCATCAGCCGGTAAACGTGGCCGTGAAAAGTTCAGAGGAGGCATCTTTCCCGGGGGATTTCACCCCCGGGTTCACCCCGGCATGGAGATAAATGACAGAAAGAGCAGGCAGATGCGGCAGAGACGGCAAGGAAACGGAGCGCGGGCAAAACACGATCAGAGGCGGGAGCGACCCCATCGCGCCGCAAAATCGCGGCCCGATCCCTTCGGGCTTCGGGGGTCACTCCCGCCTCTTGCTGCTGGAAGACGCAGCTCGTGTTTTTGGCCGCGTGCAGGAGTCCGAGCAAACATTTTGTGATGCAGTCTGTAATGCACCTCGAATAGCGAAAGGAGAAGAAGCACTTGGCACTTCTGAAAGCACCATCGAAGCAACCAAAAACTACAACCCTTCAGGTCCGCCTGGAGGAAGAAGTCAGGCACAACTTGGACAGGTACGCCGAATTCATCGACGCGAACGCTTCCTACGTCGTGAGCGAGGCGCTCAAGCTCCTGTTCCGAAAAGATGAGGAGTTCAAGTGCTGGTTAATCCTAAACCGCAACGATCGCGACCAGAAACAAATCCAAGGAGCTACTCTTACTAAGACCACATAGCAAATATGAATCGCCGTTCAACCCAATTCGGTGAGCGCGAGAATACAGCGTCGTCAAGACAGCATGCCCCGCGCCTGGCAGTCAGTCCCTCGTCTCTGCAGTCCGAAAGCCTGTCAACCAGTGAGCACGAAGACGCTAAATTATGCGAGCGGAAGCGCCCGAACATAGAAACATTCAATCTATCCTTTACAGAATCGGAAAAGGGAGCCACAGGGGGAAGAGAGGAGAAAAGAGTCGACGGCAGTATGGACCATACAAGGCAGATTGCGTCGCTGGGTAGGCGCCCCGAGTTCGAACCTCTCTTGGCTTGCGGAGACGCTGCTAGGATGTTGGGCAACATTCATGTCAAGACTCTTCAACGCTATGCCCGACAGGGAACTGTTCCCGGCTATCGAATTGGAGGCCACTGGTATTTTCGTACAACAGAGCTGGACGTGTGGCTGCAATCTCGGATAAATTCAAACTGCCAATCCGTCCGCTGAACTAAGGAGAAATCAGAGCCAATGTTCAAGCGGATGCGTTACCAGCAAGGCTGTATTGCACGTGAACGACGTAGTAACGGACCAGACGTTTGGATTTTTCGATGGCGAGAAACGAACCCAAGCGGACAGAGAACCAACCGGAAGGTCGTCGTGGGGACGGTCGAGCAATATCCCGTCCGATCTGCTGCCCAGAAGGCGGTGGACGCATTTCGAATTCACGTCAACAGAGAAACCCCTCGCGCAGCCCTTCGGCCACTTACATGCGAGCAGTTGATCGCGCACTACGTGGAACGAGAGCTGTCAGAGGGCAATCGCAAGAAGGCATATTCAACAAAAGCCGTCTACAGGTGCTACTTGGGCAACTGGATTCTTCTTCGATGGCGGTCGTACAAGCTGTCCGATGTGAAGACGGTTGCGATGGAGGAATGGCTGGGTAGCCTACCATTGGCTGCGGCAACAAAAGCGAAGCTTAGAAATATCATGAGCGCTCTCTTCAATCATGCGATTCGGCACGAATGGTTGGACAAGAATCCAATTTCACTTGTGCGGCAAAGTGCGAAACGAGAGCGAATCCCAATCGTGTTGGATGTCGGAGAGATCAGCTCTTTGCTGACCGAACTCCAACACCCCTATAGAGCGATGGTGCTTCTGGCGGCGGCAACAGGACTGAGAGCAAGCGAGCTCCTCGGCTTGAAGTGGCAGGATGTTGATATGGAGTCGCTGGAGATCAGTCTCAGCCGCGGTGTCGTACACCAGGTCGTCGGGGAACTTAAGACAGAAGCATCACGAAAGCCAATGCCCCTGGACCCGGAATTGGCCCATTCGCTTCTTGAGTGGTGGCGTATGTCGCCGTTCAATGAGCAAACCGACTGGATTTTTGCCAGTCCGGAAATGAAAGGCCAACAACCCTATTGGCCCGAAAACCTACTACGCCGGCACATCCGTCCGGCGGCAGCCCGATGCGGCATCACCAAGACAATCGGGTGGCACACGTTTCGCCAGTATTCCGGCTTCCTGATTATCCCGGTGTCCGGGGAACGGAACGAGCAAGTACCTATGACTGAAGGTCGTTTCCGCCATTTTACGATCTACCACCCGGCATAATCCCATCGTGATTTAAAGGTGTTGGAGGAAAGCT